>Ga0181533_1003435_pt1 | contig 17229 bp, 14 predicted proteins | sample PEATcosm2014_Bin_45_FD_119772 | JGI IMG/M metagenome (GOLD analysis project Ga0181533, IMG submission 119772) | Peatland microbial communities from MTU Mesocosm Facility, Houghton, MI, USA - PEATcosm2014_Bin11_60_metaG | ecosystem: Environmental > Terrestrial > Soil > Wetlands > Peat | place... | reverse complement strand
GACTATCCTCTCACTGCTACCTGCTTAGAAGAATCCCTGGCCTGTGGCTTCTCGCGCCAGGGTTTTGAGAAGTTGATTCTCGACTATTCGAACATTGGGCTCCAGGTGATCAAGAACTTGACCCGCCGAATCGAGTGGCTGACAAGCAGAGCAGAAACCATGACCACCTCCAATATTGAGGAGCGCCTCTACCGCGTAATTAGCACAGTAGCCAGCGAACACGGGGTAAAAAGCCTGAATGAAACAACCATTCAGTTCCCTTTGACCCATGAAGAACTCGGCTTTCTCGTCGGCGCCCACAGGGTGAGCATCACCCGAGCCATGAAAAACCTGAGGGATTCAGGCAGAATTATTCAGCAGGGCAAAACATTGATTCTTGTGAATTGAGAAGAGAGAAAGGTACACGACTAGCAAGTGTTTGCCGTTAATCATAGTGCGCTAAGGCAGGGAGGACTAATGGGAGATATTGTCCACACACGCCGTCCGCGGACTTTTCAAATGATTGTCAACGGCCAGGCTCGCAATGATTTCCACAGCACTCCTTTCGGGTCTTGATCTTAATTGCGTTGTTTCTGAGTGCAAGGCGAATTTTGGTCCAAAAGGGCATGTCGCCTTGCATATTTGAAAAGAAATCCTTTATGTTCGGCCCTTTCTTCCCAGGCATCGTTCGTCTCCATTAAGATATACTTTAATTATATCAGGAGGTTCAATTTCCGCAAATGCCTGGAGGTGTTAATCGGAATGCAATTTAACCCGCTTTGTCCATTAATCGGCGGAATCCGCAACTCACAGGATTTTAGGACAAAGGCCCTGAATTAATACTGAATCGCCAGCGCAGGCATCTCAGCTATAGTGTAAGTTTTCAAAAAAATCTGTTAAACACAGTTTCTCATTAACTGAACCAGAGACATTTTTGAAATGATATAATGGTTCGGAGTACAAACGGAAACAGGTCATGAATATATCAAATACAATTTAGCAATATTGTCTATCTTGCTCTTGTTATTTTCCTGTTTCCTTCCCCGGCGGTTATGCCAAAAAAATTGCAGGGAATTATATTTATATATTGCTTTGGTCTGTTGCATTTTTGTAGCTCTCTGCTTTCTTTTTAAAATTCGATCATTCCTTAAACCCATCATCCCTGTCCTGCTGTTTGCAGTTGTCATGCCTATTACTTTTTTGATTTGTGTCAGGAACCCACGTTCACAATTTTCCTGATCCAGTTTGGTTCACCTGTCGCTGCACGAAGCAGGCAGTCGGCGCAGTCATCAAAGGAAAGCGGAACGAGCGGCGCGACTCGTGCTGACGGACCTGCCGTATAGCGTCCCTTCGCCGGCTTATCCATCAGTACGACCGGGCGAACGATGACCCACTCCATGTCTATTTTCTGCGTCATCCGCTCGGCGACCGCCTTGTCAGTAATTGCAGCAGTGAATATCCGGCTCGATATGCGGACGACAAAGCGGTTGAGACAGGAGAGCTCGCGTCCATCGCTCAAGCCGATACCACTTTGCAATATGAATCGTCGGACGTTTGCACGTTTGCATTCGGTGAGAATGCTGGCGACACCGACTGACATTAGCGTTCCTGGCGATAAATTCTTTTCTGGTCCGATGCAGCTAATGACGGCCTCCACGCCGTCAAGAGCACCTGTCAGTCCCCCTGGAGAAAGGACATCTCCTCGGACGAAGGACAGCCGGTCGGCAGATGACAGTCGCTCCGGATGGCGAGCAACGGCCGTAACGAAGTGTCCTTGTGCAAGTGCATGCTTTACCACTCTGCGTCCCATCGCACCCGTCGCTCCAACAACCGCTATCTTCATATTTCCTCCCCGTTGGCACCCATCACGATGATTCGGATAGAGAGCGCCATCCGTCGCCTGTAGTCAGACAGATTTCCGGTCGCCGACTTGATGTAAATCGGCTTTCAATTTTGATCCAGTATCGGCGCCGAAGCCTGACCCGCCTAAACTATAACACATTGATTTACATTGAGGCTTCAAGTCTAAGAGGTCGAATTGGACGCCGATGCTGGATCAAACTTCGACGCTGGTCAACAATCGAGGAGAAGATCGAAGAAATCTGCTTGCAATATCCCGCGTATTCATCTCTGTTAAGCATTCCCGGCTTCGGCCCTGATTTATCAGCCAAGGTGCTGGGGGCAATAGGTAATCCCGAACGATTTAATAATGCAAACCAGGTTCTGAAGATGGCAGGTTTTGACCTTAGTGCAGCTCGTAGCGGAAAAACCTCTGAGAACGTTACACCGGTAATCTCCAAGAAAGGAAAAGCAGATCTTCGCTATGCGCTGTATCAAACTGCTGTGGTTACATCAAGTAAGAACAAGGATTTCATGGTCTACTTCAGCAATAAACTCAGAGGCCGGCAGCGGGAAAAAGGAATTGCCACTAAAATGCGTGTGACCCGTGAAGCTGGCGGCAAAGCTGCTTGTGATTGCCTGGACTTTGATGAAAAAGAATGAGTCGTTTAATGCCGAATATCTGAACAAGGAGGATAATTAATTAAAGAATAAGCTGTAGAAAATTTGAAGAATAAGGAATACAGAACAATTATTCTGTATTCCTTACGGCGAGAGAGCCCGAGCGATAACATTGAGGCATATGACTTCGTGCAGGACGATACAGGGCCTCTCACTAACCTTTACAATCTGGGTAAGGGATGATGGGCGGCCTGCATGCACGCCGAATAAAAAATAACGATCAGATGCAAAGTTTGCTTGCAGTGGGAAACTCGCCGAAAAGTAAAGTTCCGGACTCATGTCACGGACAATGAATATCGCCTTCAGCAGGGCAAGAATCAAGCGCACTGATTTATAAGATCTTTTCGTGGCTACAATTTTTCTCTTGACACAGCATTATAGGATGTCCTGAAACCCAGTGCTGTCTCTTTTCCGCCACACGTGAGAGGTTCTCTTGGAAATAAATGGTGAGTGCCGACATGGCCTGTCAAGAGCCTGTGTAGAAACCCACGAATGGTTATCAAGGGACTATAAACTGGAAGGAAATCCGTATGAAATCGGATTCTCATGTGCTCATCGAACACCCATGGCTTCATGTTACATAAGCGCATCAGCCTGTTCGGCAAGGCGCGACCGGCACGACTGAGGAAGGTGGAGATAGCAAAAGTTGTCTTCTTTGATAAAGCCTTCGATTGTCAATGCCAATCCGGACGAGCGCTCATCCATGAATGGATTGTCTATTTGGCCTAAATCTCCTGTAAAAATCAGTTTTGCATCAGCGCCCATGCGTGCAATAATTGTCTTTGCTTCGAGCCTGGACAGTTGCTGGGCTTCATCTATTATGTAATAAATTTTTGGCCGCGAACGTCCTCTTATGAAAGTAAGAGGTTCCAGGGCGAGCTTCCCCTGGTCTATGAGCATTTTAGCGTTTGGATAGCTTGTGTATGAGACTCCGTCTTTTTCGCCTTTTGCGGTAGGAAGGAGCATTTCAAACGCATCCCAAATGGCCGACATGTGAGGACCGATTTTAGCATCTACGTCACCAGGCAAGTATCCGAGGTCATTTCCTCTGAGAGGAGTTATCGGTCGCGCTACAACCAGTTGGTCATAAAGCGGCGACTTCTTCTGCGTCTGCAGAAGCCCGCAGGCAAGTGCGAGAAGGGTCTTCCCGCCGCCCGGCACGCCCGTAACACAAACAAATTCAATTTCCGGGTCCGTAAGCGCGTCAATGAATGCGTCTTGTTCGGGTGTCTTAGCGGATATTCCATAGACTTCACGTGAGCGTCTGATTTTTTTCTCGTTGATTCCCCGTACCTTCCAGATGCTGTTACCTGCGAGTCGGTACCTTACCGATTTTATACCGTTGACCGGTTCATCTTCCAGGAGAAGATGGCCGTATTTTTCATGCAGCCGGGCCTGATCATGCCGATAGTCATCAGTATGCAGACCCTTGGCGCTCCCTTGAAGCCGTACAGATGTGTCTTTGCTCACCAGCCAGACATCAGGCTTCCCTTGTCTCGTTAATGCATCGGCCACTGCAATAATCTGGTCGTCCGGAGAAAGCGAGGTCCCGTTACCATTCAAACTGGAGTCGATGCTGAGTTCGCCACCACTTGGTAAGGGTATGTTAACGCTTCGATTAACTCCATTCTGCTCCACCAGAGATGAGAGTACACGCAAAGCTGCTCTCGCGCTGTACGATACAGAGGAAGTCCCTTTTTTCATCTGGTCCAACTCCCGAATCACTGCCATTGGGACAATAACATCATGCTCTTCGAACGTGTTGACAGCGTTAGGGTTTTGAAGAAGAACGTTTGTGTCCAACACGAATGTTTTTTTCATTGGATAGCCCCCTTCATTAGAGATGAACCTTGGATTTTCGAGATAGGCATTTTTCGACAATGCTGACATTTTGCAGTAAATACCAGTTTGTGCAGATCATGCAATCGCGGGGGATCGATGTCCTTCGATCCCGGAGCGATAGGTGCGTGGCTCTCATGTAAGTGAGACTTTGTCATCACTGCAATACCAGGAATAAAGGTTATATCGCCGACGAAATACACTTCATATGTATGGTTGAGACAGAAGATCGCTTTCAAAGAGGAAAAAGGTATATTGCTCGCTGTCTGAAAGATGGTGCTTGTATAATGATGAAAAGGTATACACGCCATGGCTTAGTACCATTATTACACAGGAACTGTTACAGGAATATTACAATTTTCCGGTTATCCTTTCTGATTACGAAAAAAACAGGTCATAGCGTTAACTGAAATGTAATTCCTCTATGTAACCTTCTGCATGGTTTCGTAGACTACTATACCAGAAAGGGAGGTGACAATCATGACGAGATTGCTTAGGAATCTTGCTGTCTTATCAGTTATGCCGGCCGCGATGATTGCCGGGAGTTTAGTGTAACCTTGCAATTTGTTCCTATCGGCTGAAATATAAATAGTAAGACATAACGCGACCACACACGTTTACCGCTGGAGATTCGATGCGGCGGGGTTATTGTGGAACTGCTGAGAGGGTGAAAAAAGGAGGAGTACATTATGAAGCGGTTTGTTTGCACGGTTTTGTTTTTGGGCTTGTGTTTTATCCCGTCAGCATGGGCGGGGGTCAATGTCGATATAAACGTAGGAGCGCCGCCGCCCCCTGTGGTAGTGGCCCCGGTTGCCCCGCCTCCGGTGGTACAGTACGGCGCCCAGCCGGATTTGATAGTTGTCCCCAGCGGCGGGCAGTATGTATACATGATGCCAGGCACAGAGGGGATGTACTTTTACCAAGGCATTTGGTACAGATATTATCAGGGCTATTGGTACAGCGCGCCGCTCCGCAGCCGGGCATGGGTGGCGGTACAGCTTGCCGCGGTGCCGCCAGTCATAATTGCAGTGCCGCCAACATACCCTTTTTATGTCCCGGCAGGTTACTACCGGATACATTATGCCGACCTTGCAATGCACTGGCGGGAATGGGAGAGGTCCAGGAACTGGGACCGGCAGCCGTGGTTCAGGGACGAGGTAAGAGCGAGGCAGGCGAGGATCAGCAGCATAGAGAGGGACAGGGCGATGCATGCAAAGGGCGGTGCTATGCATCAGGCTGAAAGACATGAAACCGGAAAGCACGAAGCCGGGAAGCAGCGGCATGAGGAGCGGGACCGGCACGAAGAACGGCAGTAATGAAGCTTAGCTGGCTTAGTACTCCTTTTCATAAATACGGTGTCACCCCGAGAGCGTCGATGCGCCGCGGCGGCAAGGCGCGCGACTGAGGCGTACCGTTGCGTACGGCGAGGGAGTGCAACGAAGCCGGCGAGGATGCAGCGGCGGTCGAATGTAACCGTATTTATGAAATGGAGTACTTAGGGGTTCCAGAGATACATGAACTGAGCTCCTGAAAGCATTGAAAACTCCTCTGCGTTTATCGATAACAGATTAATCACCAGCGGGCCGGGCTGCGGCATCTCTGAATAGATATTTGATGTGAATGTCTCGGGGCGGGCATAGGTGACTACCCTTGCATCTTTAATGGCAAGGGTTTTCTTCATTGTGTCGATTGTTTCATCGAGATAGTCCACCTGGTCGATGAGCTTTGCTTCGAGGGCTTCATCTGCCGTCAGTATACGGCCATCTGCAAGGGCCCTGACCTGTTGCTCGGTCAGAAGCTTTTGCCTGTTTGCGTAGACCACACCGACAAATCGCGAGAAAAGTCTGTCGATTATATCCTGAAGCATTTTCTGCTCCCCAGGAGTACTGGGACGGAAAGGCGACCAGAAGTCTTTTTTGGGACCTGATCTATATGTCTCATTGGAAATACCTACCTTTGAAAGAAGCTCCTCGACATTGAACCTCATAGCGACAACGCCGATACTGCCAGTAATAGCTGTGGGGCTTGCAATAATGCGATCGGAGGCGGAGGCGACGTAATAGCCCCCTGAGGCGGCAAGCTCCAGTATATAAGCGTATACGGGTATGTTCCTTTTCTGCCTGAAACTCATGATCTCATGGTATATCGTATCGCTTGCTGAGACGGTACCGCCGGGCGAGTTTATCCGGATGATCACGCCCACGATATCGGAGTCAGATTCAGCCTTTCTGAACACCTCCCTGAAGAGGGCAGCCTTTGAGGGCTTTGTTCTGAGTTTCAGGCCGCTTGTCTCCTCCCTGAAGGAAATTACGCCGTCAAGATCGACAAGAAGTATTTTGGGAGTACCCTTACCTTCAAGCACCTTCTCCTCAAGCGGCTTTGTAGAGGGGGTAAGCGATACATTGATTAATGAACATCCCGTCAGGAAAAAAAGGAAGATAATTACAGTAAAAACGGTCCCCTTCATACCGGCTCCTTTGATGATGCGATGCTGAATACTAAAGTACATGGCTAAAGCATATCCATGGCTTTTTTCCCTTGATATTTACGTTTTACCACAAAACGGGCTTCTTGTCCAATTAATCCATGCTTGACTTTAGAGGGGATTAGATAATAATTATATATGAGGGATTCGAGTAATTCACAAGATCCCGCCAGGTGTCAATTTGCGGGCTGCATAAAAAGAAAATCCCCCCAAAGAGGGCTTATAAAAGCATGAATAAGACGAAATGAGGCAGACGGTCCAAAATTCACGCCAGGGGAATAACGGTTTTCATATTGATAGTGGAATTATGATAGTAAAGAAGAATAAAAATAAAGCGATATGTCATTCCGGTGCTTTAAGCACCAGAAGCAGGTGCTCTTAAGCACCGGAATGACAGCTAAAGGCGTGTGGTAAAGATGGGCGTCTTAATATATATCCGGTGCTGCGATCACAATAGGGGAAAAATCATATTTGATGCTGCTTCCCGGATAATTAGGCGATGACAGAGTTTCTTGATCTATGCAGACTTGAATACCTCATTGGTACGCTTGCTACCGCATACAAGGGACTCATCACATCTTTGGTCCTCAAAGACTTCTGCATGACAGAGACAGGCGGCAGCATCGCAGTAAAGGGTACCATCCTCTCAATGCCAGAAGGTCATTATCGCGCCTCTCTCATTCATGAGGGGATTGAACTATCCCGGTCAGAGATTCAGAACGGTTTTTTTGAATTAGCCGCAGCCGCTGACGACATCATGAGGGCCAAGAACCTCCAGATAGACATAACCCAAAACGGAAGACACATTGGAACGTTTCTTCTGAAGCGCGAAAAGTCGGACGCCTTCTTCACCTCGGCGCTTGAATTATCCGACTACATGAAGACCTTTGATCTCACCCTCCTGAGCTCGCGCATAAAGGACAAGCCTGGTCTCCTGAGAAACGCCGAAGATATAATTTCCCATATCGTATCAAGGCAGAGAGATTGGAAAAAACTCTCAGAGGAAATCAACAGTTTTTCAAAAGATATCTTCTGGATCGACCGCGACACGTATTATCGCTGCTATGATATTTTTGTCAAATTCTCTCTGAATGCTGCCGCCAACCTTGACAGCACTCAATCTGCTAAGCCAGTATCCAATTTCATCTCACTCATAGAGCTTCCTCTTGAACAGGAGGCGAATCAGGAACAGCTGTCAACAGTGATACAGAAATGGCTCCGGGCGTTGAATGTATCATCGGTTGATCTCGGTTTTTCCCTGGAGGAGCTCTTTGGGGTAATGCGCAATATCCATGAGAAGTTTCCGGGTACAGATATGGCGCCATTACTGAAGCGTATCACTGTTTCCGTTAAGAAGAGGCTGGAGAAAATACCTTTCATCAAGGATACAATTCTGAATAGCGTTAGAGGTCATCTGGCATACGATGATCTCAGTAACCTTCTCAAATACAGCGAAGGAAGGCGGAATGAGTTTCTGGGAAATATTGCTGCAGCGGAAGCCATGCTTGAGGGGAGAGAGCCTCAGGAGACAATGGACCGGCTGGTCCGCGTCATACAACGGGATCTCAATGGCACTGAAATTGTGGGTACGTTTTTCTCGACCATAGAAGCCTATATCACGAAAGACTCCGGAGAGCATCTCCTTGATGCGCTGATCGAATTTGTCTCATCCCTTGATATGTCCTCGCCGGAACTGGGGAGAGAAACGGCAGCCGGTATGGCGAGGATGATAAAAAAGCTGGCTAGTCTCGGGATGGCCGATTCCTGTGAGGTTTTGCTGACCAATATCGAAAAATGCGAGTTTCCGGTGAGAAACCGCGTAGTCCTTGACCCTATCGTGGCGCTATCGATACTCTCTTTGGGGAGCGACACCCTTAGCAGCCGCTACTCGGACATCCTTCAGCAGATATTGATACCTGCTCCCAGTATCACAGGCTTTTCGAATGAGACATGGGCGGAAATTGCAACCCCTTTCCATCTCGAAAGACTCTCGAAATTTCTCTCTGTGCTTAAACTCGACAGTCAACGGTTCACGGGCGTGCTGATTCACGTTATCTGCAACCTCCATATCAGCGATGTCTTCATACCGGACGATAAGCTTTTCCAGCGTGATATAAGCTCCTATCTGAACACTGATGCGATGAAGAAAAACTTTTTTCTTAATTGTATTCTCTTACGGAAGCTGCCCGTTTTTTACAACGAAGTTGCCGCAACAGGAAGGATACGTGATTTCACAACCGAGATCGATTCATGGGGGAATGACGTTGTCCTCTACTTCCTGAGAAAGCAGACTCACGTGAATGCAAGCAACTACAATGTCCTCCTCGTGGAGGATATTATCAGGTCATGGGTCTGTGACAACCCGGACATCTTAAAGTCCGGAGTGCCTGAAGATGTATTCCAGAAAATGGACCGTGAACTTTTGAAAAAATATTCCATAGCTATAGGGCGGCTGTTTACGTCATTGGGAATCATTGACGAAGAGGGGTTGCGCCTGGACAGGATTATTCATGTATCGGAGGATGACCTTCGCAAGAAGATGAGAGATGTCATAGTTTCCGAGGAGATACGGTCAAAGATAGTGCTCATATGTTTAATCTATCAGGAAATAAGAAAGAAATATCAGATGAGTCCGGAGGATACGGATAAAGCAGATATTTACGGAAACCTGGCCCTCTTCGTCAAGGAACTGAAGAAACTAAAAGAGGCGGTGCTTTCCCCTGAAAGGACCGAACCTCAGGAGTCACTTTATTTCAAGAGACACATTGCCTTTGGGATCCCATCTGTGATGGGTTCATACCATGAGCCGAAATTTGACGCCCTTGGAATATTCTTCACGAAACAGGAAAGAGTAAGGGTCCTCCTGGAGGCTGTTATCTCCGAAATTGAGCAAAAACAAAAAACTTTCACAGAAAGCGATGTGAGTCAGTGGTTCGCCTGTCTTCAGGCCGTTCATGCCTTGTTCGATCTCCACGAACTCGGAGATTTCCGTGTCGATGAAATCATGACTATACTCAGGGCAAACAGACTCAGATTTTCGCAGATTATTGATCTGCTCAGGCTATGGCAGAAAGAACTTATGTGGATGGTGCATAACTGTTACAGAATGTTCCATGAGCCGCTCCTGTCTGTCTTGAAAAAGTTTTCACCGGATGAATTGCCGGAATACCTGAAAAATCTTGACCCCCATGGACATGACTTCATCCACAAGGCCGCTGACATAGTTATCCGTGATCTGATAAACAGCGTTGTTGGATTTGCGGAGCTTGATAGGCTTATCGACGCCCTTGTCAAAGCACTCAGAAGCCGCGTAATTGCAGGTCCGGATGACTACATTGTCCTTAGAGATGGCACAGATGAAATGAAGGATTATTACCTGATAGGCGAGATGTCGGACGACTCTGCGATGCAGCTCGCTCCTTTTATAGGAGGTAAGGCCAAGAACCTCTTTTATCTGGTAAATAAGGGGTTGACTGTTCCTTCCGGAGTCGTTTTCCCTTCTTCACATACCGTCGATTACGGGAACTACACCGAGGGTAAAGCCTTTATGACATCTCTAAGGGCCGCGGTGAAGAGGCTGGAGGACCGCACTGGTTCGGTCTTCGGTGAGAGTCGGAACCCCCTCTTTCTCTCGATAAGGAGCGGATCGTATATTTCGATGCCCGGAATCCTTTCATCAATCCTCTATTGCGGGATGAACGAGTCGACCCTGGGGGGGGTTATTGAAAAGACCGGCGATCCTGCGCTTGGGTGGGACTCATATCGGAGGTTTATAGAACACTATGCCACTGTAGTGTACGGTCTTGATCCCCAGGTGTTTGAGGCTATAGCTGATCGTTTTGTCATGAGCGAGGGGATAAAGAAGCTTCAGGACCTTCAGGAGAACGGTTTGAAAAGCATTGTCAGGGCTTACTTGGCAGCGCTGAAGACAAAGGGTCTGGAAATCCCAATGGACGCTTACGAGCAACTGAAAGAATCGGTCAAGGCCGTTTATAGGTCATGGTATGGCCAAAGGGCGGTGCAGTTCAGAAGGGCCATGGAAGTCTCCCTGCACTGGGGTACTTCAGTGACACTTATGGAGATGGTCTCCGGAAACCAGACAGGTTCCGGAGCATCCGTTTTCTTCACCCGAATACCCTTGTCCATGGAGAAAGGAGTTTTTGGTGAGACGAGAGAGGCGGCGACAGGGGATGATCTCGTCTACGGAAGGCTCTTGAACCGTCCCCTTTCGCGACTGCAAGCTGGTGAAGGCCAAAGGAGTCTTGAAGAAGTCGATCCCGGACTGTTTGAACAACACAAGCGGCTGGCCGCCGGCATTGAACAAGCTATGCGAAACCTGCCCCAGGAAGTGGAGGTCACGTACATAAAGAGACCCGATGGAGAGAGGCTGATCTACGTCCTCCAGACAAGGCGCATGGAGTTTAGCCGCGGATTCACCAAGAGATTTGAAGATGTCTGCAATATGGAAGAGGCCATTATCGGTCGCGGGATAGGAGTTTACGGAGGCGCGTTAAGCGGGGTTGCGACCTTCTCCTCGTCCCCGGAAACCTTGAAAAAACTGCGGATTGAGCGCTCTCTCCCCCTGATTCTACTGAGGAAATCTGCTAGTACCGATGATGTATCGCTTATGCCCGAAATCAGCGGGATCATTACCGCCATGGGCGGCGCGACATCCCATGCGGCAATACTGGCACAAAAATTCGGCCTGACAGCCGTTGTAGGTTGTTCTGACATGCATATACTGGACGACAACGGCAACCTTAGTGCGCGGATAGGGAACTATATCATCACAGAGGGGACGACTATAAGTATTGACGGATCGACCGGACTCGTTTATTCAGAATTGTGCATGCCTACTCTGCAGTCAGAGGCAGATGAAGCCCGGCGACCAGATGCGCACCCATAAGGGTCGATGGATAAGTAATAAAAAGTGCTTTTTAGACCTATATGTCTGATGATAATTCGAGGCTTAACAAAGACTTCTCACCGAATAGGAGGTGTCCGTGGACGATTTAACAGGTAAAGTAGCACTTGTAACGGGAGCGAGCCGTGGCATCGGGCGGGCTATCGCGCTGGCGCTGGCCAATGCCGGTGCTAACATAGCGATCAACTACCGGAACCGTGATAACGAAGCAAACGAGGTGCTTTTGCAGGTCAGGAGATTCGGGCGCCTCGCTGTTGCAGTAAAAGCAGATGTGTCTATCCCGGCTGACGTCGGCCGAATGATCGGCATTATAGAAGGAGAACTTGGCTCGCCATCCATCCTGGTGAACAATGCCGGAATCGGGACAATGCATTACATCGAAGATATAACTGAAAAAGACTGGAATGACACAATTGCCGTGAACCTCACATCTGCATTTCTGACGATCCAGGCGGTACTTCCCGCTATGCGAACTCTGAAATGGGGTCGCATAATCAGCCTTTCATCGGTCGCGGCACAGATTGGCGGAGTAGTCGGTCCTCATTACGCCGCATCGAAAGCCGGCATTCTCGGATTGACTCATTATTACGCTGCTCATCTGGCAAAGGAAGGCATCACAGTGAATGCGATCGCTCCCGGCCCGGTCGGCACGGAAATGGCCGCTGGCCTTCCACAACTGAAGCCCGACCTTGTGCCTGTAGGCCGTTTCGGCACTGTTGAGGAGATAGCCGACGTGGCCCTCATGCTTGTTCGCAACGGTTATATCACGGGTCAGACAATTAATATTAATGGCGGCAGGTACCCGAGCTGATGGGTAACGGGACTCCTCAGCAGCATGAGCTTCAACGGATTATCGAGAATGACGAACATATATAGCAGCCTCTTGTGTGCCAGATCAGGAATAATTCAAAATATTTGCATTTAATGATATTAATAGATTGGATGGTGCTATTAGGCATTCCAAGTTGAGGAATATTGCCTCATTTAGGGAAACCTTCCCCAAAGTGAGAAGTGTGCGTATTTCATTAACTTGTTCAGTATCATCTTGACAGGTAAACATTCGTTCACCTATAATTAATTCATGCCACATACCTTTAACAAGGAGACCTTAAAGACACGGATCTCGGAAATATCCCGTTTTTACCGGGAAAGAGGCCGCATGCCTTCTTTCTCCGAACTGGGAGAACTAGTTGGCGTTCGCTCTAAAAACGCGGTCTATAAACTTGTTGCAAAGCTGGAGGGTCTGAATGTCCTGTCCAAAGATGAGCGGGGCCGCCTCATTCCGCGATCCCTTGCCGCGCCGGTAAAAGTTCTGGGCACGGTGGAGGCCGGATTCCCCAGCCCAGCCGAAGAAGAGCTGCTCGATACTCTTTCTTTGGACAAGTACTTGATCGATAATCCAGCGGCCACCTTCTTACTGAAAGTATCGGGGGAGTCGATGACAGAGGCCGGTATCATGCCCGGCGACATGGTTTTGGTGGACAGAAGCCGCACAGCCCAGAGCGGCGATATAATCATCGCCGAAGTGGACGGCGCCTGGACCATGAAATATTTGAAGAAACGGGGACAGACTGTTGCTCTGATGCCAGCTAACCCCAGCTTTAAGCCAATTATACCTAAGAGCGAACTCAAGATAGCCGGCGTGGTGACCGCCGTCGTCAGAAAATACAGTTAAATCCAGGCAATGGGTCATAGGCAATGGGCGATAGGCAATGGGCGATAGGCTATACAATTTTTATTGTTTTTTATTTTTTGCCTATAGCCGATCGCCAATAGCCTATTGCCTATATTTATGTTAACAATACATTCATGGCCTCGGGCTATCCTGCATGTGGACGCAGACGCTTTTTTTGCATCCTGTGAGCAGGCCGTCCATCCTGAACTCCGTGGTAAACCGGTTATTACCGGAAAAGAACGGGGGATAGTTGCTGCGGCAAGCTATGAGGCAAAGGCCCGTGGAGTGGAAAGAGGGATGAGGCTCTTTGAAGTGAAGAAGGTCTGTCCTGATGCCGTTATTCTTCCATCGGACTATGAGACCTATAGTCTATTTTCAGTCCGCATGTTCGACATACTTAGGCGCTTTACACCTGATGTTGAGGAATATTCAATTGACGAGGCCTTTGCGGACCTCACGGGTCTGCGCCGGTCTTTCCACGGGTCCTATAGCGTAATCGCCGGTCAAATTCAGGAGACCATGGGGAAGGAACTGGGATTTACCGTGTCCATAGGAGTGAGTCTCTCAAAGGTGCTGGCAAAGGTAGCATCAAAGTGGAAGAAGCCGCATGGTCTCACCCTGGTCCCCGGCGGGGACATCCACCTTTATCTGCAGAAACTGCCCATCGGGAAAGTCTGGGGGATCGGCCCCAATACTTCGGCCTACCTGAGGAAGTTCGGGATAAGTACTGCACTTGATTACGCCCGTAAGGGCGAGGAGTTTGTAAAAGAAAGGCTCTCCAAACCTTATAGGGAAATATGGCAGGAGTTGAACGGCCACAGTGTTTACCCTGTCGTGACCGAAACCAAAAGCAGCTATCAGTCAATCAGCAAGGCAAAAACTTTCACCCCTCCTTCACAGGACGAGGCGTTCGTCCTTGCGCAGCTTTCAAAGAACCTTGAGGCGGCATGTATCAAGGCCAGACGGTATAAGCTTGCGGCTTGCCGGTTAATCCTCTTTCTCCGCACACAGGACTTCAGGAGCGCAGGGGTAGAGTTAAGCCTTGACCGTCCAAGCGCCTTCCCTTCGGACTTGTTTGGCCCCCTCAAGGAAGGATTCAAAACAATATTTCACAGTGGGACTCTTTATCGTCAAACAGGTGTGGTGCTTGCGGGACTAAAGCCGGAAAGGGATGTCCAGTTTACTCTTTTTGATGATACCGCCCGGATAGAGAAAATGGCGCGGGTTTATTCAGCAGTTGATGAACTCTCGGCCAAGTACGGTAAATATGCTGTACACCACGGGGCCAGTCTGCAGACGAAACTCCAGGTCAGGCACGAGGGAGAGCGTGGTGACGTTCCTCAGAGGGTGAAGGAATTGTTTAAGGGAGAAAATAATAGGCAGAGGCTGGGATTGCCGGTGTGGAAGATCGACGTGTGAAAAATGGCTATTTCTAATGTTATAGGGGACCGTGTATTTTTCGAACCGGGTCACGTGCAACCCTGACTCATTTTAGAAGTTGTTTGTGTCAAGCAAGACCAATGTGCAGGCCTCTATCACTTCGATACCAGCCCCTCTTAAACGGCGGTATTCGTCAGGATTTTCTGAACCAGGATTAAATATAATGCGACAGGGTTTAATTCTAATAACATGATCAATAATAGAAACCTGCCGTGACGGCCTGACATACATGGTAACAGTATCAATTTGATCAGGTACCTCATCCAGGGTAGGGTAGGCTTTCCTGCCAAGGATTTCCTCCCTCCCGGGGGCAATAGGAATCGGGTTATGCCCGCTCATCTCAAGCATTCTCATAGCCTTGTTAGAGTAACGGTCCGCTTTAGGACTTGCCCCCACAACAGCGACATTCTCCATATTTTCCCCCTTATTATTATATTAGCCGTTCTTCCCTTGTTTGGGGAAGCAACTATTGTACAAGCATGGCAACTTTATTGTTTCTGCTCACTCCCTGCTCACGATCTTTTCACACGAAGACAAGCGATAGCGCAGCGCTTATAATAGACAAACCGATTCTTGACCTTTTGAAAGTTGATATGGATACGCCGCTTGAAATCACGACAGACGGCAAAAACCTGATAATTTCTCCGGTAAAGGACGGATTATTGTTTCAGTTGCCATTGAGTCTCACCCCAGCGTAAGGGTACCCCTAATTTAACCGTGACCGTTGGAGAAAAGAGAGAATACCCAAAACTCGATCGCTACAGTAAAAGTAGTTGGGTATTCCCTCTTTCTACAACTCGCTCACTACTTCTTTTTTGCGGGCTTCTTTGCTGCTGTCTTTTTTGCAGGAGCCTTCTTTGTAGCTGCCATTATATATCACCCCCTTTTAGCCCCGGAAGCTATAATAACCGGGGTCTCCTTGATTTAACCCTTCCCTAACAGAGTAATCCTCTTCTCTGACAGGATGCGCGTTAAGATGGGATCTTTTTTCTTCCGTATGGCATAATCGGCTTCCTCAAAAACAGAACAATTTATTTGTTTATCGAACTTGTCCCCGATATCCTTCAATCCAACCCAAAGCGCTGGAGTGGACAGTCCAATAACCATTAAATCCACTGAAGGGGCATCGGTTCCCTCCGCATATGCTCCGTAAATGAAAGCGTCGGTCACTCCGCTGCCTCTCAAAAGGCCCTTTAACGCTCCTGGGAGTCCAAGAGATTTTGCGATAAGATTCTTCAGCTCGGCGTATAAGGGAGAGTTAATATTGGCTCGAAAATATTTGAGGTTGGCAACTCTCTCACTGAACAGAACCTCCATGTCTTCAAGTTTGTCCAGCTCTCGTTTTACTCCAGACGGGTCCTTCCTTAAGAATTTGGCAATCTCCCGTACGTAAAACTTTTCGTCCGGGTTGTTTAACAGCAGTGCCAGAATACCTGCCCTTATTGATGATGAAAACAGACCATTTAAAATTTCCTTCCTCATTATTACTACAAATATAAACGGTAATAGAACATTTGTCAACAACAAAATCATATTTATCCACGATAGTTGTCTTTTACAAAACAATCGTTGATGTATTCAAATATATGGGAACTGCCCCGTTACAAGGCCTAACAGGGTGGTCTCGTTGATCTTATGACGGTGGCTCGGTCAGTCTCTTGCTGAGCTTCTAACAATACGCATCGTTTGTCCACATCTGAATCTACGATGACAGGCCGATTTTCTGAACCATTTGCTGTTTCCGAAATTCAGTTTGCCGATGCAAATTCACTCCCCATGGTAAAATATTGCATCTGTAAAAAACTGATACAGTTTAAAGGGAGGGGCCATGAGCATTGAGGCAGCTTTTAAAGCATTAGAGGCCGCGATGACACGCTGCACCGCGCTTCAGGTGGAGATGAAAACGGTTCCGGTACAGGACAGAGGACGGTTTATGCGAGCCTTCGAACTTCTGGATCTTCTGGAACACGCCCTTCTTGAGACGGCAAAGGAGTTGAAAGAGGCAAAAAGATGAGAGCTGCCATTTACGCCCGAATAAGCACGCTTGATAAAGGCCAAGACGCGGAGCGGCTGCAATTGCAGCCTCTCCGCGATTACAGCAGTGCTCGCGGATTCCGGATTGCCGGGGAGTACGTGGATGTCGGGTGGGCGGGCGCAAAGGCCCGTAGCCCGGAACTTGACAGGCTTATGGACGTTGTCAACGCTGTTCTCTACCTGACGCAGGCAGGTCAAGTAACCGGGGAGGCCAGAATCCACCACCTAAAACACCGAACCACAGAGAACACAGAGTTTTTCTCTGTGCTCTCAAGGCCTTCAGGAAAAGAGACAAAACTGAACGTTAGCTAGAGAGTGCACAGAGATTAAAGT
>Ga0181533_1003434_pt1 | contig 17229 bp, 11 predicted proteins | sample PEATcosm2014_Bin_45_FD_119772 | JGI IMG/M metagenome (GOLD analysis project Ga0181533, IMG submission 119772) | Peatland microbial communities from MTU Mesocosm Facility, Houghton, MI, USA - PEATcosm2014_Bin11_60_metaG | ecosystem: Environmental > Terrestrial > Soil > Wetlands > Peat | place... | reverse complement strand
CTTTGGGGAAGCGCGTGCGCTCGAGGGCAACGCGCATGTGTGGGAGCAGCCAGGCGACGAGGGCGGAGACAGTGGAGTCGTATTCTGCGGCGAGATGGCGGGCCTCGCGGTAGATCTCCGGCGTGACGCAGACGGTGATGTTTTTGACCTTTCTAGACATAAACCTCTCTCAAGGCTCAGGACCGGGTTCGCGGTTCTCCGGACATTTAAATCCATTGTGCGCCGGAGCGGGGAAATCATCTGCAAAGGGAAATGACTGGGAGGGAAAGGGTTAGGGGCAGAGGGGGGTTGACGCGAAAACAGGGACTAAGGGACTCGGGACTTGGGACTAGGGACTGGGGGACTAGGGACTGAGGGGCTGAGGGACTAGAAAGCCGTGGGCCGTTGGCGCCTCGTAGCTTGTGGCCCATCGCCGGTGGATGCCGGCTTTCGTGGTTCCCGCCCTAGCAGGCCAGGACGGGGCACCCGGCACAACCTCGTTCCTGGGCCCTGGGGCGTTTTCGGGGATTCACCCAGCCAGTCGACGGATTACTACGTTCGGCCGCCGCGCCTCTACTTGATTGTGTTCTTACGGGCTTTGATTGTTGCAATCAGCTGTCGAGCGTCGGCAAGGTCCTTTTTCAGATCGTCTGGCCCTGGAATAGGCGCGGAGGATGGGGCGTGGGCGTCTGTCAGGTCGTGGCATTTCTGGAGGAGTCTACTCGTTTCGTCGCACTCATGCTTGGTAATCTCGGCCAGGAATTTCACATTTCCTGTTTTCACTTGGGACCGGAACCGCTGAATGACATCGCCAAACAGCTCGAATTCGATAATCCTCTCGAGGGCCGAACGCAGGTGGGTATAGGCTTCGCGCATTGAGGCAACGTTTGCCGCATTCGGATGCGCTTGCCACTGCGCAGCTATTGCGATTTGGTCCTTGTCGAGGACGTCCAGACAAGCAACCGGCTTCTTGTTGTCCCACGGAAGGCCGTCCATATGCCCCCCTGGGGCACCGTTGCTCCATTCGACTGTCAGAATGTGAGGTTTCTGTGACGCGTCATTCGCTTTGTCGAGCAAGTCGTTAAGAAACATGACCTCATGCGTGAAGACTATGACCTGACGATTCTTCGCTTCTTCAACGAGGCGCTCGGCAATCTTCTGGCGGTGCAAGTGGTCTAGCGACGATACGGGGTCGTCAAAGACCAAGGCCGACTGGTGGGAGGCTTGCGACAACTCCGCAAGAAAGGCCGCCAGCGCCACACAGCGGTGTTCCCCTTCGCTGGCGATTTCCGCTACTTTGCCGTTTGCTGCTTTCGCTAATCGAAGCCCGAACTGGGTAACGCCTTTCTTGCCCTGGGCGGCTTCCATGACCACGTCAAGCGTCTCGAGGGCCAGTTTCTTCGTTTCGTTTTGGAATCGCTCCTTGTAGGCGGTGGTTACGAATGTCTCAGTGAGTTCGCTGCTTTTCGTGGTGATCGCGGTAGTATTGAAGTCCTTCTTGCACCCATCAAGCTCTCCTACAATTTTGTACCGCTCTATTTGCTTCACAACATCCGCTTGAACGCCCGAGAGCCATTCTCGTGCTTCCAATTCCTTGAATTCGCTTTCAAGCGCCTTCCGTGCGATTGGATCGTTGGCTGCTTCTTCAGTTGCTGCTTTGCCTTCTAGTGACGTCACCGCACTTTGAAGAAGAGATTCCGGTGAATGTGGCAGATTGGTCGTCACGTTCCACTGTCGCGACTCCAAGTTCTGCCTGATCTGATGTAGGCGTTCATCCGCCTTGATAACGAATTCGTGAATTTCTGCGATCTGAGCGGCCGTGAGAACCGAAAGATCTGCTTCGATCTTGTCGAGCTCGGGTTTGAGTTCTGCACTATTGAGCCGATACGTGGTTGCCGTTGTGGAGAGAGTCTGTTCCGCCTCCGCAGAGATCTCCTGGCTCTTGTCCTTGCAAAAGGCGTCGAACTTTGCGAAACGGTCCAGCGCGGCAGAATCAAGTTCCTGCTGACACAGCATGCAGCGAGCATCAACGGATGTGGGGGGGAATTCTTGCGGAGGGTATGGCCCGGCAATCGAATACTCCCGTGCGGCCTCCCACAACTTTTTCCATAGGTCTGACCCCGTTCCCTTCAAGAAGGTCGCATCGAATTGACCGGCGGCGAAAGCCTTAGCAACACTGGCAGATTCAATGGCATGAGTCAGTTGTTTTTCGGCCTCCTGCACCGCCGTATCCGAAAGCGTGGCTGTGGCGGCCTTGATCTTTTGGAGAAATGCGTCAACTCGGGCCTTAGCGGCTCTGGTCTGCTTTGCTTTCTGCAACGGGTCGGCCTTCAGTGCGTCGCGTAGAACTGAAATTCTCTGTAATTCAGTAGCGCTCAGAGTTGCGAGCGCGCTCACCGCAGAATCCTTTGTCGCATTGCCGAGATTCTGGATCAAGGCTCCGACTCTGGTTGTGGAATCATATTTCCAATTTGCGTTGGCGCCCGTGATTTGGGAATTCGACTGATCGATGTCTTTCTTCAATCGTGCAGCAAGCTCATCGCACACCTTTGAGAGCTTCGGGAGTATGTCCAATCCGAATGGTGTAAACGCTGCCTCGCTGTCGTAGCTCACGTAGTGTTCAGCACAGTCAGCATCGAAGACGAAGACGTTGGCAAGGCGTGGGTCGGCGGGAGTTCCGTTCGTCCACGCGGCCTGAACGCTTTTATTTCCAAACTGGAAGTCTATCGTCGCCGACGCCGGGATGTTGATGGGCTTTGGGGCAAAGACATTAGGGGTGATGGGTTGGCAGATCCCTCGGGCGCGACAGGCTCTTTTGATTACCCGCGCATAGCTGGATTTACCTGTGCCATTCCCGCCATAGATTATGGCCAATCCCTGTCCGGTGCCCAGCGGGAGATCGGAGCCATCGGGCAACCTATTTACGCTCTTCAAATTGCTCAAGGAGAGCAGCGAAACGGAATCAGAGGTTCCAGGTGCAGATGGAAGGTGTGCGGCAGCTAGCGGCTGCGCGGCGAACGGTACAGGCTTAATTGCGGGATTTTGAAGTTTGCTTCTCGCTATTCGCTCTAGCTCGTCGATGTCGGCAGCGCTGAGGATACCGTTCTCGACAATCCGCCTGAGAGCATCCCGCTGCCATTCCGGGCGTGAGGCAGACCATTGAAGGATCTCATGGAGGGGGGACGATTTCTTTTGGTTAAGGCTGGCGGTTGCCATAACGCGTCGGCTTTCAAGTCAGCGGCGCCCAGGGCGGGCACGGCTAAACAAGACAAGTATAAGACAAATGGGGACTAAGCACTGACTTTAGTGCACGGGGCAGTTGCTATGTGCGGGCAACTGGCAGGTCTGGCTAGGATCAGTGCCGCCAAGTCGGCAAGGGTCGGCTGATTTGCTTGGGCAATGGCGTCAGGAAAGCTCGCGCCTCGCGGTCCGGACGGCGGCGTTCCTGCTCCCAATGCTCGGAAGACGCGCGGGTTATGGACGTCTCGATTGCGAGAGGGATGGCCCTGATTCGACCTGCCCTGCACTGCGGGGGTCAGGAGACCCCCGCTACAGCCGGTCGGGAGACCGGCGCTACAAGTTCTCGCGGCACGCGGGGCGAGAGCGAATCGGCGCGCGGGGGCTAAAGCCCCGCTCATTTTTTGAGCCTTTGCGGCACCCTTCGGCTTCGCTCAGGGCAGGCTTTGAAGTCGTGCCCTTTCACGACGGCTTCAACTATTACGGCACCCTTCGGCTTCGCTCAGGGCAGGCTAGAAGTCGTGCCCTTTCACGACGGATTCAAACTGACCCACTACCCGGCAGGCTCTTTTGCGCACACGCGCCAAGGCGTATCATTTCTGCAGATTCACGCCACAGAAAGAGCCTCTATGAAATTCCACGGCCGTATTGTTTCCGCATTCATTTTTCTTCTTCTTGCATCGGGCGCCGCGCGAGGGCAGGCGCCGCAGGGCAAACTCTCGTTCGACGTAGCCACGGTGAAGCCGTCGGCGCTCGACATGCAAAAACTCGCTATTGCCGCCCAGGCCGGTAAGATGCCGAAGATCGGGCCCGAGATTGGCGCCACGCGCGCAACGTACACCTTTATGACGCTTTCGGAACTGATTTCCATGGCCTGGAACGTGCGGCCCTATCAGATCAGCGGTCCCGACTGGCTGTCGAAGCAGCGCTTCGACATCGAGGCCACGATGCCCGAAGGCGCGACCAAGAACGATGCGCCGGCCATGCTGCAGTCGTTGCTCGAGGATCGGTTCAAGCTGACCGTGCATCGCGCTCAGGAAGAGCACAAGGTGCTGGCGCTTGTGGTCGGCAAGAGCGGGCCGAAGATGAAGGAGTCGGCAACGCCGCCGCAGGCGTTCGATCCCAACTCTCCGCTCGAGCCCGGCGAGACGCAAATGGAAGGCCTTGATGGACCGGTACGCATGAAGATTGGCTCCGACGGTACGGTGACGCAGAACATGGGCGCCAAAGGTACCATCGTTCAGAAATTCGACAGGCAAACCATGACGTTCCACTTCAAGTCGAGCGGGGTCACGATGGTGGGCTATGCCGAGTTGCTGTCGACCTTGCTTCTGCAATTGGGCGGCCCAAGCAGCCGGCAGGTAGTGGATATGACGGGGCTCAAGGGCTACTACGAGCTCGATACGGAGATTTCAATGGCGGACATCATGGCCCTGGCCCGCAACTTGGGCATGAACGTGCCCACTGGCCCGCCCGGCGGCGGCGCGAACACGGTTCCAGAGGCGTCGGACCCAGGCGGCGGATCAAGCGTTTATGAGTCCGTCAGCCAAATGGGGCTGAAACTGGAAGACAGCAAAGCCACCGTGGATCGGCTGGTGATCGACCACGTGGAGAAGATGCCGACGGAAAACTAGGTTTTTGACAACTCGATTTTGTGCCAATGTGGGTGCCCCGGGTCCCTCGCATTTGGGGACCCGGGAAAGCAAGCTGGCATGCGGCCCGGCGCATGATTTACCCTCGAAGTCGGCATGAAAATTCAACGCACACTTCTCTTCTCTGCCCTTATTGCGGGTTGCGCCGCATGCGCGGCCCTGACGGTCTTTGCGCAACAGTCGGCAAATTCAGAGATTCCCGACGCTCCGCAGGCCACTCCCGCAGCCTTGACCGTTCCCAATGGGCCGTACGTGGTGATGGATACCGCGATGGGCCGCATTACCTGCCAGTTCTTCCAGAAGCAGGCGCCGATTGCCGTGGCCAACTTCATCGGGCTGGCGGAGGGAACGAAGGACTGGACCGATCCCACGACCGGCAAGGTGCAGCATCACAAGCGCTACTACGACGGCACCATCTTTCATCGCGTGATTCCGGAGTTCATGATCCAGGGCGGCGATCCGACGGGCACGGGGATGGGCGATCCGGGCTACAAGTTCGACGACGAGTTCGATCCCAACCTGAATTTCGACCGGGCGGGACGGCTGGCCATGGCGAACAGCGGGCCCAACACCAACGGCAGTCAGTTTTTCATCACCGAACAACCCTTCGACTCGGGCGATGGGCATTACGTAATTTTCGGCCAGTGCGACGACGCGAGCGTGGAGGTGGTGAAAGCCATTGCCCGCGTGCCACGCAACTCCGATGACAGGCCGCTGACGCCGGTGGTGCTGGAGAAAGTAACGATTGTGCGCGAAGGCCAGCCGATGGCAACGTTGTTGACGCTGCCACCACCACCACCGCCTCCTCCGCCGGGCGCAGCAGTAACGCCGACGCCTGGAGCCGCGCCTATGCCCAGGAGGATTACTATTTCTCCCGGAGTGGCACAGGGACTGCTCGAGTCCAAAACAGTGCCGGTCTACCCAATTGATGCCAAGAAAGCTGGCGTCTCCGGCACAGTCGTTTTGACCGCAGTCGTTGGTAAGGACGGTCTTATTGAGGATCTTCAGGTCGTCAGCGGCCCGGACATGCTCCAACAGGCTGCTCTCGATGCCGTCAAACAATGGCGCTACAGGCCTTATCTCCTGAACGGTCAGCCTGTCGAGGTCCACACCACAATCAACATCATCTTTACCCTGGCCCGTTAACGGGCTATGCCAATCTAGTTCAACCGAGGAGCACACATGGCACTTGTACCAGGAACTTACGCCGTCTTTACCACCACGGAAGGCAAGATTACCGTGCGACTTTTTGAGACCGAAGCGCCCGTCACCGTGAAGAATTTCATCGAGCTCGCCGAGGGCGCCAAAGAGTGGACGCACCCGGTGACGCGCGCCAAGTCGAAGGACAAGCTCTACGACGGCACCATCTTCCATCGCGTGATTCCCGATTTCATGATCCAGGGCGGCGACCCGGCGGGCACCGGTATGGGCGGTCCGGGCTACCGCTTTCAGGATGAGACCAAGGGCTCGCGCCACAGCTTTGACAAGCCGGGCAAGCTGGCCATGGCCAATGCCGGACCCGGCACCAACGGCAGCCAGTTCTTCCTCACCGTGGCGGCAACGCCGTGGCTCACCGGCAATCACACCATCTTTGGCGAAGTGGTGGAGGGCCAGGACGTGGTGGTCGGCATCTCCAAAGTTGCGCGCAGCGCACAGGACAAGCCGCATAAGCCGGTGGTGCTGGAGTCGGTGACGATCGAGCGCGTCAGCTAAGGCGGCAAATCAGAAGTTCGCTAGAGAAGCAACCGCAGATCCTTCGACTCGTCCTGGCGCGCCGGGACTCGCTCAGGATGACTACTGTGATTGAGCGCATGAGGACACGGTTTTGAGCAGCAGCGAAGAACCACGCCGCGCCGATCCGCCAAATCTGCCGGCGGAGAGCGGCATGTCGCATGCGTGGCGCGCGCTGCGGCACCGCAACTTCCGGCTGTTTTTCGGCGGGCAGACGATTTCGCTTATCGGCACGTGGATGACGCGCATCGCCACGGCGTGGCTGGTGTACCGGCTCACGCATTCGGCGCTGCTGCTGGGCACCGTGAGCTTCGCGGGGCAGATTCCTACGTTTCTCGTTGCGCCGTTTGCGGGCGTGTGGATCGACCGGCTCGACCGCCGTCAAGTGCTGATCTGGACGCAGACCCTCGCCATGGTGCAGTCGTTCGCGCTGGCCGGTCTCACGTTTTCCGGATTAATCACCATTCACTGGATTCTGTTTTTGAGCGTGATGCAGGGCATCATCAATGCCTTCGACATGCCGGGAAGGCAATCGTTCATGGTGCAGATGGTGGAGGACCGCGCCGACCTGGGCAACGCCATTGCCATCAACTCGTCGATGGTGAACGTGGCCCGGCTGATCGGACCATCCCTGGCAGGCATGCTGATCGCAGTGACGAGCGAGGCGTGGTGCTTCCTCATCGACGGCATCAGCTACATTGCAGTGATCGCATCGCTGTTGATGATGCACGTGCATGTACCCGCGATCATGCGCAAGGCGACATCGACCTTCCATGAGATGAAGGAAGGCTGGAGCTACGTTTCCGGGTTTTTGCCCATCCGCACCATCCTGATGCTTTTTGCCGTAGTGAGCCTGATGGGCATGCCTTTTGTGGTGCTGATGCCGGTGTTTGCGGCCAAGGTGCTCCACGGCGGGCCGCATACGCTTGGGTTTCTGATGGGCGCCATGGGCGTGGGCGCACTCGCTTCCGCGCTTTCGCTGGCCGCGCGCAGAAGCGTGCGCGGGCTGATTCGCATGATTCCGGTTGCAGCGGCGGTTTTCGGACTGGGACTGATTGGATTCGGGCTGTCGAGCACGTTCTGGCTTTCGATGGCGATGGTGCTGGTGGCGGGCGCGGGCATGATGCAGGGGATGGCGTCGAGCAACACCATCATCCAGACCCTGGTGGATGAAGACAAGCGCGGCCGCGTGATGAGCTACTACACGATGGCGTTTATGGGCATGGCGCCGTTCGGCAGCCTGCTGGCAGGAACCATGGCGCATGCCATTCCATCGACGCCGGTGTGGATTTTTACCGGAATGGTGCTGACAGGCGCGCAATGGACGGTGATCATCAACGGCCTGGTGGTGGTGCTGGGCGCGGCGTGGTTTGCGACCCGGCTGCCGGCGCTGCGCGTTGTGGTGCGGCCGATTTACCGGGAGATGGGCATCATTCCCGCGGCGCAGGAGATGGCGCCGGAACAGTGAGAGGCAGCTCCTAGCTTCTAGCTCCTAGCTTCTAGCTTGCTATCCCTCCCTGGGCGCAATGTGCAACCCACCCTTAACGCAAAGAACGCATTTAGGATGGGACAACCAGCTTCGAGACAATCTGCTTACTGCGTTATGCCGCAGAGATGCACGTGGATGCCGAGCTCTGCGAGCATTGCGGCCTTGGTGGCGAGGGCTTTGCCGGCAGCCTCGGCTGACGGCGCGTAGGCCACGTTGACGTGGTTGGCGCGGTGACGGGCCATCATCTGGTTCTGGCTGACGCCGTGCAGAATGGTATGCACGATGGGCCATTGCGGCGTGGTTTCGCGCCAGCGGCGTTCGGTTTCGGCCGCGGGCAGACTGACGACCGTGCCGCGGCCGATGTCGCAATGCAGCGCGCCGCCCTCGACGAAGACACGGCTCCAGACGATTTCACCGGGTTTGCCGACGCCTTTCAGCGAGCCGCCGCCCAGCGGGAAGTACATGGCCGGCTGGCGTTCGCTGGTTGCGCCCGCGTAGCCGCCCACAAAGTGATTGGCCGGCGCGGCGCCGGAGATCTGTAAGAGCCAGACGAAGTCGTCGATACCGTCGCCCTTGTAGTGTTCGCCCCAGCGCACATCGTGCAGCGTGGTGGAGGGATCGAGGCCGAGCGCCTTCCAGCATCGGTTCGTGATCATTTCATCCACACCCGCGCACTCGTCCACTTCGTTGAAGTGCGGGACAGGGCCGCCGACGTACAACTCCTCTTTGGTCCCCTCCGCGAAGACCGGCGGACGTTCGGAGTTGTTGAGCATGCCTTCGGCCAGATCCGAGGCGGGCGCCATGTCTTTGAGTCCCTGCTGGTACTGGATGCCGATGGCGTCGCAGCCGAATTCGTGCGCGATGCGCACCGCGGCGATGTACATTTTGCATTGGCCGAGCACCTGATCGAGCGTGAGTTCGGTGGCGGCGTCTTTGCCAAAGTCGAACTTGACGCCTTTGGCTACCAGCCACTGGTAGACGGCATTTGCCTCAGCGTCGCTCACTGTGCGCATCTTGGCTACCAGCGCAGATTGGCTCAGCCGCTCCTTGAAGATTCCCGCGGGATTGAGCAGCTCGTCGTCGATGATGGCGTTGTACATGCCCATGCAGCCCTCATCGAAGATGCCCATGATGGCCTTGCGATGTTGCAACTCGGCGGCCAGCTCAGCGCCGAGCTTGGCGCTCTCGGCGGGCAATTTGCTTTTGTCGAGCGAGTGCACATGCGAAAGGTCGTGGGTGATCTTGCCGGTCCGGAGCCACTCGTCGAGCGAATCTCGAAAGTAGGCGTCAGTAAAATCCTTGCTCCAGATGGACGAGAAGGGCTTGCCGGCTTTGATGAGCGAACCATTCAGATTAAGAAGCCCCACCAGCCCCGGCCACTGGCCCGACCAGTTGGCGGCGGTAAGAATCGGACCGCGATGGCTGCGCAGGCCGGGCAGAACATGATGGCTGTACTGCCAGGCCGCGGTGGCAAACACCAGGTTCGCCTCAGGATGAATCTTCATGAAGACGTCCATGCCCTGCCGCTGCGAGGAGATGAAGCCGTGCTTGACCTTGTCGTCGTAGGGGTGGGCGCGGACCAGCTTGTAGCCCTTTTGCGCGAAGGCCGCGGTGAGCTTTTCCTCCATGTCGCGTTGCGCGGGCCAGCACACTTGATTGGCCGACTGGCGCAGATCGCCGCTCGTGACAAGCAACACTTCATTCGCGGCTGGTTTCGGTAGTTCCTGGCTGATTTGCCCCATTTTTCCGCCTTCTCCGTAAACGATTTCGGAAACCCAGAAAAACTATACACCCGAGGGCCGGGAACCGGCTCTTGAGGCCGGCGAATTAGCATGGAATTGATTCCGGAATTCGGGACGAGGAGCGAGGAAAACTGCACGCATGACCAGCAAGAAAAAAGGGTTGGAGATTGGGTCGCGCGGGCCCGGGCGGGGCGGCGATAAGGCAGGCGCGGGCAGACGCGTGCAAGCCGAACCCGGCAAAGGACCCGCACCGCCCCAGGTTTCAGGGCGCTGGCTGCTGGGCGCCGTCGTGCTCACCATCGTCGCGGCCGTTTTTTGCGCGTGGTGTGCGCTGTGCCTGCTCTTCTGGCAAGGCAGCTGGCAACTGCTTTACCATCCGGCGTCTGTGGTTGCCCGCACGCCGTCGACTGCGGGCCTGGCATTCGATGCGGTGGGATTCGCCGCCACCGACGCGGGCACGCCACGGCTTGCGGGCTGGTGGATTCCTGCCGCGCCGGACGCAAAACTCGCCCGGCTTACGGTTCTGTTCCTGCATGGGCAAGACGGCAATTTGGGAGACACGGTGGACTCGTTCGCCCGGTTGCACGGTGCGGGCGTGAATGTGCTGGCCTTCGACTACCGGGGCTACGGTCAGAGCCAGTTTGTGCGGCCCAGCGAGGCGCGCTGGCGCCAGGATGCCGAGTGGGCGATCGAATACCTGACCGGAACCCGGCACGTCGCTGCTGGGGCCATTGTGCTCGACGGCACGGGTCTGGGCGCAAACCTTGCGCTCGAAGAGGCCGCCGCGCATCCGGAGCTGGCGGGAGTGATTGTGGAAATGCCGACTGCGGAACCGCTGAATTCGATCTTCATCGATCCGCGGGCGCGGCTAGTTCCCGTGCGGTTGCTGGTGCGCGATCGCTACGATCTGAATGCGGCTGCGGCCGGCGTGCGTGTGCCGGTGCTGTGGTTTCAAAGGCGGATGCAAGACGAGGAATCAATGGCATTCGCAAAGGTAGCTTCGCAGAAGATGATTGTGTGGATTACTCCAGAGGGAGACACGAACAAGCAGGTCGCAAATGCGCTGGCGCGGTGGCTGGACGAACTGCCGGCACGGTGAGCCTCCGATTCTGATTCAGCGCACCATGTCGCGATGCAGGGACTTGACCTGGTAGCCGGCTTTTTCGAGCCGCTTGCGCATCTCCTCGGCCATCATGACGCTGCGATGCTGGCCGCCGGTGCAGCCGAAGGCCACGGTCAGGTAGCTCTTGCCCTCGTTCACATAGTGCGGCAGCAGGTAGAGCATCAGCTTGGTCACGCGATCCAGAAACTCCCTGGACTGGGGAAACCCGCGCACGTAGGCGGCGACCTTGGGATCGAGGCCCGTCTTCTTGCGGAACTCGGGCACGAAATGCGGGTTGGGCAGGAAGCGCACATCGAAGACCATGTCCGCGTCCAGCGGCACGCCGTTCTTGAAACCGAAGCTGAGGCAGGAGACGAGGAGGCGTTTGTTCTCGTCCTCGTGCCCGAATCGCGCCAGAATGTCGGCACGCAGCTCGTGCACGTTGAAGTTCGAGGTGTCGATGAGGGTGTCGGCGACGTTGCGGATGGGGTCAAGCAACTGGCGTTCCTCGACGATGGAGCGCCACACCGTTTCTGTGCGGCCGAGCGGGTGCGGACGGCGCGTCTCAGAGAAGCGGCGGACCAGCACGGCGTCCTGGGCGTCGAGAAACACTACACGGATTTGCAGCATTTTCTTGATGCTTTTCAGGATTTCGGGCAGACGGTCGAGCGTAGCGCCCTCGCGAACATCGATTACGATGGCGGCGCGTTCCACGTTCGGTGAGGCGCTGACGAGGCCGGCAAAATGAGGCAGAAGCTCGAGGGGTAGATTGTCGACGCAGTGGAATCCCAGGTCCTCAAAGGCCTTGAGCGCCGAAGCTTTTCCCGCGCCGGAGATTCCGGTGACGATCACGAGTTTGTTGCGTGGCTTACCGGCTTGCTTCCGCTGGCGAGCCGTACCAGGCGATTTCCCCGCACTACGCGCAGGCTTTCGGGGCGTCATGGGTTCATGCTACACCGGGAGGAGGCAGCGGCGTTAGCGGAGTGAGCGGGGTTCGCGGAGTCAGGAGCCGAGGAGTAAACCCGCGGAAGTGGTTGGTTCAGGCGCGGGACGCAGCGGCTCGCGAACCGGTTTGCGCCAGTTCGAGCGCATGTTCCGGGTCGAGGGCGGGCGACAAGAGCGGCCCCTGACCCAACGTGCAGCCCATGCGGACCAGCGCTGCGATCTGCTCGCGGGTCTCGATTCCCTGGGCGACTACGGGCAAGCTCAAGGTGTTGGCGAGGCGGATGAACGACTCCAGCACGGCCTGCTGACGGCCCCCCGAAACGGCAGTGAGCCTGGACGCGAGCTTCACCATGGAAATAGGAAGTTGCAGCAGATGATTCAACGGCGCAAGGCTGCTGCCGAAGTCGTCGATGGCCACGCGCACCTGGCAGTCAGCAAGGCGTTGCAGGGCGGCAACCGCGGCATCGGGAGTCTCGTTGAGAGCGCTCTCGGAGACTTCGAACACGAGGCGCGAGGGATCGGCGCCGCTGGCCGCAAGGGTTTTCATCAACTGGGCGACCAAATCGGCGTTGAAAAGCTGCCGGCGCGTCAGGTTGACGGAGACGAACAGATCCTGCTGCGGCAGGTGATCGCTCCAGGAACGCAACTGCGCGCACACGGTTTCGAGCGTCTCCTTGCCCAGCGCAACAGAAAGGCCGGTGTCTTCGGCCACTACGAGCAGGCCGTCGAAATCCTCGACGGTTCCATCGGCGCGGCGCAGACAGAGCAGAGATTCGAATCCTTCGAGCTTGCCGTTGGTGAGCCGGTAGATGGGCTGGTAGAGAAAGGTGAACTGCCGCTTGTCAAGGGCGGTGCGCAACTCGCGCTCGCGCTCCTGCTGGCTGGTAACGCAGACTTCGAGGTGCTTGTCGAAGATTTCGTAGCGCCCGCGGCCCGCCTGTTTGGCGCGGTACATGGCAAAGTCGGCGTCGCGCAGCAGCAGATCGGATGAGGTGTGCTCGGGACCGGCCATGGCCGCACCGATGCTGGCGCCGGCCTGGACGGTGTGCCCGAAGATGTCGAAGGGCCGCTCCATCTCACCCAGGATGCGTCCGGCGACCACTTCGAGATCGTAGGCAGTGACAATGTTTTCAACCAGCACGGCAAACTCATCTCCGCCTAGTCGCGCGGCCGAGTCCTGAGGGCGCAGCGAGGAACGGAGACGCCCGGCAATGGCCATCAGCAGAACATCGCCCGCGGCGTGGCCCAGGCTGTCGTTGACGCCCTTGAAGTTGTCGAGATCCAGATAGAGCACGCCGCAGCCATTGTCAGGGTGGCGCAGGCGGCGGGTCAGCGTGAGGTTCAGGCGGTCGAGAAAGAGCGCCCGGTTGGGCAATCCGGTGAGCACGTCGTGCATGGCGTCGTGCTGCAACTTGGCTTCAGTCTGCTTCACGTCGCCGATGTCGCGAAAGGTGAAGACATAGCCCAACTTGGCGCCGTCCACCACGAGCGGCGCGATCTGCATGCTGACGTCTACCAGCTCGCCGGCCTTGTTGGTGCGCACGGTTTCCATGGTGGCGCTGCCCCGATCGTCGACCACGCGCAGCAACGTGAGATTCTCATTCAGACGCGTTTCCGGGACAATCAACTCGCGCAGGCTGCCGCCGCCCGCCTCTTCAGCGGTGTAGCCAAACATGCGGGTGAACGCCGGATTGGTGTAGAGAACATGATTCTGATGCTCGATGGCAACAGCTTCGGGAAGGCTGGAGAGCACATCTTCCATCAAGCGCGATTTGGGAGCTCGCTCCTTTTCGCTGGGATGCGCCACGATGACGGCTTCGCGCAGTTGCGGGTTGGAGATGCTGTAAGTGCCTTCGACGGGCACAAGACGGCCGTTGGGGGCCGGAAGGGTGGCATGGAAGGGGCTGCCGCGCCGCGTGCTGGTCAGGAGAGTTTGCGGCTCGGCCGTGCCGGGAAAGAGTCCCCACAGAACGTCTTCGACGGGACGGGCAATCCACTCGCCCTCAGCCAGGCCCAGCAACTGCCGCGCTTCGGCATTGGCAAAGACAATCTTGCCTGCGCGTTCAAGAAAAACCAGAACCGGCAGAGCGTCGAGAACCTGGTGCTGCGCGTCGGGATTTGCATTTCCGTACAAGGTCAGTTCCATGGCCTCTCCGGGAACCGGCGGCGTTGGCGCCGGCGAGGGTTTCCGCACCCTCCCGGGTCCGGCCTTTGGTACAGCGGTTGCCATTGATTCGATCGTATGCGCAGTGGGATACCGCAACCATCCCCAAAAGCGGTCACCGGATGCAACCAAAGTCCGGGATCAAAACGCGAGGTTTGTGTGCAAATTGTTCAGTGCGCTGAACAAATTCAACTCTCGAGGCATCCCGCCCTTCGAATGGAGCTCGAATTTATGCCCGTCCCCGAGAGTCATAGCACGATGCCCTTCCGAATTCAAGTAGGGCCATATTGGGGGGTGACGAACCTAGTTCCCGATACGTAAAGTCCGTGGACCCATTGTCGTCAATTCTGGTCACATCGAGGGGTGAGCAAGGCTCAGGAAGCGCGCACTCAAAAGCAGTTCGGCGAACGAGTCCGTGAACTGCGGAAGGAGAGGGGCCTTTCGCAAGAGGCTCTGGCGCTGGCTTGCCATCTCGACCGAACGTACATCGGCGGGGTTGAACGTGGCGAGCGTAACATCAGCCTGCTCAACATTAATAAAATTGCTGACGCTCTCGGCGTACCGGCGCGGGAGCTTTTCTGATGCCGATAGAGCATGGCTACCTTCACGCTCTACTCAGGAACATCGGGGGCCTTCGGCAAGAGGCGGGCCTCACACAAGCTCAATTGGAAGAGCGGTTGATTCTTGGGCCGGGTTGGATCGGCCGTTTTGAAAGCGGTGAAACCGTCCCTAGCATTGACATGGTGTTGGCGGTCCTCAAGGAAACGAATGGCTCTTTAGCGGACTTGTTGCAGGGCTTGCCGGAACTTGAAGCAGCGGAAGTTGAGCGCTGCATCTTTGCGGAACAGGCAGGCAATGACATTATCATTCACTTCCGCTATGCAGATTTCGACGCCCGGTACACGCTTCCGAACAGCACCCTTGAAGAGTTCGGAATAGTGTTAAGGACGCTTCGGAATGGCCTGTCGAAGTTGGCCAGTACGCAGGCGAAGCAGAGTGGAGCCGTCAAAACTGACGCCGTCTCTCACGCCTTTCTGGAAGCGGTACGACTGTGGCCGCATGCTAACCCATCGGATATCTGGGGGTTCCTCATTTCCCGCGCGTTCTACGATCCTTACAATCACCCGGCGCAGTTTGCTCGGCTGAACTTAGACCAAAGCTGGAAACGTACCAGTGGTTGGGCGCTGGAAGAAATTCTTGTGCGGCATTATGGTCCCTTCCTGAAGGAGCATGGGGTAAATCTGTATATTGCCAAGGGTTTGGCTAAGACAAAGATCGTACAAGCCTTGCAATCGTCCATGACGGATTATCGAGTCGAAGCAAACAAAATTGACGTAATGCTGACGGGCGACACTCCCCAAGGCCCGCTTGTCTTCGGTGTCGTTCATGTGAAGGCAAGCTTCGCCGAGCGGCGGACGGACGACCAGCCTCTGAGCAGCGCCCTGATTAGAAGCGGCTACACATCGCCATTCTGGACGATGGACTGCAAGAGTGGGCCCGGTGCCAATCCAGTTAATCATGGTGAGTTGGGAACTGTGGACGGTGAACGAAGCGCCAAGCGGATGGACATTGAAGACCAAGGCTATTTCACTGGCTGTTTTTCATATAACAGAAATACTCTTCCTAGCCCTCTCGGTTTGCCCGCCGAGAGGCGCGTCCATGTGTGCGATTTCAGCAACACGGACGATGCGTTTTCGCAATTTATATTTCGGCGGTGGCAATCATTTCGGAGGTCCTGAACAAGGGCTGATAGTCCTCCTCGATAGCGCTCAGCCTGTCGTTAGAGGCTTCGACCTGTTGGGGGTCGATTTCAAAACCAATGAAGGAACAGCCCATCTTTAACGCGGCTATGCCGGTCGTGCCGGAACCGGAAAAAGGATCGAAAACAACAACTTCTGGGCCGGCCCTCCCGAAGGCCTGAATGCAACGTTTCGGAAGCTCTTCCGGAAAGCGCGAATAGTGGGCTGTCCCGTCAATTTTCTCGTTGGGGAACTCCCACACTGTCGGGACCGGGGGTGAAACACGAAACTCGTGGTCCTCGCTCTTAGCCAGTAGAAAAATGGGTTCATGATGGCGATGGGGGCGGCGGCATTTGCCTTCGGGCATAGGATTGCGCTTGCGCCAAATGATTTCGCCCCTGTAAAGGTAGCCTTGGTCGCAGAGAGCAATTACAAGGCGATTCGGGAGGGCCAGTAAATTCCCGTACTGCAGCCAGGTGGCGCTAGAGTCGATGAAAGCCTTCCTCTTGGCCCGTGGCTTCACATACGCTGAGTTGTGGTCGGCCAACCCGTTTTTGTCTGCCCCCAGGGAACTGTACTTGCGGTCGTCGAGACGCCAGTTGACGGGAGTATTATATGCGTCTCCGATGTTGATCCACACGAGACCCGTGCGCTTGAGCTTGGGGAGGAAGGCCGTGAAGATTTGCGTCATGGCCTCCAGGTATTCACGCGGATCGTCCTCGACGCCAAAACCATTCGAAAGCCGCTGGCCCCAATACGGGGGCGAGGTCACAAGGAGGTCAATGCTCTCGTTCGGAAGTTCCGCTATCAACTCAAGGCAATCACCTTCAGTAACAGCGTTGCGTTCAAAGCGCCCAATTCTTTCAGGCGACTTCCATGTCCGGTTGGGCTGATGAACAAGAGCGCTCATAATCCTGATTACACCTCCGCCCCTTCGCGGATACAACTGTGGGTTAGTTGCAAATCGTGTACCCTGTGTGCAATTCCGGCCAATTTGGGAACCGTTCGGGAATGGGACGGACGCCGCCCGCGCCGGGATTTCTAGGGGATCTCCACCAGCTCCATTTGGCCGTCGCGGCGGCGATGCAGCACAAACGTCTCTCCGATCGCGGTGCGAAAGATGAGCAGGTCGCGGTCGCGAAACTCGGCGTCCTTCACGGCTTCTTCAATCGTCATCGGCCGCAGCGCAATGGCCTCGCCGCTCTTGACGATGTGCGGCTCCACAACCGTGGCGCGCGCAGGAAACGAGTGCACCGCGATGGACGCCCGCGCTTTGCCGCGGACCGGCTTGGCCTCTCCGCCTTCGCCTAGCGGTTCCACGCGCGCCTTGGGCCGCGTAACGGGAGGAGCTGTCATCACTTTCTCCCCTTTGGGCAGGCGCTTACTCACGATGCGCCGGTCGCGGTGCCGATAGGCCTGATGCTCGGCGTGTTCGATGGCCTCGCGCAG
>Ga0181533_1003417_pt1 | contig 17304 bp, 18 predicted proteins | sample PEATcosm2014_Bin_45_FD_119772 | JGI IMG/M metagenome (GOLD analysis project Ga0181533, IMG submission 119772) | Peatland microbial communities from MTU Mesocosm Facility, Houghton, MI, USA - PEATcosm2014_Bin11_60_metaG | ecosystem: Environmental > Terrestrial > Soil > Wetlands > Peat | place... | reverse complement strand
TACAATCTCACTTCGTCGAAGGAAATCCGGTGGAGCGCCTGATCATCGTTCCGACCCCCTGATCGCGAGTAAGCGGAAGCTTTGGACCCTGGATGCGCGGCATGCGCCTCCGGGGTTTTTTGCGTTTCGATGGCGGCCCGCGCCATCGAAAGAAATTTTAACGGCGACCGAGCAGCACGTCGACTTTTCGACGCACGAATTCGATGGTCAATGGCTTGATCAATACGCCATCGGCGCCGTCCGCCAGACATTGCTTCCCGAAACCATCCGTCGTGGAATCGACAATGACCAGAATCTTCGTTCCCGGAACGCGCTCGGCGATATCCTTCAACAATTCGACCCCATGTTGGCGCATCAGCGCCTCGGCCAAAATCATCAAGTCCGGAGGCCAATCTCGAGCCTTGTCATAAGCCCATTCGAGGCTCGGCGCTTCATGCGTTTCGTTTTCGTCATGAAGCATGAACTGAACCGCCGCGCGCATGATCTCATTTTCGTCGACAACAAAGATACGCTTGTTGTCGACGGCCGTGGATGTTTCGACGCCAATCTGCATGTCGCCCTCGCTAGAAATTGTGCGCGCAAAAGAAGCAAACCCCATGCCCCGCGTCAGACTTCACGGTGGTTCGTTCGATTCCACGCATCGATGTCGGCTTTTAAACAGCCGACACGAATTCATTTATATCTCTATATTTCAATATGTTAAAGAGACCTCCGTGGCTGGCACGCCCCTTGCGATATAGGGCTCGCAAGGCGGCAGGCCGCGGAAACTCTCCTCACGAAGAGAACCGCGACCGCGACGCCGGGCTTAGTCGAAATGGGCAAACGACTTCGGCCTGCGGGTCGCGCGCGCCGATCGAATTAACTGGATCTTAAGGAGCTAGAGAGATGGCAGCACTTCGTCAGATCGCATTCTATGGGAAGGGTGGCATCGGTAAATCCACCACTTCCCAAAACACCCTCGCGGCGCTCGCCGAGATGGGCCACAAGATTCTCATCGTGGGATGCGACCCCAAGGCGGACTCGACCCGCCTGATCCTTCACCAAAAGGCGCAGGACACCATTCTGAGCCTCGCGGCGGAAGCCGGAAGCGTCGAGGATCTCGAACTCGAAGACGTGATGAAGGTTGGCTACAACGACATTCGCTGCGTCGAGTCCGGTGGACCGGAGCCCGGAGTTGGCTGCGCCGGCCGCGGCGTGATCACCTCGATCAACTTCCTCGAGGAGAACGGCGCTTACGAAGGCGTTGACTATGTTTCCTACGACGTGCTCGGCGACGTGGTTTGCGGCGGCTTCGCCATGCCGATCCGCGAGAACAAGGCGCAGGAAATCTACATCGTCATGTCCGGCGAGATGATGGCCATGTATGCGGCCAACAACATCTCCAAGGGCATTCTGAAATACGCCAATTCCGGCGGCGTGCGCCTGGGCGGGCTGGTTTGCAATGAGCGCCAGACCGACAAGGAGTATGAACTCGCCGATGCGCTCGCCAAAAAACTCGGCAGCAAGCTCATCTACTTCGTGCCGCGCGACAATATCGTTCAGCACGCCGAGCTGCGCCGCATGACGGTCATCGAGTTCGCGCCCGAGTCCAAGCAGGCCGAGCATTACCGCACGCTGGCGACGAAGATCCACGCCAATGTCGGCAATGGCACGATCCCGACGCCGATCACCATGGACGAGCTCGAAGACATGCTGATGGAGCACGGCATCATGAAGGCGGTCGACGAGTCCGAAATCGGCAAGAAAGCCGCCGAACTCGGCTTGACCGCGGTCGCGTAAATTTAAGTCAACCCTCCGCCCGGTCGCCAAGGCGATCGGGCGGCGTCCACAACAAGGTTTTAGAGGGCCATCGACATGAGCGTGGCAGTTGCAGAAACCGTCGCCGAGATCAAGGCGAGAAACAAGGAACTCGTGCAAGAGGTCCTTAAAGTTTATCCTGAAAAGACCGCAAAGCGCCGCGCCAAGCATCTTGGCCTCTTCGAAGACGGCAAGCCGGACTGCGGCGTCAAGTCTAACATCAAGTCGGTTCCGGGCGTCATGACCATTCGCGGCTGCGCTTATGCGGGCTCGAAGGGCGTGGTGTGGGGTCCGATCAAGGACATGATCCATATCAGCCACGGCCCCGTCGGCTGCGGGCAATATTCCTGGGCCTCGCGCCGCAACTACTATATCGGCACGACCGGCGTCGACACCTTCGGCACGATGCAGTTCACCTCCGACTTCCAGGAGAAGGACATCGTGTTCGGCGGCGACAAGAAGCTCGCCAAGATCATCGACGAAATCGAAGTGCTGTTCCCGCTCAACAAGGGCATTTCGGTGCAGTCCGAATGTCCGATCGGTCTCATCGGCGACGACATCGAAGCCGTTTCCAAGGCCAAAACGAAGGAATACGCGGGTAAGACGATTGTTCCCGTGCGGTGCGAAGGTTTCCGCGGCGTGTCGCAATCGCTCGGCCACCATATCGCCAATGACGCGATCCGCGATTGGGTGTTCGACAAGATGGACGGCAAGCCCGCCCGCTTTGAGTCGACGCCTTACGACGTCGCGATCATCGGGGACTACAACATCGGCGGCGACGCCTGGTCCTCGCGCATTCTGCTGGAAGAGATGGGCCTGCGCGTCGTCGCGCAATGGTCGGGCGACGGCACGATCGCGGAACTCGAGGCGACTCCTCGCGCCAAGCTCAACGTTCTCCACTGCTACCGCTCGATGAACTACATCTCGCGGCACATGGAAGAAAAATACGGCACGCCGTGGGTGGAGTACAACTTCTTTGGTCCGTCCAAGATCGCCGAATCGCTGCGCAAGATCGCCAGTCACTTCGACGAGACGATCAAGGAGAACGCCGAGAAAGTCATCGCGAAATATCAGGCGCTCTGCGACGCGGTGATCGCGAAATATCGCCCGCGTCTCGAGGGCAAGACGGTCATGCTGTATGTCGGAGGCCTGCGTCCGCGCCACGTCATTGGCGCTTATGAAGACCTCGGCATGGAGATCGTCGGAACGGGCTATGAGTTCGGGCACAACGACGACTATCAACGCACGACTCACTATGTGAAGGACGGCACGCTGATCTATGACGACGTGACCGGCTACGAGTTCGAGAAGTTCGTCGAAAAGGTCCAGCCTGATCTCGTTGGCTCGGGCATCAAGGAAAAATACGTCTTCCAGAAAATGGGCGTTCCTTTCCGTCAGATGCACAGCTGGGATTATTCCGGCCCCTACCACGGCTACGACGGCTTCGCGATCTTCGCGCGCGACATGGACATGGCGATCAACTCGCCTGTCTGGAAAATGACCAAGGCCCCCTGGGCCGCTTGATTAGATAAGCAAGACCCCCGCTCCAACAGGAGCGGGGCGGCTCGCGGACCGACATGGGGAATCGACATGCCACAGAACGCAGACAACGTCCTCGACCATTTCAACCTGTTCCGCCAGCCGGAATACAAGGAGATGTTCGAGAACAAGAAGAAGAACTTCGAAAATCCGGTCGCGGACGCCGAACTTGAGCGGGTGCGCGAATGGACCAAGACCGACGAATATCGCGAAAAGAATTTCGCTCGCGAAGCTCTGACCGTCAATCCGGCGAAGGCTTGTCAGCCGCTCGGCGCGGTTTTCGCGGCGGTCGGATTTGAGAGCACGATTCCCTTCGTGCACGGCAGCCAGGGCTGCGTCGCCTATTATCGCTCGCACTTCTCGCGTCACTTCAAGGAGCCGACCTCCTGCGTCTCCTCCTCGATGACCGAGGACGCGGCGGTGTTCGGCGGCCTCAACAATATGATCGACGGCCTCGCCAACACCTACAACATGTATAAGCCGAAGATGATCGCGGTCTCCACGACCTGCATGGCGGAAGTCATCGGCGACGATCTCAACGCCTTTATCAAGACTTCCAAGGAAAAGGGTTCGGTTCCGCAGGAGTTCGACGTTCCCTTTGCTCACACCCCCGCCTTTGTCGGCAGCCATATCACCGGCTACGACAATGTCATGAAGGGCGTGATTGAACATTTCTGGGACGGCAAGGCTGGCACGGCGCCGAAGCTCGACCGCGTGCCGAACGAGAAGATCAACTTTATCGGCGGCTTCGACGGCTACACCGTCGGCAATCTGCGCGAAGTGAAACGCATCTTCAACTCGATGGGCGTCGAATATACGATTCTCGGCGATAACAGCGACGTATGGGACACGCCGACCGATGGCGAGTTCCGCATGTATGATGGCGGCACCACGCTCGAAGAAGCCGCCAACGCGATTCACGCCAAGGCGACGATTTCGATGCAGCAATATTGCACCGAGAAGACACTTCCCGTGATTGCCGCGCACGGCCAGGAAACGGTTGCGCTCAACCACCCGATCGGCGTCAAGGGCACCGACGAATTCCTGATGGCGATCTCGCGCATTTCCGGCAATCCGGTGTCGGCGGAGCTGACCAAGGAACGCGGCCGTCTTGTCGACGCCATGGCCGACTCGGCTGCTCATATTCACGGCAAGAAATTCGCGATCTATGGCGATCCCGATCTCTGCCTCGGATTGACAGCCTTCCTGATGGAGCTTGGCGCCGAGCCGGTGCATGTTCTCGCCACCAATGGCGGCAAGGCATGGCAAGAAAAGACCGAACAACTGCTCGCCAGTTCGCCCTTCGGGAAGAACTGCCATGTGTATGCGGGCAAGGATCTGTGGCACATGCGCTCCCTGCTGTTCACCGAGCCGGTCGATTTCCTGATCGGCAACACGTACGGCAAATATCTGGAACGCGACACGGGCACGCCGCTCATCCGCATCGGCTTCCCGATCTTCGATCGCCATCATTATCACCGCTATCCGGTGTGGGGCTATCAGGGCGGCATGAACGTGCTGGTGTGGATTCTCGACAAAATCTTCGACGAGATCGACCGCAACACCAATGTCGTGGCGAAGTCCGATTACAGCTTCGACATCATTCGCTAAAAGCGTGATGAAAATCTCCGGGGAGTCCTCCCCGGAGATCTCCTTACAAAAGCCCCGATATTAGCCACGTCGTCCCGGTCGACCGCTGCGCGGGCGCGAACATGCGCTTTGTGGGAAGCGGTGGCCCAGCAGGAGGCTGCAATGACTAGTCTGGCGAATAAGATCCAGGACGTGTTTAACGAGCCGGGTTGCGACAAGAATCAGGGCAAATCCGAAAAGGAACGCAAGAAGGGTTGCACCAAGCAGCTCGCGCCGGGCGCCGCCGCCGGCGGCTGCGCGTTCGACGGCGCGAAGATCGCCCTACAACCGATCACCGATGTCGCGCATCTCGTCCATGGCCCCATCGCCTGCGAAGGCAACAGCTGGGACAATCGCGGCGCCAAATCCTCCGGCTCCCGCCTTTATCGCACCGGCTTCACCACGGATATGAACGAAAACGACGTCATTTTCGGCGGCGAAAAGCGACTCTATAAGTCGATCAAGGAAATTCTCGACAAATACGATCCACCAGCGGTCTTTGTTTATCAGACCTGCGTTCCCGCGATGACCGGCGACGACATCGGCGCCGTGTGCAAGGCCGCGAGCGCCAAGTTCGGCAAGCCGATCATCCCAGTGATTTCGCCGGGGTTCGTCGGTCCCAAGAACCTCGGCAACAAGCTCGCGGGGGAGGCGATCCTTGACCACGTGATCGGGACGGTCGAGCCGGAATATACGACGCCTTACGACATCAATATCATCGGGGAATATAACCTTGCTGGCGAATTGTGGCAGGTGAAGCCGCTGCTCGACGAACTCGGAATCCGCATTCTGTCCTGCATATCAGGCGACGCCAAATATCACGAAGTCGCCTCTTCTCACCGCGCTAAAGCCGCGATGATGGTGTGCTCCAAGGCGATGATCAATGTCGCCCGCAAGATGGAGGAGCGCTACGGCATACCCTTCTTCGAAGGATCGTTCTACGGCATTGGCGACATGAGCGATTCGCTGCGCGAAATCGCGCGGCTGCTGATCGAACGCGGAGTGCCGGCGGAGTTGATGGAGCGCACCGAGGCTGTTATCGCGCGCGAGGAAGCGCGGGCCTGGGAGCGCATCGCCCCTTATAAAGAACGCCTCACTGGCAAGCGCGTGCTGCTCATCACCGGGGGCGTCAAATCCTGGTCCGTCGTGGCCGCGCTTCAGGAGGCGGGCCTCGAAATCGCCGGCACCAGCGTCAAGAAGTCGACGAAGGAAGACAAGGAAAAGATCAAGGAGCTGATGGGACAAGACGCTCATATGATCGACGATATGACGCCCCGCGAAATGTATAAAATGCTCAAGGAGGCGCGCGCCGACATCATGCTGTCGGGCGGCCGGTCCCAGTTTATCGCGCTCAAGGCTAAAATGCCCTGGCTCGACATCAATCAAGAGCGTCATCACGCCTATGCCGGATACGAGGGCATGGTGGAGTTGGTCGCCGAAATCGACAAGGCGCTTTACAATCCCGTTTGGGCTCAGGTCCGCCTGCCGGCGCCTTGGGAGGAGACGAGTTGGGAAGAGCGCGCCACGAAAGCTCTTGAAGCGGAGGCGGCGGCCCTGGCCGCCGACCCCGAGCGCGCCGAGGAAGCCAGACGCGCGCAAAAAATTTGCTCATGCCACAATGTGAATGTTGGCGCCATCGAGGACGCGCTTCGAGCGAACGGACTCAGTAGCGTGGCGGCGGTTGGCGACGCGACCCACGCGGGAACCGGTTGCGGCGGCTGCCAAGCTAAAATCGCGGGCATATTGGATGCAATGAGCGGCGCTGGCGCCGTTCCTGCTTCCAAAGCGGCGTGAGGCAGACAATGGCGCTAGTGAAGCAATCCAAGAAATCCTGCACGGTCAATCCGCTCAAAATGAGTCAGCCGATCGGCGGCTCGCTGGCCTTCATGGGCGTTTCGAGCTGCATGCCGGTCCTGCATGGCTCTCAAGGCTGCACCTCGTTCGGCCTGGTGCTGTTCGTGCGGCATTTTCGCGAAGCGATCCCGCTGCAGACCACGGCCATGAACGAAGTGGCGACAATTCTCGGCGGCCTAGACAATATTGAGCAATCCATTCTCAATATCGTCAAACGCGCAAATCCCGAGGTGATCGGAATTTGCTCGACAGGCGTCACCGAGACCAAGGGCGACGACGTGGACGGCTACCTCAAGGCCATGCGTCAGCGACGCCCCGAACTTGCTGATCTCGGCATTGTCTATGTGTCGACGCCGGACTTCAAGGACGCGTTTCAAGACGGCTTCGCCAAGACTGTTACGAAGATCATCGAGGCATTTGTCCCCGAATATGAAGAGTCGCCTCAGCGCGCGCCCGGGCGCGTAAATGTCCTGGCGGGTTGTCATCTCACACCCGGCGACATCGAAGAACTGCGCGACATCATCGAATGTTTCGGATTGGAGCCCACCTTCCTTCCGGATCTTTCCGGCTCTCTCGACGGCCACATTCCCGAGGACTTTACGCCAACGACGCTCGGAGGCGTGACAAAGGCTGATATCGCTCGCATGGGAACAGCCGGCTGGACCTTGGCGATCGGCGAACAGATGCGCGACGCGGCTCTCACGCTGGAGGCGCGCGCTGGCGTTCCCTTCGCTATGTTCGACCGCCTGACCGGTCTTGGCGTCAATGACGACTTTGTCGCCTTTCTGTCAAAGATTAGCGGACGGCCAGTTCCTCTCAAGATCCGCCGACTGCGGGGACAGCTCGTCGATTCGATGCTCGACGGACATTTTCATTTCGGCGGCAAACGCATCGCCATTGGCGCGGAACCGGACCTCCTATGGAGCGTGGGTTCCTTTCTCGCGGAAATGGGAGCGGATATCGTTGGAGCCGTAACGACGACCAAATCGCCGCTGCTCGAAAAATTTCCCGCCGAGGAGGTCTTGATCGGCGATCTCGAAGATTTAGAGCAACGCGCCGAGGGCGCCGACCTTATCATGACGCATTCCCACGGACGGCAAGCCTCTGAACGGTTGAGCGTGCCGCTCTTTCGGCTGGGTTTGCCGACGTTCGATCGTCTGGGCGCCGCGCAGGAGGTCTCGGTGGGATATCGCGGGACACGAAACCTAATTTTTTCGATCGGCAATATCTTCATCGCTCAGACGCACGAGCCCGATGAGGAGACTTGGCGCCAGGATCTCAACGACCATGCCCATGCCGGTGCGACGGCTCAGAGTAATCAGCTCGTCCAGATCGAAACAATCGTCTGACGACGAAGGAGGCAGCATGAAGGTTGCATTCGCCACGCAGGACCTCGAGAAATGCGACGCGCATTTCGGCTGGGCTAAAAACATCGCGATATATGAGCTCACGGCCGAGGGCTACAATTTTGTCGAAGCGGTCCAATTCACTGGAGACCTTCAGGAAGACGGCAACGAGGACAAGCTCCTTCCGAAGATCGAGGCGATCAAGGATTGCGCGATTTTGTATGTCGCTGCGATCGGCGGTTCAGGAGCGGCGCGTGTCGTCGCGAATAACATCTTCCCGATGAAGGTTCAACAGCCAGAGAAGATCGTCGATCTGTTGGAGAAGCTCAAGGTAGTGCTTAACGGCGTGCCGCCACCATGGCTGCGCAAGATTCTGTCCAAAAAGCAAGAGCGCACATTCGAATTCGAAGAGGAAACGGCAAATGGTTGAGGCAGCGACGATCAGCGAGACCCGGGCGGAGGAAAATCCGTTCATCAAGGAACTGATCAAGCAATGGCGCGCCCAGGACACGCATGGAACATGGGACAAAAAGAAAGACCTAGATCTTCTCGCCCCCTACATCGTCGATAAGGAGGCGCGCAAGCTTCTGCCAATCATCGGGGATCCGGACCCCGAGATATTGTGGCGGGTCGAACTGTTCTTCAACGCCGTCGCGCTGGCCATAGAGGGCGCGACAGGCGTCATGGTGCAGCCCATGATGAAAATGAGCCACGAAGGTTTCGGTCGGCAGATTCTAATCGGCGGACGCCTCATCGTCGTCAACAAGCAGTTGCGGGACGTTCATCGCTTCGGCTTCGAAACTTTCGAGAAACTCGCCGCCGAGGGCACGAAATACGTCGACGCGGGAGTCGAGATGATTCAGAAATTCCCCGAAGTCGCAAAATACTGAAAGACGCGACCATGAGCTCCATTGACGAAGTAAAGGCCGAGATCAAAAAGCTATCCGCGAAGGCGATGAACCTGAAAATGAATCTTCATGATCTCTCCGAGGAGCTGCCGATCAACTGGCATACGATCCTGCCGCTCGCGCAGGAAACCCACGACGCATACGCGGCTCTGGAAGCCGCGCGTCACAAGCTCAAGGAATTGGAGGCCGCGTGATGAGCGCTTTCAAAACGAGGGACGGTTCGGAGTACACACCACTCTATCTCACCGAGATCAACGGCGCAACCTGCATCGGCTGCGGCCGCTGTTTCAAGGTGTGCCCCCAAAATGTCATGGCCCTCTATGGCGTCGATGACTCAGGTGAGATTTTGGGAATTGTCACCGATGACGATGAAGACGATTTCGATGGAGAACTCAACCGCAAGATCATGAAGGTGGAACATCCTGGCTCTTGCATCGGCTGCAACGCCTGTTCGCGCGTGTGCCCGAAAAACTGTCAGACGCATGTTCCGGCGGGCGAGCTCGCGGCGTGATGCGCGATGGATTGGGCTGGCGAAAATCCGGGAACTGATAAAGAAGCGCTCGCCGCGAGCGCTTTGACAAGCGAGATTCGGGAATCCGGCTCGACCACGCTCTCCGACCCATTCACTGTCCATGTCTTCGCTTGTCTGGTCACCCTGGCAACCCAGGAAGCAATCGCCTCTGGCGCCTCTGTCGGCGATACCCTGGGTCTACGCTCCGCGGAGCTTGATACTTTTCTCGCCATCTACCCGCAGGCGACCTGCGTCGCCTTGGAGGCGCAACCCTCGATAATCGAGTTCGACGAAGAGGAAGAGCAGCTTCGAGCTTTGTTCGATCGCTATCGCGCGGACGAATCACTCGAAACCGGCTGGCTCGTCTCCATGTTGGCGCGGCGCTGCATGTCGCCGAACCATCTGTGGCAGGATCTCGGACTCTCCTCGCGGGGCGATTTGAATCGTCTGATGCGGGAGCGCTTTCCCGCGCTTGCCGCTCGTAACGCGCAAAATATGAAGTGGAAGAAGTTTTTTTATCGTTGCCTCTGCGAAATGGAAGGTTTTTCTCTTTGCGCGGCGCCAAGCTGCGCCGAATGTTCCGATTATTCCGCCTGCTTTGGCGAAGAAACGGGCGCCAGCCGCCTAACGCCATTAGATGCGCTCCGCGCAAAGGATTAAGACCCTCTCCCGCAAACGCCCCGTCGACAACTTGAACGTAGCCTTAGGCGGCCCCTTCGGACCGTTTTGTCAGACTCTGTACATTGTTGAGTAGCACACAGCGCGATCACCGCTTAACACATTGTAGTCACGAACAGTTCGCGCTGGCACGGGGGTTGCTTCGGAGAAGGCAGATCACTCATATCGCGGGAGCAGCTCATGATACAGCTTACCGACAGCGCCTTAAGCGCGGTGCGTACAGCGATTGCCGGCGCGGGACCCGATGTCGAGGGCCTGCGCATAATGGTCGAGGCCGGCGGCTGCGCTGGTTTCAAATATATGATGGGCCTTGTCAGCGAAGCTAACCCGAGCGACGTCCTGTTCGAACGCGAAGGCGTCAAGGTCTACGTCGAGGAAGGAAGCCTTGCTTATCTCGACGGCGCCAAGGTCGATTTTGTAATCGGCCTCGAAGGCTCGGGTTTCACTTTCGACAATCCCCAAGCCAAATCCAGCTGCTCTTGCGGCAAATCCTTCGGTTGAGCCTTTTTCAGGAGTCGCGGCGATGTGGGACTATACCGATAAAGTGAAGGACTACTTCTTCAATCCGAAGAACGCCGGCGTGCTGAGCGAGGCCAATGCGGTCGGGGAAGTTGGCGCGATCGCCTGCGGCGACGCGCTTAAGTTGATGCTCAACGTCGATCCGACCACGCAGATTATTCTGGACGCGAAATTCCAGACTTTCGGCTGCGGTTCAGCGATTGCGTCGTCTTCCGCGCTGACCGAACTGGTGATCGGCAAGACTCTTGACGAAGCCTTGAAGATCACCAACCAGGATATCGCGGATTTCCTGGGCGGATTGCCGCCGGAAAAAATGCACTGCTCCGTGATGGGCTACGAGGCGCTGCAGTCCGCCGTCGCCAACTTCCGGGGCGAAGTTTGGAAAGACGACCATGAAGAGGGCGCGCTCGTTTGCAAGTGCTTTGGCGTCGACGAAGGCTTGATCGAACGCGCCATCAAAATGAACAAGCTCACGAGCGTGGAGCAAGTGACCGATTACACGAAGGCGGGCGGCGGCTGCCTGACCTGCTTCGACAAGCTCGAGGAAATTCTCAGCCGAGCCAATGCGGAATTGGTTGCCGAGGGCATACTGGCCGAGCACGAGTCCTATCGCGTCGGCGCGGCCGATCCGAAGAAGCTCAAGGAAAAGGCCAAAGCCGCCAAGACACAACAGGCGCCGATCGAAATTTCCCCGCTCAAGCCGTCATCGCCAATTCCGCCGCCATCGGCTGGCATCACCAACTTGCAGAAGATACGTCTCATCGAACAGGTCATCGAAGAGCTACGCCCCTTTCTGCGCAAGGATGGCGGCGATTGCGAATTGGTCGACGTCGACGGCTCCAACGTGCTGGTCAATCTCTCGGGAGCGTGTGTCGGCTGCCAAATGTCGAGCGTGACCATATCCGGGATTCAAGAGCGCCTAATCGCGAAGCTAGGCACGCCCATTCGCGTCGTTCCGGTCGGCCGCAACGCTCACTGATAGCTAGCTTGGAGGAGAGTGGCATGAACGCTGTCTATCTTGACAATAACGCGACGACGCGAGTCGACCCTCTGGTCGTCGAAACGATGCTGCCGTTCTTTTCCGAGCAATTCGGAAATCCGTCGTCGATCCATTCGTTTGGGGCCAGCGTCGGCGCCGCCGTAAAGACAGCGCGCGCGCAGTTGCAGGGCCTGCTCGGCGCCGCGCATGATCACGAGATCATCTATACCTCCGGCGGCACGGAAGCCGACAACACCGCTATCCTTTCGGCGCTGGAGGCTTTGCCGGATCGCAACGAGATCGTCACGAGCAAGGTTGAGCATCCCGCCGTGCTCGCCTTGTGCCAGCATCTCGAAAAGATCGGGCGCGCCAAGGTTCATTATATCGGCGTGGACGCGCTTGGCCGCATCGACATAGAAGCCTACCGCGCCGCCTTGTCGGACAAAGTGGCCGTTGTGTCTCTCATGTGGGCCAATAACGAAACGGGCACGATCTTTCCAATCGAAGGACTCGCCGATCTCGCCAAGGAGCACGGCGCGCTGTTCCACACGGACGCGGTCCAGGCGGTTGGTAAAGTTCCGATCTCGCTGAAGGACAGCGCGATCGACATGCTGTCCCTGTCGGGCCACAAGCTGCATGCGCCGAAGGGCATTGGCGCGCTTTACGTCAAACGCGGCGCGCGCTTCAAGCCGCTGCTGCGCGGCGGTCATCAGGAACGGGGACGGCGCGCCGGCACCGAAAATACGCCGGGCGTCATAGCCCTGGGCAAGGCCGCGGAACTCGCCGCTCTCCATATGGCCGACGAACAGACTCGCGTGAAAGGATTGCGCGACCGGTTGGAGGGCGCGCTGCTTCAACGCATCCCCAATTGCTTCGTCAATGGCGATCTGAACGATCGTTTGCCCAACACCTGCAATATCGCTTTCGAATATGTGGAAGGCGAAGGCATATTGCTGCACCTCACACGCGCGGGTATCGCCGCTTCGTCCGGATCGGCCTGCACCTCGGGCTCCCTTGAGCCGTCTCACGTGTTGCGCGCGATGAATATACCCTTCACGGCTGCGCATGGCTCGATCCGCTTTTCGTTCTCCCGCGACAATGTCCCGGAGGATGTCGACAGGGTCATCGACGTCCTGCCAGGCATTCTCGAAAAGCTTCGGGAATTGTCTCCCTTTTGGTCGAACGCCGACAAAAGCGGAAAAGAATTCAAACCCGTCTACGCTTGAGGCGCGCCGTGAGCGAGGATCAAACCCGCATCTTCATCAATGACACGACCTTGCGCGATGGAGAACAAGCGCCTGGCGTCGCCTTCACCAGAGCCGAGAAGCTCGCGATCGCGCGAGCGCTCGCCGCGGCGGGGGTGGACGAGATCGAGGCCGGCACGCCCGCGATGGGCCCCGACGAGATCGAAGCCATCGGCGAAATCGCCTCCGACGGGCTGCCCTGCCGTGTCAGCGCCTGGTGCCGAGCAAACCAGGCCGATGTGGACGCGAGTCTTCGCGCGGGCGTTAGTCACGTCAATATATCCTCTCCCATGTCGCGCTTGCAGATTGGCGTGAAGCTTGGCGTCGACGTAGATGGCGCGGCGGAACGGGTGAGGCGCGTCGTCGCCTATGCCATCTCGCGCGGTCTTTCCGTTGCTCTCGGCGGCGAGGACTCCTCGCGCGCCGATCCTCGGGACATCGGGAAGATTTTGGGCGCCGCCGCGAGAGAGGGCGCCACGCGCTTTCGTTTCGCCGACACTTTGGGTCTTCTCGAACCGTTCGGCGCCTATGAGTCGATCAAGCGCGTGCGGGAAGAAACAGATTTGCCAATTGAGTTTCACGGGCACGACGACGTGGGTCTGGCGACCGCGAATACCTTGGCGGCGATCCGCGCGGGCGCCCTGCACGCTTCCGTGACGGTGCTTGGACTGGGCGAACGCGCTGGCAACGCCGCGCTTGAAGAAGTCGTCGTGGCGCTTGGTCATGTCGCGCGCGGCCGCACCAACGTCGACCCAAGGAGACTTCAAACACTGGCGCGAATCGTCGCTCGCGCGGCGCGGCGCAACATCGGTCGCGCGAAGGCCATCGTTGGCGCCGATATTTTTACCCATGAGTCGGGGATTCATGTCGCGGCGCTGCTCAAGGACGCACGAACCTATCAGGGAATCGATCCGGCCTTTCTGGGACGGCGGAACAAAATCGTAATAGCCAAGCATTCGGGCCTCGCCGCGGTTACGGGTAAAAGCGCGGAGTTTGGCGTCGAACTGGACCGCGCGGCGGCGATTCGCGCTCTCGACCACATCAAGAACCGGACGCGCGTGAAGAAGGGCCCACTTAGCCGGCTCGAATTCAGCCGCATCATCGAGCGCGCTCGCCAGGAGAGCGAGCAGCTCTCGTCCTCCACTGAATCGGAGCGCGCCCCGTGAGCGAGATATCCCTGCCGATGTCGTCATCTCCGATCGTTGCTTCCAATGAGAAGCGGGCGAAGCTATTGCCCACCCTTTGGGGTGATATCGCCTGCGTATCGCAGCGCGACCCGGCGGCGCGCGGGATGATTGAAGTTTTGCTGCTTTACCCCGGCGTTCACGCGCTGATCTTCCATCGATTCGCGAATCGGCTGTGGCGCGCCGGCTTCAAGTTTGTTGGCCGCTTTGTTTCCTGGTTCGCGCGACTTCTGACAAATATCGACATTCATCCCGGCGCGACCATTGGCGAGCGCGTATTCATCGACCATGGCGCGGGCGTCGTGATCGGAGAAACCGCGATCGTCGGCGACGACGTCACCATGTATCACGGCGTGACTCTTGGCGGCACGTCGTGGGCGGCGGGCAAAAGGCATCCGACATTGGAGAGTGGCGTCTTGATCGGCGCGGGCGCCAAAATCCTTGGGCCGATCACCGTTGGAGCCCGCGCCCGGATTGGCGCCAACTCTGTCGTTATCGAGGATGTTCCGCCCGAAATGACAGTCGTCGGAATTCCCGGACGAATAGTTCGCGAGGAACGGCGCCGCGGCTGCGCGGATGGCCGCATCGACCTTGAACACCACCTGATTCCCGATCCGGTCGGCGACGCCATGGCCGCTCTTATCGACCGAATCGATTTTCTCGAAGCCCGATTTTCTCACTTGCAGCTCAAGGTGAGCAACGCGGCGACGGAAGCAAGGCTAGAACGCGAGACGAATGGGAGAGCAGCACGATGACCATCCTTGACGATTTGCGAAAACTCTCTTCAGCCGAGGAGTTCTTCGAGGTGCTCGGCGTGGACTACGATCCGGCCGTCATCCGCGTCGCGCGGCTGCATATCTTGCGGCGCATGGGCGAATATATTCACAGCGCGGATCTGAAAGACGCCTCGGACGAACACGCGAAAGAGGCGTGCAAGACCCATTTGGCGAAGGCCTACACGGATTTTGTAGCGTCCTCGCCCATTGAGCAACGCGTATTCAAAGTGCTCAAGGACGCCGTAAAGCCGAAGGAAGAGCCCAAAATTTCTTTCGTTCCGTTGAGCGTGCTTACGACAACGACCGTCGACAACAGCTAACCCGGGGAAGAGGGAGAGCCGCCGTGAAAATTTTGGTGTGCATCAAGCAGGTGCCCGACAGCGCGCAAATCCGGGTGCATCCGGTGACCAACACCATCATGCGCCAGGGCGTGCCGACCATCATCAATCCTTACGACCTCTTCTCGCTCGAAGAGGCGTTGAAGCTTCGCGACAAGTTTGGCGGAGAAGTGACAGTTTTGACGATGGGACCGCCAATGGCGTCTGAGGCGCTTCGCAAAGCCCTGGCCATTGGCGCCGACCGAGCCATTTTGTTGACCGACCGCTCTTTCGCGGGCTCGGACACTCTCGCGACGACCTACGCGCTGTCGCAGGCTATCCGCAAGATCGAACAGGTCTATGGAGCTCAAGACATTGTATTCGCCGGGAAGCAGACCATCGACGGCGACACCGCCCAGGTGGGGCCAGGCGTCGCAAAGAGACTTGACATTCTTCAGCTGACCTATGTTTCGAAGATAGAAAGCTGCGATCCCGACAAACGTGAGATCATTCTGGAACGCCGCGCCGAAGGCGGCGTCCAAGTGCTGAAGACCAAACTCCCCTGTCTCATCACAATGCTGGAAGGCTCCAATGAGGTCCGCCGCGGCACGATCGACGACTCCTTGCGGGCCGCGCGCGCGCAGATCGTGACCTGGAGCGCGAAGGACGCCGAAATCGCTGATTTGACAAAATGCGGCCTCAAGGGCTCGCCGACCATTGTCAAGAAAGTCTTCGCGCCTACGCCGCGCACGGAGCGCGCCGCGTTGATCGAACCAGCGAAAACTTCCGCCGACACGGCGGAGGCGTTGATCGGCGCCATCTTTGCACGGTCCACTTCGCTCGAAGAAGACATGACGAAACTGGCGAGCGGATTTTAAACGAGGAGAGCGAGATGTCCCAAGCTCCAGCACCCCAGCCCGCGAGCCGCGCCTCCGCCAAGAAGGAGCTGCCGGAACACTTCCGCGGCTATAAGCATGTGTGGGTGTTCATCGAACAAGAGCGCGGCGAGGTTCATCCCGTCTCATGGGAGTTGCTCGGCGCCGGGCGCAAGCTTGCCGACAAACTTGGCGTGCAGCTTTGCGGCGCCGTGTTGGGCGCTCCTGGAGAGGCGACGCGGGCAGCTATCGCGGAAGCATTCCGCTACGGCGCCGATGTCGCTTATCTTGTCGAGGATCCCATTCTCTCCGACTACCGGAACGAGTCCTATTCGAAGGCGCTCACGCAGCTCGTCAACGCCCATAAGCCGGAGATTTTGTTGCTTGGCGCGACGACGCTCGGGCGCGATCTCGCGGGCTCGGTCGCGACGACCCTGCTGACCGGGCTTACCGCTGATTGCACGGAACTGGCCGTTGACGCCGACGGTTCGCTCGCCGCGACGCGCCCGACTTTCGGCGGCTCGCTGCTCTGCACGATATATACGCTAAACTATCGCCCGCAAATGGCGACCGTGCGCCCGAGGCAGATGCCGATGCCGCCGCGAGACGCCGCGCGCGTGGGACAGGTTATTCCGTTCAAGGCGGACCTGAACGAAGATGAGATCATCACAAAGATTCTCAAGTTCATTCCGGATCGCGACTCCACGAAATCCAACCTCGCCTTCGCCGATGTCGTCGTGGCCGGCGGGCTTGGATTGCAGAGCGCCGAGAACTTCCAACTGGTGCGCAATCTCGCCAGCGTTCTTGGGGCGGAGTTCGGAGGGTCGCGGCCGCTGGTGCAGAAGGGCTGGATCGGTTCCGACCGTCAAATCGGCCAGACCGGCAAGACCATTCGTCCCAAGCTTTATATCGCGGCTGGGATTTCCGGCGCCATTCAACACCGTGTTGGCGTCGAAGGCGCCGATATGATCCTCGCGATCAACACGGATAAGAACGCGCCGATATTCGACTTCGCGCATCTTGGCGTCGTCACCGACGCCATCAGATTGCTGCCGGCGTTGACGGAGGCTTTCCGCAAACGCCTGTCGCCGCACAACCGCGATCGGCTTGCGGGCTGACCGTTCATCCGGATCGCAAGGAAGGAGCAG
>Ga0181533_1003414_pt1 | contig 17315 bp, 15 predicted proteins | sample PEATcosm2014_Bin_45_FD_119772 | JGI IMG/M metagenome (GOLD analysis project Ga0181533, IMG submission 119772) | Peatland microbial communities from MTU Mesocosm Facility, Houghton, MI, USA - PEATcosm2014_Bin11_60_metaG | ecosystem: Environmental > Terrestrial > Soil > Wetlands > Peat | place... | reverse complement strand
GCGCCGCCGATTGACCAGTCATAGAAACCTCGTTTCGTAAACATGAATTGCACATCTGTCCGGTTCAGCCACCGCCAAACATCGCAGTGGCCGCCCTCCCGAACGGCTCGACCCCGGGCGCGGGCATTCTGCCCCAACACGCGCAACTGCGGCGCATGTTGGGGACCCCGACAGTGACTACAGCTCCGACGGATGTTATTTTTGCGCCGTCGGATAAAGACGAACCACTACACCCAAAACGTTTCCGTCACTCGGCTCACCATCCAGGATCGGGAACCAGATAGATAGGGCTCGACCAGGTACGATGACCATCTTCAGTAGTAAGCCGAATGTAAATCGGATTGTCGACGCCTGGCTGCAACGAAACCATTTGCTTAACGCTCACCCTGCGGCAATCGTTGCGGTCGGGAAGGCGGTAGGCCATGATGCGCTTTTCGAGCCCGCCGAGATCGACAGAGCTGCTTTCTAACCCGATCTGATCTACCGGCAACTCCAGGCGCCCAGAAGCAGTCTCCACCTGCAAGCTACCCGCTCCGGCATTCTCCAGCACCGCCTCGAATCCCGCGAAATTGCCGGTTGTTACCGATTGCCATGCCAGCTCCCGAGGGCTCACCATGCGAAGCTGCTTGTCGGGATTGAAGAAGTTGATGGGAGAGGCAGAGGCAAAAGTGTTGCCCGCCAGCTTGGCGACGCCGTCCCAGGCGCTCATGCGGAAGCGGCCGCGATACTCGGCCCCGCTCCAGATGACGCGGATGCGGCGTCCCAATTCCCGCTGTCCATAAGGACGCCAGGTTGAAATGAGCCGCTTGCCATTGAAGATGTCCAGCGATTCGATGGCGGATGCGCCGGCTGCCTCGACGTGCAGCAAGAATTCCTTCTCTGGCGAATAAACGATGTCCCCCATCATGGCGCTTTCCGTGAGCTGATTCCTGCAAGATCCCCGAGCAGGGTCACCAAAGAAACGCACGATGGGTAGCTGAAAAACAGCTTTTACTTCCAAGGGTAAGCGGTTGCCCGTGGTCGCGTAGTGACGCCGTTCGCGCAGGCAAGTGAATACCGCTTCCCTGGTTAGCTCGGGCATGAGCAGACACGTCAGTCCTCCCAGGGCGCCGAACAGCGAAGCACCCGGCCAAGAAGCGCCGGGGCGTGCTTTATGGTCATCGCTTCCGGCGACGATGCCAACCCTGAGCCCAAGGTCAAAGGCATCATGCAGCAGCCACTCGAAGGTGCCCCAACTGGAATGGATCTCAACGGATGTCTCGAAACCTGGGTCGTGCGCGGCGGCCAGGTTTGCGTACCGCCCGCCGCAATGAGCGATCACCAGGGCATCTTCACGATCTCTGGCGAGCGCGGAAAATAATTCGGCGGCGGTCCGGCAATCCGTCGCCAGATCGGAATGATCGGGAACGAGTGCATGGGAGGAGCGCCGGATGAGGCGGTCGTCGCGCATGAAATAAACGTTGCGGTCGCCTCCGAGCGAGGTGTTGCCAGACCACTCATATCCGGGCATCGTCACGAACCGGCCCGGAACATTGAACTGCGAGCAAAGTTGGCCGAGTTCCGCCCAGAACTCCTGCGTGATCTGGAAGTCGTTGCCCTGGTGCCCGCTCACGTCCAGGAAGGCTTTGTCGCGAGCGAAGGTAAAGTAGTCCGCGGCGGTGCCCGTGCCAATCGTCTCGCCGCTTTGGCCGTGCAGGTCGGCCCAGTAAGAACGGAGCACAATGGCTTCAGAGGTAAGACGGAGCGCGTTCGAGACAGCAGTAATCCCGCCGTCCGGACTCGAGAGCGTGATCAGCAGATCGCCGGGCGTGTCGCACGACAAACCTTCTATCACCGTGGTCGCTTCGCCATCGCGAAGCACGACTTCGCCGGGCAGGCCGATAAGAGGAAGATTGGCCGACAGGGCAAAGCGCGCTTCACCTTTTCCGCTGGGGTTTCCCCATCTATCTTCGGTCTTAACGCACAGCCGGAAGCGATCGCCGGTTTGCCGGAAGGCCGGGACAACGGCCTGCGCCCTTGCACGGGGGCCAGCTACTATGGCAATCGTTGGCTCCTCCGGCAGCCGTGCAAAGTGATAGCAGGCGATAGGATCGGCCAACACTCTGAACTCATATGCCGGGTCGGCGAATGTCTGCATCCGCATTCCGGGAGAGCCAAAGCGGGTGTCGCCCAACCTGATGACGATTCGTTCGCCCTCGGCCATACAGCCCTTCACCACTTTGATATGCACTGTACGGTCCCAGGGCCGGACGTTCTGCTTGTAGTCGAAACGACAACTCAAAGTTGCGCCGTTGGAGGCTTCGGCGGTGAGATAGCCGGGCGCTTTGGGATCGGCAATCTGGGGAGCGGTTTGATCCGAAGCAAAGCGGAAGACGATCTTGAGACTGGCGGTGTCGTCCATGCCGTACGGGCCGGCAGTGTACGTCAACATGAAGCTTTGCCAGGATCCGGCCTCCACGTCTCCCCCACCCCAGCGACGGCAAGAATCACCGTCGCCGGGGGCCCCGCCGGAGGGGCTCAGTTCGCAGTGGCCGGCAAGCTCCGCGGAAATGGGCGGAGGCCCGGGGTAAAAGTTCTCCAGCGGCTTAGCGCGGCGAGCGCCTGCTTCGATTTCTTCAGTTTGCTTCGGACCGGCTAACTCCATGTTGGACTCTCCGCCGCACGGGCTCCGCGAACTACCCCAGGTTAGCGCCGAACTGCCAAAATGAGACGTTTGCTACGAATGGCGCTGCTTGACCGAACCGCGCGCGTATCTCAAAGGAGTGCTCGGCGGCGCGGAACCTGGGGCACCCGAGGCCGTGAACATTCAAACGCCCCTGAAGACCGGCCAAGGATTTCAGTGACTGGGCTTCCCCACCTTTGGGGCCTTGAAGTCGATCAGATAAAAGCCAATGGCAATGACGACTATGCCGACCAGAACCTCGCCGGAAAAAGCGTACTTGTACATCCACTTGAGCTCCCCCAACCCCGTCAATGCCTGTGGTGACACGAGCATCCAGGAGCCAACCAAGGCCAGCATTATTCCTAGAATCCTACGCATGTTCGCATCTCCTTGGGAGCGATTCCCCCGCCGGTATACCCCTCATATCACCTTCTTCGCGGAGTATACCTTCCGCGAATCCGGGCTAATTTGCGTGCGCGGCTGCCGCGGTATCTCCGCCTTTGGTTTTGCCAATCAGACGCGGGAAGCAATCCTGCAACAAAGCTCCCACGACGCCATCGTCTGTCGTGTTGCCGGCGGTGCTGAACATTGGGACCAGGCCGCTATAGCAAGCGACGAAGGTGGTAATCCAAATGGCGTGATCGGGGACATTCAACATGACCGCAACGATCGGCGACATGAAGTAACCGGCACCCCCCGGTATGCCAGGCGATTCCAATCCCAGAATCATCACCGGCGGAATCAGCATGAGGATTTCCGTCAGGGAAAGGGGGATATTCAGCAGCTTGGCGCAGATGATGGTCACGATCAAGACCGACATGGTGCTACAGTTTTTATTGAGAACCGTACCGAACACAATCGAGACCTCGGCGACATCCTCGTCGAGCCCAAGATCCTGTTCCGCCGAGATGATGTTGATCGCCAACGTGTCATAAGAACCGCCGGTGCCGAATCCGGTGGGCCACACCGCGCCGTAGTAGGAAAGGATCTGCTTCCAGGTTCTCTTGGTGAAGATCCGGCAAGCCGTCATCATAAGCACTACCCAGACGCAGGTAATAATCATGACCCACAGGACACCTTTGCCGTACAGAGCGATCCCCTTTACGCCGAACTTCATCGGAATACCGATTGCCAGGCAGCCGATCATGATCGGGTAGTACCACAGCAGTTTTTTGAAGAACTTCAGGATCCAGTCACCGGCGGTGACGAAACCATACGCGATGGGGCGCAGAGCAGGGATCTTGGCGCACATCCAACCGATCAGCATCGCACCAACCAATGCTTGCAGCAAAGGCTGTTGGGAGAGCACGTCGGCGAAGGTGTGTCCGACTTGCGCCACCCAAGCGCCTACACCGGGCACCTTTTGTCCCGGCAGCGCGAACGGTATGTCCGACAGAACCGAAATCCAAGCGGTCGCGTATACCAGCGAGATCCCTCCCATCACGACATACATTGTCAGGATCAGGCCGAACATCTTGCCGGCCCTTTCCTTATGGAACAGGATCAGCTTGGCCATGGCCGCCGCTAACAGGAAAAAAATGAAAAACGCAGCGAAGGTGACAATTGTTTTCGGAAAGTAAGTGCCACTGATGTAAAGGCCCTTGACGATTGCGTTCTTTGGAAACGCCAAGCCCAGACAGAGACCGACAATTAGCAATCCGACTACTCTGATAGGGAGCGGAACATACAAGCGCGACCAACCCTTTGCCATACTTCCTCCACGGCAAACGTGAAGCAATGTGATCAGGGCCCGCCGTTCCGGCTTCCACCCCAACACGCGCAACTACGGTGCGTGCCGGGAACCCCGGCGGCAGCGGCTCTCGCCGCATCGCCGGAACGGAAACAACACTACACGCCTAGTCGCTTATAGATCTCCGGAAGCCGCTTAACCGCTTCCGCCTTGACCTCTTCATAGAGGTGACGGCCGTGACTGTCCATGGCCACGGTAAGCGGACCGAAATTCTTCACCCGAAATTGGTACAACGCTTCGGGATGAAGGTGCTCCCAGTACACCGCCTCGACTTCCTCGATGCTTTTTGTTTCAAGCGCCGCCGAGCCGCCGGTGATCGCCAGGTAGACGGCGCCGAACTTCTGCATGGCGTCAAGACTGTCCTGGTACAACCCGCCTTTGCCGATGATGGCGCGCACTCCGTACTTCTCGATAAGAGGCGGCGTGAAGCAGTCCATGCGTGTGCTGGTAGTGGTCCCGACGCAGATTTTTTCCCACTTGTCGCCCACCTTGCGAAGACTCGGCGCGGTGTGGATACAGGGCGCGCCGGCCAAACTTACGGGAGGCTCGTGGTTCTGGTCGAACATATAGATTTGAGTGAGGTCGCGAATTCCGAACAGCAGCCCGTCGAAGTAAACGATGTCGCGGACATGCAATTGCCGGATGTCGGCTTCACTAAACGGAGATTTCAGATGATATTCCGCCATGGTGATCTCCTCTCAGTAGCCGTACTCGACGCTGCCGTCGGGGTGAATGATTGCCCTTGAGCGTCTTGCCGGCCAGCACTGGGTGTTGACGGCAACGGGATTCTGGGTGATATGCGTGTAAGCCATCTCGATATGTACCGCCAGAGTCGAGACATCTCCGCCCAAGCCCATGGGGCCGCGCCCGGTGGCGTTGATGGCTTCTTCAAGGTCGGTCTCCATCTTGGCGATCTCCGGGTCGGGGTTACGCTGCCCGACCGGACGCAGGATGGCGTCCTTGGCAAGTTTGGCCACCAGGTCGGCGGTGCCGCCGATGCCCACGCCGATGATGCCGGGAGGACATGGATTGCCGCCGCTTTCGATGACCGCGTCGAGCACGAATTTCTTTAGCGCCTTGACGCCATGAGCCGGGTAGAACATCTGCATCTTGCTCATGTTTTCCGAGCCCGAGCCCTTGGGCGCCATCAGGATGTCGAGCGTGTCGGTTTCGTCCGTGAAGTCGTAATAGATCACCGGCAGACCCGGTCCCACGGAGGTCTGCGGGTTCACTCTGGTGAGCGGATGAGTGGAACTGCCGCGAAACGGAAACTCCAGTGTCGCGCGTTTGGCCCCTTCGGTAAGCCGTTTTTTGATCTCGTAGCCGTTCCAGGGAAATTTTGAACCGATCTTGACCTTGTAGATTGGCAGGCCGGTGTCCTGGCAGATGAGAGTCTTTTCCCGGTCGGCGATCTCGATGGTCTTGAAGATGGCATCGAATGCGAATCGCGCGCCGGGATTCTTCTCGCGGGCGTAGGCTTTCTTGAGCGCTTCGCGGACATCCGGCGGCAGGTCGCAAAGGGCGCGTATGTAGGTCTGTTTGGCCGCCTCTTCGACGATTCCGTAATCGAATTTGGTGGCGATTCTCACTGCTTCTTGCATGATTGTCACTGTCTCCTTCCGTTTGCCCCAACACGCGCAACTACGGCGCGTGCCGGGGGCCCGTCCAGATGCCCGGCAGATGTCACACTTGCCTGGGTTGGGACGCTCTCCGACCCCAACAAGCCAACAACGGGCTTGTCGGGGACCCCTTGCAGGATTTCCTGCCGTTGCAGAATTTTCTGTTTGTACTTGCTGAAATCCAGCGCCAGCACGAAATCGGCAAGCGACTGGAGTTCGGCGTCGGAAAAGTTGTACTTCGGCATGATCGAGGTTCTGCTGACCGCTTGAGGATTCTTGATGTACTTGGCCAAGTACTCCTTACTTCTGTGCCGGGCGACGCTGTTAGCCAGGTCCGGGCCAGTGCGATGGCCGCCTTGGCCGTTAATCTGGTGGCAATAAGCGCAGTCCCTATCGGCGAAAAGATAGAGACCACGGTTTTCGCTGGCCGTGAGTTGGCGAGCAGGCACGGGGACAATCTGGCCATACGGCCTTGCGCCTTCAAAGCCGGTGAGAGTGAGATAGATGATGGCGATGATGCAGCTTACGCCCACGGCGACGGCCAATGGCCGGTCCGCCGCGCGGCTGAGCCGGCTCTTGCCCAGGAAAGGGACGGCGAGCAAGAGCGCAATCCCCACCGTCGGAATGGCCAAGCTGCCCACGGTTTCCCATGCCCCGGAGAAGTAAGTCAGCATCTGGAAGAGCCACATGAAATACCACTCTGGCCTGGGCAGATACGACTCGCTAAACGTGCCGGCTATTTCTTCCCGCGGTATGGTGCCGAAAATTGCCAACCCCACGATCACGAGGAACACAACCGCGAACGCCAGAGCGCTGCGGAATGCGTGCTCGGGATAGAAGCGATATACCGGTTTTTCCTGTGTCGCGGCGGCATCGGCCTCCAATTCGTCCGCTTCGGCCAACCCGTGGACGCGCACCAGATAGATGTGGGCCACGGTGAGAAGCGCCAGCAGCGCCGGCAACAGCAGCATGTGGATGGCGTAGAAGCGCGTCAGCGTGAGACCCGAGATGGTTTCACCGCCGCGGATCGCCCGGGCAATGAAATCGCCGATGAGCGGAACATCTCTGGGGATGTTGGCGCTCACGGTGGTGGCCCAGTAAGCCTTCATGTCCCAGGGCAGAAGATAGCCGGTGAATCCCAGCCCCAGAGTCACCAGAAACAATAAGACGCCGACGATCCAGGTGGCCTCTCGCGGCGCTTTAAAAGTGCCCGAGAAAAAATTGGTCAGCAGGTGAATGAATACCAGCAGAACCATCGCGCCCGCGCCCCAGTGATGGATGCCGCGCAGCAGCGAACCCATCGGCACATCCTTCATGATGTAGTCGATGGACTGGTACGCCTTCTCCGGCGAGGGACTGTAGTACATGGCGAGAAATATTCCGGTTACCGACATGACGCCGAACACGAGCGCGCACAAACTTCCCAGGGTCGCCGCCCATCCAGTCCGCGCAGGCAGTTCTTTGTAAAGAAAGGGGCGCAGGTATTCCGTCCAGCCAAGGCGTTCAAGAAAGTTCTGGCGCGCCATTTAGCCAACCTCCACGAACAGGTGGCCCGCATCCACCTTGAAGGCGTAGCGGTCCAGCGGCCTGGGCGGCGGACCGGCGATCACATTGCCGTCGCGGTCAAAGTTGCCGCCGTGACAAGAGCAGCGGAATCGGCCGGCAAGCGCGTCCCACTTGACGACGCAACCCAGATGCGGACAGGCGGACTTGAAGCAAACGATGTCGTTTCCGGTGTGCGATACCAGCACGGGCAGGGAGAACTGCTGCGTGTACAAGCTGCTCTTGGTCTCGTACTTCATCAGCACGGTGGTGACATTGCCGGGCTTGATGTTCTCCAGGGCGCTGACAGGAACCCACTGTTTGGGCGCTTTAGCCAGGGTCGGACCAACCATCGAACCGGTGGCAACCGCGCCCAGAACGAGCGCCGATCCGGCGCCCAGAACGCCCACCCCCAACTGCGTGAGGAAGGTGCGGCGGTCCAACGCGGGTGCTAATATCGGCGGCGCCTCCGGCACGGCTATCTTTGCGGGCTCGGGCTCATGCGCATAGTGCTTGAGGGCCAAGCGCTGGATGTACTTGATGGCCCGCGTTCCACTGATATTCTTGGGGCAAACCTCTGTGCAATTGAATTCGGTGCGGCAGTTGTAGCAGGACTCCAGCGCCCGCTCGAGCCTGGGCTGAAACAATCCGTCGCGGCTGTCCGCCAGCAGCGTAAATGCGCGGTTCAGGGCCGCGGGGCCGGCGTATCCGTCATGGTAGTGGCACATGGTGCAACTGGAGACACAGCATCCGCAGGCTATGCACTCGGTTGCCAGGCCAATGTCCTTGCGCTCTTGTGAATCGGGCCGGATCATCACCGGCTCCAGATAGTTTTCCTTGGGCTCGTAGAAGGGCAGGGTCTCTACGTATTTTTTGAAAAAAGGCTCCATGTCCACGACCAGGTCGCGAATTACCGGAAAGTGATTCAGCGGCCGGAGCGTGATCTCCTTGCCCGGGGGGATATTCGAGACATTGGTTTTGCAGGCCAAGGCGTCCTTGCCGTTGATGACCATGCCGCACGAACCACACATGTTGACGCGGCAGGCGTAGCGGAACGCCACACTGGGATCCTGCTCGCGTTGCACGCGCAGCAAAACGTCGAGAATCGTTGTCGTTGTCTCGTCCGGAATCTCCAGCGTATAGCTGTCGAAATGACCCTCGCCCGCAGTGGATGGGTCGTATCGAAAAATCTTCACTTCCCTGATGTTTCGCGATGACTGCGCCATGCTTTCCTCTTCACCCCAATCACCCCAGCGAGCGGTGCTTGCCGGGGCCCCCGATGCCATTTCGTCGCTAATGGATCGAGAACCAGATGGTCAACACCACAACCAAGCCCAATGTCATCAGCCCCCAAACCAAAGCCCGCTGGTACTTGACGTCAACAAGATTGAAATCGAGAAGAATCACCCGGAGGCCAAGCGTGGCGTGGAAGGTGACAGTCAGCAGGAGCAGGAACTGGATGAACAGCTTGTATGTCAGGACGACATGGAGAGCAAGCAGAACCACAATGGCGAGAGCGGAAATTCGCTGCCACAACCAGGCCCACATGCCGATCTTGGCGTTTTCTCTGCGATGCGGGTCTAGTTCGCCCCACCGCAACGGCTTCCGGTAATCGATGGCAAAATTATCCACGGGGTCTCCCTCACCGGCTTCTTTGCTACTGGCTAGAGTCGTCATGGCTTCCTGTATTTTTGGCAGTCCTCAAGCGATTTGTATTTGAAGACCACCGGTTTCTTTTCAATCACAGGCTTCCCGTCGGCGCCGCGATGCAGGAAGGTATTGAAAAGGCCGTAGTCGTCGCGCTGTTTTGGAAAATCCTGCCTGAAGTGTGCGCCCCTGGTTTCTTCGCGCACCTGCGCCGAGGCGGCAATCATTCGCGAGGCGTCGATCATGCTGCGCAGATCCAGAGCGGTGTTGTACATCATGTTGTAGCAAGGGGAACCGGTGACCTTCAGTTGAGCAACCGCGTCCGCAAGGGATTCGATCTCGCTGATTCCCTCGCTAAGCGCTGGCTCCTGCCTGGCCACGCCGACCTTGTTCCAGTTGAGTTCCTGCACCTGCCGGCGCACGTCGAACGGGCTGGGGCCGACGGAGTGCTTCAGTGGCCGGGTGAGGAGTTCGATCGTCTCTTCAACCATGCCGCGCCTGGTTTCCTTGATGGTGCGGTTTCCGTTCGACAGGTATTTGCCAACGGCCTTGCCGCACAAACGCCCGTAGACGGAAGAATCGCAGATGCCATTTCCGCCAAGCCGATTGGCGCCGTGGACCCCGCCCGAATCTTCGCCGGCAACAAAGAGCCTCTCCAGCGTGGCCTTGCAACCCGTATCGATCACCGCTCCGCCCATAAAAAAATGTGCCGTGGGCGCGACGGGGACCCGGCCTCGGGGCAGGTCGTAGTTGAACTGCCGGCACCGCTCTGCCATTCCCGGAAAATTTTTCAGAACGAAATCGGCGCCGAGATGAGAGGCGTCCATTTGCACGCCGCCTTCGGGGCAGGCGCGTCCATTGATCATCTCAAGGTACGAGGAGCGGCTGACCACGTCCCGGGTGGCGCGCTCGCCTACTTCGGGCGCATATTTCAGCATGAAGCGCTCGCCTGCGCCGTTGTAGAGATAGGCGCCGGAACCGCGCAGTCCCTCTTCGAGAAGCGAACCAGCCACCACGCTGCCCGGCACGATGAGGCCGGTCGGGTGGAACTGGAGCATCTCCATGTCCTTCATGACGGCGCCGGCGCGGTAGAGCATGGCGATACCGTCGACCGACTTTTCCGGGCCCGGAGCATGAAAGCGGTAGTGCGTAGGGCCGCCGCCGGTAGCGACCATGGTGGCGGCAGCCTCTGCCACAATGAACTCACCACGCCGCATATCAAACAAGAGCGCGCCGGTGACCATGCTGCCGGATTCATCCAGAAGCAACTCGACCGCGCGGCACTCCTCCAGAACGGGGATTTGCCGCTTCATCACCTGCTCGGTGAGGCGGCTCAAAATCTCGATTCCCGTCAGGTCTCCTTTATGTACGGTGCGATCGAAAGACTGGCCGGCAAAAGGTTTCTGATGGATCGATCCGTCCGGGTTGCGGTCGAAAAAGCAGCCGAACTTGGTTTCCATTTCCTTGATGGTGGGCGTAGCCTGCTCGACCAGCGTCTTCGCCAGCTCCTGGTCGTTGATGTACTGGCCGCCCTTGAGGGTATCCATCAAGTGCTTCTCGTGTGAGTCCTCCCGGTTGAGCACGACATTGAAGCCGCCCTGAACCATGCGGCTGCATCCGCCTTTGCCCTTCAGAGCTTTGGTCGCGATGAGAATCTTCAGTTCGGGATTGACTTCATGGGCATAAAGTGCGCATAGCTGCGCCGCCGCGCCCATTCCCACGATCAGCAGGTCAGCTCTCACCTTTCGAACCATTCAGCCTCCCTTGCGCTTGTCCTCTAGCAGCGGCAGAGCTCGTTTCATAAACCAATGTTAGAGAAAACGGCTAATCCCCCCAGGGGCTAAAGCCCGCATTCTTGTTGGCCCTGGACGGCGCGGCTAAAGCCGCGCCCCTTCAAAGAATTATTTATGAAACTTGCTCTAGCAAGGCTGCGCCTGTGCGCTGCCTGATCCGTTCACCTCAGCAAACGCCAAGCGTTTGCTGGGGACCCCGTGCTGTGCCTCTATCTCAAAACCTTTTTTGTGAGCTGCACGCCTGATACGTGCAACCGAGTTGCCAAGCCGGCACTTTGAATAAAGCCTTGCTATTCGAAGATATTCATAGCGTATCAGAGTTTGGCAGGCCGACATTTGGGCTCGCGAGACCAACATTCGGCTCAAGAGACTTACGAGGCAACAACCCCACATCAGCTCCGCCCGCGGCTCCAGGTACAACCTCTTGAGAATCTACAGCCACCTGCCGCAAATGTGGGCAACCTGCGAACAGCAGATCCTTCGCTTCGCTCAGGATGACACTCCTGGCGGCACCAGCCTCGTTGGGAATCCCGATGCGGGCTCAGATGGGGGCATCCACCTTCGAGCCCCACATTAGACAACTGCGGCGTCGAGAAAATGCAGACGAAATAGTTACAGCTATAATGTGTGGCGCTTGGTATATTGCAATGAAAATTTGGAAGGGTAACTTATGAGATCGAGACGCACGGCATTTTGGTCGCTGATCATATTGTTCATCGGTATGGTTCTGGTCGCCGGGAACGGTTGCAACCAGTCTTCGACCGCGCCCGCCAAAGAGGTGGTCATCGCCGTAAGTCATCAGCCCTGTGTTCACGCCCTGCCAACGTATATGGCAATGACAAAAGGGTGGGACAAGGCGGATGGATTTAAGATCGACTACCAGTTCTACGCTTCCGGCCCGCCGCAGAATGAGGCGCTGGCCTCCAATAAATGGGAGGTCGGGGCCGAAGGCGCTGTCCCCGGCATGCTGGCCGCCATTCGGTATGGCGCGTACATCATCGCTATCTCCAATGACGAGTCCGAGACCAACGACCTGTGGGTACGGCCGAACAGCCCAATCCTCAAGGCCAAGGGTGTCAACCCCAAATATCCCGATCTGTATGGCTCCGCCGAAACCGTCAAAGGCAAGACCATCCTGCTGACCACCGCCTCCACGGGTCACTATGCGGTAATTGCGACCTTGAAAGCCCTGGGTCTCAGCGAACAGGATGTCAAATTGGTCCACATGGAACAATCGCAAGCCATGGCTGCTTTTGAAGCCGGGCAGGGCGATATCGTCCAGCTCTGGGCTCCCTTTGACTACATCGGCGAGGGCAAGGGCTGGAAGAAGATGTCCTCAGGCAAGCGAGCCGGGGTGGTAGTGCCGGGCGTTGTTATTGCCAGCAAGAAGGCGTTTGAAGAGAATCCGGAGAAGGTCGCCAAGTGGCTCAAGCTGTACATGAGAGGCATCGGCGAGATGAAGGCCAACCCCGGCGAATCGGCCAAACTTCTGAATGCTTATTACAAAGAGCACGGCCTGACCCTGGACGACAAAGCCCTGGCGCAGGAATTCTCTCTGCGGCCGATCTTCGACACCAAGGAGCAGTTGGCGTTATTTGCCAAGAAGGACGGCGCTCCCAGCCAGGTTGAGAAATGGATGTCGGATCTCGCCGACTTCTTCGTGCAACAAGGACGCATTACCCCGGCCGAGAAAGAGAAGTTCATGAAGGGCAACTTCATCAACGACAAAATCCTGAAGATGTTATGACGACCCGACCCCCATCCTCTCCCGATTCGGGGGCTGGTGAAAGACTCGCAATCGCACCGGCTCCCGGGGAGCAGCCTCAGGCAGCAACTTCCGCTGGCGCGGCCGGTAAAAGCAAAAGGGCCATTGCAGGCAGGCCACAAGCTTCAGGCTCGCTCTGGTGGCTCTCGCTTCTGAGCGTGACGGGGTTTCTCCTCTTTTGGTATGCCATCGTCCGCTTCGAAATCATCTCCCAGGCGCTGCTCGCCTCGCCGGAGCAAGTTCTAACCACCTTCATATCGAAGCTAACGAGTCGGGCTCCCGACGGCGCGACCCTCGGCGCCAACTTTATAACCAGTCTTAAGCTATGTTTGACCGGCTATATCTCCGCGGTATGTGTCGGTGTACCGCTGGGACTGATCATGGGCTGGTTCCGGAAAGTCGACGAAATCGTTAAGCCGCTTTTCGAGATGATCCGCCCCATTCCTCCCATCGCCTGGATTCCGCTGGCCATTCTCTGGCTGGGTATCGGGTTGCCGGCAAAGGCATACATTATCTGGCTGTCGGCGTTTGTCCCCAGCGTCATCAACTCGTACGCCGGCATCAAACTCACGGAGCCGGTACTCATCAGCGTCTCTCGCACGTTCGGAGCAACGAATTGGGAGACCTTTCTCAAGGTCGGCGTGCCCTCGGCTCTGCCGATGGTGTTCACAGGACTGCGGCTCTCGCTGAGTTCGGCCTGGATGACGCTGGTGGCGGCGGAGCTGCTGGCGGGCAGCGAGGGCTTGGGCTACATGATCCAGATGGGACGCACACTGGCTCGTCCAGACGTGATCATCGTCGGGATGCTGACGATCGGCTGCACCGGCGCAGCTATGGGCTACCTGCTGGAGAAGCTCGAACGCAAGCTGGCGCCCTGGAGGAGGTCCTAAGTGGCTGAGCTTACCTCCCGCTTTAGACCGAAAGCCCACGTCTTGCCAATCGCCTCCTTGTTTCTCATGGTGGCGCTGTGGCAACTGGTTGTGGGCACCGGTAACTTCGGCAAAGCGCTGCCGTCCCCCATGGCCGTGGCGAGGCAATTCTGGCTGATGTTGTTCGAGCCCATCGGCCGCACCTCACTTTATGGTCACATCTGGGCCAGCCTGGTGCGCGTGCTCTCCGCCTTTGTTGTCGCCATAATCACCGGCATACCCTTAGGGTTGTTGATGGGCTGGAACAAGAAGTTTGAAGCCATGGTCAAGCCGATTTTCGAGATGTTCCGACCCATCCCTCCGATAGCGTGGATTCCACTCGCGATCCTCTGGTTTGGAATCGACGAAACTCCGAAAATCTTTATCTGCTTCATCGGTGCTTTCGTACCGGTGGTGATGAACGCCTACACGGGTATCCGCTTCACGGAACCCATGCTGCTGGATGCCGCCCGAATGCTAGGGGGGAATCGCCGCCAGCTCTTTACCGAAGTGGCCATACCCTCAGCCATGGGGGCTATCTTTGCCGGCCTGCAGAACGGCCTGAGTCTCAGTTGGATGTGCGTGCTGGCTGCGGAAATGGTTGGCGCACAGGAGGGGATCGGCTACCTCATCCTGCTCGGTATGGATATGAGCAATCCGGCAATGATCATTACCGGCATGCTGCTCATCGGCGCCATCGGGGCCGCCATCGCCGTGCTGCTAAGATACGCCGAAAAAAGGATCTGCCCGTGGAAGCGCGAGATATCGATGTAACGAACCCCAACACGCGCAACAGCGGCGCGTGCCGGGGACCCCAGCCCAAAATCGCCGCCCAGAACGTCTGCAAGTCGTTTGCCGGCATCGGTGGCGCGGTCACCGAAGTATTGCGGGACATCAATCTCGCCGTGGTCGAAAACGAGTTTCTGGTGATTCTCGGCCCGGGGCAATGCGGCAAAACTACGTTTCTGAATATTGTGTGCGGCTTGGATCAGCCGGATTCCGGCAGCGTCTACCTGGACGGCGAAGAAGTCGTTGGCCCCGACCCAAAGCGCGGCATGGTCTTTCAGCGCATGGCTCTGTTTCCCTGGTCTACCGTGATGGAGAACGTGGCCATGGGACCCAAGCTCAGAGGCATAGGCCGGAAGGAACGCGAGGAGAAGGCTGCCCATTTCATCGAACTAGTCGGCTTGGCGGGATTCGAGAAGTCCTATCCGCACCAGCTTTCGGGCGGCATGAAGCAGCGCGTCGGCATCGCCCGCGCCTACTGTAACGACCCCGAAGTGTTGCTCATGGACGAACCCTTCGGCCACCTCGACGCCCAGACCCGATACCAGATGGAAGATGAGGTGCTGCGTATCTGGGGACAGGCCAAACGCACGGTGATATTCGTGACCAACAACATTGAGGAAGCGGTTTATCTGGGTAACCGCATTGTGCTGCTCGGGCGCTGCCCCGCCAGCGTCAAGGCAGAATACGCGATCGATCTGCCATGGCCACGCCGCTACACCGATCCCAAATTCCTGGCATTGCGGAAAGAAATCGCCGACAACAGCGACCTTGCTCTGTAAAGCAGAAGGACGGAGATGACTGCCGAGAAACGCAAGATTAAGGTGCAGGTACGCAACCTGACAAAGCAGTTCGACGATCTGCTGGTGCTTGACGACATTTCCTTCCACGTCTACGAGGGCGAGTTTCTCTGCATCGTCGGCCCTACCGGCTGCGGCAAGACGACTTTTCTCAACGTCCTCAGCAAGCTTATCCCCGCGTCTTCAGGCGATATCTACATCGACGGCGAAGCGGCCGATCCGCGCAAGCACAACCTGTCCTTCGTATTTCAGGAGCCATCCTCCATGCCTTGGCGAACCGTGGAAGACAACATCCGTTTCGGCCTGGAGGTCAAGAAAGTAGCCAGAGACCAGGTCGAAGGGCGAACCAACGAGATGCTGGACTTGGTTGGGCTGAAGGAATTCCGCAAGTACTATCCCAGACAATTGTCAGCAAGCATGGACCAACGAGTGGTCATCGCGCGAGCTTTCGCCATCAACCCGGACCTGATGCTGATGGATGAACCTTACTGCCAGCTCGACGTCAAGCTGCGCTACTATCTGGAAGACGAAATCATCCGCATCTGGCGGGAACTCAAGCGTACGGTTATCTTCGTCACCCACAACATTGAAGAAGCCGTATATGTAGCTGAGCGTATTCTGGTGCTCACCCCGAAGCCCACTACCATCAAGGCGGAAATCAAAGTCGATCTACCGCGGCCGCGCAACTTCGCCGACCCGGAGTTTGTACGCATCAGGGAAGAAGTTACGGAAATGATCAAATGGTGGTGACCGTATAAATCAGTGCTTTCATCGAAGTATCTCCCTGTCCGCGAAGCCAGTCTATTTCGCGGTGAAACCGCCATCCACATAGAGCGTGTGCCCGGTGACGTAGGCTGATGCTTCGGACGCCAGGAAAATCACCGCTCCGTGGAGGTCGGCAAGTTCGCCATTGCGGCCGATCATTGTCTGGGCGGCATTTTGGGCGGCGCGCACCGGATCGGCAAATACCGCGGCAGTGAGCGGCGTGTGGAAGAATCCGGGCGCAATGGCGTTGCAGGTAATGCCCTTCGGCGACCACTCGTGGGCAATGGCGCGCGTGAGCTGAACCACGCCGCCCTTGGCTGCTCCATAAGGCGCACAGTTGGGCATTGCACGGCTGGACTGGAGCGACGCGATGTTGATAATTCTTCCCCAGCGGCGCTCAGCCATTGCCGGGGCAAAGAGCTGCGTTAGCCGAAAAGGCGCGCGCAGATGAATCGCCATGTGAAGATCGAAGCCCTCGGTGGAGACCTCGGCGAAAGGCTGGCGCAGGTTGACTCCGGCGGAATTCACCACGATGTCCACTTTCATTCCGTGTTGCTTGACGGCATCGGCAACGCCGTCCAGTCCGGCGGGAGTGGACAGGTCCGCCGGACACGCAGTCGCATGGATTCCCTGCGAGCCCAGGGCGCGGACAGCAGCCGCGAGTTCATCCTGCCGCCGGGCGACCAGGATCAGCTCCGCCCCTTGCATGCCCAACGCTGTCGCTAAGGCAAGCCCAATGCCCGAATTGCCGCCTGTCACCAGCGCGGTGCGTCCGGAAAGCGAGAACAGCTCATCAAATCGTCCCATTTAGACCTCCACCGGTTTTCCCATGTCAGCGCGTACGGCCGGAAAGTACTTGCGCAAACGTTCGTCGCAGGTGCGGGCATGCGCCTCCATCCCCTCGAGTCGCGAGATGCGCGCGGAAGCCTCGCCAATGGCGCGGCTGGCATTGCGATCCATTCTTTGCCAGGTCAGCGGTTTGAGGAACTTATGAACCGAGAGCCCGGCGGAATACCGTGACGCAAACTTGGTGGGCAGGATGTGGTTTGGCCCCGATGCCTTGTCACCGTAGGCGACTGTCGTCTCCTCGCCTAAGAACAGAGAGCCGTAGTTTGAAAGCTTTGCCAGCCACCAATCGAGATCGGTGCAATGCACTTCAAGGTGCTCACTGGCGTGCTGATCGGAGATCTGTACCAGCTCCTCACGCGTGTCGCAAAGCGCCACTTCGCCATAATCGCGCCAAGCCGCTGCCGCAGCCTCGCGGGCCGTGGGCGGCAG
>Ga0181533_1003410_pt1 | contig 17330 bp, 21 predicted proteins | sample PEATcosm2014_Bin_45_FD_119772 | JGI IMG/M metagenome (GOLD analysis project Ga0181533, IMG submission 119772) | Peatland microbial communities from MTU Mesocosm Facility, Houghton, MI, USA - PEATcosm2014_Bin11_60_metaG | ecosystem: Environmental > Terrestrial > Soil > Wetlands > Peat | place... | reverse complement strand
CAGCCTTTGCTCCCCGCAATTAACCGGCGAGTGGGAGCTGAAGCTGCGCCTGATGGAGCAGGGGAAGGTCCCGCGCAACGGCTTCATGCACGATATCCGGGGAAGCGTGGCGATGATGGTCGGGAAGGTGAAGAGCGCGGTGCCCAAAGCAGCGCCCGTCACGGGGCTTCAGTGCCCAACGTGCAAGAAGACGCTGGTGACGCCCGGCGGTGACGCCCTCATGTGTCCAGACAGGCATGTCATGTTCCGCAAAACCGTCGCCAAGCGGATGCTGACCGATGATGAGGTAAAGACGCTCCTCCTGCATGGCTCCGTGGGTCCTCTCTCCAACTTCACATCCAAGGAGGGGAAGCCCTTTTCGGCAAAGCTCCGCTTCGGCGAGAAGGGGAGCATCGCCTTCGATTTTGGGGAAGCCGAAAAGCCCAGCCAGGTGGTGAATCACGAGGGGTGGAAGATTGGCATCACCTCGGCGCTATACGTGGCGGAGAAGGGGAAGCAGAAAGTTTATGTGCGCAAGAGCACCTGCCAGCGCCAGATGTCGCTGGAGGAAGTCAAGAAGCTGCTCTCCAGCGCGAGCACTGGTTTGCTGGATGGCTTCATCTCCAAGGCAGGGAAGACTTTCAAGGCGGCCTTGGTGCTGAAGCAGGGGAAGGTCGAGTTCGAATTTCAGCCCAGGACCTAAAAGCGGATTAGGTTGACGACCGTGTCGGTGTGACCGAGGTCGAACGGGCTCTTCCACTGCTTCTCATACTCCCCGTAGATAGTGCGCGCTGCCTCATACCGTCGGTACTTGCCCGCGCAGTCTGCCTCCAGGCTGTCGATCTGCTTTTGCCGCCGCTCCGATATCGGCGCCGCTTGCTTGAGCCCTTGAATCTTTCCCTGTAGATCATCCAGGTCCGCCTTGCTGCCGCTGAGCAGCGCCGCGGCCGCCTGGAGCTCCGGCTGCATGGCAATGTAGCTGTCAAAAAAGGCGGTGTCGTTTGTGAAGTCGGCGGGGATCTGATTGAGAGGAACCTGGATCCGCGCCCGGCCAGGCGCGAGCATGGCGACGGTCTTCGATGCGATTTGTTTCCCGTTTACGATGAGGGGTGTAAAATCGATGAAGAGGTCCCCCTTGTCCGTCGTGGGGAAGCAAACGACGCTGTGGCCAACTTCTGTTTCGGCAAACTGAACGAGAACCAAGCGGCAGGCCATCCCGTTCGTCTGAGCGCGGCGGTACAGCTCCAGGCTGAAGTGTTTGCAATCGTAGGCGTTTTCCTTGTAAACGTGCTTGTTTGAGTCGTCCTTCTCCAGGAATGACCTCACCGCCGACCAGTCGAGAGGCTGACTATCTGGATTGCGGAGCTGGGCAGCCATCACCGGCAGAGGCGGCATTCCCCCCTCTTGGATTTCGGAGGCAGCGCGCGCGGCCAGGGTGCCCAGCAACAAAATGAGGGCCGCGTATCTCACGGCAAGATGCGGTCCGCCAGAAGAACGATGAAGTTGGACAAGCGGAGGATCACATTGTAAAGAGGTATGGAGATGATGAAGAGCAAGACGGTCGCTTGTAGCGCTGTCAAGGTAAGGCCGTCCAGGTGGTGCTCCGGCGCCTTTGAGAATAGCGCGGCTGTGAATACGATCTGGAGAAAGAACCAGGCGAAGAACCCGTACTGCAGCCACATGATCATGCCGGCTGGAGTCGAATCCGGCGCGTAACAGGAGATCAGCCTCTCTGCGGCGAAGCAGGCAGCCGCCAGGATTCCTGCGGAAATGGGCCAGGTTTTGGTCATTCTTCAAACTCCTTTCTTTGCTGTGGCGTCCGTGTTGCAGTTGAGCGTCCCGGCGATCTGGCTCATGACGTCGGGATAACTGGACTCGTTGAGATGAATGTTTTCGAGCGCGCGAAGGAGGAGGTAGAATACCCGGTTTGTCAGGCCAGCCTTGACCAGGCACTCCAGGATTTTGCTCCCCTTGGGCGTCAGTCCAATCGCTTGATCCCGCTGAGTTATGAAATCGTTATGCAACGGCTTCAGCACCGCCGAATGGTCCAGGTTCCGGTCCTGCCCTGTTAGCCGGCCGAGCAGCTCGTTCAGCGTGCTGTTTGGCCGGTGCTCCGTGCGCACCAGCCGGACGTCCGCCTTCTTGGCCGTCTTGGGTATCTCATTTACGGGCGGCTTGCCTTTGTCGGCAGGGTAGTAGCTGACGCTGCGGAACAGGTGGCGGTCTTGCTCGTAGAGGCGCACGACTCTCTTGGCCGGCGTGCCTTTTGGAACTCGCTGGAGTATCCCGATTTGCTCCATGACTTTGAGTGGATGCTCCCCAATCTTGGCCCCGACTTCCCCGCCATAGGAGAAGGGCCAGCTGCAATGCCCGTCCAGGTATGCTTTCTCCAACTGTGGAAACACGTCGACCAGGGGCGCTGTAACGTCGGTGAGGATATGGTTCAAGATATGCCTGGGGTCGGGCAGTTCCGAATCCTTCTCCCGCTCGACCACTGAAAACTCCGCCTTGAATAGGGGAGGTTGCCTGGGGTGGTAGACGGCGCCGCCGAACGGATCGATTTCGTCGGCCTGGCAGGCTCCGAACAGGATGTGCCTGGTCCAATATGGCTGTGCCAGGGAAGCCATGATATGCAGGTAGTACAGGCTCATCCACCCGGTGTAATGGATGATCCCCGCCCGCCTGAGAATCGGAACTATCTTCAGTCCGATGAGCCGTTCGGTGATCCGGTGGGCAATCATCGCGGTGATATACCAGGGATCGGGTTTGGCGGCCTCCGCCAATGCTCGCTTTATCGCATCGGGTTGAAGGCTGTGAAGGGGGGCGTACAGCAAGGAGGCTGGGCAGCTTTGCAGCGTAAAAGCTGCCGTATAAAGCAAGATGTTGGCCGAAATTGGAATGCGGGGCGGCAGGGCGCAGATGACTTCGCCGCCCAGACTGCGAACGGTCTTCTCCGCCTTGGGGTTCATGATCCGGAACTGCGGCACGAAATCGGAATTGAACCCGGGATCGGCCAGGTCGATGAACCGCGGATCCACCACCAGAACCTGGTTCGGAACGCTGCGCCGGATTGCCTCGGCGATATCCACATGGTCGGTCAGAACTGTTCTGTCGGTTTCCATACTCCCATATTCTATGCTGCGAGAGGCATGATGGGGCCTGAATGTGCCAGTTTGCTTGCGTCTCGTAATCTTCGGCAACACCCGTCGCCCCGCCAGTCGGAGAGTTACCGCCAAGCCGTTCGCCGCCGGCTGGCAGCCTATGAACGCCACATCCAGTTGGGCCTGATCGCTCAAGGATTGCTCCAGTACTTGGCCCTTCACTTTCGCCGGGTTGTTTGGTTCAACTTCCACTCCTACATCCGCACCGCTGCACCCCAAAAACCGCCCTCCGAATGGCTCGTGTCCCACGCGCTCCACCACACTTGGCCGGAATTTCTCGCTGGATCACTCGAAAGCGTTACCCTCAAGAAATTCCTCGCCTCCAAAATCAGCTTGGCCTGCTGTGGCTACGCGGACATCCTCGGACTGGAAGACGCAGCATGAACGTTCCACTCTCCAGTAATGACACTCGATGAGATTAAGCGCCTGGTCGCCCCGGACAACCAAACCCCCGGCTCAATGAAGTTCCAAATGTCAGTGAAGGAGATTCAGGAAGTGACCCTCGGTGCGGTTGCCCCGCTCATCATCGGACCGACAGGAAGCGGCACGGCGAAGCCATAGGGCGGATTGGCCCTCTTGGGACACCGACGCGTGAACAGGCGCTGTCGGAACAACCCCTCGTGTGACGGGAGAGATCTCTAAAACAGCGATGGGGGCTGCTCAACAAACCGCTTGGCTCCTTCGATGTGGTAGAGGGTCTGGCACTTGGGACAAAACATGTGGTACTCGTAATAGAAAGCGCGGCCAGGTTTTAATTTACCCTTTCGCTTGATGACCGGCGTCGAGCATTTTCGGCACGGCTCGCCTTCCTGCATAGCGGGGCGAACACCTTCGGTTTCGGGTTTATTCTCGTAACCATCGTCTGCGGGAAGATTGGGCTGGCGTAGCGCGATCATTGAGAGTTGATCGCATCGCTCATTCTCCCGATCCCCGGCGTGCCCTTTGAGCCAGCGGAATTCCACCAGATGTGTTTCGCAAAGCGGCAGCAGCTTCTCCCAGAGGTCAATGTTCTTTGCCCGTTCCTTATTGTTGAGCCACCAGCCGTTCTTTTTCCATTTCGCTGCCCAACCCTTCATGATCGCGTCCACCAGATACTGTGAATCGCTGTAAAGAGTGACCTTGCAGGACTGCTTCAACAAGTCGAGGCCCTTGATTGCGGCATATATCTCCATCCGGTTGTTGGTGGTCAACCGAAAGCCGCCGCTGGCCTCGGCGCGCTTTTTCGGATGCAATAACACCACCCCATAACCGCCTGGGCCGGGATTGGGCTCGCACCCGCCGTCCGTGTAAATCTCCACAGACGGCGTCGCCACCGATATCAAATTGTCGTTCATGCTGTTTTCGAAAAACTTCAATCTCGCGCTTCTGCATGTTCGTCGTGCTATTTTCCTTGCGTCTCGTAATCTTCGGCAATCCGACGCAGCGCGAGAGCGGTTCGGGGCCAGGCGACCGGCGCCGAACAAACACTCGTCCTCCGGGTCTGGGCCCCTAAAACCCCCGGTCCACCTTCAGCACCTCGGCTGCAATGTGGTCGGCCAGATGAGGTTTGGCCGCAGCAATCCGCGCTCCACCCCGGATAATATGGGCGGCCGTGATCATGACCGGGCCACGAATGGGAGCAAAATACTTGTCAAAAAATCGCCGTGAACTTGTCCTCGGCGTCGCCCGGGCCAACTGCGACAGCGCACGCACGGCCTCCAAATGGAAGATCTTGTTCTGATGATTCAGCAGGTGAACGAAAAAATCAAACTGCCGGTAAAGCAGGCCGGGGCGCGTTTCGCTGAGAACGCGCAACGCCTTGGCGCAGCCCAACTTGATGCGGGCTGTCTCTGAGCCCAATCCCGCCATGACTTTCTCCAACAGCCGAGGGTTCTTGATCACCATGCGGGCAAGTTGCCGCGGGTTTGAAGCCATCTGGCGAATCGGTGCAAGCGAAGCGGTCATGGCGCGAGGTTACTCCTCGCCGTTCGGAGGGTCAAATGCACGCGACTTCGGGGCCAGCTCGCCGCAGCCCAGGACGCGGACGGTTGCGTTCCAGAGAAGAAATCAGGCCCCTCGCGCATCGCCAGAGAGCAGGCCGAGGAAGGCCGCGCCCGCCATGCCGCCGAATCCGCCTCTTTCCATGCCAAAGTTCCAAATGAAAAGCGAATCGTGTTGCAATGACGGGAATGTTGCTCGACAGTGCTTCTGTGGCGAGCGAGCCAAACAAACGACAGGTATGATCTCGAACGAACGGCCTTCACCCTCCGGGTATCGTTCTTACGGCGGCGGCAATCCAAAGCAACCGCTTTCGGAGGAGATATTAAAATCGGAACAACTCCAGATTGAACGGAAGATGTTCACATTGGCGCTCAAGGAAAATCCGCGGGGCCGATTTTTGCGCATTACCGAGGATGTTGGCGGGCGGTATGACAACATCATGATCCCCTCCTCGGGGCTGGAAGAATTCCAGCGTGTTTTCGACGAGATGGCAAAACTGGCAAGTGAGATTCCCGAACGCAAGCCACCAAACCTGGCGTGACAATGTGCGCGATGGGGCCTGAGGCCTGCGGCAAACCTTTGCTCCATCCAGCCTCCGCGCCGGCGATGTCATGGACTCCTTTATTGCCTTGCCAGGCTGGGTCTCTTAAGGCTGACTGCCGGAAGAGGGCTTTATGCAAATCCAATACATCGCGGGTGACGCGACCGCCCCCATCGGAGACGGAAACAAAATCATCGCCCACGTCTGCAATGACATCGGCGCGTGGGGCGCAGGCTTTGTCCTCGCCATCTCCAAGCGATGGCCCCAGCCAAAGGCGGAATACCTCAAGGAGAAATCGTTGCGATCTCTCACGCTTGGCACTGTTTCCGTGATCCAGGTTGAGCCACGCATTTGGGTTGCGAACATGATTGCCCAAAGGGGTATTCGCACCCAGGACGGTGAGCCTCCAATCCGCTACGCCGTGCTCAGGCAGTGCTTGGGACTATTGGCGGCCGAAGCGCAGAAATTGCAGGCGACCGTTCACATGCCTCGCATCGGTTGCGGTCTTGCAGGTGGAAAATGGGAAGCCGTTGAGCCTCTGATTCGGGTAGCCATCCCCGACACTGAGGTGTTTGTGTATGACCTGCCACGTTGACCCCGTTTGCGACCGCCCCGGCTTTGACGACCCTTGGCGACCCGCAATCCGAGAGGCTTAACCAAGGCGCTGGGTCACATTCGCACGCATTGGCCCTGTGCGGCGTCCGGCGACAAGGGGATGCAATTGGGGGGCGACCTCCCGGTGGCAAAGATGGCTGCCCGCAGCGCGGTCGCCCTCAAGCGCGTGAACAGTGGCCAGCCGGTTCCGCCCGGAATACGGCACGGCGGGCAGGTCAAGCGCAGCGTCCCCCGTGAAACCGGCGGGCCTATTCCTTGCCCAAGTACTTCTTTCCGGCGGTGTCAACGCGGATGGTGTCACCGTTGGCGATGAACAGCGGGACCATGATTTGGAGGCCAGTTTCGAGCTTCGCCTCCTTCCATGACGTGGTCAACCCGGTGCGGGCGGGCGGAGCGGTCTCCACCACCTTGAGCGGTATCTGCGGCGGCAGGACGATGTCGAGCAGCCGGCCATCTAGCCGCAGGGCTTTGTATTCCTCGTTCTCCTTGAGAAACCAGCGGCGCTCACCGAGTTGTTCGTTGGAAAACTCGAACTCGTCGAAAGTCTCAATATCAATGAAGACCTGCCCATCGGCCTTCGCGTAGCTGTAAGTGGCGCGGCGGGTTTCCAGCGCTGCCACGGGCACGCGCTCGTTTTCGGCGAACACGCGGTCGATGAGGCGGCCTGTCGTGAGGTGGCGCAGGCGGGTGTGAAGCCTGTGTCTGGTCTGGGCGGTGCCGCTGGTGTGCATGTCCTCGACGACGTGCGGGGAGCCGTCCAGCATCAGAACCATCTGGCGCTTGAACTCGGATGGCAGAATCGTTTGCATAGTGTCGTCCCCCGCAAATGCCGGGATGTTCTGGCTGCTGCGAAGGCTCTGGAGCCGAAGCTTGTAGCGCGAACCATGCGTCGCGTCAACCACTTCAGGCCCGCGTCCGTGCCGCAAGGCCGGTTTCGGCAGCCGAGGCTCAGGCCCGGCCCAAATGCCCGCGCTGCGGCAGCGACATGGTGCCGCACGCGCCCATCCTGGTGCCTGAAGTCGGCGGCGAAAGAGGCAGCGCGGCGCAGGCGAGTGGCCAGGCGATGCGCGAGGCGGCGGCGTGCGTGATGAGTTTTCGACCGGAGACGCTGGTGTTGATTTCGCCCCACTCGCCGCGCCATCCACGAGCATTCGGCCTCTGGGCTGGGGAACGTCTCCAGGGTTACTTAGCCCAGTTTAACGCTCCTGGCGCGCAGGTGAGTCTTCCCAACGACGGGCAGTTGGCCAATACCATCGTCACCGAGGCCAAGATGCGCGATCTGGCCACCTGGATCCAAAGCTGCGAGAACTGGCGGCGGAAGACCATCCGGACTTCGACGTTTTGGCGCACAAAGCAGAACCCCGCTGGCCGGCTTGAAGTTTGCACAGCCGCGGACAGACAAGGCATTCGATCCGCCCGTCGGGCAACGGTTTCCACCAGCGGGCTGGATAATTGGATTGAGCGGCACTCGCGACGATGGCGATGCGGCGATGGGATGCGTGGGCGATTTTCCAGATAAAGGGACGGGGACCGTCCCTTTCAAAAAACTGGGTCCCAGCTTCCCAGAGGCGAGCATTTTCTGGTATCGACGGCTTTTGCCGGGCGGTGTAGATGAATCGCATGGTAGTGCTTCAAAAAATCGTGTCCGGCGGCCAGACCGGCGCCGACCGCGCTGCGCTCGATTTCGCCATGGAGCATGGAATCCCGCACGGCGGCTGGTGCCCGAAAGGCAGGCTTGCCGAGGACGGACCCATTGACGTTCGATACCAATTGAACGAGACACCAAGCAGCCGCTACCCCCAGCGCACCGAGTGGAACGTGCGCGATAGCGACGGGACTGTGGTGTTTTCAATTCAAGCCAAGCTTTCCGGCGGGTCAAAAAAGACGGTCGCGCTGGCGCATAAACACCGAAAGCCCGTGCTCCACCTTTCTCGGAGCGGTGGTCCGCCCGCAATAAAACTGCTGCGGTTCATCACGGAGAACCGCATACAGGTTTTGAATGTGGCGGGACCGCGAGCCTCCAAAGAGCGGGAGGTGGCCGCTTTTGTCCGAGAGGTTCTCGAAAGGACACGGGCAGCAGCATGAAGCCGCTTGAGCCGCCGAACAGCTTTCATCTTCAGGCCGCGCAGGGCTGGTGCGAGCTTCACTCGTTCTTGGAGGCCAACGAGGAACTTGAAAAGATTGCGCCCGGCCTCCGCGCTCACCCGTCGGTGCTGGAAGTGCGGTGGCAGATTTGCGCCAACCTTGAAAAATGGGGGGCGGCTCTGGACATCGCCAGTGCCATCGTAACAATGGCGCCCGACTGGGCCAGCGGCTGGATTTACCGGGCCAGCAGTCTGACCGAACTGAACCGGCAAGAAGAGGCTTATGAGACGCTGAGCACGGCGGCAGCGAGATTCCCGTCGGCTGAAATCATTCTGTACGACCTTGCCTGCGCCTGTTGTTCGTTGAAGCAGTTTGACGAGGCGCGGGGGTGGTTGCGCAAAGCCATCGAAGAAGGCGGGAACGAAATCAAGCTGCGGGCGCTGGACGACCCGGATTTGGAGCCGCTCTGGAAGGACATCGGCTCAACCTGACCGGCTGCGATACATTCGGCCAGCGTCAGCCGTCAGCGGCCGTCATTGACGCTTCGTCTTGCGGGGCTGGGACTCGGCATGGCTCGGCGGCCCGGTTACGGCTCTGAATGCTGACGGTGAACATCCCAGTTCTGCGCGTCGGAATTCCTGGCGGTCGTCACGCCCCCGGGCATGCAGCGGTGCCTGCTTTTGCAGCGCAACCTCATTCACTCGGGCATGACCGGGGGCGAGAAGCTGGTCGTGCTCATCCGTCAGCGGAAGGCGCTGGCGATGGCTGTGAAGAGCAACCGGACGGAAAACCGGTTTCCCGGGCTGCTCGAAAGTTTGATCGTTTCGGAGGAAAACCGGCGCCCGGGCTGCGGCAGTTCTCACCCATGCTGCGGTTGGTGTTTGGCCGTCTTTCTCGGCCAGATCAGCAGGGAAATTGCGAGGCAAGCTGATGCGGCCGAGATGAGAGCGCCTGCGTGGAACTTTTCATCCTGGTAAAGCAGCAAGACGACGTTCTTGCCTGGGAGCAGCGGGACCGCCTGAAAGGCGCCGTTGGCCCGCAACAGGGCAACAGGGCGTCCATTGACAAACGCCTTCCATGCCGGGTAATAAGACTCCGCGATTACCAAAACCGTGTTGGTATGCGTCAGAATCTCTGCGTCAATGCGATGCGGGGTGACTGAACTGGAAACAACTGTTGCTCCGGAATCCGGGAAGACGCTGGTGGCTGTCTTGGGAAGAATTACGTGCGTGCGCAAGTCTGCAGCGAGCGCGGTCTCGATTTCATTTGCAGCAAAGACAGGAATTTGCCCGGCCGTTAGCATCGGCAGGGCGCCTTTCCGCTCCCTCAACTTCCCGTTTTCACCCTGTTCCACCGATACGCCGACAAAATCAAAGTAGCCGGATGCGGAGTTGTTCGTGCAATTCTCGAAGGCATAAAGTTTGCCTGAGAGCGTTGCCTGGTCCCGAAGGTACATGGAATAGAATCCGCCTGCCGAGGGCACTTCTTCCAGCAAGTTTCGGTTGCGGGACAACAGAGTCATGCGCGCAAGGTGATCGGCCCCGGCGGGCGTTTGGATGCGGGTCACCTCCATGCGCTGTAACCGTGATTTCCCCAGTTCGGGCCTTTCGGCGCCCACTTGGTTTAGCGCAGCAACAAAGCGCTCTTTTACGAATTCAGCCTTGGGCATCGTTGGGTAGAACCGGGTGTGGGTGTCGACGTCAACCAGGATCAGCGCCAATAAGGCGAGCGTCAGCGCCAGGCGGGGGTTTCCCCATGTTTTGAGCAGCGTGCCGCAGATTGCCAGCCCGATGACGAAGCGCACCTGAAAGTTGCGCGCGGCGGCGTCCTGGCCGTCCAGCATCAAAAAGCCAAGAACCAGGATGCCTGCGGCGAAGACAGGCAGCAGGCGCCGTGGGGACACCAGCTCCCTTTCTGCTGCGGCTATGCCTAATCCGATCGCGATGTGCAGGGCCATGCAGGCGAGCAGCAAATACTTGATGGGGTACCGCACGATGCCGACGGGCGTGAGGGCCAGCATCTTGGTGATGAACGGCAACGAGGGGCTGCATGACAGCAGCAGCCCCAGCCCCAGCAGGAGGATGCTGGCAATGAACACCCGTTGCGTCCAGATGGACTTGGGGGCGATGAAGAGCATCGCGAGCAATCCGGCCGGCACATAGTAGGAGATCAGCCACTTCTGGGCCTCTGGAAACGCAAAGCCGTAGGGCGTGGGCTCTGTGTGAAAGAGCGGAGCGATGAAGTTGAGCAGGCTCTCAGGACTCACGCTCCAGTCGAGCGACGATTCGCTGAGGCGGTTCGAATTCAGCAGGAGGCCGAGGAACGGCAGCAGCTGAATGGCGGCCAGGCACAGGGAGAATATCCAGGAGACGAGCAGGGGCTTCAAGGCATTGCTGCCGTGCTTGGCGATGGTGATCGCAGCAGCGAGCGCCCAGGTGGCTGCGATGATCTCAGGGCTGCCCGTCAGCAGTTGAGCCGTGGTGATCAGCGCCGCGAGGACGAGCCTCTTCCTGCATTTCAACTCCATTGCCCAGAGGCTTGCGAGGACCACCCAGGGGGCCCAACCATATGCCGCGCAGTGGGCTGGCCAGCAGAGGAGGCTGATTGGCAATCCGCTGAAGGCGAAAGAAAACCCTGCCAGACTGGCGGCCTTTTCGCTTTTTGTCAGGTTCAGAAGCAGCTGACGCATCCCAACCCCTCCCATCACCAGGTGGAGGAACATAAACAAGGGCAGGGCGTACCAAGTGGGAATCAACAGGTAAATCAGCGTGGCTGGATAGAACACCATGGGGCTCCACTGGGCGGCAAAAGGTATCCCGTTCAGGCTGTATGGGTTCCACAGCGGAATGGTTCCATGCAGAATCGAGCGCTTTGCATATTCGGCCACGGGGTAGCTGTAGGATCCGTAATCTCGGCAGAAGAAGGTTTCGGATCCGATAAATACTCCCGGGTATGCGATTGCGTATGCCGCCAGGAGCATCAGGCCGAAGAAGACCGGACCGAGGCTGCTTCGGCGCCCATGCTCGGAAGGGGTTAGCATGGGTCAATCCTCCAAAGCGTGAACCTCGGAAAACGAAGAGACCCCTTTCAGCCAGAATTCGAGCGCGTTCTCCATCACTGTCTTGAAGCCGCCCTCCTTGGCAGCCTTGATGATGTCGAGGATTGGGCAGTCTGTGCCCATCATTTCCCGAATAGCGTCGGTGGGTGAAAAGAAGCTGTAGACGGCGGTTCGACCGGACGTGCCCACTCCGTTGCAGTGGCTGCAGCCCCGCTTCTCATAGACGATTTGGGCCGGGTCGTAGGCAATGCCGAGGCGGGCGAGGATGTCTCTCTCGTGCTGCTTGATCTCGCGCGCCGTCTTGCAGTGGGGGCAAAGAACGCCGATCAGGCGCTGGGCGACCACCAGGCGGATCAGCGTTTGGAGTTGATAGCGGTCGACTCCCAGCCGATCCAGGCGGCTCAACGTTTCGATGGCGTTATTGGTGTGGAGCGTGGTGAACACGAGGTGACCCGTCTCGGCCGCGGCCACGGCCAGCTTGGCCGTTTCCTCGTCGCGCACCTCGCCTACGAGCATGATATCCGGATCTTGCCTCATGCACGATCGGATCGCATTTGGAAACGTGATGCCCTTTTCCGGGTCGATCTGGATTTGCGAGAACCCGGCGACCCTGTATTCGACCGGGTCCTCAATCGTGATAACCTTCGTGTCCTTGGAGTTGAGGTGCTGTAGAACCGTGTAAAGGGTTGTTGTTTTGCCGGATCCAGTCGGCCCCGTCACGATGATGAGCCCGCTCGTCTTGCTGATGGTTTCAGTGAGCACACGGTAGTAGGGGGGAGGCAAATTCAAGTCGTCCAAGCTGCGGTTGATGCTCTTGAAGTCCAGGAGTCGCATGACCACGGAGTCGCCCCCATCCACCGAAGGCGCCACTTCGACGCGCAGGTCGATCGCCTTGCCGTGGGGGAGTTCGGCGCGGATGCGGCTGGATTGGAATGTTCCCGTCTGGCTGTTCAGCAGGTGCGCCTCAAGCTTGAGGGCCTTCATTACCTCCTCGGCCTGACGCGGCGCGAGCTTGCGCTGGACGAGCAGGTTGCCATGCACCCGGAATCTCACCCTCGTGTAGCCATCTCCGGGTTCCAGGTGAATGTCGCTCGCCCCCATCAAGTCGGAGCGCCGGACGATCTCCAGCAGTATCTTGGGCTCCTCCACGTTGTCCCAGGCTGCGTTTGGAAAGAACACCTTGGGCGCCGTTGACTCTTGGACCTGAGCCTTTCCCGGCTTGTAGTACGTGAGCCGGCCGAGGAGGAGGTCGTAATTGCGGGAGGAGATGAGCACCCTTTTGACGCCCGCCTCGAACTCCTGGATGATCTCCTGGAGCTTGCGCTCGTCCCAGGGCTCGCACTCTGACACCACCATCGTGTCCGGATAGCACTTGATGGGCACCTGGCCGGCCCGGACGAAGAAGTTTTGCCTGGCGTGAAACGCGGCGGCGTCCACTTCCTCGACCTTCACCTCCCGGTACGGAATCCCGTAAGCGTGAGCAACGATGGTATAGAATTGATCTTCGCTCCAGCCGGAGATGGCGCCGAGCTTGCGGGCCAGCGCATGGCTCTGAATTCGCTCCAGCGCTTCCTTTGGAATGGTCGAGAGATTCACAGTTCAGCGCTGTATCATGCTTTTCACGTGGGGAAAAAGGCCGGCAAAGTCTGACGGCCCCAATGGGACCAGGCAAACCATGATGTCGATGGGCATGCTTTTGAGAATCTCCCGCAACTCGGGGAATTCGGGGTCGTAGCGCAGAAGCCCCAGATAAAGTATCTGGTTGTAGTAGCTCAGAGGGAGGATCTGCTCATTAAGACAACGGGAAAGGAGCAGGGGCTGCAGCTGCCGCAGGGCCTCGATCTCGCCGAAAATGATCTCCCTCTTCGGGATGTAATGGAACCTGTCCTGCTGCAGTGCTTGGTTGACCCACAGATCATTATCAAACATCGCGGCGTTCCGGCTTATGAGCTCTGTGATGTCGACCATGTTTCTGCCGCCGCGCATGCCTTGGTACTGGTCAACCGTGGTCAAGCCCGTGTTCAGCAGGTACTTCACCCAATCTTCGTCGCTGGATCGCCGGGTAAACATGGCTTACGCTTCGTCTTGCTTCATGTCAGTCCGTTGAGCCGGCCGGCTTAAACTGGGCGGCTTTTGTGACCACTTGGGGGTTACAGCCTTCCGAAACGAACTGGCTGACCAGCAGCCCGTTGCTCGGATCAGGTATCAGGAAGGTCGTCCCAAGCCTCGCGCTGCTGACGGCGCGAAGGAAAAGGTGCCGGCAGCCCTCGGCGCTGCGCACATCGTGGTGGGGCCAGTAACCTCTCATGCAGTTGGGCAGCGTCACGAAATCCAGGTTTAAGAAAGGGGCATCGTAGGGCGTGGTGACAACGATCCCTTTGGTTGGCAGGTCAAACCGGCTGTAGAGGCGCGTCTTGTCCCAAAGGATGCAGCATGGCTTTCCCAGCGTCCTGGCCATGGCTCGCGCTTCGTCTCGTGTGCGCATGACGACCCCCATAACCCGGTTGCGGATGCCCAACTGGAGCTGCCTTTCCATCTCGTGGATTACGTCAACCATGTATCCCACGCTGGGGACAAGGACCTCGAAGAGCGCCGGGATGTTCGGATCGCCTGAGAAAGTGGGGGAAATATCGAAGAGCTTCTTGGAGTTGAAGGCCGCCAGCTGGTGGAGAAACCATCCGTGGCTGGACCCTATGTTGAAACAGGCGCTCAACGGATAGCCAGTGAAGTCTTCGCGGTTAATCAGATTGATCCAGTTATCGATGTCGAGATCATGGTACCGGTCGTTGATGGCCACGTTGGTGTTGCCGGATATGTAGGACTTCTCCATCCTTTCTTGAAGCGGGAGCAATGCCATCATCTCTTCGGTTGAAAAGTCATGCACGTCGTCCGCTGCCAAGTGATGCACGTTGGCCAGGCTGTGGTGGGCGAGCTTTGCGAACAGGTTCGCAGCATCGATGAGCAGCGAGCGCGGAGAGGCGACGTCCTTCTGGTGGAGCCGGCTCACAAACTCCTGGTTCCACTGGTCGATGAATGTTTGGCGCGTCTGGTCCGAAGGCGTGTCGCCGATGAGCTTGCTGGCCACCAGCCTTGCAGCTTGGCGGTCTTCCGCCACAGCAATATCCGGGACGACTTTCGGCACCCTCCTGTAATTGAGGTCGGCATAGTACTTTTGAACCAGCTTGTGGCCGATCTCCGCAAATGTGCCGATGAGCTGACCGGTCCAGTCCTGCTTGGTGATCCGGTGGAGCTGGTCCGTGATTCTCTGCGTTGAGAACCCGTTGGAGGTCAGGAATATGGCTTTGAATTCGCCCGGCTGCTCCTGCCAATCCAAGTAGAGCCTGATCAACAGTTGGGTCTTTCCGGTCTTGCTTATGGCGTTAACCAGATTATGCCTGGCTGCGCTGGTGAGCGCCGCCCTCTGTTGAGATGTGAATTCGGCCATGGATCATTTGCCCGGGGCAACCTCCATCAACCTGAGTGGCTTGGTGGTAAGGAGGTCGTCCGGTTCGAACCGGTAGACGAACATGCCTTCCGCTTGTGCGAGGACTCCCTTGGTTTGCTTGAACAAGTCAATTCTCTGGTTAGGAGGAACATCCGGGGTGGTGGGCTCCTCGCGCGGTGCAACGGCAGCCTGCTGGCCGCCGCCCGTGGCCTGCGCCGTGGCGTCGCTGGTTTCCTCCCCCGTGGCGCCAGGCAAGTCCTTTCCGTAAACCTCGCGGATGAAGTGCGGGAGCCGCGGGTCATGCTGGACAGCGAACTTCTCGTAGGCGCTGAGCTCGTCCCACCGCTTCACCCGATAGCTGTAATATCCGAGCGTGTCGCTGTAATTGAGCCGGCACGGAGGGGAAGGGGGCCTGGTGATGTCTGCCGCCAGGCTGATTTCCGTCTTCCAAGCCGGGTTCTCGTCGGCAAATCGTTCCATGAAATCATGGTACACGCTGCCCAGGGCGACCGGCAGGCTGGCGTCCGCCGGCGGCGCCGCTTTTGGCGGGCTTGAGTTTGGTGGTTGAGCCAGCCCGCCGAAAGCAGCCATTACGGCCAGAACAGTAAGAGTGATCAGTTTCATATACAAAAGCAGTTGCCTCCATTATATGCGGAATATGCAAGGACCCAACCGGCAGGCGAATCTTCTGGTCTCCCGACGCTACACAGGCAGAGCCGGCGGCGGAGCGGCGGTAACATCAGGTGGAGACGGGGGCAAGGTGTCGGATCCAGCAGATGGATTGGATGGTGGAGCAGGTGTAACGCCCGGCGGAGTCCGCGCGGCATCGGTATGGCCAGGCGCGTCCAGGGGCGCGGCGTCGGCGTCATCTGACAAAGGAGGGTCAGCCTTTTCCTCTGCCCCTCCTTTGTTGGATTTGCCCGCCCGGCGCACATTCAATTTCGAACCTATGATCTCCTGCACGAGATCGCTGCTGTCCGGGTCAACGATTATCAGGTGCTTTTCCGAGACAAGAATGTCGGCTATGGGCAGGCAGGTGATCCACTGGGGGTCTTCCTTGGTGATTTTGGTGACTATCCCCATCTCCATTATCTGGTCCCGCGGGAACTGCTCCAGAATGTCGATGATTTCACCGACTGTCATTGTTCTCCGTCGGGGTTCATGGCGTTCGCGCCGTTGGTTGCCGGGCTGGCCGCCGAATTCGTCATGACAGTGATCTGCGCTGCAAATTGGGCTTCCTGGACGGCCAGGCTCAGCTTGATAACCGCCTTCTCCAAGGCGCTGAGCTTGAGCCCCATGCCCGGCGTGGATTCCGCCTGCTTCTGCTCAGAATTTCTTATGCCCTCGTCTTCCGCGTTCAGGGCTTCCAGCTTGGCCTCGATTTCCCCCGTCTTCTCGTAGAGGTTGGTCACCGCGGATAGCTGCTGCCACTGTGCCTGGTTTGAGGCAAACAGTTGACTTAGCTGCTGCAACTGGGCCCTGTCCTCTTGCAGCGCCCTGGCAAGCCTGCCGGCGTTGTTCGTTTCCGCCCGGACGAGCTGGTTGTAATTCTCTGTCGAAACACAATTGCCCATCAGGGACTTTGTTTTTACAAGGGCAAAGTTCAGATAGACGTTGGAGGCGAGGCAGGCGACCAGAAGGACAGCCACTGCTGTTTTGCAGACGGAAGGCTTGGTCATGGCATGGGTTTTTTTAGCGAAGGGAAGCCGGCATTCGAACGCGGCTTCCCTGGCAATGGTTGACTCAGCTGGCCGCGGCCAGGGTCTTCAGCATTTCGGGCTGGAAGGAAGCCATCTGCTTCACGTTGGCGGGGGTCACCAGCGAGAGCTTGATGAGCTTGCGCACCACTTCCTCGCCGACCTGCTTGAACTTGGGGCCGATCTCCTTGACGAAGTCCAGGTAGAGCTTGTCCGCTTCGCCAAGCTGAGTGGGCTCGTCAGCCGGTACCGCGAGCTGTTGCACGCGCGCCGGTTCCGCTGCGGGCGCAGGCGCCCCGCCGTTTGCATGGCTCGCAGTCTTCGGAGCCGTGCCGTTGGCTGGCTTGGCCTGCCCCTTCGAGCCTCGGCCTTCGTCGAGCTTGGCTTGCATGATCTTTTCCGCATGCGGGAGCAGATCCGTCGGGATGAAGGTGCGAACCATCTCCATCTGCTCCTCGATGGTGAGGCGGCGGAAGTAGTCCTTCAGATTGGGGACGCTCCGCAGGATCTCGATGTACTGAGGCTTGGGAACAAATGCCGATCCCGCCGGGATGGGCCGCGTAGTGGTGGGAACCGGGGTGCCGTTGAGCATCCAGTCGCCCAGGGGCATGGTGCGTTCAGCGGGCGTGAAGCTGGCCGTGATCTCCACCGTTCCGTAATTGGTAAACGAGCACTTGACCAGACGGCCGTCAACCGGATCAAAGATGCTGCCCCAGCGAGGCTGCGGCTTGGTGGTCTCCTCCGAGGGGAGCGTGGGATCCACGGTCAT
>Ga0181533_1003407_pt1 | contig 17334 bp, 20 predicted proteins | sample PEATcosm2014_Bin_45_FD_119772 | JGI IMG/M metagenome (GOLD analysis project Ga0181533, IMG submission 119772) | Peatland microbial communities from MTU Mesocosm Facility, Houghton, MI, USA - PEATcosm2014_Bin11_60_metaG | ecosystem: Environmental > Terrestrial > Soil > Wetlands > Peat | place... | reverse complement strand
GGGATTTTCCGTCAGCACGTAATTGCCGTCGGTGGATGAAATATTGATCCTGTAGAACATCTTTTCGGGCATGATCAGCCTGAGGACCAATTCCGTTGTGAGAAGGCCCAGGATCAAACCCAATAATATGGTTACAGCACCGAAAGCTATTCTTTTTCGCTTGCTGAGATGAGCGAGATCAATTTCTATTGGCTCCATGATCGCGATTCCCTAATTTTTCACATCCAGCCGCGATCCGATGACGGCAAGCACCTCTTTCGGCTTTATATCTTCCAACCGGACCTCTCGACGGAGGTTGCCAACCGCCAGTTAGGCGGTCTGGGCATATACCTGATAAAGCAAATGGCCGCCGGAATAAAATACGAATACCGGGAGGGCTGCAATATCATTATGCTCTGGTTTGAAAAGTAACTTCAGGACAAAATAGAACCTTTTAAAATCCTGCCATTAGTGGTTGAAATGGAGGTCGACCTTGCACAGGTCGCCTTCCCGGTACACTTTGGATTTATCCGCGAAGCTGCGAACCAGATATCCTGCCAGCCGGGCCACGACCTTGGGGTCCTCACAGAGTTCGTGCTCGTCAGGCCTTCCAGCGGGCAGCTCGAGCACTTCTCCTCTGTAGGAGGCCCGGATATCCAGATTGAACTCGTCAAAGCTCACCTGCATGTCAACATGCCTGTCCTGCCTCTCGTAAAAGGAGGCCGCCTCCATGAGTTCGTTCATAGCTGATATTGCGCGGTAGATCACTTCCTTTCTGGCGCCCCAGGCTGCCCCGTGGTTCTCCATGAATTGGAATATTTTCTCTGAGGAATCTACGCCTGGCTCCAGTTCGATGCGAGCGCGCCTGGCTATGCCGATACGCACGATCAGGTTAAGTACAATGGCCAGCACGGTTGCAAGGGCAAGAGAGGAACTGAATAGGGGGCGAGCCCAGGGATGGATGTTTCTGTAGAGCTCCGGGAAGATATCGACGCTCAGACCGAACATGAGCGCAACGGCGATGACGAAAGTTCTCCGCGTGTCGATCATACGCGATGTGATGATCTGAATGCCTGAAATCACCATGAAGGACACCATGAACACCAGCGCACCGCCCATGACCGGCCTTGGCATGATCGTGAACAGGGCGGTTAGTTTCGGAAAGAAAGCGAGAGCGATGAATATGCCGCCTGTGAAAAAGGCAATTACACGGCTGGTCACGCCCGTCGCAACGGAGAGACCCACACTGCTGGCGTACAGCGATTGACCGAGGCCCCCGATCATTCCCCCCAGAAGGGACGCCAGCCCGTCGGCAAATGTACCACGCCCGATATTAGCGAGGTCCGGCCGCGTCCATTCCGCGTCATTTACTTTCTGACACATGGTTAACGTGGCGACCGACTTGAGCGTGGAAGCCAGCGTGGCGACAATGATCGGTATAGCGAGCTTTATATCGAAAGACCATTTTAAGTAGGAGATATCGGGGATCGAGAACAGAGGGGCCTCGGAGAAACGTTTCAGGTCCGGTTCGCTCAAAATTCCAAGTAAGTAAGCTGCCAGGTATCCGGAAGCCATTCCGATTATGATGGAGTAGAGCTTGAGCTTGCCCTTGCTCCAGATGTTTGTTCCAACCATGGCACAAAGAGTAACCAGGGCGACAGCGACGATCGAGCCTTCGATGGGGCTGTGGGTGTCCTTTACGCCGAAGAAGTTGAGCACCATAAGTGGTACCAGGCTCAGACCAACCATCGTCAGGACCGTGCCGGTGACTTCAGGCGGAAAAAGGACCCGAAGGCGATACATTATTCTGGAAAGAAGACATTCTAAGGCGCCGGAGATCATGGTCATTCCGAAAATCAGGGAAACGCCTCCTGCCGAACCAGCAAGAATTGAACTCGAAATGAAGGTAGGGTCTATGCCTTCGGTACAAAGATACCCGCTCCCTATGGGGCCTCTCCCCAGCGCCTGAAGGATACTGGCCAGTCCTCCCGCAATCATCGACATTGAGATAATACTCTGGATCAGATCGGGGGGGCTGCCAACCTCATGCATGATAATGGTGACAATCATGAGACCTCCTGCAAGGAAGAAGATATGTTGCACCGCAAGTATCAGGCTGATGACTACAGGAGGGACCTCATTGACGGCATAAAGAAGGTTGGCGGGTCTTTTGGGCATTTTTCATACTCCTTCCGGGCTTTTTCGCCCGGAATAATGCATCAACTTCTGCGCTATGCATGCAAACTGCATATTGGGATCGGGTTTTCCCCGAAAAGACTTCTATTGTGCCCCTGAACCCCGAAAAACCATATGATTTTCAGATCGGACATGCAAGAGATATCTCGGTGAGATCCGTTTTTGCGATTTCAAGGACGCACCTCCATCCCCGGAGTTTTATAGCCCGCTTTCCGCCTGTCAGAGTTAAGGGGTCAGGCGAAAATGATGGTATAATACCGGGCTGGTGGAAAAGCTGACGCGACATGGAAGTATCCCACGCTCCGCGAGGACCACCTTGGCCCCAACCTTACAAGCCGCCTCATGCGCCTGGCGGGGCCTTGAATCAGTAAGCGCTCTCGCCCCAGAACGCCGTATCACGGATCATGTGGAGCAGGTTATATGCAAGACACCCGACGAGAAACCTTGCTTGATTAGCCTCAAACTCCACGCTCCGCGAGGTTCGTTTTGTCCCATCTAAGCGTGTTCTTCCCCTCTTTTATCCGGCTTTCAATCTCGGCACGCCCATTGTAAATCGTAACTACCTTGTGTGCTTCAATATTCGAGTTAGTCACAATGAAACCGACACGAGGGAAGAGTTCACCAATATGCCATTCTATTTTACAAATAACGCTTCGGGGCTTATCCCAACTTTCAGCCTGGTAATGGAACTCGATGACCCTCACCTGTACCCCGCCCTTTGGGGGACGACCGACGGGGCGCTTCAGGTGGGGCTGGATGTGCTTTTTGAGGCTGCTGTTGCTGGAAATCCGAATGAAGCAGGTGATTCGACGGTCTTCGCAAAATTCGTAGAGGTCAGGACCGGCAAATGCCGCATCGCCCCGGAGCCAGAACTTTTTGAACCAGGGTCGGTAACGATTGATCAGAGGCGAAATAAGATCGATGATGCCATCGGTTGAGTGCGCATTTCCGGGTCTCAGTCTTGCGCTCAAAAGGTCACCTTTGCCGAACAGAACAGAGGATGATAGCACATCTGCTCAAAGCAGCCATTGAAGGCGGCGCCCTCTTGTTTTCCGTGGACGGGGTCTTCAGTGGAATCAACATCGATGATGAGCCGCCGTTTGTTTCTGCGCCGAAGGAGGGTGCCGGCAGATCGGCTGACCATATCTTCCAGGGCTTTCAGCCCATTACCAGTTGCGAGGATGTTGTTCTCGAAGCGAGAGAGTGCGGATTGGCCGGCTCCACCTGGCGGGGCCTGGAGTTTGTTCCCGCCCCGTCGTGTCTAGTGGGGCTCACGCGAAAACTCCACAGCCCGCCCACCCACCCGCGAGGCGGTCATTGCAATCCTCATAGCCTGCCGCAACCTGATAGACTCTCTGGCGCAGCAGTTGGAGCAAGGAATGATCCGTATGTCGAGGCGATCTCAGATCATCAATTTGGGACGCCGCAGCACTAAGGATACTTAAAAAACCGCTGATCGATCTCCCTCATCAGAAGAAACCCGGTATCGGTGGTGATCTTTGCGCCCTGGAAATCAATGCTAATCGATCTGTCGAAAGCAGGGCGGATTGTTCCTTTTTGCGTTTCACCAACAACTGACATGCCGCTTCCCCTCCCTCTGATTACTTTGCCCCATGATATCAAACGGTTGGGATGAATGCAGCAAAAATCTCACCCTAACTGATGCATTATCCAGGTTAAAAGGCCTCGGTCACCGTTTGATAGTTTATTGCCGGTCGAGGGCGGCCGTAACAGTGTGATGAAAAAGGATTGGAATTCCCACATCAGGGCGAAAAACACTTTAGACCTCACCAAGGCGAGAGCCGGGGTCCAGTGGCTTTTGCTTTAAAATCAATTAGTTGGGAAACAGCCTGGATTCCAGTTTGCGCCGGAATGACGAAATCATTAGCAATTTTCAGACGTTTCTCCCGCCAGAGAACCCTTTTTCATCACCCTGTTAAGGTTCTCTCCCCGTGTCTGCGGGTCACGAGTCGTTTTTAACACCAGACGCGACTAATCCAGCAGCCATCTGGTCCTCCCATGCACCGAGCCGTCTTTTACCTCAACTATGATCTCATCATTTGTGAGCGACCCGAGCATAAGGTCTTCCCATTTTTTCAGCAGCCCAGATCAGCGTTTGCTCGATATAGTTTTCCCCCAATGCATGGACTTGCTGATCCGGAATGTATCGTCGAACGGCTTTCACAAACACTTTTTGAATGTCCATTCGCAATAAAATAAGCGGCCTTATCAGCGCGCGCGCGCGATACCTTCCTCAACTTGAGCGATTGCTTTGTCAACAAGTTCAAGTGCACGTTCTCGGTGACCGCCCTTGTTTCGTTCGGCGACCTCGAGTTCATGCCTCGCATTCCGAAGGGCGGCCAAAGCAGCGCGCATATGAGGCTGGTCCGCACGAGCTGTACCACATCCAAGGACGAACGCGCCGACGATCAACGAAATCATTACAACATTATAGATTAAGGTCCTGGGTCTGAGCATGTTGATCTCCTTTCTTCTTGGGAACAGCAGTGCATGGTCGGAACCGAGTAAATCAAACGCCGCCGCTGTTCGCCGATGACTGTGTGTGTGACCGGTTCCTGCTTTGCCCACGATATTGTATGATCTCTGTGTATTGGCAAAACGTGACAAGCCCTTCGGGTTTCCAACGCTCGGAAGGGTGCTCTATTCTGCGGGCGCCCGATACCGTCATGAACTCCCACATCGTGAAGTCGCCTCAATACATTATGCAAATATGGTTGAGAAGTCTTTTCTGATTTGCCTGGCACGTTGATCTTTGGTAAACGAGAAATAAAAGAGCAATCGTCGCATGGGCAGGGAAATTGCTTGGAGTCCCACCAGTTAGGATTTTTGAGAAGATGTGCGAGGAGTGCGGGCAGGAATTTCAGGTTTTTCGGAAATGAGGTGTATCTATGATTGCCGATTGGAGACACCTTAGCACGTTAGAGAAGATTTTCTCAAAAGCTCACAGACCGGTCTAATCGGCATTGCACTTGCGTGTTTTGATTGGGATACCGTATGATTCCATGGGTCTCGACGGTTTTCAAAAGCTTTCTCGGGTGGAGTCTGACCCCGAATGTGATTTGGCATCCGTTGGCGACCATTTTGACGAATTATTCAGGATAGAATCGTTGTAACACCGCCTTAAAATCCTTGTTAAGATAGGCGTGAGTCGAAAGCATCCGGGCATCCCGCAGGAACCCGGGTGTGGCATTTCGCACGTGAACCGGAACCGAAAATAGAAGGGATGAGTATGTTGAATGTTGTAGTGCTCCTTTTGTCAGTCTGTGCGATCTTTGCCCCTTTGAACCAGGGTTGGGGGGCAAGCGATGGGGCAATGAAGCTGCGCGCTCTTAACGGCCTCTCCGAGTTCACGCCTCCGGAGGCTTTTCTGAATGCCAATTTCGTCGCCGATGAAATCGAGCCGCAATACGTTTTCGGAAAGGTCAAAGACTTTTATAAGTTCCAGTCTTGTCCGTCGGTTTGGCTTATCGAAGACTGCCAAAGAGACCGGATCAAAAATCAGCAGAACCTGTCCGGTCCCTTTGAATATACCCTCTATCTCGAAGAAGACTGCCCGGGGAAGGTGGTATATTACGTCTTTGTCGATCGCTCTCAGCCCAAAGCAGGCCAGTGGATGGAATGGCGCAGGGTGTTTCATAGAAGCAAGGCGCAGGAAGAATACGGGGCGGTCGACGCCTCTTTGGAACAGGCTGCCGGGAGCGGGTTCCCAGTAGACGCCGAGCTTCGATTCATCGAAATCGGAGGCGATCTGATTTTGAAAAAACCGGAGGATTTCCTGACAGGCGATCTTAAGATGAAGCCAGTATGCGACCTCAAGGGCGGCAATGCTGCCGGCAAGTGATGCCGGCTCGGTATTGCCGAACCTGGCCGCAAAAGACTAACTGAAATCCTCGAATAGAATTTCACTCTCGAGTTCGGAGGCCGCAAAATGGAAAAAAAAGACAGGTCCGAAGGTTTGACACGACGCGCCTTTATCAAAACCATTGGATTGGCGGGGATAGCTTCAAGCGGTCTGAATGTTGACAATGCCGCCGTTGGTTCGGAACCACCCGGGGCCGGGAAAGGCCCCTTGCCCAAGCGCCGGCTTGGAAAAACGGGCGTAGAAGTGCCGGTTCTGTCCCTCGGCGGGATGTTCGACACGATCAATAATCAGTCGGTCCTCAGACAGGCCCTCGACTGGGGCGTAAATTTCTGGGATACGGCTGAATTGTATGGAAATGGTTCGAGTGAGGAGGGATACGGGCGTTTTCTTACACGAAATCCCGATGCCAGGAAGCAACTGTTTATCGCCACAAAGCTGCACCATTACGAGCCCGAAGCCTTGACGGAGGGTCTGGACAAGTGCCTTAAAAGGCTCTGCACTGATTATGTGGATTTGTTTTACGTGCACTGCATAGATAATTTTAACGCGATAGCCGCTCCCAAACAATACAGGGAATGGGCTTCCGGAGCGAAAAAAGCCGGCAAAATCAAGCTCTTTGGGTTCAGCGCTCACACAAATATGGATGAGTGCATGCTGAGCGCAGCCAAAACGGATTGGATCGATGCGATAATGTTCAGTTATAATTTTCGGATAATGCACACGCCGAAGATGGAGGAAGCCGTTGCCGCATGCGCAGATAAAGGAATCGGGCTCGTGGCCATTAAGACGCAGGGAGGCGGACAGATACAGACGGACAGCGAAGCCGAACTGCAACTTGCGGGACGATTTCTCGAACGCGGTTTTACCGATAAGCAGGCCAAGCTCAAAGCTGTACTCGAAAATCCAAACATTGCGAGCATCTGCTCCCAGATGCCCAGCCTTACGGTTCTTGCGGCCAACGTAGCGGCGGCGAGGGACCAGACGGGCCTTACGCGAAGCGACTTCGAGCTGCTGGAAAGATTTGCGGCTGAAACTCGAGAAAGCTACTGCGCCGGGTGCGGCCGTATCTGCTATGAGGCGGTCGGGGGAGCGGTACCTGTCAGCGACATAATGAGGTGCCTGATGTATTACCGCGACTATGGCGAACGCGACCTCGCGTGTGAGGTTTTCGCCGGTTTACCGCACCAGGCCAGGGCGATCTTTACGCAAATAGATTATTCAAGGGCAGAGGAGGCTTGCCCTCAGAAACTTGCAATATCGAAGCTCATGCGGGATGCTTCGAAGACTTTGGTCTAAGAGGCCAGTGAAAAAGCGTGGAGATTAGGGGGAACATGCCCGGGCATGCGGCCCTTCGGTTCAGAAGCTGCGCAGATACGCACCGGCGTTCGCCTCTCAATTACGGCCGTAAACCTTTTCATATATTTAATACCGAAAGGACAAAGATTCGTTATCGTTCACCGGGATGTGTCATCTGACAAGTGAGGGCAACGGTTCCCGCAGAAGAATGCGGCCATGAGATGGCAGAGAAACTGGAAAGCATTCCTCTGTTGCATTTGGAGAGTGCGGCCATGAGTTCCGGTTATTTCGGAAATCAGATGTGTCCGTGATGGCCGAATGGAGACGACCTGGCACAATAACGAAAATTTTCTACATAGGCGGCCCGATAAGTTTTCTGGGTTTGGCCCTTACGATCTTAACCGGGATGACCAGCATTGGCGCCGAATGGGAACTCCTCAAGCGGTGCCCAGTGTACATGCGACCCAAGCATGGATATACCGGAGCCTCTTACTGAACAGAAGCCGGAAGTAGCCGGTAGATCCTGATCAAAACCTTTCATCCCGGCTTCCAACCCTTACCCTATTCACGTTTTCACCCTAAAACTTATCAATTGAAAAAGTGGTTTTCGGAACTCGAGCCAGCATCGAGCAGAGGGGCTATCAACTATGGGGAAAGAGGTGTGTCTGAAACTGCCAAAACCAGCCTCATTCGCGTACTCCTTGCATGGTTGATTGCGAGACTGTATAGTTTTGTGGGCTGTGGGTTGTTCAAGAAGTTTTTTCTGGCAGAATCCAACCCAAAAATGTGGTTTGGATACATAGCGCATAATTTGATCCATTATTCCGGTTAGAGGCAGTTTCTATTGAAAGATCTTTTGATAAGAAGATTCCAGAAGATGCCCCCGCTGTTGCTCCAGAGTGATTCTATCGGATACATACCCGGATCGAATCCGGAAGGCATCCCGCGAACGCCCCGTCTCTGGTCATAGACAGGTCATGGAAAGCGTCAAGAATGAGCGGTAGCCTTGCGTGCTACGCGCTCGCACTTCGCTAAGGGATGCCGGGCAAGCACACTTTACAAAGTGAAGCAGGGCGAAGCCGCGCGAAGCGAGACCTTGAGACCATTTTCATTTCACCTTCCGATGCGCTTAACATTTGGCTTGCCTTCAAACCCACCACGTGTAATGTCTATGTGTTCTGCATGGCTGCGCACGGTCGCCGCTCTTATCATGTCAGGCGCATTTTTTTTCGAGCAAGGCATCCCGCTGACTACCCCGTCTCTGGTCATAGACAGGTCAGGGAAAGCGTCAAGAATGAGCGGGATGCCTTCCGCGCTACGCGAAGCACCTTCCGCCTAAAGGCGGTAATTTGATCTTCCGCCTAAAGGCGGTAAAAGGAATGACCAGATTAAGACCAGATTATCGCTAAGGCATGTCCGAGAGAGCATTTCACCAAATCATCGCTTAGTGTTGTTAACAAGTCTGTCATACGAGGTATTATATAAGTCTATCATACGAGGAGGATTACGATGCCTGTAGCAAAATTAGACACGTTTCGAGAGGATGTACGTGAATTCCTGAAAATTGCAGCGGGGATTCAGGCTAAGGTCACCATGGAGTACGTAATGAATAAGGCGCCGGAAATAGCGACAATCTGGCCGAAGGTAGTCGAGAATAACGAGAAATTGTTTAAGGGCGAAGCGACCTTCAATGATTTGTGGACGGTAATTACCAGGGAAGAGATGTTGGCTCTGGCAGGCATGTTGCGTCATGTGTTCGAGCAAACTGCAACGATGAGGATGGAACAAAACCCGCTTCCGCAAGGTGTCAGGATTGAAAGTGTGGACGCCGATGGGGTACCAGCCGAGTGGCAAATCGTTCCTGGAGCGACTGAAGAAAAGGTACTGTTGTACTTACACGGCGGTGGCTTCATTCTAGGGTCCGCATATAGCCTTCGCCCCTTGACGGTCGCGCTTGGCAATGCTACGGGAATGCAGGTACTAAGTATAAACTACCGACTCGCTCCTGAGCATCCTTTTCCAGCCGGCCTTGAGGATTGCACGAAGGCCTACCAGTGGCTATTGCGTCAGGGCTTCAAGCCGTCGAATATCGTAATCGCCGGCGACTCCGCTGGAGGGAACCTCACTTTGGCGACCATCCTCAAACTTCGTGACAAGGGAATCCCTTCCCCCAAAGGTGCGGTATGTTTTTCTCCTAAGACCAGCCCCGGTATTTCATCTCTTTCTCGTGGAGAAACTGATCCCATACTCGCCGACCTTGGCATTTTCTGGTGGCCCGCCGCATACTTGGGAATAGAGAATCCTGCGGAAATCAAAAACCCCCTGGTTTCCCCACTTTTTGGTGATCTCCGAGGATTTCCGCCGTTGCTCGTCCAGGCAACGCCGCCCGAATTATTATTTGAAGATGCGCGGCAATTTGTCGAAAAAGTGAATGCGGCGGGGGGTGACGCGACCATGGAGACATGGGATTGCATGGTCCACGTTTGGCAACTCTTCTTTTTAGGCGTGTTTCCAGAAGCCCAGGAGGCCATAGATAAGGTTGGCGAATGGGTCAAGAAACTTTAATGCACTGAACAGTGAGCGGTTAAGAGTGAACGGAGAGAAAACGGGCTTCGCAGTGAACGGGCGGCCTATTTCGCGTTAAGGGCAGTGGACGAGGCAAAAAATGCCCTTCGAGATTAGTTGGTGGTCAGGTTGATGCATTATGCGGAATAATGAGAGTTCAGTGGCAGTCGTCCACTATGATTTCGTGTCAATATCTGGTAATATGCATGAATTCTGGTGCAATGTGGCCGCTGATCCGTGGTGACATTGGATTTAATCCGACCCATGAAGATATGAGATCCAATCAAAATGCTCCACTTCGAACTTGGTACAATACCGGTAGCCGGCAGCGAAAATATCGACATCCCGCCGGGAACGTTGGCAAGCATCTTGAGGCAGGCCGGCCTGAGCAGGTGGAGGAGTACCATGAATTATATGGTGGTCATTGAGAAGGGTAAGGCAAGCTACGGCGCTCATGTTCCCGATCTCCCAGGCTGTATCGCCGTCGGACAAAGCCGTGAGGAAGTTCTCGGATTGATAAGGGAAGCGATTGAACTCCATATTGAGGGGCAGAGACAGGCCAGCGAACCTGTTCCCATGCCCTCATCAGTGAGCGAATATGTTGATGTCGATGCTGCCTTACGATAGATGTCTTTGTGAAAACATCTGATATAGACAACCTTCATATAACCATTGATAAAGAAGGGGCTCGTGCCTACTCAAAGGTCAGCTATCCCTTGCGATACGGCCGCTTCGCTGAGATAAAGACACCTGAATATGTCTTTCAGTTTAACCTTAATGGGGAATTGAAATTCATCAATGGCAGGGGCGAAGGCTGGCCAGACTGTTCCGAATGGCTCAAGAGAACCGTAACCGATGACTGGGTATACTATTCAGCAGGTGGTTACGATGGCCCTTATGATTGTTTCGGCGAATATTATGTCCCGTGCCTGTCATACCCCAGCAACAATATCAATTCAAGCGATCCCTTCAATGACAAAGCTGTAATATCCGCGATTGAAGCCTGGGGCCGATTGCATAAGCATTTGACGGAATTAAATTCGAGTTCCCTTCCCAAAAGAATTAGGGAATTTCTTGATCTTGTAATATTAAACTCACCAGCTGAACTCCGTAAGAGGTCAGGCAAAATATATGAGATAATCGGAGACAATATAACAGTTCTTCCCCCTGATACCAGGCATGTGGATTATGATGTAATCCCAATAATTATTGCAGACGGGTGTCTGTACAGATGCGGTTTTTGCAGGGTGAAATCACCTCTCAAATTTAAAGAGCGTTCAAGGGAAAATATAAAGACACAGGTTAGATATCTAAAAGATTTTTACGGTAATGATATATCAAACTACAACTCTGTATTCATAGGCCAGCATGACGCCATCAATGCTTCCGCTGATCTCTTGGAATTCGCTGCAAGATATGCGTTTGATGCCTTTGATCTAAACAATGCTAATCTTGACGGACCTAGTCTCTTTATCTTTGGCAGTGTGGATTCGATAATAAAAGCAGAATATGCGGTATTTGAACGAATGGAAAAGCTCCCATTCAAGACATATATCAATGTAGGGCTTGAATCCTCAGATCAGGAGACCCTTGATAAACTGGGGAAAGGCACCACAGAAGATGCGGTTAAAATGGCCTTTGCAAAGATAATGGATATTAACAGAAGATATGAGCAGATTGAGATTACATCAAACTTTGTCTTCGGAGCTGACCTTCCGGATGGACATATCAAGTCTTTTTTAGAAGTAATTGAAAGTAATTTTGATCATCCTTTCCATAAGGGCACGATCTATTTTTCCCCTTTAATAAATGCTAAGAACATAGGATGGAAAAGAAACATTAAAAGGGAATTTTTTAAGTTAAAAACCAGAATCCCTGTTCCGTCTTTCTTATACCTCATCCAAAGGTTATAGCAGTGATGGTTAGATAAAAGAGCCTGGCAATGTGTGGTTATGTACGTAAAGTCCCGCTCAAATGGGGGCGAGTTCTGACAGCTTAGCCTAACAAGGTGATGAAAAAGGGTTCTCTGGTGGGAAAAACGCCTGAAAATTGCTAATGGTTTCGTCATTCGGCGGAAGAGACTGTATCTTCATTCAGTAATGCCGGGGCAAAATCCCACGGGACCAGGTTTTGCTTTCCCCTTTTGTAAAGGGGGATCGAAGGGGATTTCAGGTGCCTATGTAGTATCGGAGAATCACAATCCTCCCTGCCGCCCTTTTCCCTGGCCCCCAGGTACTCATTTGCCGGATGAGCCAACTTTAACTCTGATATCCCTTTACCAAACTTTACTTGTTTTAACGAATATTAACTCGACCTTGACGCAGACTTCCTATATTTATTCATAATCAAAGGATCATCAAATTATAAGGAGAAACGATATGAAGAGATTACTGACAGGGTTTAGCATAACTTTGGTAGCGGCAGTGTGGATGATCGGCTCATGGTTCTTTTTCAACTCCATTGCAGCTGGGGCCCAGGGGTCGGCCACTCCTGCCGTCGCGGACATCAGCAAGACCGGTCCACAAGATGCAGACGCCGCTAAATGTGAATGCGGACATCATTGGAAGCATCATCACAGGGGTTGCTACGGGCATCACCATTTGTGGAAAAAGCTCAATTTGACTGACGCGCAAAAGAAAGAGATGTTTTCCATCAGGCTCGAAGAGCGCGCAAAAATGAAACCACTTGTTCAAAAACTAAAGGAGGGGCGCGAACAGCTCCGCGCTCTCCCAAAAGGTCAATTTGACGAAGCGAAGGTTCGGACCATTGCGAAGGGACACGCGGATATCATAACCGAGCTGATTGTGGAGAAGCAGCGCATGAAATCCAGGATCTATGCGGTCCTGACCCCGGAGCAGCGCGCAAAAGTTGAGCAAATGCGTGAGAAATGGAAATCTTGGCATGAGAATGAACAGAAGCACAAGGACTAATCTTTGTGGGAGCGTTACGAGAACCATTCACCTCTTCTCGTGTCTCGCATGCTCCCGCTTCCGCGCAGATGCGAGTTTGCGCTTGATATAAGAGAGCTTCGGGATGTACCCCGTTACCGAAGCTCCAGTCCAACTCTCCAACTCCCGATCCGGGCTGGCCCAAGGTACTCTTTTGGGCTGGCCCTTCTTCCCGCAAACAACGTATCTCAGACCATATCCTTGGAGGTTTTGAGGGCTTTGGGGTTGTTCCAGAAGTTTTTTCGGGTAGAATCCTACCCCCAAAATGCGGTTCGAATGCATAGCGAACAACTTGATGCATTATTCCGGCTAAACTCAAGCATGAGAGTTGGAAGGTTCCCCCGTCCATTCCCTCTGAGGACTCAAAAGGAGCCTGTCTCTTTCTGGAAAGAAAAAAACCATGAAGGTCAACAAGGTCGACCACATATGCATTGCCGTGAAGGATCTGGATAAGGCGAGGCAGGTATGGGAGCCTATCCTTGGCAAATCAGGACCGGACGATCCTTATATCGATGAGCTGGAAAAGATCCGCGTCGCGAGGTATTGGGTGGGTGAAGTAGGATTTGAGCTCATGGAATCGACCGCCCCCGATGGTCCGGTAGCCAGGTGGATAGAGAAAAACGGAGAAGGGGTGATGATCATCAGTCTCAATGTGGATAACACAAGAGAAGCCCTCGAGGAGCTTGAGCCCAAGGATTACCCCTTTGTTCCCGCTCCGGACGGAAAGAAAGCCAGGCCATTCAGAGACTGCGAATTCGCCTTCATACATCCAAAGAAGGTGAACAGCGTGCTTCTTGAGCTAATCGACTACAAGTGGGACGAGTTGAAGAAGAAATAGACTCATCGACCAGCAAACATACAAGTCCTCCGTGCAGACTCACCGGGCCGGACATCTTCCTGCCACTGAAATGATGCTTCCTCCCTACATATATGAATATGCAAGATAATAATTTGATCCAGCATGTACTTTCAGACCGACTGATCGGAAACTCAGATCGGCAGCGGAAATAACAGCATCCATCAAAAGGGAGGTCGAGTCATGATCATTCAAGATCCACGAATAAAGGCCAAGTGTCCAGAATGTTGAAGCGAGAATGTGAAACCCAAGTTATCCCTTACCACCATTGTCGCATGGGTTGGGAAATTACATTCGGGTTTGCGGGCTATGACCGGGTAGTCACTGTTAAACTTCAGTTTATCAGCGTTAGGCCGGACCCCATGATTAAATTTTTCTCTTAAGAATAAGGTTTTGAATTCCGATGAGCTACTTGAAGCTCATACCTCGAAGGCATGGGGTGTAACGGTATAAGTTGACCGTCCAAAATGCCGCTCGGTGTAGGTGGGAAATTGGCCAAATGCTCTTACGAGGCATATCAATCATTATTGTGGACCAGGGTGATAATTCCAAACATTATGCAAAGGGGGAACAAATGAAGAAGGTTTTCGCTGCATACCTGGGAATGGTTTTTCTGATGGCAGGCGCATTAGCGGGGTCCGTCCTGGCAGGGGGTACAGCCGATGAGGCCAAGGCCCTGGCCGATAAGGCCGTTGAGTTTTTTAAGGCCAACGGCAAAGACAAGGCTTTCGAGGCTTTCAACAATCCACAAGGTGAGTTTGTAAAGGGTGATCTCTACATATTCGTAAACGACTATTCCGGCAATACCTTAGCACATGGCGGCAATTCAAAGCTTGTCGGGAAGAACCTGAACGAATTGAAAGACGCGGACGGGAAAGCTTTTTTTCAGGAGTTTGCATCAAAGGCCAAGAGCGGCGGCGGCTGGGTTGACTATAAATGGAGCAATCCGGAAACTAAGAAAATTCAGCCCAAATCCACCTATATAAAGGCAATCGATGGGACGGACTTTTACCTGGGCTGCGGCATTTACAAATAAGCAGCAGAGTTTACCCGCTTAAAAGCCTGGTCGGGATGTCTCGCTCGATCTGCGAGGAGTCGGTTATGACCATTAAACGAAAGATGTTCGCCTTCCCTTTAATAACGGCATTGACCATTCTTGCCATAGCCGGAGTCGCGCATCGCAGTTTTGTAAAGCTGGATGGAAGCCTGCAAGGTATATATCACGATCTCAAGAGCGCCCAGGACATTTCCACAGCTTTTAAGAATCTCCAGGCACTCCACGCCAATGCTTACAAAATCGTCAATTGGTCGACGCTGGATTACGACACAGCTAAAATCAACGGTCTGACCAGTCAAATAACAGCGGGCGCCAATGAACTCTCAGGTTTTCTGCAAAACGGTACGAAATCCTTGGCAGACCAGGCTGAGAGGGAATCCTATGAGAAGATCCTGATTCCGTTTCTGAAGTATCGTGAGTGGATCGATAGGACAGTAAACATGGCCGGCACCGATTCCGCGACAGCATCCATGATGCTGGGTTCCGTCGAGGACCAGTTCACTTATGCAAGTGCACAAATGCAGAAATTGCACGAGCAAACTTGCCAGAGAAGTGATGAAGCCTACCAGTCAGCTCAGCAGAGCTATGGTACCAGCGTTAGAAACTTCCTTATAATTGCCATCATTGGGCTGCTAGTCACACTTTCCATCTCGCCGCTGATAATCATGACCATAATCAGAACCATAAGAGCTGTCGTGGACGGCCTCACTTCAAGCAGCCAAAGGGTGGCATCTACCTCGGCGCTCATCGCTTCCTCGAGTCTGCATTTCGCCGAAGGGGCCTCACAGCAGGCATCGGCAATAGAGGAGACATCTTCGTCGATAGAAGAGATGTCTTCCATGACCAGACAGAATGCCGGTAACGCGAGCCAAGCCGACCAGTTGATGAGGGGGACAAGGGAAACGGTGGCCCAGGCGACTCAATCGATGGAACAACTCACCATGTCCATGGGAGAAATTTCGAGGGCAAGCGAAGAGACTTCGAAGATAATTAAGACCATCGACGAAATCGCGTTTCAGACAAATCTTCTTGCTCTTAATGCCGCAGTGGAAGCGGCCCGCGCCGGGGAAGTCGGAGCAGGTTTTGCCGTTGTCGCGGACGAGGTGAGAAATCTTGCAATGAGGGCCGCTGAGGCCGCCCGCACAACGGCCGACCTCATCGATGGTACGGTAAAGAAGGTAAAAGACGGACTGGAGTTGGTGCTAAAGACGGACAAAGAGTTTCGCGAGGTGGCGGTCAGTGTTGTGAAATCCAGCGAATTGGTGTTAGAAATCACCGCGGCGTCAAACGAGCAGGCCCTAGGCATAGAGCAGGTGAACAAGGCCGTGAGTGAGATGGACAAGGTTGTCCAGCGAAATGCCGCCAACGCCGAGGAATCGGCTTCGGCATCCGAGGAAATGAACGCACAAGCCTGTCAAATGAAAGAATATGTGGGCGAACTGGTAACCATGGTCGGAGGTGCCAATGGCCATTCAACCATCGGAGGCGCTGCAGCATAGCCGAAAAAGGTCACATTGAAGAAGGCTGCAAAAGAGCCGAAGATTATTGCGGCATACGAAAAGAGAGCAAACGGCCATCACAGGACGGGCAATGGAAAGGCTTCGGCCCCTCTCAGTAAACGCAATTCGGGCCTGGAGCAGATCATCCCTTTTGATGATGCAGAGGTTTCTGATTTTTAATTTAGCCCTACTCAGGGAACTTCCAGAGGCTGTGCAACCCATAGTTACATTTGGTTTCAGGCTTTGATGGCGGGAAAGTGAAATCCTCGGGCTACAATGGTCGCACGTCGACCTTAAGGCCGGGACCGTAAGACTTGAGCCAAATACGACCAAAAATGAATCGGCGCGGACGGTTTACCTTGAGGTTGAACTCAAGGCTATTCTCGATAAGCAACTGGATAACAGACGGCAGAGCGGGAAATTTTCGTCTTATGTCTTCCCTGGCACCGGGGTAGAACCGACTTATTATTTCAGGAAGTCATGGATCAGCGGATGCAATGGCGCTGGGATAGCGGGAAAACTTCTCAACGACCTACGAAGAACGGCCGTCCGAAATATGGTGCGGGCTGGAATTCCCCAAGGGTTGCAATGATGATAAGTGCACACAAGACCGGAGCCGTTTTTGAGCGGTATAATATAGTGAGCGATCAGGATTGGAAGCAAGCGGCGAAACGTAATGGCGAGTTTCTTGCGGAAAAATCCGGTGAAATGGTTACAAGATTGGTTACATTGGGAAAACAGAATGCCTAAAAGCTGATGCCCCCGGCGTGACTCGAACACGCGGTACCGAGATTAGGAATAGGCAACCCCGAGCTTCACTAACTCCTCACCAGTACGTAAGTTACGGAAATGACTCGATTTGAATTTTCCACACTTTAGCAGATTTTTCACATTTTGGCAGATTTTGGAAAGATTTTCTCACACAGATTCTCACACAGTTTCCGGACAAGACCGGAAGAACAATCGAGGTTTGCAAAGGAAGGTAAGGTGCCTTACAAACGGGCCTCCCTCCTGGCGGAACAGGATTCATTGCTGGGAAAGCTTGCGACTCGTGG
>Ga0181533_1003405_pt1 | contig 17336 bp, 13 predicted proteins | sample PEATcosm2014_Bin_45_FD_119772 | JGI IMG/M metagenome (GOLD analysis project Ga0181533, IMG submission 119772) | Peatland microbial communities from MTU Mesocosm Facility, Houghton, MI, USA - PEATcosm2014_Bin11_60_metaG | ecosystem: Environmental > Terrestrial > Soil > Wetlands > Peat | place... | reverse complement strand
TCGGTGTCGACGGGATTGCGCACCGGGCCGTAGGCGGAGTTCTCGGTGGACGAACCCATGGCGAACTCGTCGCAGTTGAGCTTGCCCAGAAACACTGCGCCCGCGGCTTCGAGCTTTGCCACCGCGGTGCAGTCGTAAGGCGGCCGATAACCCTGAAGGATTTTGGAGCCCGCGGTCGAGGGCGCGCCCTGCGTGACCATCACGTCCTTGATTCCCATGGGAATTCCGGCCAGAGCGGGCAGTGGATCGCCTTTCTTCACCAGATCATCGACGCGCGCGGCCTGCGCCAGGGCGCGCTCTTTGGTCAGGCTCAGGTAGATATTGAGGCGCGGATTCTTTTCCTCGATGCGCGCGTAGTAGCTGGCAGCAAGGTCCGTGGCCTTGGTGCGGCCGGAAGCAATCTCGTCGCGCAACGCGGCCAGAGTCTTCGGCTTCTCAACGTAAGTCTCGGTAGTTTTCGTCTCGATCGACAAATGTACTTCCTTTGCGGGTTCCTACTCGGTATTCCCTGTTTTCTGTTCCCCGTTCCCTGCTTTCTCGTTCCCTTGTTCCCTCGTTCCCTTGTTCCCTGCTTCTCTATCTCTCAATCACCTTGGGCACCCTGAAAAATGCGCCGTCGGTTTCAGGAGTCTGGGCCATCACGACGGCGCGATCCAGCGAAGGCGCGACCACATCCGGCCGCGGCTGAGGGCGGGCGACGTCTTCGAGCTCACCTGGCAATTCACATACCTGGGCCAGCGGCTCGATGCCCGAAGTGTCGAGCTGGTTCAACTCGGCCACGTAGTCGAGGATGGCGTTCAGGTCGCGAAGCATGGGCTCGACTTCTTCCGGCGCCAGTTCCAGATGCGCCAGTTCGGCGACGCGTTCCACATCTGCGACGGTTACTTTGGCAGTCATGCGCGGGCATTCCTCTTGAATTCTCTTGACCGGCGTTTCCGCCGGCCTGGCGTGGGCGTTTTCGTGCGCTTTCCCGAAAAACAAGTATAGCGGTTGGCGCAGTGAAAGAAGCGAAGGAGTGAATGCGGGCACGCCGTCAGTCGACAGTAAGGACCAGGTCCACGGTTTGCGTGATGCCGTCGGCGGTGACGGTGACAGGAATGGTGTAGGTCCCGGTGGGCGTGCCTCCGCTGCCGCCCGAGCCGCCCGAGCCGCCGGAACCTCCGCTGCCACCCGTTCCCCCGCCGGAGCTGGTGCAACTGGAGATGCCGCAGGCGAGAACCGCCAGAAGCACGACGAGCTGAAAAATTCTGCGGCGCCGGCGAATCGCGAGCGGCAGAAGCAGCAGGCCGCAAGTGAGCGGCAGAGCGCGCCAGAAGCCGGGCTTGCCCAATTCCGGTCTGCCCAATTCCGGTCTTTCCAGGCGCACCTGGGAGCTACTGGTGGAAATTTCGGCCAGGACGTTGCCCTGCACGCCCGCATTCAGCGTTTCCGTCGCGGGGTTGAAGAGGCAGAGCGCGTCCGTGGGAAGCGTGCCGCAGGCAAAGGTGAAAGTGCCGCTGGAGCCGATTGGAGTGAGGACGAGCGTGTAGTTGGCCTGCTGGCCGCGGGCTACGGTCTGGCTGGATGGTCCGGAGAAGGCGACAGTGAAATCGAAGCCGGTTCCGGAGAGCGCGACAGTGGCCGGCGTGGCCACGGCCGCGGAGCTGACGGTGAGCGAACCCGTGGCGGAGCCGCCCGTGCTGGGCGCGAAGACCACCGAAGCCGTGCAGTTGGCGCCCGCCGCCAGGCTGCCGGTGCAGCCGTTTTGTGTCACGTTGAAAGGCACGGAGGCAGCCAGCGCCACCGAGCCGATGGCGTAATTGGAGGAGTTGGTGACGGTGACCGATTGCGCGGTGCTGGACTGGCCCGCGGCGACCACGGCAAAGGTGAGCTGGGCGGGATTGGTGGCGAGGCCGCTCGTGAGTACCCCGGACCCGTTGAGGGGAACCGGGACCGCCGCGACGCCAGCGGTGGAGGACGAGACCACCAGTGTGGCTGCGATGGAACCGGTGGCGTTGGGAGTGAAGACAATCTGCGCCGTGCAGTTGCTGCCGTTGTTCAAGAGCGCTCCGCAGGTGGTGGAGGCGACGGAGTAACTGAAGGCCGCGGATCCGGTGATGGCAAAGCCGATGTTGGCCATAGGAGAAGCGCCGGCGTTGCCTATGGTGACGGTTTGCGCCGCGCTGGCCACGCCCGGCTGCGTGTTGGTGAAGGTCAGGCTGGTTGGAGTGACGCTGAAGACCGGCGGCGCTACGCCGGTGCCGCTCAGGGATGCGGTCTGGGTTCGCAGGGCATCCGCGATGGTGAGCGTGCCGCTGAGCGCGCCCAGTTGCGTGGGAGCGAAGACCACGCTGATGGTGCAGACCGCGCCCGCCGCCAACTGCGTGCCGCAGTTGTTAGTCTGCTGAAACTGGCCGCTGATGGAGATGCCGATGCCGGTCAGCGGCATGCCGCCGATGTTGGTGATGGTGACGGACTGCGCCGCGGAAAACTGGCCCTCGGGGGTCGATGGAAAGGCCAATGAAGAAGAGGGCTCAGGCGGATTGATGATGTCGGTGGGCGCAGCCGCGGCGATTCCGTTCAGCTGCACGGTTTGCGTTCCCGCACCGTCGGTGAGCGTCAGCAGACCGGTGTAGACGCCCGTCGTGGTGGGCGCGAATTCCACCTGCAACGGGCAATCGGTGTTGGCCGCGAGACTGGTGGCGCCGCAGCCATTGCCGGAGACAACAAACGGCGCGCTGATAGTAAGGCCGCTGATGGGAATGGGCGCAAGGCTGCTGTTGGCGACGGTGATCGTGAGCGCCGGGGAGACCGTCCCCTCTTCGATTTGGCCGAAGCCTACGCCGGACGGGCTGAGAGTGACCGTGCCGGAGGCGGTTCCGGTGCCGTTGAAATCGGCGCTGAGCTGGCCGCCGTAGACGTTGGCGTACATGATCATCTGGCCCGTAAGCGGGCCGGCGGTCTGCGGCGTAAACGTGACCCAAATGGTGCAGCTGGAACCCGGAGCGATGGACTGATTCACGCAGTTGTCGGTTTCGCCGAAGTCGCCGGTCATGGCTATGGAGGTGGGCGTGAGGGCGATGCTGCCGGTATTGAGGACCGTGACGGGGACGGGACCGCTGGTGGAATTGAAGCTCTCGTTGCCGAAGGTGTACGCGGCGGGGTTGATGGATGCGGCGCTGAGGGCCTTGCCTGCGGTCCAGAGCTGCGTTTGCCAAATACCGCGCCCGTAGGTGGCCGCGACCAGCACGGGTGTGGAAGCGGAGGCGGGCGCGGCGCTCAGGGCCACGGCGGGAGCGGCGGGAAGCCCGGTGCCGAAGGCCGACCAGCAATCGGCGTACATTGCACCGCAGTTGGCAACCTCGGGCGTGAAGTAAACACCGGCATCGGTGGCCACATAGACCGTGTTGGCGTTTTGCGGATCGACCGCCAGGCTGCTGGCGGGCGCCGGAGGCAGATTGGACGAGATGTCCGTCCAGGTAGAACCCCCGTTGGTGGTGCGGTACACGGTGTCAATTTCTTCCGCCTGATTGGGCAAGCCGTCCACGGTGACGTAGACCGTGTTGCCGGTGGCATCGTGGGCATCGATGGTGATGCTGGAGATGTCGAGGCCGTAGTAGTTGAGTGCGCGCGGGTCGTTGGCCACGGGATTCAAGGTGAGATCGTTCCAGGTGGGCGCGGAGCCTGAGGTGGGATTGTAGACGGCGCTCAAGACGTGGCCGGGCAGAAGCGAGCCGTTGGTGGCAGAACCGTACATGCCGAGATAGATGATCTCGCCGCCGGAGCCCAGAGGCATGACGGCCATGGAACGGATGAGTGCGTTGCCGTTGCAGGAGACGGCAGAAGCTTCTCCGGAAAGGATGGGGCTGATGGCGTTCGCTGCGGTCCAGCCGGAGCCGGCCCTGCCGCGCCACACCCGGCAGGTAGCCACCAGCAACTGCGTGTCGTCGATCGGGTCGACCAGGAAGGGTGCGGGCTGAGGCATGGCGTCGCCATCGCCGCCCACATCGGCATCGCTGACCACCGGCGTTGTGCCAAAGGCGGAGGCCGTGCAGGGCGCTAATTGCGAGCACAGATAGATGGCGACCCCGGGCTGGTCGTTGACGTACCAGTCGTAGGTGTTCGTGGGATCGACGGCCACGGGACCGCCGTACCCGGAGAGAATCTGTGGCCAATCCGTGGTGACAGCCGCGCTCTTGACGCCGGCCACGCCGTTGACGCCGAGGCCGGCCATCAGGGTGTACGGCGAAATGAGAGCCGGCGACATGCTCTCCACCTCGGCCAGCGAACCGAGACTGCCATTCAGGTTCTGGAAGTGCGTGGAGTCGCTGGAGGAACAGGCCGCGCCGGTTTCGCCGATGGCGTCTGTCGAGCGCCACAGGCCGCTGTCGTTGCCCAGAAAGATCTCCTGCGGATTCGATGTGTTCCAGGCCAGCGCGTGCTGGAATTCGCCCACCTGGCCGCTCATGCAGGTGGTGGAGTTGGTGGTGTTGCGCCAGGCGCAGCCCTGCGATACGGGGCAGGTCGCCTTCCACAGGTCGTTGGCCCCGGCCAGCACGATCGTCTCCTGGCCGGAAGGAACCGCGGCCAGCGCCAGGTTGTAGTTGCCGTTGGCGATGGTCGCCGCTCCCTGGAGGGTGCTGGTTTCAAGAGCGGTCGTACTCCATTGCTGAGCAAAGGTGATGGTGGTGTTGGTGCATACGCCGCTGTTACTGATTGCGCACTTGTCCTGCAACAGGCCCTGATCCTGATTGTCGCCATCGACGGTCCAGGCAAAGGTGTCGCCGGACTGGGGATTGACGGCAAGCGCGCCGCGATAGATGGGGCAGGCAGGGTCACCGAAAAACGACGGGTTGGTGGGGCACACGACGGTGGTGAGTCCCGCGCCCGGCTGGTCGGCAAGGCGTGTCCAGGTGATGCCGTCGGAGGACTGGTAATAACCGTGATAGCGCACCGCCGCGACGAACCGCTGGCGTACAGGGTTCCAGACCACGGAGGTAGCCGCGTCGCCGTTGGGCCCGAGCAGTGGATTGCCGGGCGACTGCACCACGGCGCCGCTGCCGTCGGTGATGGTGGCCAGATGCCAGGTGGCCCCGCTATCTGAGGAGTAGTAGAGGCCCTCGCAGTTCTCAGCCGGCTGGTTCGCGTCCACCACGTCGCCTTCGTACGATTGCGTGACCGCGGCCACCACCACCTGGGGATTGACGGTACTCCAGGCAAAACCCGCAAAACCCTCGCCCGCAAAGACCACGTCGCGGGTGCCCAGCCCATCTTCCAAGTCGGAGGTTCCCTGGATCAAGTTCCAGGTATTGCCGCCGTCGGTGGAGCGCAGGATGCCGGCCCCGTAGTAGGAGTCGAGAACGTCGTTGGGATCGCCGGTGCCGGCCAGAATGACGCCGGTCTCGCCCGGCTGCACGGTCAGCGCCCCGATGCTGATCGATGCGTCGACGGCCCCGCCCAGAGCGGTCAGAGCGTCCGTCAGCGGGTTGAAGACGATGTTGGAGAGAGTAGAAGTGCCGGCGTTGCTGGAACTCCACACCCCGCCGCCGGTGGTGCCGATATAGAGATGGTTGCCCGTCGAGTCGGAGGGATCGAGCGCAATGGCCGAGATGCGGCCGGTGACCAGGCCGAAACCCGGAGTAAGGACGGCGGTGGGGCCGAGCGGCTGCCAGGTGGCGCTGGCGGCGGTATTGGTGGAGGTTTGCGCCGAGGCTGCCAACGGACGGGCGGAAAGCCCGGCGCTGAGACGGTGAGGCGAGAGCGAGCGGGCTTGGGCGCGATGGCCGGGAACCACTCCACGCTGCGCGAGAAAGTGCTGCGCAGCAAGCACACGAGGCGGCAGAGGCTGCGGTTGCGGCGCTGTTCGCGGCTGCGGCGCGGATTGTGTCTCGGATGGGGTTAGCGGCGGCGCGAGGGGTTGTTGCGCCACAGTCGCGAGGCCGAAAGCGAGATCGACGAGAAGACCTGTGAACAGCGCAGCGCGGGCCCATGCGGCGCGGCGCGCCCGCACAAGCGCAAGACTGTCGGACTTCCCTGCCCTGTGAAGACGAACAGGGCGATAGACGATCGGATCGAGCATGGGCTCCGTGACGCGCACCCGTGACCGGATTCGCACTTCCCCTTGTCTGAAGATCTTCCAATGGGGATAAGCGCGAAATCCATCGGATAACGCTCAACGAAACACGCAGCTTCCGGGTTTGAAATTGTGGCCCATTATAGGACAGCCAAGAACAGAGCCCTGTGTGATTGCGGATACAGGGGTGGTAATGCGGCAAATGCAGGACTTGGCGGGGTTCGCCCTGCCGGCGAGGACCTGTAGCGCCGGTCTCCAGACCGGCTGTAGCGGGGGTCTCCAGACCCGTGCAGGGCAGGCCGGCGGTTGAAAATGGGCCGACGGCCGTCTTGCCTGCCGTCGAGACGTCTGTGAGAAATGCGGATTGGCGGGGTTCGCCGTGCTGGCGAGGCCGGCTAGTTCGGCGGGGATTGGATTGGCGCCGTGGCGGGTGCGGGGATCACGTGCGGCCTTTGAATTCCATTTTCAACGAGTCTTGGGCCATGTAGGATGGTTGCGTTGCAAGCTATGCAGGCGCGTTTTTCCCGACTCGATTACGTCAAATTCCACAACCAACCTTCACAGCCAGGGTTTTCGATGAAACCAATTCTGTTTTCTCTGCTGCTGATTTCCTTGGGCCAAGCGCTGCCCGCGCAAAACTACACCCTCGGCCCCGACTCACAACCGCAGGACGGTGTGCCCAAAGGCACGGTGACCAAATTTGTTCTCCCGCCGGGCAAAACCTACCCCGGCACCCCGCACAACTGTGCCGTCTACGTCCCCGCGCAGTACGACGCCAGCAAGCCCACGCCGTTCATGATCTTTCTCGACGGCAGCCAGGCGCTGGGCGACGCGATGCGCGTGCCGGTGGTCTTCGACAACCTGATCGCCAAACACGACCTGCCGCCGATGATCGCGATCTTCGTCGATCCCGGCGTTCTGCCTGCTGTCTCCGATGCCGACCAGAACCGCTACAACCGTATTTATGAATACGACTCGCTGACGCCGCGCTTCAGCGAGTTTCTGCTCAACGAGCTGATTCCCGCGGTGGCCAAGAACTACAACCTGTCGAAGAATCCCGACGACCGCGGGCTGAGCGGCGTAAGCACGGGCGCGGTGGGCGCATTCGCGGCGGCGTGGAACCGGCCCGACCAGTTTCACCGCGTGCTGAGCTTCATCGGAACCTACGTTTCCATGAAGGGCGCCGACGCGCTGCCGGCGCTGGTGCGCAAGACCGAGCCCAAGCCGATCCGCATCTGGATGCAGGACGGAACCCAGGACCACATCGTGCCGCCTGAGCCGTTCGGGAGTTCGCCTTTCGGAAGCTGGCCCATCAACAACCAGGTGATGTACGAGGCGCTCGAGTTCGCGGGCTACGACGTGAAGTTCGAGATGGGCGCCGAAGCGCACAACCTGAAGCAGGGCGGAGCGGATTTGCCGGACGCATTGCGCTGGTTGTGGCGCGGATATCCCGAGCCGATCGTGGTGCACGAGCCCGCGGCCGCACACCAGCCCGGATACGACGTAACAGATCGCGTTTTTTCGACAATTTATCTCGACAAGCCGTGGCAGCAGATTGGCGGCGACTACATTATCGACCGTGATTATGGACAAGTTTGGAGCCTGACCTCCGATGCCAAGGGAAACGTATATATTTGCAGCGGAAATACCGTCGAGCGCGTCGATGCAGTTGGAAACGTGACGCAATTTCTCAGATTGAAAGGCGGCGTGAGGCGCCTCAGACCCGGTGCGGACGGCCGCTGGTATGCATCCCTGGGAACCGACAAAATCATTTCGTTTAATAAGGCTACCTTTCCGTCAAATGATTTAAAGATCATAGCGCGGGGTCTTGGAATCTATGACTTTGTAGTCGCACAGAATGGCACGATTTACTTTAGCGGAAGCGGAAGAACGTCATCAGGCCGAATCGATGCCTCAGGAAAAGTGGAATCGCAGGACATGGGCCGAGCAATCGTCGCGCCCATGGGGCTCGCGCTCTCGCCCGATCAGTCGATGCTCGTGGCGACCGACGCGCTCGGGCGCTATAGCTGGTCACTCCAGATTGCAGCCGATGGCTCGCTCATCAACGGTGAGCCCTTTTATCGCCTGGAAATACCAGAGACGACCGAGTCGAGTTTGCAAGGCGACCGCATATGGAGTGTAGCGGAAGACACGAATGGCCAAGTCTACTTCGCGACGCCGCTCGGCATTCAGGTCGCCATGCAAAACGGCCGCATCGTGGAGATTCTGAATCCGCCCGTTCCCGGCGGCGGCCCGCTGACCGCGATGACCTTTGCAGGAGTCGGCGATCAAAACTGGCTGTACGTTGTGCAGGATGGAAAGCTCTTCCGGCGGCCGGTGAAAGTGACCGGCGCAAATGCGTGGACCGTGGTAAAGCCGCCGAAGCCAACGCTGTAGAAGCAGCAGCCAAGAGATTGGCGCGGGTTGCGAATATTTATCGGTGGTGACATAATTATGTCATGCCGATTCGCACCACCGTCGATATTCCCGAGCCACTGCATGACAGGCTGCGCCGCCGGGCGGAAAGTTCAGGCGCCTCCATCCGCTCGCTGATCGTGAATGCGATTGAGCAAACCTATCCAGGTCCCAAGAAGGGCCGTCCCGTCACCGGTCCGCTGATTCGTGGCGCCGGAAAGCGTGGCCCGTTGTACCCAACGGACGAAAACCCGCATGACCTTATTTTTTCCTGATCTGAACGTCTGGCTTGCCCTTTCTGACGTCGCAAATACACATCACAATGCCGCTTGGCGGTGGCGGAACCTGCTGTCTGGAGACGACAAACTCATATTCTCACGCTACACGCAGATCGGATTGCTGCGGCTGCTGGCCAATTCGGCCGTGATGGGAGACCAGGTCCTGAAGCTACGAGAAGCCTGGCAGGTGTACGACCGCTGGCTCGAAGATCCATGCGTGGAATTCTACCTGGAACCCCGCGGAGTGGATTCCACCTTCCGTAAAATGACCAAGCCCTTGGCGTCGCTGCCGGCTTCGAAGGCAATCGGAGACTGCTGGCTGCTCGCCTTCGCAGCAGGCATCCAGGCAACCCTCGTCACTGTTGACCGTGCGCTTTACGGCCTCGCCAGGAAGCAAGGCCACTCCGCCGTGATTCCTTCATGAGGCTGGAACGCCTGCTGACGTCTGCACAGACAGCAAGGGCCGCCCGCAGGCGGCCCTCACTTTGTTCCCTTGTTCCCTCGGTCCCTTGGTCCCTGCTTCTCTACCACCGTCCCCAAGCCCGCGTGAAGTAGTCGGACAGCGTCATTCCGATCAGCACCAGGAACATGAAGAAGCCCGCAGCCACGGTGAGCTTGGTGAGCTTGGAACTGTACTTGACGTGCATGAAGAACAGCACCACCAGAATCATTTTGGTCGACGCAATGGCCAGCGCAACCACCGGATTCCAGAACAGGGTGAGGCCGGGAGCGATGTGCCACTCGCCGAGATCGACGTACGAAGCTGCCACCGTTAACGCCGTGCCCACCAGCAGCGCCAGCAAAATGATCACGTAGGTCGCGGGGCTTACGATGTGGTGTTCCTGCTCGTGTTGAATGTCTTGTTCGCTCATGCGCTTCAACCCTCTGTAGCGATTTCACGATGGCCATGCCCATCGCTTCCGTGCCCCATCCTTTTCGCGCTCTTTGCGAAAAGGGTGGGAAAGTACAAGGCCTCGGTACACCTATCCCGGAAACGGTCAATGCCTGCTGATCAAATACAGCAGGGCGAAGAGATAGATCCAGATGATGTCGACAAAGTGCCAGTACAAACCGAAGTTCTCAACAAATGTGACGTGCCCCGTGGTGTACGCCCCGGCCCTGGCGCGAAAGATCATGAAGATGAGGATGCCAATGCCAATCACCATGTGCAGCGCGTGCATGCCGGTCATGGCGAAGTAGAGGAAGAAGTACTCCTCGGTCTTCTGCGCCATGTCTGCCTGAAGCGGCTTGTCGTCCGGATATTGCTTATGGACCTCGACGTCCGATGCAGGATCGACGAACGACTGCACACTGTAGTGCTCGCCGGGGATGTGGTGCTTCTCCCACTTCTCGTGCCACTCGATGCCCTTGATGCCCAGGAAGGTGAGGCCGAATAAGAGCGTGAGGCTCAGGTAAAGCACCAGCGATTTCCTGCGCCGCGTCTCCGCCGACCAGACGCCCATGGCCATCGTAAAGCTGGAGGCGATCAGGACCACCGTGTTGGCCGTGCCCCAGCCGATTTGCAACTGGTGCGAAGCGGCGACAAAGGCCGGGTAGTACCAGTTGCGCATGATCAGATAGGCGGTGAAGAGGCCGCCGAAAAACATGATTTCGGTGAGCAGGAAGATCCACATGGCGAAGTTGGTGGCGTCAAACTGCTGATCGACGGTCTCGAAGTGGTGGCGCTGATACGGCGGATGTTCGTGATGAGCTTCCGCCGCGGCGCCGTTCGCAACTGTGGTGCTATCCGACACTCGCCACCTCTTTCTCCTGTTGTTTCTCCAGCCACTCGTAGTCGTAGGCTTCGTGATCCATGACGGGGATCTCCAGAAAGTTTTCCGTCAGCGGCGGCGACTGCGTCTGCCATTCGAGCCCCGTGGCCTGCCAGGGATTGTTGCCCGCCACTGCGCCGTATTTGAGCGACCACGTGAGATAGAGGATGGGCAGCAAATAGCCCACGCCAAGAATGCTGGCGCCCGCCGTCGAAAACACATTCAGCGCCTGGAACTCCGGCGGGTAGGCGGCGTAGCGCCGCGGCATGCCCAGCATGCCCAGGATGAACTGCGGGAAGAAGGTGAAGTTGAAGCCGATGAAAGTGACCACGGCGGCGAACTGCGAAATCTTTTCGGGATACATGCGCCCCGTCCACTTGGGCCACCAGAAGTGCATGCCCGACAAGAAGGCCATCAACATGCCGCCCACCATGACGAAGTGGAAGTGGGCGACAATGAAATACGTTTCGGTCAGGTGAATGTCGGTGCCGGTGGTGCCCAGAAAGACGCCGGTCAGCCCGCCGATGGTGAACAGGCCCATGAAGCCGAAGGCGTAGAGCATCGGCGTCTCAAAGGTGATGGAACCCTTGTAGAGCGTAAAGGTCCAGTTGAATATTTTGATGGCCGAGGGCACCGCGACCAGCATGGTGAGCAGCGAAAAGATGAGCGCCGCGTAGTTGGAGATGCCCATGATGAACATGTGGTGGGCCCACACAAAAAATCCGAAGACGGCGATAGCCACCGAGGAAAATGCCACCGCCGTGTAGCCGAAGACGCGCTTGCGGCTGAACGTGGAGACTACCTCGGAGATGACCCCCATGCCGGGCAGAATCATGATGTAGACGGCGGGGTGCGAGTAGAACCAGAACAAATGCTGGAAGAGAAGCGGGTCGCCGCCTTTGGCCGGATCGAAGACGCCGATCCCGACCGTGCGCTCCAGAATGATCAGCACCAGCGTGATGGCCAGAACCGGCGTGCCCAGCACCATCAGGATCGAGGCCGCGTAGTTCGCCCACACGAAAAGCGGCAGCCGGAACCAGGTCATGCCCGGGCAGCGCATCTTGTGGATGGTGACGATGAAATTCAGCCCCGTGAATACCGAGCTGAAGCCGGCAATGAACGCGGCCAGCGCCGTGGAGATGACATGCGTGTTCACGTAATGCGTTGAGAGCGGGGTGGTGAAGGTCCAACCCGTGTCCACGCCGCCGGTGGCCATCACGTAAACGCCCATGGCTCCGCCGATGATGTAGAGGTACCAGCTCAACAGGTTGACCTTGGGCAGCGCCAGATCCTTGGCGCCGATCATCATGGGGATCAGGAAATTGCCCAGCGTTGCGGGCACCGACGGCACCAGAAAGAAGAAGATCATGATGATGCCGTGCATGGTGAACACCTTGTTATAGGTGTCGGCGGCCATCAGGCTGGTCTGCGGGGTCAGCAGCTCCAGGCGGATGAGTCCCGCCAGCGCGCCGCCGATGAAAAAGAAGAACGTAATTGAAATTAGGTAGAGCGTGGCGATCCGCTTGTGGTCGCCCGTAAGCAGCCAGCTGAGCAGGCCGTTCTCCCTGGTCAGGAAGTTCATCTTGGGGATCCTGGCCGTGGATTGATCGGGAAGACTGACGATAGTGCCAGCGCTCATGGCTTGACCTCCTTCTCGGCCGCGGGCGCCTTGGCCCCGGCCGGTCGCCGCGGCGACCCGCCTTCAGTTTCAGGAAGCAGGTCGGTGGTGTTGAGAGTTTGCTGGACGCGATAGTCGGAATCGAGATTCTTGATGTACTCCACCAGAGCGATCACGCCCTCTTCGCTGATCTGCCCCCGGTAGGTGGGCATGATGGGCGCATAGCCCTGCGTGGTGTGCTGCGACGGGTCCAGGATGGCATCGCGCAAATACGCGTCGTCGACCGTGACCGTCTGGCCGCTCGAAAGCGTGAGCCGGGCGTTGTAGACATTGGCCAGGCTGGGGCCGCGCGCGTCGGGCCGCGTGTTGTGGCAGGCGCTGCAGCTCAGGCTCGCGAAAAGCCGCTCGCCATCCTGCGCCAGCGAGTTGCCGCTGGTCGAGCTCTCCAGCCACTTCTTGTAATCTTCGGGCGTCATCACGATCACGTCGCCGATCATCTGCGAGTGGTCGGTGCCGCAGTACTGGGTGCAAAAAAGGTGATAGGTTCCAACTGCCGTGGCCTCAAACCACACCGTGGTGTAGCGGCCCGGAATGGCCTCGCGCTTCACGCGGAACGCGGGAATCGAGAAGCTGTGGAACACATCCTGCGAGATGAGCGTGACCTGAACGGGACGGCCCATGGGCACGTGCAGGGCGTTGATTTCGTGCTGGCCTCCGGGATGCTCGGCCTTCCACATCCACTGCTTGCCCACCACGTAAATGTTCATGGCGTTGGCCGGCGGCGTGTAGATGCGGAAGTAGAGCAACGCGCCCCACACGAACATCACCAGGAACAGGCCCAGAGGAATGATGGTCCACGTGGCTTCAAGCAGCGTGGAGCCCTCGATCTGCACCGCCTGCGGATGCCGCTTCTTGCTGTAGAGAATGGAGAAGCCCACAATCAGCAACACCACGATCGTCAACCCGATCAGGCTTACCAGAACCATGAAGAAAAAGAGCGCGTCCGACTGAGGCGCAACCGTGGAAGCCTCCGGCGGGAAGAGCGCGAAGTGCGTCAACCACTTCTGGAGAAACTGCCAAAGTACTGGGCTGATGTGGTCCATTCCGTTATCCGTTCACCTTTTTTGCTTTCTCGTGAGGCGCCTTGCTCCAATCGTGACCGTACTTGAAGTCGCGGCGGAACATGATCAGCATGAAACCGCCCAGGAGCACGACTGTGATTAAGCCTCCGAGCTGCACCACCCGCGCAATGATCAAATCGTGCCTGTTGGATTCGGGGTTGTAGTGGTAGCAGTAGGTAAGAATGTTGTCCACCGGCGAGCCGATGCGATTCGAAGAAGCTTCATTGAGGCCCAGCATCAGATCCTTGGGTGAGTACTCGACTCCCATGTAGTACTGGGCCAGCTTGCCCTCCGGAGTGACGATCTGGATCGAGCTGGCGTGCGCGAACTGCGTGAGCTTGCCGTCGGGGCCGGGGATTTTGACGTAGCCAAAACCAACCGCCGTGGTCAGCGCGTCGATGTTGGGCTGCGTGCCGGTAAGAAAGTGCCAGCCGTTGGCGGTTTCAGGGCGGCCGTAGCGCTTGACATAGGTCCGCTTCTTGGCCGCGGCCAGATCCGTGCCCTCGCTGGGATCGATGCTGACCACGATGATGTTGAAGTCTTTGCCGGGAACGTAGCGCACCATTTCGAGAGCGCTGGTCAGGCCGTTGAGCTCCTCCGAGCAGAGCATGGGGCACTGGTAGTAGACCAGCGCCAGGATGGCCGGCTTTTTGCCGAAGTAGCTGGCCAGCGCCACCGGCTTGCCCGCGTCGTCGGTAAACATGAGGTTCAGCGGCAATTGCGTGTTGAGATGCTGCGCGATGCCGACGCCCTTCAGGATCGACGGCGGCTGGTCGTTAGGCTGGCCCGCTTGCTTGTCGCCGTAGCTTGAAACCTGCGCGGAAAGAAGCGGAGCGGCAAGCGAGAGAATCGATGCGACAGCAATCGCCGCCGCACGTTTCGCGTTTCGCATTGCGTAGCTCATGATTCTCTTTGCCTGGCTCATGATCCTCTCCTTTCTCCGGCCTTCCGGTAGTTCACGGTTCGCAGTTCTCAGTTCGCATCAGCAATGCCTTGTCATCCTGAGCGGAGTCCGCCGCAGCGGACGGAGTCGAAGGATCTGCGGTTGTCTTTCACCGGCCTCAAATTCACCACCGCAGCTCTTTCACTCCTCGCCTTCTTAGTCCCTAGTCCCTTAGTCCCTGTTTTTTCCTTCCTGCTCAAAGGCGGTCCGCGCAAAGCCATTGGTCAGCGGCATGGTGACGGTCGGCGTGCTGTCGCCGGTCATCGGCGCTTGCGTCGTCACGGCAGGAGCGGCAGTCAATCCCCGCTGCGCAATCAATTCCATGGCGCGCTCGATGGGAATCCTCACCGTGCCCTTCGACTCATCGACCCAGGTGTAGTTCGAGAGCAGCAGATCCTCGCGCGCATGCAGGTCGGCAACGTCCTGATTGCCGTCGTCGCTCTGGACCCGCGGCGTGGGAAAGCTCTGCGTGATCTCCGCCATCTTGTCCTGCAGTTCGGGGTTCGATGGCAGGTTGCCGAGCTGGCGCACGTCCACGGTCTTCGTCCACTTGCTGTTCGGCCCGTCTTCCTTGTTCATGCGGGCGTTGATCACCTTGCCGATGCCGTAGCAGAGCACTCCGCCGACCACGACAAAGATGGTCAGCGCGACCACAAATACCACAATGCCCGTGACCCCGACGTCGCTCCGCTCATAGCCCAGCGAGGTATCGACTTTCTCCGGCTCGCGGCCGCCGTGTTCGTTATGCCCATGTTCGTTAGGCCCATGTTCGTTAGGCCCATGTTCGTTAGGCGTTGACATGTTCAGGCTCCAGAATCTCCGCTAGATGCGGATCGTTCACCTGCACCAGCGGCCGCGTCTTCAGGCGCGTGCAGTAGTAGGCCAGCCAGAAGCAGAACATTGCGGCTGGCACGGCAATGTATTCGAGAATTCCCCAACTGAAGTGGAGATTGCGCGCCGCGTCCTTGAAGTTCGGCTCAATCAGCCAGAACATGTCGAAGGCGCGCGCGAACACCATCCACTGGCACACGCGCAGCAGGCGCTTCTTGTTGCGCTTCAGGTCGCGCGAGAGCAGCATGCTGAACGGAATCACCCAGTGGAAGATGAAGTCGAGGGTGATGATGATGCCCCAGCTGCCCCGGATGCGATCCAGGTACCAGTTGATCTCGCCGGGCAGGTTGCCGGACCAGATGATGAGGAACTGGCCGAAGTTCAGATAGATGTTGAGCATCACAAAAGCAAATGTGAGCTTGCCCAGGTCGTGCTGCTCGGTCTGCCGCAGGATGGTCTTGTACGGCTCGGCGCGGGAGAGCGAAATGGCCACGATGATCGAGAAAGCTAGCACCAGGTATCCCTGTCCAACCAGGAACAGCAGCCCGTAGACCGAGGAGAACCAGGTGACATCCATCGACATGACCCAGTAGATGGCGCACGCCGTCATCGAGATGGCGTAGATGAGGATGCCGGGGCCGCTGATGTTCTCGAACTTCTTGATCCAGTAGGGCGTGTTCTGCGGCGTGTCGGCATCGCGCTTGAGGGCCAGCGCGTTCAAGTGCCAGGCATACCACGCCCAGACGGCGAAGCAGAGCAGGCTGACTCCCCAGAACATGTCCTCATTCAGCATGGGGCGCTTGAAGTCGATGCAGTGGGCCTGGATTTCCGTGAGCACGCCATTCTTGAGGGCCGCGGCGGTGTCTGCGGCCGTCGAGAATTGCGCCCACAGGTAAAGCCGCTTCATGAAGATGGCGATGACCAGCCAGTAGACGAAGATGACCGGCAGGGTGCGGCTGAGGGCTTCGAGCGGACGGCGCAGCAGCAGTCCCCACTTGCCGCCGGAGCAGTACTGCACCATCAGCAGAGCCAGGCCTCCGACAGCCAGGCCCCACGTGAGCAGAGTGCCAAGCGTCCAGGCGCGCAGCAAGTGATCCCAGCCCAGGCCGTCCTGCGCCTGCCCCAGATAGCCCAGGATCACGGCGATCACGGCGAAGATTGCTCCAGCCACCAGCGCGCGAGACTTCCAGGCGTCGACAAAAGCCGGCGCGCCGAGCTCTGCGGGAAGCGCGTTAGCGTGCGGGTTGTGAACCTTATCCATTTACGTTCGTCCTGTTGCCTCGCTCCCTTGCGATCTGCTTCCCTGGTCCTTAGCGCTTGCCTTCTTGTTCCCTTGTTCCCTTGGTCCCTTGGTCCCTGCTTTCAGGAATCGAAATCGCAGGATCCGCGGGATAAGCCGGCGCCATGCCCGGCGTTCCCTGGCTGGCAATGGGCTTGTAGGCCTGCACCGCCGTCGTCGGCATGGGCCAGGGCTGGGCGTATTCCGGATGTCCTTCGCCGCTTGCAATGTCTTTGAGGTTCCTGATCTGGGTGCCGGAAGGCACATCCTTCACCGTGGCCGCCTGGCTGAGCTGCAGGGCGCGGATGTACGCGGCCACCGCCCAGCGATCCGCCGGCGGCAGCTGCGCCGAGTAATCGGGCATGGCGCCGTAGCCGTGCGTCATCACGTAAAAGTAGTGCGAGAGCGGCTGCGACATGCGCACCGAGTCGTGGAGATTGCCGGCAGGCTTGAAGCCGCGCTGCACAATCTCGCCCAGCCCGTTGCCCACGCGCGAGTGGCAGGGCGTGCAGTACACATTGAAGCGTTCCTGGCCGCGCTCAAGCACTTCCATCGTCACCGGGATCTCGGACGGCATCTGGTCCAGTTCCTGCTTGTAACCATTTGGCCCCTGCACCACGCCGGTGTAGAAGTAGCTGTCTTCGTGGAGCTGGCCGCGGGCCACGGTGTTTAGAACCTGGGGACGCGCGCCGCGATGGTCAGCGAAGAAATCGGAGCCGCGCTGCGGCTGCATCTTGGGCTGGTCCTGCATGTCCTGCCGGCAGCCGGCTGCGATCAGCGCCACAGTCATTCCGACCAGAGCAGTCGCGCGCCGGAGCAACCGGGGCCTTGTATCAGGGCACGACTTTAGTCGTGCCGCAAATCGCCTCACAAAAACCGTGGGCTTTAGCCCCTGCTGCGATGCCGCAACGAGAGAAGGGCTCCCCTCAGGGGCTAAAGCCCCTTCCAAACTTCTTGCATCGTTGGCACGACTAAAGTCGTGCCCTGATACAAGACTCAACAGGCGCGCAAACGAGTTGGGACGGAG
>Ga0181533_1003404_pt1 | contig 17343 bp, 17 predicted proteins | sample PEATcosm2014_Bin_45_FD_119772 | JGI IMG/M metagenome (GOLD analysis project Ga0181533, IMG submission 119772) | Peatland microbial communities from MTU Mesocosm Facility, Houghton, MI, USA - PEATcosm2014_Bin11_60_metaG | ecosystem: Environmental > Terrestrial > Soil > Wetlands > Peat | place... | reverse complement strand
TGGGCCTATGCGCTGCCGGGAGAATTGGCGGCGCTTGATGGGTGACTTCGAGGGTCAAAACGGCGGTCGCCGGCCCCCTTCCCCCCTCGCGGGGGAAGGTGTCGCGCGAAGCGCGACGGATGAGGGGGATCGCGCGAAGCGCGATGGCTTCGAACAGCGCCGCTGGCTTGTGGGCTGTATGCGCCGAACCGTCGCGCTCCGCGCGACCCCCCTCATCCGACCCTCGCTGACGCGAGGGCCACCTTCCCCCGCGAGGGGGGAAGGGGGGCGCGGCGCCGCGCGCGCGATCCCAGGCGCCCGACCATGATTCCGGCCGCCCTCGCATCCTTCCTCCCCCGCCTTCGCGGCCGTGTGACCGTCGACGCGCCGCTCGCGCCCTTCACCTGGTTTCGCGTCGGCGGGCCGGCCGAGATTCTGTTCTCGCCGGCCGACGAGGACGATCTCGCTTATTTCCTGAAGAACCTGCCGCACGAGATCGCCGTCACCGTCATCGGCCTCGGCTCCAATCTCATCGTCCGCGACGGCGGGATTCGCGGCGTGGCGATTCGGCTGGGCGGCAAGGCGTTCGGCGCGATCGCGACGACGCCGGACTGGCGCGTGACCGCCGGCGGGGCGGCGCTCGACGCCCAGGTCGCGCGCGCCGCCGCCGAAGCGGGGATCGACGGCCTCGCCTTCCTTCGCGGCGTGCCCGGCTCGATCGGCGGCGCGCTGCGCATGAACGCGGGCGCGCACGGCGGGGAGACGCGCCAAATCCTGATCGAGGCGCGCGGGATCGATCGGGCCGGCGCGGTCCGCGTTTTCTCCAACGAGGCGATGGGCTTCTCCTATCGCCACAGCGGCGCGCCCGACGACGTGATCTTCACCCGCGCGACGTTTCAGGGACGCCCTGGCGACCGCAACGCGATCCTGGCCGAAATGGAGCGCATCACCGCCGAGCGCGAAGCCTCGCAGCCGATCCGCGAAAAGACCGGCGGCTCGACGTTCAAGAACCCGCCGGGCGAGAAGGCTTGGCAATTGATCGACGCCGCCGGCTGCCGCGGCCTTGTCGTCGGCGACGCGCAAGTCTCGACGATGCACTGCAACTTCCTCATCAACCGCGGCGCGGCGAGCGCCGCCGACATCGAGGCGCTCGGCGAGGAGGTGCGCCGCCGGGTGAAGGTGGCGAGCGGGATCGAGATGGAGTGGGAGATCAAGCGGGTGGGGGCGCCAAGCTAGGACGGGTTATTGCTGGGACAACGGACGGTTCGTCATCTGACGCGCGCGGCGCCTATTCAGAGCGTGGCCGACACGTCCGTGGCCGCGAAATCATCGCCCTTGAACAGCAAGGAAGCGTTCATTGTGACGGCGAGCGCGTAGGCGGCGCAATCGGCAAGATTGAGCCGCGCCTTGGGATGAAGTCCCTTGCCATAGAGATCGAAGGCGACAGCGGCGGCGCGCACCTGCGCTTCATCGAACGGAACGATTTCGATTTCGCTGACGGCCAACAATTGCCAGAGCCGCTCGACGGCTCGTGGACCCTGGCGCACGCGCAATACGCAAGCGGTCTCGTGGGCGTTGACCGCCGACATGACGCAATGCTCGCCGCCGGCGATAATGTCTTGAAAGGATTGTTTCTCCGGTTCGTCGAAAAATATGGCGATCAACGCCGAGCTGTCGACGACGATCATAGTGCGTTAAGTTCGTCGATAATTTCGCGCGCGGAACGCGTGTCGAGGATCGGCAGGGCTGCGACCTCCTCGACAATCCTCCTCACGCTCGCCCGGCGCGCGGCGATCGCGGCGGCGGATTGATCGCGTCGCTTCTGCGGCTCGGGCATAATGCCCGCAGCGCGCGCCCGCGCTTCGAGCGCCTGCCGTATGGCGTCCTCGACGGAAACGCGCTGCGCCGCCGCGAGTCGCTGGGCGAGAGCCTCGGTTTCTTGAGAGAGATGAATCATTTACGCAACATAGCACAAATCCAGCTCGTATCCCAAGAACACGCGGGCAATGGAGCCGGCAGATTTTTGCACGGCGGCGAGTCGAACAACTCGCCAACACGAGGTTCGAACAGAAACGACTCAAAGTCCCGTCACAATCGAGACGATTTCGACCGTTTCGCGCGAGCGCCCTCGCCGCTCACGCCGCCGCGCGGCTCGCCCGCAACTTCTTGCGCAAGGCGCCGAACGAGATCAGCCTTTGCGCCTCTTCGTCCCACAGCGTGTAGTTGACGCAGCGCAGGCTTTGCCACAGCGTCACGCGTCCGACTTGGCCGAGTTCCGGATAGTCGCGCAGCACTTCGCGCAGGCGATAGAAGGGAATGCGGCTGGAGAGGTGGTGGACGTGATGGACGCCGATGTTGGCGCTGAACCAGCGCAGCACGACCGGCAGGTCGTAATGCGACGAGCCGTGCAGCGCCGCCTCGGGCAGGCTCCATTCCGCCTCGCGCGCCCAGCGCGTCGTCTCGAATTGATGCTGGACGTAGAACAGCCAGACGCCGATCGTCGCGGCGAGCATGAAGATCGGTCCATGGATCAAGAGGAACGGAGCGGGGCCGATCAGCCACATCAGCAGGGTGACGACAACCGCGATCCCCAAGTTGGTCGACATCGTGGAAAGCCAAGGCTTCCAGCCCGCGCGCATGAGGCCGAGCGGGGCGCGATGTTGCAGCAGGAAAAGGTAAGCGGGCCCGAGGCCGAACATCACCAGCGGATGGCGATAGAGGCGGTAGCCGAGGCGCCTGCGCCAGCCCAGAGCCAGGTACTCGCTCACCGTCAACGTTTCGATGTCGCCCAGGCCGCGACGGTCGAGATTGCCGGCGGTGGCGTGATGGGTCGCGTGCGTGCGTTTCCAATAATCATAGGGCGTCAAGGTGATGATGCCGAACACGCGTCCGACCCAGTCGTTGATCGCGCGATGGCGGAAGAGGGCGCCGTGGCTGCAATCGTGTTGAATGAGGAACAGCCGCACCAGGAATCCCGCCGCGGGCAGGGCCAGCGCGAGGCTCAGCCAATAGCTGACGTGCATCAGCGCCCACATCGCGGCCCATAGCGCGACGAGCGGCGCGAACGTGACGGCGATTTCCGTCAGGCTCCAGGCGAGTCGGGGGTCGCGATAGCGCGCGAGAACACCAGGAAGCCGCTGTACGTCCGGAAGGGAAGGCGACGAAGGCGAGGGGAGCGGGCTGTCGATCATCGGCTCTGACTTATGCGCGGATCATTGCGGCATTTGGGTGGCGGGTTGTTGCGAAGTGACGCGCCCACGCGCGCCGGCGCCCGCCAGAGCGGCGAGCCTGCGAGCCGCGGAGCGCAATTTTCCGGCGCGGCGGCCGGGTTAAGGCCCCATTAACGCCCCAGCATTAATTCTAACTTAACTCGTGTCCGGCGCGCGCCGGCCTTGGAGGGGCGATGAAACACGTTGCGGTGCTGATGGGCGGCTGGTCGGCCGAACGCCCGGTATCGCTCAACTCCGGGCGAGGCTGCGCCGACGCGCTGGAGAGGCTCGGCCATCGCGTCACCCGCGTCGACGTCGACCGCGACATCGCCGCCACGCTCGCCAAGCTGAAGCCCGACGTCGCCTTCAACGCGCTGCACGGGCGCGTCGGCGAGGACGGCACCATTCAGGGCGTGCTCGAAATCCTGCGCATTCCCTACACCCATTCGGGCGTGCTGGCCTCTGCCCTGGCGATGCAGAAGGATCTCGCCAAGGTCGTGCTCCAGGCGGCGGGGGTGCCGGTCGCCTACGGCGTCACCGTCGATCGCCACGAGGCGGCGCTCCGGCACGTCCTGGAGCCGCCCTATGTGCTCAAGCCGGTCGCCGAGGGGTCATCCTTCGGCGTGGTGATCGTCAAGAAGGATCGCGCCCACCCGCCCCAAGAGGTCGGTCGGGAGGATTGGCCCTACGGCGATCGGCTGCTCGCCGAACGTTTCGTCGCCGGCAAGGAACTCACCTGCGCGGTCATGGGCGATCGCGCGCTCGACATCATCGAAGTCCAGCCGGTGTCGGAAGCCTTCTACGGCTACGACGCAAAATACGCCAAGGGCGGCTCCGTTCACGTCCTTCCGGCGAAAATTAAACCGAAAATTTACCATGAAGTCCAAGAGTTGGCGTTGCGCGCGCATCGCGCGCTCGGCTGTCGCGGCGTCAGCCGGGCGGATTTTCGCCTGGACGAATCGAAGGGGGAGTCCGGCGACCTGGTCTGCCTGGAGGTGAACACGCAGCCGGGAATGACGGAAACCTCGTTGGTGCCGGATATGGCGGCGTACGCCGGCCTGTCGTTTGACGAGTTGGTGGAGTGGATGGTGGAGGACGCTTCGTGCGATCGCTGAGCGAAACGTTGGGGTTGCGGGCCGCGCCCCAGCCGGCGTTCGCGCTCGCGCGCCCGTCCGGCGCGCCGGTTCGCGTGCTCCTGCGCGGCGAGCGCGCCGCGCGCGGCCTGACGGGCTGGCGGCAGCGGCTCGATCGCCCGGCGCCGCGCGGCCTCGGAACGGCGCTGGCGATCGGCCTGCTCCTGGGCGCGGCGGTCCTCGGCGCGACGCGCGGCGGGGAGTATCAGGCGTTGGTGGAGCGCGAAGGCGGAATCGGCGACTTTGCGGCGCGCGCGCTCGGCTTCGGCGTCGACGTGGTGACGATCTCGGGCGAAGTGCAACTCACCGAGCCGGAGATCCTCGCCCTCGCGGGCCTCAGCCCGAAAGATTCGCTGCCCTTCTTCGACGCCGCGCGCGCGCGCAAGAATCTCGAGGCCTTGCCGCTCATCAAGCAGGCGAGCGTGCGAAAGCTCTATCCCAACCGGATCGTCATCGACATCGTCGAGCGCACGCCCTTCGCGCTCTGGCAGAAGGACGGCGAAGTTCACACCGTCGCGGCGGACGGGGCGGTCATCGCCGACATGCGCGATCAGCGTTTCTCCTCGCTGCCCTTCGTCGTCGGCGACGGCGCCAACGCCCGGCTCAGCGAATTCATGGGCCTGCTCGACGCTGCGGCGGAACTGAGGCCGAAGATCGTCGCGGGCGTGCTGGTCGGCGAACGGCGCTGGAACCTCAAGATGAAGTCGGGGATCGAGGTCAAGCTGCCCGAGAGCGATCCTCTGGCGGCGATGGCGACCCTCGTCGCCCTTCAGCGTCGTCAGCGGATTCTCGATCGTGACGTCCTGACGCTCGATTTTCGCGTGCCGGGCAAGGTTTTCGCGCGGCTTTCCGAAGATGCGGCGGCGGCGCGCGCCGCGGCGCGCCCGAAGAAGGCCGCCCCGCCATGAGCGTCAAACCGCTGACGCCGCGCATGCGACAAATTCCCTCGCACAAGAGCGCGATGCTTTCGGTCCTCGACGTCGGCGCGTCCAAGGTCGTCTGCCTGATCGCGCGGCTGACCCCGATGGAGCGTTCCGACACGCTGCGCGAGCGCACCCATCGCTGCAAGGTTCTCGGCATCGGCCATCAGCGCTCGCGCGGGGTCAAGGCCGGCGCGATCGTCGATATGGACGCCGCCGAAAACGCCATCCGCCTCGCCATCGACGCCGCCGAGCGGATGGCGGGCGTCGAGGTCGACAGCGTCGTCGTCAACATGTCCGGCGGGCGTCTTTCCTCGCAACTCTACGACGCCAAGGTGGCGCTGCGCGGCAAGGCGGTCAGCCAACAGGACGTCCACCGGGTGCTGGAGGCGGCGGCGGCGGCGGGGGCCTACACGGGCCGTTCGGTGCTGCATGCGGCGCCGACGGGCTTTCGGCTCGACGCGACGCACGGCGTGCGCGACCCCAAGGGGATGATCGGCGACGAACTCGGCGCCGAAATGCACGTCGCTTCGTGCGACGCCGCCGCGGCGCGCAACCTCATGCTCGCCGTCGAGCGTTGTCATCTGCGCGTGGCGGCGATGGTGGCTACGCCCTACGCCGCCGGACTTTCGACGCTCGTCGACGACGAAGTCGAGCTGGGCGCGGCGCTGATCGATTTCGGCGGCGGCTCGACCACGGTCGGCGTGTTCGCGGGCGGCCGGCTCGTTCACGTCGACGCCGTCGCGGTCGGCGGCAACCACGTCACGATGGACGTGGCGCGCGGGCTCTCGGTGAGCCTGGCGGACGCCGAACGGCTGAAGACGCTCTACGGGGCTTGCATCGCTTCGCCGTCCGACGATCGCGATTCGATCGCGGTTCAACGCGTCGGCGACGACATGGATCAAGCGAGCCACCTGCCGAAATCCGAACTCGTGCGGATCATTCGGCCGCGCGTCGAGGAAATTCTCGAACTCGTGCGCGACCGACTGAAGGCGGCGGGCCACTCGGCTCACGCCGGACGCCGGCTCGTGCTCACGGGCGGCGCCTGCCAGCTGACCGGCTTGCCGGAACTCGCCCGCGCCATCGTATCGAGTCAAGCGCGGATCGGCAGGCCGCTCGGCGTCGAAGGACTGCCCGAATCGGCCAAGAGCCCGGCGTTCGCCGCGGCGGTCGGCCTGATGGTCTATCCGCAGGTGGCGGGAATCGAGCATTTCGAGCCGCGCCGTTCGGGTGTGGGGTCGAGCATCGACGACGACGGCTACGTCGCTCGCGTCGGAAGATGGTTGAAAGAGAGTTTTTGATGCGAGGCGGCGACGCGCGCCGAAACTTCGCTCGCAGGGAATTCACGCGTTCGAACCGACGCCGGCGGGCGTCCAAGGGATGAGGCCAGCTATGTCGATCAATCTGAAGGCTCCGGAACTGCGGGAGTTGAAGCCCCGAATCATCGTTTGCGGAGTCGGCGGCGCCGGCGGCAACGCGGTCAACAACATGATCGTCTCGGGGCTCTCCGGGGTCGATTTCGTCGTCGCCAACACCGACGCCCAGGCGCTGACCTCTTCGCGCGCGGAGCGGATCATCCAGATGGGCCTGCAGGTGACCGAGGGGTTAGGGGCCGGCTCGAAGCCCGAGGTCGGGCGCGCCGCGGCCGAGGAGGCGCTCGAGGAAATTCGCGATCATCTGGCCGGCGCGCACATGGCGTTCGTCACCGCCGGCATGGGCGGCGGCACGGGAACCGGCGCCGCGCCGGTCATCTCCCGCGTGGCCCGCGAAATGGGCATTCTCACCGTGGGCGTGGTCACCAAACCGTTTCATTTCGAGGGCGGGCGGCGCATGCGCCTGGCGGAAGGCGGCATCAACGAATTGCAGAAGTGCGTCGACACGCTGATCGTCATCCCCAACCAGAACCTGTTCCGGGTCGCCAACGAAAAGACCACCTTCGCCGACGCGTTCGCGATGGCCGATCAGGTTCTCTATTCCGGGGTCGCCTGCATCACCGACCTGATGGTCAAGGAAGGCCTGATCAATCTCGATTTCGCCGACGTCCGTTCGATCATGAGCGAAATGGGCAAGGCGATGATGGGGACCGGCGAGGCGACCGGCGAGCGGCGCGCCGTGATGGCCGCCGAAGCGGCGATCGCCAATCCGTTGCTCGACGAGACCTCGATGAAGGGCGCCCGCGGCCTTCTCATCTCGATCACGGGCGGCAACGATCTGACGCTCTACGAGGTCGACGAGGCGGCCAGCCGCATCCGCCAGGAAGTGGACGAGGAGGCCAACATCATCCTCGGCGCGACCTTCGACTCCGCGCTGGACGGCGTCGTCCGCGTTTCCGTCGTCGCGACCGGCATCGATCAGGCGGTGATCGAGAAGATCGAGCCGGTTCAGTCGGCCGCTTCGATCGCTCGGACGGAAATTCCTTCGCGGCTGCGCTCGCCCGCGCCGCGCTCGTTGCCGACGCCGATCGCGGCGGAAAGCTTCGCCGAGACGGCGCCGGTTCTCCCCACGGCCGTCGCGCAGTCCGGGCCGGACGAAGTGGAAGTCCGTCCGGCCGCGCCGAAACCCGCGACGTTCGCGGAGCCCGTGGCGCAGCGTCGGGAAGAGCCGATCGAGGAGGAGTTCGTGCCCCCGGCGCCCGAACAACCGATGATCCGCCAGCCGCGCATGCCGCAGATCGACGAATTGCCTCCGATTGCGCAAACCCAACTGCGCGCGCATCGCGGCGAGGCGGCTCCGGCCGTTCATCCCGTCGAAACGCGGCGGCGTTCGCTGCTCGAGAAGCTCGCCGCCTTCGGCATCAGCCGGCACGAAGAAGAAGCGCCGGCCCCGGCGCCTCGCTCGATCGCGCCGGCGGCGCCACCCGCCCCGACGCCCAAGCAGGCCGCGAGCGGACTTCACGCGGAATACGGCCGTCCACAGCCTCGTCCGGCCACGCCGCGCCCGGCGCAGGGCAATCTGGACCCGCATGGCCGCGTCGCCGCGCGAGCCGCCCAGATGGAGGACGACCAGTTGGAAATCCCCGCCTTTCTGCGTCGTCAATCGAATTCCTGATTCGTTCTAAAGCGAGCGCCGACGGCCGCGGCCCTTGGACCGCGGCCGTTTCGCGTCGACGCAAGTCGCGGCGCCATTGGCCGAGAGTTCTAACTATCTAGTTGTTATAATTGTGCAAAATATGGTTTCCGAATCATGTAACGATTGTTCACGAAAGGTGATTTGGCCACACGCAGCGGCATGCCTATGGTCGCCCCGGCTTCGACGACGGGCGGGACGGTCGCGGGATTTCGGGCGACGCTTGCGCCGACGCGCGAGAAGACGAAGAGCGCCGCTGCGCGTTCACGGGTTCTCTGGCGTTTGTCGTGGACTTGGGGACGGTCGTTAGATGAAATTAGGCTTCCAGACGACCCTGCGCGACCGTGTCGAAATTCATGGTCTCGGAGTTCATTCGGCCGCGCCCGCCCGCGTCGTTCTGCATCCCGCCGATGTCGATTCCGGAATTGTCATTTTGCGCACCGGGCTGCCGAACGGGCGCGAGCGCCTGATCGAAGCCAAGTGGTCGAACGTGACGCAGACCGCGCTCTGCACGGTTCTCGGCGATTCGACCGGCGCGGCGGTGTCGACGGTCGAACATCTGATGGCCGCGCTCGCCGGTCTCCATGTCGACAACGCGCTGGTGGAAATCGACGGTCCGGAAATGCCGATCATGGACGGCTCGGCCGCCGAGTTCGTCGATGCGATCGACGCGGTCGGCCTCGCCCAGCAGCCGCGTCCACGCCGATATATTCGCGTGCTTCGGCCTGTGCGGGTCGAGTCGGGCCGCGCCCACGCCGAATTGCGCCCCACCGGCCGCGGCTTCCGCCTCGACGTGGAGATCGACTTCGACGCGGCGGCGATCGGGCGCCAGCGGCGCGCGTTCGATCTCGATCCCAGCGTGTTCCGCAAGGAGATCGCGCGCGCTCGGACCTTCGGCTTCGTCAGCGACGTGAAGAAATTGTGGCAGGCGGGATTCGCGCTGGGATCGTCCCTCGAAAATTCCGTCGCCTTGGACGGCGACGCCGTCCTCAATCCCGAAGGCCTGCGGTTCCACGACGAGTTCGTGCGACACAAGGCCCTGGACGTCATCGGCGATCTCTCGCTGGCGGGCGCGCCGATCATCGGCTGCTATCGGACCTATCGACCCGGCCACAAGATCAACGCCATGGCGCTCGCCGCGCTCTTTGCCGATCGCAAGGCGTACGAGATCGTCGAGAGCGCGCCGCGCAGGGTCTATTCGGCCGGCGCCGGAGCGATCGGGCGGCTCGCCACCGCCTATGCCGCGAACGCCGACTGAAGGCGCTTCGTTCTCCCCGGCCCTTCCATTCGCGCCGAACGGCGCCGAGACGGGGCGGATGCGCCGTCCGCCGGTCGGCCGGCGCCGCAGCCGCGAGCGGCGAAGGCGCGACAAAGGGACCACGCGATTCCGCGTTCGAGCGCCGGCGCCGGCGCTTTCGCGCCACAATCGGCCGGTTTAATGCGCTGCTGGCGCAACGCGTTCGGGGCCGGGTGGCGCGCGGCCGCGGACTGAGGTAAACAGCGCGAACCGGATAAGCCGCCGTTCGCGGGGCGCAACTTTTCGAGTTGAACGCATGACATTTGCCGCTTTGAATTCCAGCGCGTCCGTTCCGGCCCATCGCGCGCCGCGCCTGGCCGTCCGCGGCGCCCTCGTCTTGTGCGCCGCGATTTCGTTGGCGTCGTGCTCGTTTTTCGACGACCTCAATCCGTTCGGCGGCGAAAAATACAAGATGGTCGTCGAGCCCGACGTTCCCGCCACCAAGGTCTACGATCAGGGCCTGGCGAAACTGGCCAACGGCGCGCCGGCCGAGGCGGCCAAGAAGTTCACCGATCTCGGGACGAAGTTTCCCGATTCGGACTGGGCGCGAAAAGGCCTGTTGATGACCACCTACGCACAATTTCAGGCGGGCGATTACGACGGCGCGGAGACGTCGGCGGAGAAATACGTAAAGCTCTATCCCAAGTCGACCGAGGCCGCCTACGCGCTCTATCTCGAAGCGAGCGCGTATTACAGCCAGATCCCCGACGTTTCGCGCGACCAGGATCGCGCGGGCAAGGCTATGGATCTATTCAAGAAGGTCGTGCAGAATTATCCAGATTCGGAATACGTCAGCGACTCCAAATTCAAGATCCAAGTGACTTCCGACCAACTCGCCGGCAAGGAAATGTCGATCGGTCGGTTCTACCTCAATCGACGCAATTACACGGCGGCGATCAATCGCTTCCGCAACGTGCTGACCGCCTATCAGACGACGCGTCACTCGGAGGAAGCTCTCTATCGCCTGACCGAAGCCTATCTGGGGCTCGGCATTACGGACGAAGCGCAGACTGCGGCGGCGGTGCTGGGCCACAACTTTCCGGACGGGCAGTGGTATAAAGACGCCTATAACCTCCTGAAGGGCGGCGGCCTCGAGCCGAAGGAAAACCAGCAATCCTGGATTTCCAAGCTCTACCACGCCGTCGTCCCGTCCTGATCGGGCGAGGCGGCGGACCATGCTCGCCCGGCTTTCGATCCGCGACATCGTGCTGATCGATCAGCTGGATCTGGAATTTTCGCAGGGGCTGACCATCCTGACCGGCGAAACCGGCGCCGGCAAGTCGATCCTGCTCGACGCGCTGTCCCTGGCGCTGGGCGCGCGCGGCGACGGCGCGCTCGTCCGCCACGGCCAGGCCCAGGGGCAGGTGACGGCGACCTTCGATCTGCCGCCGGATCATCCCGTCTTTCAGGCGCTCGCCGGCCAGGACATCGCCGCGGACGGCGAACTGATCTTTCGGCGGGTTCAAATGGCCGACGGGCGCACGCGCGCCTTCGTCAACGATCAGAGCGTCAGCGCGCAGACGCTTCGCGCCGTCGCCGCCGATCTGGTGGAGATTCACGGCCAGCACGACGAGCGCGCGCTGCTGGACGCCTCGACCCATCGCGCGCTGGTGGACGCCTATGGCGGCAACGAGGCGCTGACGAAAGCGACGCGCGCCGCTTTCGCGTCGCTGCGCGAAGTCGAGGCGCGGCTGGCCAACGAGCGCGCGCGCGTCGCCGCCGCGCAGGCCGAGGCCGATTTCGCGCGGCACGCCCATGAAGAACTGACGCGGCTGGACGTGAAGCCGGGCGAGGAGGAAGCCCTGGCGGAACGGCGCGCGCGCATGATGCAGGGCGAGAAAGTCGCCGCCGACATCCGCGAAGCGCAGCAGAGCCTATCCGGCGACGCGGCGATCCTGCCCGTGCTTTCGGCGATCGCGCGCCGTCTGCAACGGCGCATGGCGCAGGCGCCCGCGCTGATCGAGCCGAGCGTGCTGGCGTTGGACGAGGCGATGGAGGCGCTCGAAGTCGCCACGCAAGCGGTCGAAAGCGCGCTCGCCGCCTGCGACTTCGATCCGCGCGAACTCGAGCGCTGCGAGGAGCGCCTGTTCGCGCTGCGCGGCATGGCGCGCAAGTACGCGACGCCCGTGGACGGCCTCGCCGCGCTGGCGGCGAAATACGCCGACGAATTGGCCGATCTCGACGCAGGCGAGCAGCGGGTCGTCGCGCTCGAAGGAGCGGCGCGCGCCGCGTCCGAGGCTTACGCCGAGGCCGCGGCGGCGTTGTCGAACGCGCGCCGCGACGCCGCGCTGCAATTGGAGCGCGCGGTGAACGACGAACTGCCGTCGCTGAAACTGGAGCGCGCGCGCTTCAGCGTCGAGATCACGCGCGACGACAGCCTGATTTCCGCCGACGGCTGCGATCGCGCGGAGTTCTGCGTGCAGACCAATCCGGGCTCGCGGCCGGGGACGTTGATGAAGGTCGCCTCGGGCGGCGAGCTCGCGCGCTTTCTCTTAGCGCTCAAGGTCTCGCTCGCCGAGCGCGGGACCGCCCCGACGCTGGTTTTCGACGAGATCGACACAGGGGTCGGCGGCGCGGTCGCCGACGCGATCGGGCAGCGCCTGGCGCGCTTGGCAGTCAAGGCGCAGGTTCTCGCCGTCACCCACGCCCCCCAGGTCGCCGCCCGCTCGCATCGGCACTTCAAGATCGTCAAGAACGAAGTCGGCAAGGGCGAACGCGTCGCCACCCAGGTGATTTCGCTCGACCCCATGGCGCGGCGCGAAGAGATCGCGCGGATGCTCGCGGGAGCGGAAATCACCGGCGCGGCCCGGCTGGCGGCCGAAAGCTTGATCGAGAAGGCCGGGTGATGGAGCCTCGGCGGCGGGCGGCGATGGCGCAGGATGACGGGCGGGAAATCGGCGAGCGGCGACGGCGCGAGCGTCTGGCGGCGGCGTTGCGCGAGAATCTGAAGCGTCGCAAGGCTCAGCGGCGCGCGCGCGCCGCGAAGGGCGAGGCGGCGCCGCCCGACGGACCGTCGACGGCGGCGCGCGAAGAGCCGAGTCGTTGATCGCGCGGCGAAGCAAAACGCTTAGCGTCCGGCGGCGCCCTCAAAGCGGCAGAGCGGTCTGGTCCTTGACTTCCTTCAACGCGATGCTCGAGCGGATCTGCGCGACGAAGGGCCAACGGAAGATCTTGTCGTCGAGGAAGGCCTGATAGTCCTTCGGATCGCGGGCGACGATCTTGATGATGTAGTCGGCGTCGCCCGTCACCGCATAGCATTCGAGAACTTCCGAACAGGCCCGCATCGCCTTTTCGAATTGCGCCGCGGTGTTCTCGGCGTTGCGCTGCAACGTCACATGGGCGAAGACGCAGAGATCGAGACCGAGCTTTTCGCGATCGAGCCTCGCGACGTAGCCGCGGATGATCCCCGCTTCCTCCATCGCCTTCATGCGTCGCCAGCACGGCGTCGGCGAAAGGCCGATTCGGTTGGCGACCTCCTGCAGCGTCTGACGCCCGTCGATCTGCAGGACGGCGAGGATTCGGCGGGAGGCGTCGTCGAGATCGATCTCCGTCAATTCGGCGTATCCTGAGAAAATTATTCGCAAAAGCAGGCGATCGAGCGCCTCTTTGGCAAAAGCCTATCGCAATCGCTGGGTAAAATCCACGCAAACAACCAAAGCGAGGAAACCCCGATGGACAGCCCCACCGTTCTCGAGAATCCCGTCGTCCTGACCGGCAAGGACCTTTCGATCGCGGCCCTCGTCGCGGTTGCGCGCGGCGGCGCGCGCGTTGCGACGGCGCCGGGGATCGCCGGCCCGGTTCAGGCCTCCCGCGACGCGCTGATGAGAAAGCTCGGCCGCGAGGAAATCATTTACGGCGTCAGCACCGGCTTCGGCGCCAACGTGAAGTATTTCATCCCGCCCTCGGAGCTGAAGGCGCTGCAGGAGAACGTGCTGCATTCGCTGTGCTGCGGCACGGGACCGGATCTCGATCCGGCGATCGTGCGCGGCGCGATACTCTTGCGCGCCAACGCGCTGAGCAAGGGCTACTCCGCGGTGCGCCCCGTCGTCATCGATTCGCTAGTCGCGCTGCTCAACGCCGGGATCACGCCGATCGTGCCCCGCTACGGGTCCGTCGGCGCCAGCGGCGACCTCGTCCCCTCCGCCTATATCGGCAGCGCGCTGTCGGGCGAAGGCGAGGCGTTGTGGCGCGGCGAGCGCGTGAGCGTGGCCGAGGCGCTGCGCCGCAACGGCATCGAGCCGATTCGCCTCGAGGCCAAGGAGGGCCTCGCGCTGGTCAACGGGACGACGGTGATGACCAGCGTCGCCGCGCTCACGCTGCACGACCTCGACTATCTCGCGCGACTGACCCTCGCCGCCGTCGCGATGACGGCCGAAGCCCTGAAGGCGACCGGCGATTCGTTCCGCGAGAACATCCAGCTCGTCAAGAACCATCCCGGCCAGATCGAGGCGGCGCGCCTGCTGCGCGATTATTCGGCGGGCGGCACGCTGCTCTTCGACCTCGACGCGCTGCGCGAGGACATCCGCCTGAACCGCATCGACGCCACGCGCACGATCGAGACCGAGGGCATCCAGACGCCCTATTCGCTGCGCTGCGCGCCGCAGGGCCTCGGCCCGGCGCTCGAAAACCTGGAATTCGCCGGGCGCGTCGTCGAGCGCGAAATGAATTCGGTCAACGACAACCCGCTGATCGACGCCGAGCGCGACGAGGTCTATCACACCGGCAATTTCTACGGCGGCCATATCGCGCGGATGTTGGACGGCGCGAAGATCGACATCGCCAATCTCGCCAATTGGGCCCACTGCCTGATGGCGATGTTGATGGACCCGCGCTTCAGCAACGGCCTGCCGGCGAGCCTGGCGATCGATCCGGGCCTCTCCAGCGGCTTCAAGGGCATGCAACTGGCGCAGACCAGCCTCGTCGTCGCCTGCCGCCAGATGGCCGGGCCGAGCTCGATCCACACGCTGCCGACCGAGCAATACAATCAGGACATCGTCAGTCTGGGCATGCACGCCGCCATGGGGGCCAACGACATGACGGCGCGGCTGCGCGACGCGTTGTCGATTCTGATCCTGGCCCTGTGTCAGGCGGCCGATCTGCGCGGCGTCGGCGAGGGCCGTGAACGGCTGGGCAAGGCCGGCGCCGGCATCTATGCGGCGACGCGCCGGGCGTCGCCTTTCGTCGCCAAGGATCGGCCCCTGGCCCGCGACATCGCCGCCGTGAACGCGCTGATCGAAGAGCGCGCCTTCGCGCTCTGACGGACGGCTCGCGCCGCCGACCCGACGGCGGGCTTGCCCCGGCCCGCCGCGGAGCCTATTTAGCCTTGCGCGCGGCCCGGCGCCGGCGCCGAGGAGAGATATGGCGTCGAGCCAGCGAAGCGCGAGCGGGGCCGAGACGAGGCGTGAGCGCCGCGCGGCGCCTTTGCGCGAGAATCCGAAGCGCCGCAAAGCCCAACAGCGCCGTCGCGCCGGCAAGGCCGCGCGCCGCGAATCGCTGGCGGGCGCGCCCGGCTTGGGCGATAATTCACAAAATTTGGCGACGAGCGGCGTCGTCGAGAAGACGAAGGGGCGGTGATGGATCGCATACAGATTAGGGGCGGCGCGAAACTGCAGGGCGTGATTCCGATCTCCGGCGCCAAGAACGCGGCGCTGCCGCTGATGATCGCCTCCCTGCTCACCGACCAGACGCTGACCCTGGAAAACCTGCCGCGGCTCGCCGACGTCAGCCAGCTCGTGCGCATCCTGGGGAACCACGGCGTCGACTACTCCCTCGACGGCAAGCGGCTCGGCGAAGAGGCGACCGCCGGGCAGACCGCGCATCTGCGCGCCAGAACCATTGTCGACACGACGGCGCCTTACGAACTCGTCTCGCGGATGCGCGCGAGCTTCTGGGTGATCGCCCCGCTCTTGGCGCGCATGGGCGAAGCGCGCGTCTCGCTGCCGGGCGGCTGCGCGATCGGCACGCGCCCCGTCGATTTTCTGCTGATGGCGCTCGAGCGGCTCGGCGCCGAGATGAGCATCGAGGCGGGCTACGTCGTGGCCAAGGCGCCCAAGGGCCTGACCGGCGGCGAGATCGAATTTCCCAAGCCGACGGTCGGGGGAACGCACACCGCGATGATGGCGGCGGCGACCGCGCGCGGCTCGACGCTCGTGCGCAACGCCGCGCGCGAGCCCGAGGTGAAGGATGTCGCGGATTGCCTCAACAAGATGGGCGCGCGCATTCACGGCGCGGGCACGTCGACCATTGAGATCACCGGCGTCGCCCGCCTTCACGGCGCCCGCCATCGCGTCCTTCCCGACCGCATCGAGGCCGGCACCTATGCGACCGCGGTGGCGATGACGGGCGGCGACATCCTGCTCGAAGGGATCGGCCCCGATCTGTTCCAGGAGGCGCTCGACGCGCTGGCGCGGGCCGGAGCGAGCGTTTCGAGCGACAACCGGGGCGTGCGCGTCACCCGCAACGGCGCCGGCATCGGCGCGGTCGATATTTCGACGGCGCCGTTCCCGGGGTTCCCGACCGATCTGCAGGCCCAGTTCATGGCGCTGATGACCCGCGCCCACGGCACTTCGCGCATCACCGAGACCATCTTCGAGAATCGCTTCATGCACGTGCAGGAGCTGGCGCGATTGGGCGCCCGCATCAAGCTGGACGGCGACACCGCGGTGGTCGAGGGCGTCGATCGGCTGCTCGGCGCGCCGGTGATGGCGACGGACTTGCGCGCTTCGGTCTCCCTGGTCATCGCGGCGCTCGCGGCGGAGGGGGAAACCACGGTCAATCGCGTCTACCACCTCGACCGCGGCTTCGAGCGTCTCGAACACAAGCTGGCGGCCTGCGGCGCCGACGTCACCAGGATTTCAGGCTGAGTCATGTCGCTCGCCCCGAACCTGCTCAAACTGGTCGCGCTCGATCGCGAGGGCCTCGGCGTGATTTCCGCTCACGCCCAGGATTCGTGCCTGCGGCGCGCGGACATGACTTGGCAGCCGAAGCAAAAGCGCTTCCTCCTCAGCGCGATGCGGTTCGACTGGGCCGGCGTGAAAGAGGGGCGCGACGAGCGCATCGGCTCGGTGCTTCGCTTCGACCGGGTTCTCAAGGTGTCGCACCTCGGCCTCGACGACCGCGACGAAAGCCAGGTTTTGAACCTTCTCGCGGTCACGTTCGAGAAGACCGATCCGCCGGCGGGCATGGTGTTGCTGGCGTTCGCGGACGGCGCCATCGTGCGCCTCGAGGTCGAATGCCTGGAAGCCGAACTGCGCGACGTCGGTCCGCGCCGACCCGCGCAGGAATGTCCGGGACATGCGCTGACGAGCGCGGGGGCGTTCTGACCGACGGCGGCGGAGTTCACGATGGCGATCACCCTCGACATGGGCGCGGCGGATTTCGAACGCCGCTTCCGCGCGCTGCTTGAAGCCAAGCGCGAATCGGCGGTCGACGTCGACGCCGCGGCGGCCGCGATCATCGCCGACGTGCGCGCGCGCGGCGACGCGGCGTTGGCCGAATACACGCTACGCTTCGATCGGGTCGATCTCACGCGATCCGGGTTCCGCATCGCCGCCCGGGAAATCGACGCGGCCTTCGCGGCCTGCGATCCAGCGGCGCTGAAGGCGCTCGAGTTCGCCCACGAGCGCGTCCTCGCCTATCATCGCCGTCAGAGCCCGAGCGACGTCTCGTTCGTCGACGCGCTCGGCGTCGAGCTCGGCTGGCGCTGGCGCGCCATCGACTCGGTCGGGCTCTACGTTCCC
>Ga0181533_1003403_pt1 | contig 17351 bp, 12 predicted proteins | sample PEATcosm2014_Bin_45_FD_119772 | JGI IMG/M metagenome (GOLD analysis project Ga0181533, IMG submission 119772) | Peatland microbial communities from MTU Mesocosm Facility, Houghton, MI, USA - PEATcosm2014_Bin11_60_metaG | ecosystem: Environmental > Terrestrial > Soil > Wetlands > Peat | place... | reverse complement strand
TTGGCCCACTGTAAATCCGTCAAATCGCTGGGGTACATGACCACAAACTAACCGCCAAACCCCTGCTCGCATAGTCTTTCGTCGGCTCCTGAACCTAGTTTTTAAACAGGTTCTTAGGCGTGTGGTTCGGGGCATGCCGCTGTGGCCCCGGTTCGTGCTTTTGCAGCCCGGCCCCGTATCTCCCTCGGCAACCGCTGCACTAAAAGTAATGGTGCGGCGGTTGACGAGCAACGCGGGTCGCGCTACTCTCGCAATACTGGAATTGGTACTCAACCTCAATCGGCGGCCTTGCAGGACAACCCAGACCATGGACCCGGTTGTGCCCTGCGCTCTTCGACTCCTTTCAAAATCAACCGTTTGCCTGCAAGCGCCCGGGGGGCGCTTGCGTTCGAGTGGTGTGCTGCCGATACACCTTAAATACAATTCACTGTTCCGGAGGACGTTGACCCTTTGAAGATCGCTTTGGAGATCACGCCAAACCTCGAGCCCCTGTTCGGGACCCGCGATGAAAACCTAAGGCTGATGGAAGACTCACTCGGCGTTCGCATCGACCTTCGCTCCGACGCCGTGCACGTGCAGGGACCGGAAGAAAGCGTGGTCCGCGTGCGGCGGATTTTCGAAGATTTTGAGGCGTTGCGCCGTCAGGGCATCAATCCCCACAACGGCGAGCTGAACGGCATGCTGCGCCTGGTGGTGGCCGATGCCGCGATGACTCTGCGCACGGTGGCCGAAGCCGGCAAGCAGCGGTCAGTTGGGATCAAGCGCACCGTGCAGCCGCGCTCGCTCAACCAGAGCCGCTACGTGGAAGCCATCGAACAGAACGATATGGTGTTCGGCGTGGGCCCGGCCGGAACCGGCAAAACCTACCTGGCCGTGGCCATGGCCGTGGCCGCCATCAACGCCAAACGCATCAGCCGGATTGTTCTGGTGCGCCCCGCGGTGGAAGCCGGCGAGCGGCTGGGATTTTTGCCCGGCACCTTGCAGGAGAAGATCGATCCCTATCTGCGCCCGCTCTACGACGCGCTGTTCGACATGATTGACGTTGAGAAGGTGGACAAAATGCTGGAGCGCAACGTCATCGAAGTGGCTCCGCTGGCCTTCATGCGCGGCCGCACGCTCAACGACGCGTTCATCATCCTCGACGAGGCGCAGAACACGACCATCGAACAGATGAAGATGTTCCTGACGCGCATGGGCAACAATTCGAAGGCCGTGATCACGGGCGACATCACGCAGATCGATCTGCCCAACCCGCGCAAGTCGGGATTGCTGGACGCGATCAATATTCTGGGCGGCGTGGAGGGCGTGGCCTTTTGCCATTTCGAAGAGGGAGACGTGGTCCGCCATCCGCTGGTGCAGCGCATTGTGCGCGCGTACGAGAGCGCCAAGCCACAGCAGCAGGAGTTACCGCTGGAGGGCTCGATACCGGTGGGCGTTTCGGAGAGAGAAGATCGGCAGGACGGGCAGGCGAAGCATCCAGCCAAGCCGCAGTAATACAGGGCTCAGGGAACAGGGAACAGAAAAAGCGGGCTGGGGTCGCAGGAGCGCGATCCCAGCCTTTGCTGTCTCTGGGGCTGCTACGGCTTGGCGGGGGTGGTCTGCTTGCTGAAAACGTAGTGGCAGGGGCGGCCGTAAATGCCGAGTCCCGTGCTGCGATCGCCCTCGCCCTCGGTGGCGGTGAAATGCGACTTCACTTCGTAGCTGTACTGCTCGCCCTTGCTCACGAGCGGGCCGTGCGCGTACTGCGTCGAGGCGACCACGCCGTTCGCCGTCAGCTTGGCGCTGCCATCGCGATTGATTTTTCCATCGAGCGCCAGGTAGCCGGGCTGTCCCGCGTCGCCGCGCTCGCCGTGCAGGTTGTTGTTCGCAACGGTGCTGGTAAAGCGCCAGGTGTACCCCTGGGCGCTGCCCTTGGCTTCGCAGGTCATGGTGGTATTCCATACGCCGTCAAAGGGGCCGGCCGCATTCTGGCCGCCCGCCGCCATGGTGAGCAGAAATAGTGCAGAAAATATGGTCTTGCGCATGAAAACTCCCTTCGGCAGGGGATTTTACTCCCGGATCGCCGTCGCGTCAGTGACAGAGCGAGGCAAATACGTTCTGGGGGCACGCCTGCCGGCACGCGCGCTTCGCGTATCATCGAATCAGACCCGGAGCCGCGCCCGCAGGAACCGCGGCCCCGCGCACGATGATCCTCATCGACCCAGAGCTGGACTTTTCCGCAACGGCGGATGCGCTGAACCCGGATTCGGCGGAGCCTACTGCTGGGCCTGCCGCGGCCCAGAGTCGAAAATCGCCCGCGAAGCCGCTGCGGCTGCCCTCCACTCGAACCTTGGCGCAATTTTTGACGCAGGCACAAACCGCAGTGCGGTTGCGGGGTCAGGTGACGGTGCTGCTGACCAGCGACGCGGCGATGCGCGACCTGAACGCACGTTTTCGCGGCAAGAACCAGCCGACGGATGTGCTGTCGTTCCGCTCCGAGCATCTCGTCCGGGGTACAGAGAACGTCGCAGGCGACGTGGCCATCAGTGTGGAGACGGCGCAGAGGCAGTGCGCGGAACAGGGGCACTCGCTGGCCATCGAGATCAAGGTGCTGATGCTTCACGGGTTGCTGCACCTGGCCGGCCACGATCATGAAACCGATGCGGGCGAAATGCAGCGGCGCGAGCGGAGTTTGCGCGCACGGCTGGGGCTGCCGCTGGGGTTGATTGAGAGCGCGGCCTCTCCCACCCTTTCGCAAAAGGCGCGAAAGGATGGGGCACGGCCTCTTCGCAAGGAAAGCGAGAAGCGAGGGGCACGGGCGAGGATCAAAAAGTCATGACTCCGCTCCAGATTGCGTTTGTCGCTGTGCTCGTGGTGGTGGCGACACTGGCCTCGTACATCAGCCGCGTCTACTCCGAGTTTGGCAAGATTCTGAGCCGCGAGGTCGAGGAAAATCTGGACGCGTGGGAGGAGCGGATTGAGCCGCATCTCGGCCTAAGCCGCGAGCACGCCGCTTTGTGCGCGAATGTTCTGGTGCAGCTTTCGCTGGGGCTCATCGCGCTCGAGTTCGGGGCGATTCTCTTTGGCCGCGCGACGCAACAAGGCGAGGCGAACCCGGCGGAGATTGCTCAGGCGGTTCTGGGCGTGGTGCTGGTGGTCATTTTCTGCAACCAGCTGATTCCGTCGCTGCTGTTTAACCGCACGCGCGGGCTGTGGGCGGCCCGGTTGCTTTGGCCCATCTGTTTGCTGCTGTGGCTGGCGACGCCGGTCACGGTCTTCATCCGCTTCTTTTTTTCTGTGGCGGCGCTGGCCGAGGCCCCGACCGACTCCGAAGAGGAGCCCGCGCCCGACGTGGACGCGCTGATCGAGGCCGGCGAGGAAGAGGGAATCCTGGAACAGAGCGACCGCGAGCTGGTGCGCTCGGCGGTGGAGTTTGGAGACATGCTGGTGCGCGAAGTGATGACGCCGCGCCCGGAGATTTTCGCGGTCTCGGAATCGATCACGCTGGAGCGCTTTCTGGAGCTGCTGAAGCAGCACAATTACTCGCGCGTTCCGGTCTACTCCGGCTCGCTCGACAACATCAAAGGGCTGGCCTTCGCGCACGACCTGCTGCAGATTGCCGATGAGGAGGCACACACACGCAGCGTGGCGACGATACTGCGCTCGGCCGCGTTCGTGCCTGAGACCAAGCGCGGCTACGAATTGCTGCGCGAGATGCAGCGCGAAAAGCAGCACATGCGCATCGTGATTGACGAGTATGGCGCCGTTGCTGGCCTCGTGACCATTGAGGATCTGCTGGAGCAGATCGTGGGCAACATCCGCGACGAGCACGAGACCGACACGCAGATCGAAGAGCCGCAGCGCGAGGTTTCGGGCTCATGGCTCGTGCCGGGGAGCTTTCCCGCCGACCAACTGGGCGATCTGCTGGGCGAGACGGTGGAACTGGGCGAAGACTACGAAGCGACGACGCTGGGCGGCCTGGTGAGCGAGATTGCGGGGCGCATTCCCAAGGCCGGCGAAACGGTGATGCTCGATCCGCTGGGACTGCGCGTGGAGATTGTGGCGTCGACGGGGCGGCGCATCGAGCGGGTACGGCTGTTTCCGCCCGTGGCGCGGCTGCCGTTTCCGAAGGATGCCTGAAGTCTGCCGGCGCTTGCCGGAGTGGGAGGAGGAAATTCGCTCAAGCGAATTCCTTCGCGCGGCGCGCCTTCCACGCGCGCCACTCTTCGGCAGTGATTTCCCATATCTCCGACGGCAGGCGGCCGCACACGTAGTCCCGCTCTTCGACGCCGACGAGACGCATGCCCTGACCCTCAGAGATGCGGCGCGAAGCGGTGTTGTCGCGGGCCTTGGCGACGCGCAGCACCGGGAAGCCCAGCGTCTCAAACCAGAAATCGTTGGCCCAGGCACAGGCTTCGCTCATCAATCCCTTCCCCTGCCACGCGAGACCTAGCCAGAAGCCCCGGTTGTCGTGGTCGCCGCGGCGCAGATTGAGGACGCCGATGACGCGCTGCGGCTCGCTCTTCAGGCGCAGCGTCCAGATCCATTCATCGCCGCGGGCGATGGCGGGCAGGGCGAAGTCGCGAATGAATTGGAGAGCGCCGTCGGCGGGATAGGGCCAGGGAATCACATGGCGCAGGTAGCGCACGATCTCCCAGTGCGGGAACAGTTCCTGAATCTGGGGTGCGTCGCCGATGGAGATCGGGCGCAGGATGAGCCGCGCGGTTTGGCCGTCAGTGAATTGGCCATCGGGCGTCATGCGGTGATGTTAGCAATGTTTCGGCGCTCCGTCTCAGCGTTCGAGCGTTCCGTCCGCGATAATAGGAATGGAGCATCGCGCGTGAAATCCGGATTTGTTGCCATCCTCGGCCGGCCCAACGTGGGCAAAAGTACCCTGCTGAACGCCCTGACGGGCGAGAAGGTGGCCATTGTTACCGCCAAGCCGCAGACCACGCGCAACCGCATCATTGGAGTGCTGGAAGTGCCGGCGCAGAAGGGCAAGCATCCGGCAGCGCAGATTGTGTTTGTGGATACGCCCGGCGTGCACAGGCCCGCTTCGCAGCTCGACCGGCGCATGCTGCAGGAGGTGCACGAGGCGCTGGAATCGCGCGACCTGGTGCTGGTGCTGATGGATGTGACGCGGAGGATCCGGCTTACCGAATCAACGAACGCCAAAGGCAAAGGCCGCTTCGACGCGTCGAACGAGGACGAGTTTCTATTCTCGCTGATCCGCAAGCTGGATTGCCCGGTGTTCCTGGTACTGACGAAGATCGATCTGGTGCGCAAGGATGAGCTGCTGCCGATGATCGAATCGCTCACGAAGCGGCACAACTTTGCGCAGGTGATCCCGGTGAGCGCGCGCAAGCGTGACGGCCTGGACGTGCTGGTGCGCAAGATTGTGGATGTGCTGCCCACGGGCGAACGCTACTTCCCAAAAGACCAGTACACGGACCAGCCGGTGCGCTTCATGGTGGCTGAATTGATCAGAGAAAGTATCTTGATCGAGACCGGCGAGGAGGTTCCATATGCGGCGGCCGTGGTGATTGAGCGCTTTGAAGAGCCGGAAGGACAGCCGAGACCGGGCAAGAAACCGCTGACACGGATCAACGCGGCGATTTACTGCGAGCGCGCGGGGCAGAAGGCGATTTTGATCGGCAAGGGCGGATCGAAACTGACGGCGATCGGGACCAGCGCGCGGCGCAAGATCGAGTCGCTGCTGGGGACGCGGGTGTATCTGGAGCTGTACGTGATTGTGGAGCCCGGCTGGCGCGAGTCGAGGGCTTTTGTCGAGTCGCTCGACTGGCGCAACCAGTTGGAACAGCTGGCAGAAACGCAGCCCGGCGAAGAAGACGAGTAGGTCGCATCAAGATTTGCGCTTGGCTAAAGCCCTGACCTACCAGTCGTGCCCTTTCAAAAAACTACGCCGTTTACTAATCCGCTATATTTCACGCGGAAACGGTTACAAACGCGGACACAATGCCTTCGCTGGTGACGCCAGCAGTCGACGCACCGTCGTTGCAGCGCATGGAAATGCGCGCGCGGCCGTTGTAAAGCTGCACGACACGCGAACCGGTGGAGGTGCCCTGGTTGTCAATCAGGCATCCGCTGCCGGCGAGGGAAAAGCGCACCACATTTTTCGCGTCGAGACAGAGCACATCTTTGGCATCGAAGGCCGTGGCTTCAATGGTGACGACGTCTTTGTCGCGGGCGATTTGCGCCAGGCGAAAACGCGCCGGCTTGCCCCACTTCGCGGTCTGATACTGGAGCTCGACTTCATCGCTGACCGTGACGCCATTCTTGCTGGCGACGACGCGGAGATGGTTTTTGCCAGGAGCGAATTTCACCATCCAACGCAGACCGGCGGCGGGAAAATCCTGGCTGTTGCGCTGCCTCGTGCCGGCGGATGCGCCGTTAACGAAGAGTTCGGCCGTGGGGCAGTTGGAATAGACCTTGACCATGCGCGCCTGGCCCTCCGCACCCCAGCGCACCGGCCAGGTGTGGCCGTAGATGTGCGCCATGGGCTCCTCGGTCCAATAGGACTGGAAGACGAAGTAGCCTTCTTTCTTCGTCATGTCACGCTCGATGACACCCTTCTGGTTCACGCGCGGCACGGGGTTTTCCACGCGCAAGGGCGTAGTGAAATCTTTGAAGGCCCACTGCGCCGAACCGCTCAGCCAGGGCAGGGTTTCCTGCACCTTCAGATACCAATCGAAGAGGTCGCAGGCGTAGGTTTCAGACCAATCGCCGTTGTGCGACTCAGCAGCCTTGGCTCCCTTTTGCAGTGAGTCCGGAGTGTTTTCAGAAAGGTCTGCGCCAAATGGAGCCTTCGCCGCCGGCTCAGGCATTTCAGCGTGGCGGCGGGCATGGCTGTCTGCGCCCCACTCAATGTGCACGAAGCGCTTGACCTGCGCGCGCTGCTTTTCGAGGGCGCCTTGATAGTCGGTGTAGACGCCGCTGTACCAGCCAGCCCAGATGGAAGGCGAATACACGTCGGGGATGTCGCGCGCAAAATCGCAACGGCGCAGCGAGGTGAAGCGCGACGGGTCCATCTCGTGGGCGAGCGCGTTCATCTCCTGCATGAAACCACGAATCGCCGCCTGATCCAGCGCCGGATACTCGCCGGGCCAGTCGTCTTCATTGCCCAGGCCCCACATGATCACACTGGGGTGGTTGAAGTGCTGGTCGATCATGTTGGCGAGCATGAGGCGCGTCTGGCTCTTCCAGTTTTCGTCGCCTACGCCGGAACGGCACCACGGCGCTTCTTCCCAAACCAGCAGGCCGAGTTCGTCGCAGAGGTCGAGCACCAGTTTCGCCTGCTGATAGTGGCCGAGGCGGATGAAGTTGGCGCCCATGGCCTTGACCAGCTCCATTTCGGTGCGGATGAGCGCGTCGGGCTCGGCGGCGGCGAAGCCGGCGTGGTCCATGTGGCGCTGCGTGCCGCGGAGCAGCAAGCGCTCGCCGTTCAGCTTGAAGGGCCCATGGTCTTGAAACTCCGCGTTGCGGATGCCGAAGCGCTCCTTCACGACGCTTTTGCCGTAGGGAGTGGTGAGCGTGACGCTGCAGGTGTAGAGATTGGGGTAAGCGGGCGCCCAAAGTGATGGAGACGCAATCGTAGCGGATGCGATTTCTGCTTCGGCGTCCCATGCGGCGAGGGATTTTTCGAGATGAGCGATGGTTTTGCCGGCGGGATCGGCGATTTCCACGGTGAGCGCGGCGCTGCCGGAAAATTTCGCGGGGTTATAGAGGCGGGCCTTCACTTTGACCGTGGCCGCGGAGCCGGGGAGGAACGATGGCGCGACGTGTACTGCTTCAAGAGATACTGCGGGGACATAGGCCAGATGGACGTGACGGTAGAGGCCGCCATAGAGACTGAAGTCGCTGAGGTCGGAGGGAGGCCGCTCGAGGTTTTCGGAATTATCGCAGAGGACGGCGAGGGGAACGCCGCTTTTACTTGCAGGCGCGGCGGCAACCGCGTCGGTAATGTCGAGCACGAATTCGTCGTATCCGCCCACGTGCGAGCCGACCACGGCGCCTGCGACGTACACATGCGAAGTTTGCCCGGCGCCTTCGAAGTAAAGCAGCGTGCGGCCATCTTTGATGGGATTGGCCAGGGCCAAGTGAGTGCGGTACCACCCGTGACCGCGATAGTACGGCGTATCGGGATCGCAGGCGTCGTATGCGTTGAAGCAATGAGGCAGCGAGACTTTTTCCCAAACCGCGATCTCGTCGCCGCGCCAGACCTCCCAGGGTCCGTCAAGCGCGCCGCGATAATACTCCCAGCCGGAGTCGAGACACTGGGAGGCAGAGCAGGCCTCGGCATTGGCGAGTACCGGACGCACGAGGGATGCCGGCAGCGCCATCCTCCCTTGTGTGGCTGCCGCAACTGCGGCCATCGACTTTAAAAAGCGCCGGCGCGAAAAATTGAATGAGTGCGGCATAGGTTTTCTATCTCGTGCTTCAGGGTCACGGCAACCGGCTTCTGGCAAAAAACTCCCCTGGTGCGGCCCGGAACCGGACCCGTGGTTGCGTCAAGCCCTTGTTTTTTCGCTCATCGCCGCTGAGCGCAGCCTAAATTCCCTCGGTCTCTTCCCGCGCGAAGGCGCGCCAGTGGAGTTCGTGCTGTCCCACCCTTTCGCCCAAAGTTTCAAGAAGCAGGTTCTTCGGCTCGCTCCGCTCGCTCAGAATGACAGAAAGGATGGGCACGGCAAGTTTCATCTTCAATCGGCCGGAGGCCTGTTGCGGCGGCCGATGCGCCGGCTCGCCCGGCGGTTTATCCCTTGCCTTTCGGGGCCCCGTTCTCCGGTTTCTCCGATGCATGGAGGCCCTTGCATCGGAGTGGTCATAAACCGGCGAACGGAGCCCTTCCTGTTAAAGCGTGCAACCGCGTCAGAAGCTGATGCGCAAAGTCAACTGAAGCGTGCGTGCCGCGTTGTAGGAGCTGCAACCCACGCCGCCGGGAGAGGAGCATACTGTGCCGTCGGTGCTGTTCGGGTTGGGCAGGCCCTGGTGGTTAAATACGTTGAAGGCGTCCACGTTCATGCGCACATTGGCCCGCTCTGTGATCGGGAAGACCTTGAAGAGCGAAGCGTCGGCGACCCAGTTCGTCGGCCCATGCAGAGTCGTATGGGCGAAGGGATTGGTCACGTCGATGGCGCCTCCCCCCGCGCCGTTGTCGTTGTTGCCTGGGACATCGCCATAGCCGATCTCGGTGTTAGCCGCCTGGCCGGTGACGTTGTTCATGAAGACATCGTTAGCGCCGGAATACTTGCCAACGACCGTCTTGAGCGGAGTGCCGGACGGCGCGGCGCACAGATTGTCCATAGGCTGCTGGTATGGTATCCAGTTGCCGGGCAGGCCGCTGACAACGGTCGCCAATCCCGTCGTGCAGGCATTGGGTAGCTGCGTGGGCGGAATATAGCCGTTGAACCATTCGTTGCTCTTCAGGCAGGTGCCGCTGCGGCAGTCCGTGATGGGAGCGCCCTTTTTGTAGACCGTGAGGTTGTATTTGGAAGGTCCGAGGCCGTCTGCAGTCGGGCCCCAGTTCGTGGTGGTGATATAGAAAACCTGATTCAAGATCTGTCCGTCACCGGAGACTTGCCAGCCGCCAATCAGTTCGTTGAGAGGCTTATTGATGCCGCCCAGCCAGCGCTTGCCGCGTCCGAACGGAAGGTCGACCAGGCCGTTGAACTGCAGGTGCTGCGGCGGAGAGGCGGCGTCGACCATGTAGTTTTCCCAGCGGTTCAGCGCCTTGTAGTAACCCCAGGCGGGAACGCCGGTGGGAGGGGGTGGAGGAAGATTGATTTGTCCCGGCGGCCCCGACAACTGCCCGCCGGCCCAGGTACCAGGGTCCGCGACAACCGACGCGATTCCCGCGCTCGGGCCGGCGCCCACGTAGCCGCCGACGTAGCTGTTCACATAGTTGATGTAGGGATCGACGTAATCGCCGGCAGAACCGCCGTAGTCGCCGCCCGTGCGCAGGTTCTTCGACCAGACGTACATGACCTGCCAGCCAACGCCGCTATGGTAGAGCTTCTGATAGACGGCCTGGAGCCCGTTGTAGTTCGACCAGCCGCTCTTTTGAATCTGCTTCATGCTGCCGCCCCACACCGTGTTGTCATAAGGCCCCTCACCGGTGGTGCTGTTGGTGGCCCCAAACGCGGCCGAGGCGGGCGCCAGCGCGCCCTGTTGGACCTCCCAGCTATACGTCGAGGGATGGTTGTTGTAGTAGAAGTAGTTGCCGAGGTTGGTTCCGTGCGTGTAGATGTAGCTCACGCGCAGCATCGAGCCCCACTTGAACGGCTGTTCGATGGTGAAGTTGGCCTCGTCGACGAACGTCGGCGGATAATCGGGATCGATGTTTTGGATGCTGGGGCCGATCGCGATCGAATTCGTCTGTGCGGAATTGATCGCATTCACGCTGTTGACGCCCATCAGCGGGAAACCGCTAGCCGTTGACGGATTGGTGGTGTTGTAGTTGAAGCTCCCGGAGCTGTTGGGTGCTGAGAGCAGCAGGTAATTGGTGTGGGGCGTGTAGGTGCTGCTGGCGTAATTCTCTATGTAGCCGATGCCGAAGGGGTCGTTCTGGTTCTCTTCGCGGTAGCTCTCGCGGATGGGCACAGGGTAGATGTAACGGCCCACTCCGCCGCGCAGCACGGTGCCAGATTTTCCGAAGGGCTGCCAGGCAGCTCCCACACGCGGAGAGAAGTTGAGCATGTAGCTTTTCACCAGCATGGAAGGCAAGCCGGCCTGGGACGGCGTTTCAAAAACCGCGCCGTTATTTTCCATGTTGGTGACGCTGGCTGCGGTGATGAGGCCTTCCGATTCCAGTTGCGAAAGCGAGCCGGAGGTGACGATGGCATGGTTCGGGATGTCGAAACCCTCCATCGCGCCCTGACCCTGAAATGCGGCGGGATGCGCCTCCCAGCGCAGTCCCAGATTGACTGTCAGGTTGTTGCGCACACGCCAGTTGTCCTGGAAGTAGGCGTCCGTTTCCATGTCGTGGAAGTGCTGGTAGGGAGTTTGCAGGTACACTTCGTATTCGTAGGCTGCGCCGATCGCTTCGTCGGCGTTGTCGTTTCCCGAATTTGAAAGGACGCTGGCGGCCGAACTGCTGTAGGAAGAAGAATTCAGCACGCCGGTTCCCAGACCATCGAATGCAAGCGTGTCCTTGCTTCTATCGGGCAGTGAGCCCAGGTGCTCGAACATGTAGCGGCCACCGAACAACAACTGGTGCTTGCCCATGATTTTGGTCAGGTTTTCGTCCGCAGTGTAGTCGGTGTAGGTGACGGAGTAGTTGAACATGGTGCCATCGAATGGCTGAAGTACCTGGCCCGAGCCAACGATGGGAAAGCCGGCCTCGCCGAAGTTATTGGGCAGGCCCATTTCCGTCTCATAGTCGGTGTTCGATATGGGGCCGCCCCAGGTATTCTCGCCGTACCAGGTCATGTTATAAACGGTTTCGGAAAAAAAGGTCGGCGAAAAGACATGGGTGTATCCCAGCGCCGCCCCATTCACGTTGGCGATCTGGTATTCTGCGCCGCTCACCCACTTGGGAATGGTCCCACCGCCAGGAGCCGCTGCCGCCAGGGTATAGGCCTGCGCCGGATCGTTACGGGCCGTGATGGGATTGCTGCTATTACGCGTAAACCTCAGATAGGCTTTGTTGTTTTCGTTGAAGGTCTGGTCGACACGGGCGGTGTACTGCGGGATGACACTCTTCTCGTAATAATTCGTGTTCAGGTTGGACCCGGTAACCGGGTTCTGGCTATTCGTAGGCAGAGGCGTCATGGCCATGAACGTTTTGTAGAGCGGATTGATCTGCGAGGTCGGGATGCAGTTCGTTTCGCTCGCGCAGGTGGTGTTACTTGTTCCCATGTTGTTTTCACTGGTATAGGTGTTCCGATTATTGACTTGGGTTGTTGAATTCTTATTGTTAGCGACATTGGTCGTGTTGGGATCGTAAAGCACCTGCGCGACACCCGAGCTGTTCGTCAGTCCGCTGAAGTCGCCGGTGCGAAACGCCGGGGTGGGCGTGGACTGGGTTTCGGCGGGCGAATTCGCCAGCGAATAGCGTTCGTAGGCGAAGAACCAGAACGACTTGTTTTTCCCGTTGTAAAGTTTCGGAATCAAGATCGGACCACCGGCGGACGCGCCGGCTTCGTTGCGGATGTACTCCGGCGCTTTCGAACCGGTTACGACCGAGCGATTGTTTGCGACGCCGAAGCCGTTGTTGCGCGCGGTCCAGAACACTGAGCCGTGCAGCGAGTTGGTCCCGGACTTGGTGCTCATGATGGCCGTCGCGGGAGCAGCGTACTGCGCGCCCGCGGCCTCATCCTGCACACGGACCTCCTGAATCGCATCCGGGTCGACCATCTGCTGCGCGCCCTGGTGCACGCCGCCGAACTCGCGGTTTTCCAGGCTGGCGCCGTCTACCTCATACACGGTCGCCGGGCCTTCCAGGCCGTTGGCGCAGGAGGCGGATTCAGGGCAACTCTCCAATCCCGGCGTGACCTCGTTGACCAGAGAGATAATGTTGCGCCCGTTCATCGGGAGCTCATTGATCCGGGCGTTTTCGAGGGTCGACGTAATGGCCCCGTTATCGGTGGTCTGCAGTTGGACGGTGTTGGCGGAAACCGTGACCTGCTGCGTGACCGCGCCGGCCGTCATAGAGACATTGATGACCGCGTCCTGAGACACCAACAGCTCGAGGGTTTGCTTCTCGGTTTTCATGCCCTTCGCCGAGATCGTAACCACATAGGTGCCCGTGAATAGTTCCGGCACCTCATAGAAGCCGGTGTTGTTTGTCTTGGTGTCAACTGCCACGCCCGTGGCCTGGTTGACAACATGGACGGATGCTCCGGGCATGACAGCTCCGGTGGAGTCTGTCACAGTGCCCTGGATGGATCCGGCGCCGCTTTGCGCGATCGCGGTGGAGCAGCACAGAGCAACGCCGAGGAGCACGGCAATTGCGAGGAAGGTGCGTTTCCAATAACTGGCTAAGTGTGTCATTTCTGCGTTATTCCTCCCGAGTCTTGATTCTTGTTGTGGTTGACTTGGTTTTTGGAGATGAAATCGACGAACAAAATTGTGCGCGAAATGCCTCGCTTCCATCTGTAGCAAATTGCACACATGCGCTACGGACGGAGCTTTCCTGCAACCGTGAAGTTCTACAGAGGTTTAGAGGGGATTGGCAAGTGACTCACCGTTTGTCCCATATCTCGCCAAACGATGACGTGTAGAATCATTAAGTTACGTGTACAAAATACGCTTGTGACAAACGTTCCGTAATCGATAACGAGAATGTCGAGATTTCATTTGGGAACTCAATGAAGCGATGGATCAGCGAAGGATTTTGAAGGAGCCGGGAGCCGGCGCAGGCGCGCCGAAATCGGAGTCGAAGCCGAGGTGCAGTTTGGCCGCCTCGGACATGCGGCTCTTGTCCCAGGGCGGATCGAAGACGATTTCAACCTTGACCTCGCGTACCCCGGGCAGCGCGGCGAGCTTGCGCTCGACCTCGGCCTTGATCACGTCGGACATGCTGCAGCCGGGAGCGGTGAGGGTCATGCGCACCTCGATGCGCTTGCCGCCGTTTTCAGCGGGCAGCGCGGCGGCCGCGTAAATGAGGCCCAGATCGACGATGTTGACGGGGATCTCGGGATCGCGGACTGTCCTTAACTGCTTCCAGATCATTTCCTCGCGGAAGGGTTCGGGGGCAGATGCGGGGTTCGGGTTGGAGGGAAGGTCGGTTGCCACGGAATGTTCCTGCTACTCGGTCGACACCGGATCCGGTTTGTCTTCGAGGGCGGATTGCAGCGTGTGCCAGGCCAGCGTGGCGCACTTGACGCGCGCGGGAAAGTTGGAGACGCCTCCGAAAACGGCCATCTTGCCGAGGTCTTGGGCTTTGGCGGCTTCGTCCTTGCCGGTGACCAGGTTGTGGAACTGCTCGAAGAGCTTGACGGCTTCCGCCTTGGTCTTGCCCTTCACCATCTGCGTCATCATGGAAGCCGAAGCGCGCGAAATGGCGCAGCCGGCACCCTGGAAGCCGATCTCCCGAATGGCGTCGCCGTCCATATCGATATAGACCGTGCAGCGGTCGCCGCACAGCGGGTTATATCCCTCGGCCTCGTGATTCGCGGACGCGGGGCGGTGAAAATTCCGCGGCGCCTTGCTGTGCTCGAGAATCACTTCCTGATAGAGTTCGCCCAGTTCTGACGTCACGCAAACACCTCATGCGCCTTGCGCATTCCTTCCACCAGCGCGTCTACATCCTGGCGCGTGTTGTACACGGCGAAGGAGGCGCGCGCGGTGGCGGGGATTCCGAAACGATCCATGACCGGCTGCGCGCAGTGGTGGCCGGTGCGAATGGCAACACCCTCGCGATCGAGGATGGTTCCCAGATCGTGGGGGTGCACGCCGTCCATCACAAACGACAGCACGCCGGCGCGGTGGCTCGCAGTTCCGATGAGCCGCACGCCGGGCAGAGCGCCGACTTTTGCCGTGGCGTAAGCCAGCAGGTCCTGCTCGTGCGCCGCAATGTTGTCGATGCCCAGCTTGCCGATATATTGGAGGGCCGTGCCCAGCGCGATGGCGCCGGCAATGTCAGGCGTGCCCGCTTCGAACTTGAAGGGCAGATCGTTCCAGGTGGTCTTCTCGAAGGTGACGGAGCTGATCATGTCGCCTCCGCCCTGATAGGGGGGCATGGCTTCGAGGAGCGCACGCTTGGCGTAAAGCACGCCGATGCCCGTGGGCGCGTAGACCTTGTGGCCGCTGAAAGCGTAGAAATCGCAATCGAGCGCCTGCACGTCGACGGCGAAGTGCGGCACGGCTTGCGCACCATCCACCAGCACGGGAACGCCCTGGCGGTGCGCCAGCTCGATCATTTCGCGCAGCGGCGTGACCGTGCCCAGCGCGTTTGAAACCTGTGTGACAGCGACGAGCCTGGTGCGCGGGCCGATCAACCTGGCAAATTCGTCGAGAAGCAGTTCGCCGCGATCGTCGATGGGTGCAACCCGGAGGTGCGCGCCTTTTTCTTCGCACAGCATCTGCCAGGGCACGATATTGGAGTGATGCTCCATGGCCGTGATGAGAATTTCGTCGCCGGCACCGACGTGGGTGCGGCCGTAGGTTTGCGCGACAAGATTGATGGCCTCAGTAGCGCCGCGCACGAAGATGATTTCGCGCGTGTCGGCGGCATTGAGGAAGCGCTGCACGGTTTGCCGCGCGGCATCGTGCGCCTCAGTAGCGCGCACGCTGAGCGTGTGCACGCCGCGATGAATGTTGGCGTTGAGGTGCTCGTAGTAGTGCACGATGGCGTCGATTACGGCGCGCGGCTTTTGCGAGGTGGCCGCGCTGTCGAGATAGACCAGCCTTTTGCCGTGGATGCGCTCGGCGAGGATGGGAAAATCGGCGCGGATCTTCTCGAGGTCGAGAACCGGCGCGTCCTTGCGCGGCAACGGCTCGTGGATCGCGGGCTGGGTGACTGCCGTCATCCCACTTCCTCCCAATTCTGCGTTTCGTCTTCTTGCGTGGCGGCTGGCGCGGCAGCTTGCACGGCGCTGGCCAGCTCCTGCAGCCGTTCCCTGATCAGGCCTTCGACGAACTCACGCGCCGCCGAATCCTTCATGCGATCGAGACATTCGGCCGCGAAGGCGTAGAGCAGCAGGTTGCGCGCGTCAGCTTCGGCAATGCCGCGTGCACGAAGGTAGAAGAGCTGCGCCTCGTCGATTTGGCCGATGGTGGCGCCGTGCGTGCACTTCACGTCGTCCGCGTAGATTTCGAGCTGCGGCTTGGTGTCGATGCGTGCGTTATCGCTGAGCAGCAGGTTGCGATTGGTCTGCTTGGCGTCGGTCTTCTGCGCATCCTTGTGTACCACGATGCGGCCGTGAAACACGCCGCGCGCGTGATCGGCGAGAATGCCGTTGTAGAACTGGCGGCTGTTGCAGTGGGGCCGGGCGTGCTCTACCAGCATGTAATTGTCGATGTGTTGTCGCCCCGCGCCGACGAAGAGGCCGTTGATCAAACACTCCGCGCCCTCGCCGTTGAGCACGGGGTGCACGTTGTTGCGCACCAGTCCGCCGCCCAGCAGGATGGAGTGGGAGTCGACATTGGCGCTGCGCGATTGCTCGATGCGCAACGTGGAGACATTGAACGAGGCCAGATTTTCGCGTTCCACCAGGAAGTGCGAGATGACGGCGTCCTGGCCGGCGGCGAGTTCGGTGACAGCATTGGAAAATGCGGCTTCGCTGCCAAGCGAAACGTAATCCTCGACGATCGCAGCCTGACTGGCATCTTCCGCGATGACCAGAGTGCGAGGATGGGTTGCAATTTCAGCGCCGGCGCCCGCCGATACATACAAAAGATGGATCGGATGCTCGAGCGTTACGCCGCGACGGATGCGCAGATACGCGCCATCTTCCCAGAGCGCCGTGTTGAGCGCGATAAAGACGTCGCGGCTCATGTCAGCATAGCGGCCGAGGTGCTGCTCGATGCCCTCTGGAGCGCAGCCTTCCCGGCCGCAATCGATGGCTTTTGCCAGCGAGCACACCAGCAGGCCCTCGGGAAGGTTTCCGAGATCGGAAAGCTCGGGCGCAAAGTGGCCGTTCACGAACACCAACTGGCAGGCAGCGCCCGCTACGCGCCAGGCCTCAAGCTGCGCAGGCGAAACGGCGAACTCGCCCTTAACCGCGCGGCGGAAAGGAGTTTTGGCGAGCGCCGCGAGATTGGTGAAGCGCCAGTCTTCGTCGTGCGTCGAGGGAAATCCCTTCGCGCTGAAGCGCGCCCAGCCGTCTTCGCGCAACTGCCGCAGCCAGAGAGGCTCGCGTTCCAGCCCCTGCGCGCACACCGCTTCGTAGGCTTCGAAATATTTTTCCAACTTTGGGGTCGTCGTTGCCATGCTTTCTCGTCTCTCTTGCTGTGAATCCTTGAGCGAAAATCCCTCAGGGGCTAAAGCCCTGACCTACCAGTCGTGCCCTTTCAAAGCGCAGCAGGCGCGGCTACGCGGGCAGCGCCTGTTGCTCGTTGGCTTCTGACGAGCTGTATCCTTTGTCTTCGAGCTCGAGGGCCAGTTCGGGGCCGCCGGAGCGCACGATTTTCCCATCCACGAGCACGTGCACAAAGTCGGTCGTGATGTAGTCGAGCAGGCGCTGGTAGTGCGTGATCACGAGGAAGGAGCGATCCGGGCTGCGCATGGCGTTAACGCCCTGCGCCACGATGCGCAGCGCGTCGATGTCGAGGCCGGAGTCGGTTTCATCAAGGATGGCGAGCTTGGGCTCGAGCATGGAAAGCTGCAGAATCTCGTTGCGCTTCTTTTCGCCGCCGGAGAAGCCCTCGTTGACGGAGCGGTTCATGAATTTCTCATCCATCTCAAGCAGCTT
>Ga0181533_1003396_pt1 | contig 17381 bp, 22 predicted proteins | sample PEATcosm2014_Bin_45_FD_119772 | JGI IMG/M metagenome (GOLD analysis project Ga0181533, IMG submission 119772) | Peatland microbial communities from MTU Mesocosm Facility, Houghton, MI, USA - PEATcosm2014_Bin11_60_metaG | ecosystem: Environmental > Terrestrial > Soil > Wetlands > Peat | place... | reverse complement strand
TGAGCCGCGGCACCCCCAGCTTGACGATCGAGTCCCACATGCCTCCCGCGCCGATGCCGAGCACCACACGACCTCCGGAGAGGGCGGACAGCGAGGTGATGGCATGGGCGAGCACTGGCGCCGGCCGGCTCGGCAGGTTGGTGACAGTCACCGCGCCGTGGATGCGCGACGTGGCGCCGAGCAGGAAGGCGAGGCCGGAGTAGGCGTCGATGCGGTTGGCCAGGTACGGGTGGTCGGCAAGGGTGAAGAGGTCGAGGCCGCTCTCGTCCGCAAGCACGGCCCGCTCGTGGATCCCCCGCGTCTGGGCGAGGTCGGCGCCGGACCAATCACCGAGGCTCACTCCGAACAGCAGCTTGCGTCCCGGCACTGGTGCGCTCCTCCTCGCTGGCGGCCTCCCCGTCCGCCCCCAAGTGGAAAGGCTATCCGAGATCTTCGGAGCGGCGCTCATCCACTACCTGGGCCGGGCTGCTGTCCCTCCAGCCCGAGGCCGGCGCCCGACGAACCGTCGCCGGCCATGGCCGGGGGACGTCCTAAGGGTTGGCAAGCCGTGGAGAGCTGCGGTCGATCCTGCCCTCCGCCCGACGCGGTAGGGTGAATTCACGGCATGGACACGAGCCATAACGCGCCCATCACACCGGAATTGGCCAGCCCCGCCGACGCCCCGGCCCTACGCGCTCTCTACGCCGCCGGAGGCTGGCGGCCCCAGTCCCGCTCCGTGCAGGAGCTCAAGGAGCGCATCGGCCACGGCGAGGTTGCCCTTCTCCGCGAGGACGGCCGGGTGGTGGCCAGCGTTGCCGTCACTTGGGAGGACTCCGTGTGCTGGGGAGCGGCCGGCCGTGACGGCACAGCCGGCTACGTCCACGCCCTGGTCCGGGACCGGGAACGGACCGCCTCGGGGCTCGGGCTCCGGCTCCTCGTCTGGGCCGAGAACCGGATCGTCGCCCGGGGCCGGCACCTCAGCCGCCTCGACACCGTCGCCGAGCGGACCCCCCTTCTCCGCTATTACCAGGCTCACGGCTACCGCATGGTCGACACCCGCACCTACCGCTGGGCCGCGCATGCCCTCACCCTCTTCGAGAGGCGGCTCCCATAGGGCCGGCCACCAGCGCGGCCTCGGGCCGGGTCCGCATCGTGATCCGGCCAGAGATCCGACCGAGTGAGGGGTCGTCCCTGGGGGGTTGCCTGATCAATTGACGAGGTTGGTCGGTCCGATGCGACCGGCCGCACGCGGCCCGATCTACCCGCTGCCGTCGGGTGGCCCCCGTCATCGGCGCCCCGCCTGATCGGGCGGGGACGACGCGCCAGGCTCCCCGCCGGCCCTCAGGAGGGTGATCGGCTGCCAGAGCATGGCCAGCAGCACCACCGCCCAGACCGCGAAGCCGGCCCAGGTCCAGATGCGGGCAAATTGGTTGATCGGGGGGATCCCGAGCGTGGTGCCGACGGCGAAGCTGCAGGCGGCGTACATCGCGACCGGGAAGACCGTGGACCACCGCTGCACCTCATAGGAGCCGCGTGGCGAGATCAGCTCGGTGACGAGCAGGACGGGCAGCCAGCAGGCGGCGGCGACCCAGAGGACCAGGGCCGCGCCTCGGAGGGCGGTTCCCCCGCCCAGCAGGTGCAGCGTGCTCGCCGCCTGCGCCGCCTCCGCGCAGGCCAGTGCTGAGATGGCGAGGGCTCCGCCCGCCACCCACTGGTCACCCCTGCCGGCCAGGAGCTGGTGGAGGTCGAAGCGCCAGATGACGAAGCCGTAGAGGCCGACGCCGAGGGTCAGCGGGACGACGCTCGCGAACACCAGCCACCCCGCGTGGCCGGTCACGCCCAGCGTGGCGAGGAGGACCGCCAGCGACTCTGTCGAGACGCAGAGCAGAAAGGAGGCGCCCACGGTCGGGGTCACCCGGTGGCGCAGCTGCGGCCCCAGCAGCCCGAGCCACAGCAGCACGGCCAGGATCAGCAGGACCGCTCCCGCCCATCGCCATCCGAGCAGCGTGAGCCGGGTCCCGAGGACCGCGGTACCCGCCACCGAGGAGAGCCCGGCGGGACCGCCTTCAGCGGCTGGGAACAGCTGGCGGCGCCGGAACATCTGGTCGCCGCGGAGCAGGCCGAGGAGAGCCCAGGCGAGACCCGCGACGGCCACCGTAACCAGGGAGAGTAGCTTCTCGCCGGTCATCTCCAGGTCGATGGAGACGATCCCGCTGCCCATCACCACCGCACCCGATCCCGCGGGGATCGCCCCGGCGACCCGGGCGAGCCCCGATGCGGCCGGGAGCTCCTGATCGTTGACCGAGGACGTCATCGGCATCCCGAGAGTAGCCGCGGGGGGGCCGGCCCGGTCAGGGACAGCACCCGGCCACGCCCACACCGGGCTAGGATCATTGGGGTGCTTGCCTGGATGGACCTCGAGATGACCGGGCTGGACCCGGCCCGGCACGTGATCGTGGAGATCGCGACCCTGATCACCGACGACGACCTGACCGTCGTCGCCGAGGGCCCCGACCTGGTCGTGCACGCGGACGGCGACCAGCTCGACCGGATGGATTCTTTCGTGCGCGCCATGCACACCGGCTCAGGCCTCCTGGCCGCCATCGAGAGCTCGCCGATCTCGATGCGCGAGGCGGGCCGGCAGACCCTGAACTTCCTCCGTCGGCACATCCGCGAGCCCCGCAGCGTGCCCCTCTGCGGCAACTCGATCGGTACCGATCGGCGCTTCCTGGCGGCGCAGCTCCCCGAGGTCGAGAGCTTCCTCCACTACCGGTCGATCGACGTCTCCAGCATCAAGGAGCTCTGCCGACGCTGGTACCCCGACGTCCTGGCCGCGGCCCCGTCGAAGGCCGAGGCGCACCGCGCGCTCGACGACATCCGCGAGTCGATCGCCGAGCTCGCCTATTACCGATCGACCATCTTCGCGACCTCGCCGGAGGGCCCTGCTGGATGAACGCTCAGCGCCGGCGGGCCGCCCGCGTGGGCTCCGAGCGCCTTCCGGCGTGGCTCCGCCCATGACCGCGCCGGCGCGGACTCTCCGCGTTGCCGTCGCCCAGTACCCGCCGCGCATCGGCGACCCGGAGGGCAACCGGACGGCGGCCGTCGCATGGGTGGAGGCGGCCGCGGCCGAGGGCGCCCAGCTCGTCGTCCTCCCCGAGCTCGCCTCCTCCGGGTATGTCTTCAGCGGCGAGGAGGAGGCCGCCGCGCTCGCCGAGGACGCCGACTCGGGAGGGACCGTTGCCGCCCTGGTCGAGGTCTGCCGCCGCCGCGACCTGCACGTGGTGGCCGGGTTGGCCGAGCAGGGCGACGGCTGCCGCCACAACAGCGCCGTGGTCCTCGGGCCCGCGGGCCGGCTGGCCACCTACCGCAAGCTCCACCTCTTCTACGACGAGCAGTCCTGGTTCCAGCCGGGGCAGGAGGTCGTGGTCGTCGACCTCCCCACGGCCCGGGTCGGGGTCGCCATCTGCTACGACCTCTGGTTCCCCGAGCTCGCCCGCGCCCTCGCCCTCCGCGGGGCCGAGGTGATCGCCGTCCCGACCAATTGGGTCGCCTCCTTCCGGCGGCGCCACCACGACGAGCACGGGTACTGCCAGGGCGACATCATGGCCATGGCCGCGGCGGCCGCCAACGGGACCCCGGTCGCCTGCGCCGACCGGGTGGGGGAGGAGCGGGGGGTGACCTTCCTCGGGGCGTCGATCATCGTGGGGCCCGACGGCTGGCCGCTGGCCGGCCCGGCCAGCCCCGATGGCGAGCAGCTGCTGGTCGCCGACCTCGACCTGGACGCGGTGGAGCGCGCCCGCTGGCGCACCCCGCGCAACCACCTCCTCCGCGACCGCCGGCCCGACCTCTACGCGAGCGCGCCGCCGCCCGAGGTCCGGGGCCGCGCCTCGGCCGCGCCCGGCGACAGCCCGCGAGCCGGCGGCACGCCCGGGTGACAACGGGAGACCGCGCTCCCCCCATCCCCTCTGTGGCCGTGCCGGTCCTGTGTGCCCGTGCCCTTTCACCCCCTCCTCACCGTGGGGGAACATGATATAGTCACTATAAGGTGATGTGATAGTTAGCTTATTGGGTCAGGGGAGCCGGTGTTCCGCTCCCGCCCGTGGCATCACCCGGGAGGTCGCGCATGCTCGCTCTGCTCCTCTTCCTCCTGCTGGTGCTCGTCCTCTTCGGGGTGGGCACGGCAGCTCACCTGCTCTGGTGGATCGCGATCATCCTGCTGGTGGTCTGGGCGGTCGGGTTCCTGGCGCGTCCACGCGGGGGCCGCTGGTACTACTGGTGATCAGCGCCTGATTCAATCCGTCCCCAGGGCCGGGGCATTCCCTCAGGCCCGCCGGTATGGGCTGACACCCCGTCTGCCCCGCCGGCGACGGCCGGATACCATGGTCGATCTGGTACATTGGTACCATGATCACAGTCGAGCGGGTACAGACGGGCGTCCGGATGGAGCGCCGGATGGTCAAGGTCCTCAAGGGCCTGGCCGAGTATCTCGACATCTCTCTGGGGGACCTGCTCGAGGGCATCGTGCTCCACGCCTTCGAGCAGAAGGTCCCCTTCAGCGATGCAACCCTGGTGGTCGTCGGCCGGCTCAAGGAGGTGTACGGGCTGGACCTCACGGCCGCCGACAGCCACCAGCTCACCAGCCTCGACGACGGAGGTGTGAGATGACCAATTGCGCGCACGTGCAGGTGACCGGCAGCTTCCCGGTGGCCCTGCCCCCGGATGAGGCCTTCCCCCTCTTCACCGCCCGCGTCGAAGGGTCGTGGGTGGATGGTTGGGACCCGCAGTTCCCCAGCCCGACGGCGGACGACACCGAGCCGGGGACGGTCTTCACGACGGCCCATGGGCCGCACGGGACCACCTGGATGGTGGTGCGCCGCGAGGGCCGCCGGCTGATCGCGTACAGCGCGACGAGCCCCGGCGATCGTGCGTCGCTGATCACCATTGCGCTCGAGCCGTCCGGGGTGGGCACCGCAGTCACGGTGACCCACGACGTCACGGCGCTCGCCCCCACGGAGAATGCCGGGGTCCAGGCGCTCGCTGACGGCTACGCCGAGTACCTGGATGGCTGGCGGGACCGCATCGTCCGCCGCGGGGTCCCGGCCCTGCTGGCCGGACGCTCCTGACCGTCCTCGCCGACCCAGGGGCCTCCGACGGAGGCAGATAATCGGCGCATGGGATCCGATCGTTCCGGGTGGGGCAGAGCCGGCGAGCAGCCCAGCCGGGGGCTGGGCACGGCGGCGGTGCTCCGCCACACGCTCCTCTGGGCATCCCGGCGACGCGGCGTGCAGCAGGTGGTCTCCCGTTCCCCGCTGACCCGCCGGCTGGTCCGCCGCTTCGTGGCCGGCGAGGGCCTGGGTGGCGCGGTCAGCGTGGTCCGGACACTGACGGGAGATGGTCTCGCGGTCACCATCGACCATCTGGGGGAGGACACCCAGGACGCTGCGGACGCGCGGGCGGCCGTTGCCGTCTACCGCGCGCTGATCGAGCGGCTGGCCGCCGAGGATTTGACACCGCGGGCCGAGGTGTCGCTCAAGCTCTCCGCGCTCGGCCAGGGCGTGGACGCGGAGCTGGCCTTCGAGAATGCCCTCGAGGTCTGCCGGGCTGCGGCGGCGGCGAGGATCGCGGTGACCCTCGACATGGAGGACCACGCCACCACCGATTCGACGCTCGAGATCGGCCGCCGGCTGCGGGTGGAGCATCCCTCGACCGGCCTGGTGATCCAGGCATCGCTGCGCCGCTCCGAGGACGACTGCCGCGCCCTCGCCCATCCTGGCTCGCGCGTCCGGCTCTGCAAGGGCGCCTACCAGGAGCCGGTGGCGCTGGCCTGGCAGGGCCGCAACGAGATCCGCGTCGCGTACCTCCGCTGCCTGCGGATCCTGCTCGAGGGCGGCGCCACGCCCCTCATCGCCACCCACGACCCGGCCCTGATCGATGCCTGCCACCGGCTCATCGCCGCACGCGGCGACGGCATCGCGCACGAGCACCAGATGCTGTTCGGGGTACGCGGCGACGAGCAGGTCCGGCTGGTCGCCGCCGGGGAGGAGGTCCGCATCTACGTGCCCTTCGGTGAGCGGTGGTATCCGTACCTGATGCGCCGGATGGCCGAGCGGCCGGCCAACCTGGCCCTGGTGCTGCGCGCGCTGGCGAGCGGCTGATCGCCGGCCGCCGGGCGGCATAATCCCGAGGGATGAGCACGAGGGAGGGCGCGATCCGGGTCTCGTTGGAGACGGGGTCCCGGCTCTCCTTCGCCTCGGCGCTGGACTGGCCGGGCTGGTCCCGTTCCGGGCGCGGCGACGAGGCGGCCGTGGAGACGCTCCGCGCCTACGCGCCGCGCTACGCGCCCGTGGCGGCCGATGCCGGCCTGGAACCACCCGACCCGGCGAGGGTCGAGATCGTGGAGCGGCTCGCCGGCTCGGGAACGACCGACTTCGGGGCTCCCGGCACCGCCGGGCAGCTGGACCGCGAGCCGCTCACCGAGCCCGAGGCAGCGCGGCTGGTCCGCATCCTCAAGGCCGGCTGGGCATTCTTCGACAGGGTGGTCGCCGGCGCTCCGTCCATCCTCCGCAAGGGGCCCCGCGGCGGGGGGCGGGACCGCGACGTGATCGTCGATCACGTCGTCGGCGCCGAGGTGGAGGCGTACGCGCGGAAGCTGGGCATCCGGCTCCCCCGGCCGGCCTGGGATGACCTGGGCGCCCGGGCCAGGGAGCGCGAGGCCATCGCGGCCGCTCTGCGAGCGGCGGGCGGTGCTCAGCCTTCGGAGCCGGTCGCGGCGAGGGGCTGGGCCCCGCGCTACGCGGCCCGGCGGATCGGCTGGCACGTGCTCGACCACGCCTGGGAGATCGAGGACCGGAGCGTCTGAGGGGCCCGTTCCGCAGGGTGGCCCACGGCTCGACACCGGTTGAGCGGGCTCGCGAGCAGCCGACGGCCCGAGGTGCCGCGAAACTGCGCGGGCACGGGGGGCGCCGGTGGTGCCGGGAAACTGCGCGAGCAGGGAGGGAGCCGGCGGTGCCGTTAACCAGTTAAGGACATCTTCGTCCTTAACCACCCTGGAGGGTGAGAGGTGCCGGATGGAAGTCGCCCCGATCGGGCAACCGGGTGGCCGAGCACTGAGCACGGCGTCATCCGCGCCGGCCGGCCCCTGAGCGCGGCGTCACCGCGCCGTGAGGCTTCCCTTCGACACGTAGTCGAAGAAGCGCTCGGTGGTCCCTTCCGCCGTCCAGGCGGCGCGCAGCCGGGTCCGCCGCTCCTCCCGTCGCAGCGCCGAGAGCAGGTCGCGGTTGAGCTCGCGGGCGCTTTCGCCAGTGAGCTCAATCTCGATGTGGAAGCCGTCTTGCGTCGCCGTGACCCCGGTGGGGAGCAGTCGGTCCATCACCGGGCGAATGCGCTCGGGGTCGTCGCTGCTCACGTCGGCGACGAGGCGGAAGATCGGCATCACGGCGGAGGGTACACGCTTGCGACGAGGCGGGTGGAGGTAAGGGGGAATGGCCGCCAGGAGGGCGTGGCCGTCAGGTCGGCCGTGGCCGCCAGGGGTTCCGGCTGTCTTAGAAGGGCCCCGTGGTCGCGAACCCGACGACGAGCAGCACCGCTGCGGTGACGTTCCCGGCCAGGAGCGCCCGCCACGATCGATTCGGCACCCGGCCCAGCGCGTAGATGGAGAGCAGACCGAGTGCGACCAGTGGAAGGCCGATCGAGAACGCGCCCAGGATGCCGAGCACCAGCCCGCCGACGGTGGTGAACCCGTATGCGAAGGAGCGGACTCCGGGTGGCGCGACCAACAGGCCGGCCAGGCCCAGGCCGCCGAGGGCGGCGATGAACGAGGCCACGAAGAAGACGCGGCTGTCGGCCGGCCCGCCTTGCTCGTACAGGGCGACCGCATAGGCGGCCTCGTCGGCCACCGCGATGACCACGACGAAGAGGCCTGACAGCGTGCTCGGCCTCGTCCGACGCGGGGAGACGGCGGACATCCTCACCAGGTTACGCGGACCATCGTCCTCCGGCTACGGCGCGGCCTCACCCGCCTCCCGGGGCGGCCGGCCCCGGCGGGGCAGGGGGCCCGCGCCGGACGGCAGCCGCCCGGCCGCCTCCAGCCCCCGCCGGAGAATGAACTCGATCTGTGCATTGCTGCTGCGCAGCTCGTCGGCGGCCCACCGCGCCATGGCGTCGTGGACGGCCGGGTCGAGCCTCAGCAGGATGCTCTTGCGTTCGGCCACCGGGTCAGAACCCCACCATCCCCTGGCGTCGAGATCACTGGTACAGGGTGCCCGCGTTGACGATGGGCTGGGTGTTCTGCTCGCTGCAGAGGACCACCAGCAGGTTAGAGACCATCGCCGCCTTGCGCTCCTGGTCCAGCTCCACGATCTCGCGCTCCTCGAGCTTGGCGAGCGCCAGCTCCACCATGCCCACGGCGCCTTCCACGATCGTCTTGCGGGCGGCGACCACGGCGCTCGCCTGCTGCCGGCGCAGCATCGCCTGGGCGATCTCGGGGGCGAAGGAGAGGCGGGTGAGCCGCGATTCAATGATCCTCACCCCCGCGGGGGCCACTCTCTCGGCGATCTCCGCGGTGAGCTGTGTGGTGATCTCGGTCGCGTTCTGGCGCAGCGAGAGCTGGCCGTCCTGGTGGGCGTCGTAAGGGTGGGTGCTGGCCACATGCCGGACCGCTGTCTCGGTCTGGATGTCGACGAACCTGGCGAAGTCGTCGACGTCGTAGAGGGCCTGGGCGGTGTCCTCCACCTGCCAGACGACCACCGCGGCGATCTCGATTGGGTTGCCGTCGGCATCGTTGACCTTGGCCACCTGGGTCTCGTAGTTGCGGATCCGGGTGGAGACCTTGCGCCGCTCGGTGAAGGGGTTCACCCAGATCAGCCCTGGCTTCCGGACGGTGCCGACGTAGCGGCCGAACAGCTGCACCACCCGGGCCTCCCCCGGGACCACCTGGGTGAGCCCGTGGAAGGCGACCGCGTCGCAGATGATGACGAGCACCCCGACGCCGATCAGGATGCCGACGGCCGGCTCGCCTCCGCCGGGCCGGTTGGCGAACAGCCCGCAGAAGACGAACAGGCCGGCACACAGAAGCGCCACCACGCTGATCAGGGTGAGCGCGCGCATGCCGCGAGCGGCTGTCTTGGCGCGCTCTTTCATGGCCGCCCGTGCGGCCTGCAGGCCCTCGGTGCGGGTGGGGTCGGTGGTCACGGTCCTTCCTCCGAAAATGGCCGCCCGCGCGGCCTGGATTGATGCTAGCATACTGATATCAGATTTACCAGGAGGAGCTGAACGTGGCCGAGCCGGTGCTGGAGATCGACCGGTTGTCGAAGCGCTACGGGAGCGTCCTGGCCCTGGACGAGGTGAGCTTCGAGCTCGGGGCGGGCGAGCTGTTCGGCTTCGTCGGGCCCAATGGCGCCGGCAAGACGTCCACCATGCGCATCGTCCTCGGCGTGCTGGCCGCGGACAGCGGGGCGGTCCGCTGGCGGGGCCAGCCGATCAGCTTCGCCACGCGGCGACGGATCGGCTACATGCCCGAGGAGCGCGGGCTCTACCCGAGCATGGGGGTGACCGAGCAGCTCGTCTATCTCGCCGAGCTGCACGGCATGCGGGCCCCCGCCGCCCACGCCGCGGCGGCCCACTGGCTGGAGCGGCTCGGCCTCGGCGATCGGGGTGGCGAGCAGCTCCAGAAGCTGAGCCAAGGGAACCAGCAGCGGGTTCAGCTCGCCGCCGCGCTGCTCTACTCCCCCGACCTGCTGGTCCTCGACGAGCCCTTCTCCGGGCTCGACCCGGTGGCCGTGGACGTGATGAGCGCGGTGCTCCGCGAGCAGGCGGACGCCGGGATCTCAGTCCTCTTCTCCAGCCATCAGCTCGACCTGGTCGAGCAGCTCTGTGACCGGGTTGGGATCATCAGTGCCGGCCGGATGCTGGCGGTCGGCTCGGTGGCCGAGCTGCGCGCCGGATCGGCTCCCCGCTACTGGGTCGACGCGCCCGACGCCCCCGCCGGCTGGGTGGAGTGGGTGCCCGGAGCCACGCTGATCCGCCAGGAGGATTCGCGCGTGCTGGTCGAGCTGGCCGCGCCGGCGGGCGATCAGTCCCTGCTCCAGGTCGCGCTCACCACCGGGCCGGTCCACGAGTTCCGCCGGGACCTGCCATCACTCACCGATCTCTTCCGCAGCGTGGTGGCCGAGGAGCCCGGCCCGAGCGGCGCCACCGCCCAGCGCGACATCGAGGAGGCCGCATCATGAGCAACGCCGCCCCCGACAGTTCCGGGCTGAGCCCCCGGCGCGCTGTCTACCTGATCGCGCGGCGCGAGTTCGCCACCCGCATCCGCGGCAAGGTCTTCGTCATCGGAACGGTCGTCGCCGTCGCCCTGCTCGCCTTGTACGCCGTGCTGCAGCTGGCGGTCATCGACAGGATCAACACGACGACGACCTTCAAGGTCGGTTTCTCCGGCCCCGCCACGGCGCTTGCCCAGCCGCTCGAGGCGGCGTCCCCGTCGCTCGGGTTCAAGGTGCACGTGAGCGACATCGCAACCGAGGCGCGGGGCCGATCGGAGGTCCGCGCCGGCAGCCTGGACGCCCTCGTGGAGGGCACCCCCGGCGCTCCCCAGGTGGTGGTCAAGACCGGGATCGACCCCACCCTGCAGGCCGCGCTGGTCTCGCTGGCCAAACAGCATGTGCTCTCCACCGACCTGAGCGCGGCGGGGCTCAGCCCGGCGACCGTCGAGGGCCAGATCAACGCCGTCGCGCTGGGGGTCGACACCCTCCAACCGGCGACCGCCGCCCAGCTGCAGGGGCCGATCATCGGCTTCGTCATGGCCTTTGCCCTCTACATCTTCATCGGCATCTACGGGGGGGTGATCGGGCAGGGGGTGGTGGCCGAGAAGGCGAGCCGGGTGGTGGAGATCCTGCTCTCCACGGTGAGGCCGGGGCAGCTCCTGCTCGGCAAGGTGATCGGGATCGGGTTGGTGGGGCTGCTCCAGCTCGGCATCATCGCCCTCTGCGGGCTGCTCTTCACTGTGCCCACCGGCGTGCTGGCCCTGCCCGGCGCGGCGATCGGGGCGGTCCTGATCGGGGTGATGTGGTTCGCGCTCGGATTCATCCTCTACGCGCTGATGCTCGCCGCCACCGCGTCACTGGTCTCCCGGGTCGAGGAGGTGAGCAGCGCGACCGTGCCCGTCACCATGCTGATGGTCGTCACCTGGCTGCTCGCCTACGTCGTGGCCATCCCGGCCATCGACGCGGTGACCGGGGGTGGCGCGGCGTCGCACGGGCTGGCCACGCTCACCACGGTGCTCTCGCTGATCCCGCCGTTCACCCCGGTGCTGATGTCGATCCGCATGGCCGCCGGGGGGGTGCCGCTCTGGCAGGGGCTGCTCGCGCTGGTGCTGGTGCTCGCCAGCATCGGCGGGGTCACCTGGCTGGGCGCGCGCATCTACGCCAACTCCGTGCTCCGCTTCGGGGCCCGGATCAGGATCCTGGACGCGCTCCGGCGCTGAGGCCCGAGGCCGTCCCGGCCGCGCCGCCCGTCTGCCCGCCGATGGCGAGCCGCCGCACCCCGCCAACCGCTCAGCGGATAATCGCCGCGCCGTGAGCACCGCCCCTGACGAGTGGACCTTCCACGTCGACCACCTGGTGAAGCACTTCGGCACGGTGGCCGCCAACGACGGCATCACGCTGCAGGTAGAGCCCGGTGAGGTGTACGGGCTGCTCGGTCCCAACGGCGCGGGCAAGTCGACGCTCGTCAAGCAGACCATCGGCCTGCTCAAGCCGACCTCGGGGCGGATCACCCTCGGCCGCTGGGACTTGGTCGAGAACCCCGACGCCGCCCGCCAGCTCTGCTCCTACCTGCCCCAGGCGCAGATGCCGATCGACTCCTTCCGCCTGCGCGAGGCCATCGAGCTGGCCGGCCGGATCCGCGGCGCCGAGATCGGCCGGGTCCGCCGCCGGACCGACGAGCTCATCGAGGCGCTCGAGCTCGGCGAGTGGAGCAGGACCCTGGGCGCCCGTCTCTCGGGTGGCGTCAAGCGGCTGGTGGGCTTCTGCATGGCGACCATCTCCCCCGGCCACCTGGTCATCCTCGACGAGCCGACCAATGACGTCGACCCCCTGCGCCGCCGGCTGCTCTGGAACGAGATCCGGGCCCTCGGGGCGCACGGCTGCTCGGTGCTCCTGGTCACCCACAACGTCCTCGAGGCGGAGAAGGCCGTCGACCGGCTGGCTCTGATCGCGAGCGGCCGCCTCGTGGCGGAGGGAACGCCGTCCTCCCTCAAGGAGGCGGACCGGGCTCAGCTGCGCCTGCAGGTGATGCTGGTGCCGGGAGCGGAGACGCCCGCGCAGCCGGGGTGGGCGGGCCCGCCGGTCCGCGTCGGCAACAACCTGGTCACCACCATCGCCGAGAGCGACGCGCCCTCCGGCATCACCTGGGCCGCCGGCCTCATCGACTCCGGTGTCGCCGAGGAGTACGCGCTCGGGGCCAGCACCCTCGAGGATGCCTACATCCGGCTGACCTCCGACATCCCGGTCGACGGTCTCCATGGCGACGAGTGACGTCGCGGGCCTGATCCTTCCCTTCGGCACCGTCCAGGGTGGCGTACGGCGGTCGCTCCGCGACTACGGCTCGATGGTCCGCTGGCACCTCGCCGGCCTGCGGATGTGGCTCGTGCTGCTCGGCTCGGTGCAGGCCCTTTCCGGCGTCGGTTTCGTGCTCGGCATCTCGCTCTTCTTCAGCCGCATACCGACGAGCGCCGCGCTCTTCGTCTCGACCGGCGTGCCGGTCATCAACCTGGTCATGGTGGGGCTCGTCTTTGGCCCCCAGCTGGTGGCCAGCCAGCGCACCGCCGGCAGCTACGACTATCTGCGGACCCTGCCGATCAGCCGCGCGGTCACCGCCGCCGCCTGGTACACCGTGTGCCTCATCAGCGGCATCCCGGCGGTGATCGTCTCGCTGGTCGTGGCCCAGCTCCGCTACGACCTGCCCCTCCACATCTCGCTGATGATCGTCCCCGCCGTCCTGCTCACCTGCCTCACCGGCACCATGCTGGGCTACGCCCTCGGCCACGCCGTCGGCAATCCGATGGTCACCCAGCTGATCTCCCAGATGCTGGTCTTCATCATCTTCGGCTTTGCCCCGATCCTCTACCCGATCCAGCAGATGCCGGGCTGGCTTGCCGACCTCAACTGGTGGTTTCCCTTTCGCCACATGGCGGTGGTGATGCGCGCCGCGCTCACCTCATCGGCGGACCCGGCGGTGCCCACGGCTTACGCGGTGATCGGGGTCTGGGCAGTCGTCGCGGCGGCACTCGCCGGCTGGTCGCTGGGGCGGCGGCCGTGACCGGACTGGTGACCTCGGCGAGGCTCACCCAGCCCCTCCGGCCGCGCGGCGAGCTGCGCTCCGGGTTCCCGTACTGGCTGGGCAGCTTCCGCGCCATGCTCCGTTACGACTGGGGGCGGCTGCGCCCGTGGGTCGGCATGATGGTGGTGATCCAAACCCTGATGGGGGCCGGGATGGTGCTGATGTACGGCTTCTTCTACCCGTCGATAACCCCGGAGCGGGCCCTCTACATCGCGACCGGGGCGCCCACGCTGGCCCTGATACCGCTGGGCTTGGTGATGGTGCCCAACGGGGTGATGCAGGACAAGCTGCAGGGGACCTTCGACTACGTCTGGTCGCTGCCGACGCGGCGGAGCGCACAGATGCTCTCGACATTCACCCTCTACACCGTGATGGCGCTGCCGGGCACGGTGCTGGCCCTGCTGGTGGCGACCTGGCGCTACGGGGTGCATCTCTCGCTCTCTCCGATCCTGCTCCCCGCCGTGCTGCTCTGCGCCCTGATGTCGGTCACCGTCGGATACGCCCTGGCCCTCGCCATCCCGAACCCACTGGTGACCAACGTCATCGTCAACGCGCTCATCTTCGTGGTGCTGCTCTTCTCGCCGATCGTCTACCCGGCGTCGCAGCTCCCCGGCTGGCTCTTCGACGTCCACCGGGTGCTCCCCTTCGAGAGCATGGCCCAGGTGATGCGGGCCGGCCTCGCCAACGGGCTCGCGACCGACGTGGGGGTCTCGTTCATCGTGCTGGGCGCGTGGACCCTGGCCGGCTGCGCGGCGGCCGCGTGGGTGGTGGGCCGGCGCCACTGAGCTCAGCCCTCCGGGGCCTCCGCCCAGAGCACGACGTCGATGCGGGGCTCGCCGGTGTCCGAGCCCTGGCTGCGCTCGCGGCGTTCCAGGAGCAGGGTGCGCAGGCCGGGGAGCGCGTGCCGCAGCACCTCCTCGGTGTAGAGGAGTTCGGGGTCGGAGGGACCCGGGCATCCCAGCGAGTCGAGATGGTGCCCGACCAGGAGGAGGTGACCGCCGGGGGCGACGGCGCGGGCGGCGTCACGGAGCATCGCCGCCCGCTGCTCGGGCGCCGGATGGATGTTGGCGATCAGCACCAGTTCGTACGGGTCGCCCCGGCTGAGGAACGCCCCGATGTCGGAGTGGACGGCGGCGACGCGCAGCCCCTCCACGGCCGCTCCGGCACGCACCCTCTCCAGGGCGACCGAGGAGCCGTCGACGGCGGTGACGTCCCATCCTTGGCGGGCCAGCCAGAGGCTGTTGCGTCCCTCGCCGGCGCCCAGATCCACCGCCCGCCCCGGCTGGAGCGGGGTGGCCAGCTCCACCAGGGCGGGGTCGGGCTCGGTCGTGAAGAGCCGCTCGACCGCCGCGTACCTCTCGTCCCAGGTCTCCTGACGCTCGACGGTGCCACCTCCCTCCGGTGGCTGGGGACGCTCTCGGTCGCCGTCGGCCACGGTCAGCCGTCCACGCAGGCGCCGTCGCCCACCGCGACGGTGCGCCCCTGAGCGGCCCGGACGTCGGAGCTGATGTCCGAGGTCGCCAGCGCGTACCCCTCGTCGGAGGTGGTCGTGCTCATCGCGAAGGTGACCCCGATGACCTGGCCGTCGAGGTCGACCAGCGGGCCCCCCGAGTCCCCGGGGATGACGTCGGCCGAGACCACCACCGTCTCGCGGGTGAGGTAGCCGGAGTAGTAGATGTTCCAGGTGGAGGCGTCCTCGGTGCCGCGCACGGCCGCCGCGACCGTCGCCTCGGACCCGCCCTGCGGGTAGCCGATCACCGCCGCCTGGGTCCCCGCCGCGGGGTAGGCGCTGGCGATCGGGAGCGGGGACATCCCGAGCCCGGGGACCTCCAGGATGGCGACGTCGACGTTGGGGTCGAAGAGCACGACCTGGGCGGAGAGCGGCTGCCGCCCGGGGGGCTGCACGGTCTGGCTGTACGAGCCGGCGACCACGTGGGCGTTGGTCAGCATCAGGTCGTCGCCCACCGGCCACGCCGAGCCGGCCACCGCACCGCCCGGGCCCCCGCAGCCGTACGCGATCACCCGGGAGACGTCCGCCTCGGCGGCCCGGACCCCGGCGGTGTCGGTGCTGGCCGGCAGGGGCTCGACAGGCAGCGACGGCATCAGCCCGCTGAAGGGGTTGGGGAGGTCGCTGTTCTGGAGGAACTCCTGCACCTTGGCGAGGAAGGCGGGGGGCTGGGGGGCGATGGTGAGCAGGGCCCGCTCGATCGCCGAGCCGTTGATCTGGGTGTTGACCACGCTCAACGAGCTGTTGGCGAAGGTGTAGCCGAGGAACCAGGCGACGAATAGGACGCCCAGACAGCTCGAGATGCTGCCCGCCACCGAGTCCCAGGTGGCCAGCCGGGTCTTGAGAGTGTGCACCCGGGCCCGGTACCCCAGGGTGCTGCCCAGCCCCTCGATGACCAGGATGGCCGCGATGAAGATGCCGGCGGCGATCAGCGGCTCGTCGGCGCTCCCGGGGTGGGGCGAGAAGAACCGGGTGAGGGGAGGGGCGATCAGGGCACCGACCAGGGCGCCCACGACCAGCCCGATCATGGCCAGCCCGCCCCAGGTGAAGCCGCGGCGGTACCCGGAGAAGGAGAGGGCCAGGATCAGGAGCACGATCAGGGCGTCGAGGATGTCCATCCGCTCCGGAGTCTGACGGGTTGGGACGGGGTCAAGCCGGCCGGTGGAGTGTTCGGTGGGCGCGGTGGGGGTGGTCGGCGCGGACGCGGCGTTACCCAGTTCGGAGTCGGCCGAGTTTGCCGTCAGGAGCGTGGGGCCTCATGCTGGGCGGTGCGGCTCCACGGCACACGCCTGGCGCAACGCTGCTCTGAGGAGTTCCCATGGCTGACGTCGTCCGTGTCCACGTCCACAACGGCCTCAACCGCGAGTATGCGGCGACCAACTTCTCCCTCTCTCCTCACGGGCTGACGATCACCCGCCCGCGTTCGGATGGACAGCCTGGCGAGGAGATCGTGGCCGTCTTCGACCACGGCAAGTTCGACTGGGCGGAGCGTGTCCCCGAGGGGACGCCGCTCGCGGAGGAGCTGACCCCCTTCGACGCCTCTGAGCTCGGTCGAGCCAGCCGCAACAAGCCGTGACCTCGGACCGCCGCGACCCGGGGGCCCCGCGCCCCCCTGGTGGGTGCCCTATTCTCTAGGGCATCGGGGCGTGGCGCAGCCGGTAGCGCGCTTGCTTTGGGAGCAAGAGGTCCCCAGTTCGAGTCTGGGCGCCCCGACCAGCTGGTCGTTCTCATACTTCTTTGCCAAATTGCCTAGGATGTTTGCCAGATTTTCGAGAATCCGTGCCAACAAGTCCATAAACTGCCGGGAATCGGCGCAAGGCCACCACGACCGCCCAGAGAACACCTCGGCATGAACCCTTGAGAAGGGTCGGGAGCCGGTTCCACGACGTGTCGGCGGACGCATGTTCGTCCACCTCTCCCATACGGGGACGAGAGGAGGCTCTCGCGCCGACGGAGCTGGTCATGCCCACGGGTTCAGTCGACGGCGTCGCTGTGGCACGATGATGAGCCGCCCGACCAATTCGTGCCGCTCGGCAGGTCTGGGGTTTTCGCACGTGCCCTCGGCCACAGACATGCCGCTCATGGCGGCATTTCCATGATCGCTGGAGCGACCTCTAACGAACTCTCGCCCGTCGTGGTCGCAATCGTGGGCTTCGGCGTTGCCACCGTCGGCGCGCTGTTCATCGTCGCAGGTGGGCCTCTGCGGAAAGGGCTCAACATGCTGTATAGGAGTCTTCCAGGCCGCTTTCAGTACCCACGGTGGTTTGTGCCCCTCTTCGGTGCCGTCCTTGTGATCTTCGGCCTACTCGTGGCAGGTATCGGCCTGGCTTCGAGCGTGGGCTGACGGCTCCCACGCTCAGCAACGACAGACTGACTCGCTGACTGCCACTCGCACAAATGATCCGACGGACACCGCGACCCTAGGGGGTGTTCCTAGCGCTTGACGAGGTTGGTCGACTGAGACTCGCCCTTGCGCATCATACGAGCCTCGGGTCAGTGGTCGAACGGTAGGTATTGTTGGTCCGGCGCTCGCCATGGAAGTCGCGCTCGGCATTCCGGC
>Ga0181533_1003392_pt1 | contig 17404 bp, 6 predicted proteins | sample PEATcosm2014_Bin_45_FD_119772 | JGI IMG/M metagenome (GOLD analysis project Ga0181533, IMG submission 119772) | Peatland microbial communities from MTU Mesocosm Facility, Houghton, MI, USA - PEATcosm2014_Bin11_60_metaG | ecosystem: Environmental > Terrestrial > Soil > Wetlands > Peat | place... | reverse complement strand
TCACGCAACGATTCTGTCCACTTCCAGCCGGGCTGGAAGGTTGCCTTGGCGACACTGATCCCGTCCAACATCACAAGCTCAAGCTGCCCCTTTGGGAACTTACGGGTTTCATCAGGATGATTCAGGCTCTTTTTCTCTATTGTGTTCATGATAATTTCCTCCTATATTTATTTATAACGAAACCAATTAAACTGTCTAACCAAAATACAAACACAAAGTTATATCAGAAACCCAGGAGTGGGGAAATATTTTCAAGAATTAATAATTACACTTTTTTCACGTCACGCGTCACGCGTTACGCGTCACGATTTCCTTATATGTCGATATATCCTGCCAATTGGTCGAAAATATATCACCCGCCATGCAAACATATCCATATGAATCTTACCTTTGCACCCTGTTTTGCACAATTGGACCACATGCTGAAAAATGAACCCGTATCTAAAGCATACAAGGCAATCCTGACAGGTGTTTTATTTCTTGTCCTTTCGACTTTTTTGTCAGGACAACAAGCCCATGATACGCTTCCTTCCAAAGTCACCTTATCACAATGTATTACCTATGCCCTGGCTCACCAGGCACTGGTCCAGCAATCGCAGCTGGATGAAGACATTACCAGGAGGAACATAAGAATAGCCCTGTCGGGCTGGTATCCCCAGCTGGAATTTGATGCCGGTCTGGAGGATTTTCTCCAGGCGCCATTATCAACTTATCCGAATGTGCTGGATCCTGCATCTCCTTTGACTTATCCCTCAACATCGAATTTTGTATCACCGGGCATATTTTCTGCCAGCCAGACACTGTACAGCAATAGTCTTCTCTTTGCGGCCAGGACAGCCAGGCAACTGAAGAACCAGGCATCAGAGAACACGGAAAATACCAGGATCAACACTACCGTTGATGTCACCAAGGCATTTTACGATGTCTTGCTGACAGAGGAGCAGCTGAACGTGCTGGATGAGGATATCGTCCGCCTGCAGCGGAATTACCAGGATGCCTGGAATCTTTACAAGGATGGCCTGACCGACAAAATTGACTACCAGCGTACTGAAATATCGCTCAGCAATGCGCAGGCAGAAAAAAGAACGGCACAGGAAGCATTGAAAGCCAAGTATTCTGTATTGAAACATACGATGGGCGTGGTTCCCGGGAAGCAGTTGACGGTTTCCTATGATTCATCCAGGTATGAAAGTGAAATATTATACGATACTTCAAAAAACCTCGATTACAGCAAGCGCATTGAATATAAGCAGATGCAGACTTCCCTGACCCTCCAGAACACTGAGATCAGCTACTACCGGTGGTCATTCCTTCCTACCTTATCTGCTTATTATGACTATGAGCCGCTATTCCAGAATGACCAGTTTGCCGATCTGTATAATAAGAACTACCCGACCCAGGTGATCGGGTTGAAACTTACGATCCCTATCTTCCAGGGATTAAACAGATTGGAGAACCTAAGCAGGGCAAAGATCCAGTACAAGCGGCTGGAGCTTGGCATGGAATACCTGAAAAGCGGGATCAGCAGTGAATATACGCAGGCGCTCGCGGCATACCTGAGCAACCTGAATGAACTGAGAATCGCAAAAAATAATATCGCCGTTGCAAAAGATATCTTTAACACGGTGAAGTTCCAGTATGATAAAGGGATCAAGGCATACCTCGAAGTCATCGTTTCCGAAACCGACCTGCGGACTGCCGAGCTCAATTATTTAGATATACTCTTCCAGGTCCTTTCCAGCAAGATGGATCTGGAGAAAGCTTTGGGGGATATAAAGACCAATTGACCATGAACATTTTTTCCTGATAGCTGACCGGCTTTAAATTTGTAGCACTATGAATAAAATAATCCGACTACTGATATTTGTTTCAATGGCAGGGTTGCTGTCCTGCTCTCAGAATTCAGCAAATAAAAGGACTGAGGCGGATGCCATACCCGTGACGGTTGCCAATGTGAGTTTATCAAAAGCCATATTTTACAATTCTTATCCGGCAAATATAACGGCATTGAAAGAGGTTGAGTTGCGCGGGGAGGTAAGCGGATATATCACGGGAATATATTTCACCGAGGGGAAGAAAGTCCATGCTGGAGAAAAACTCTATGAGATTGACCGCCGCAAATATGAGGCAGCTTATGAGGAAGCCCAGTCGAATGTTAAGATTGCAGAAGATAATCTTGAGAAAGTCCAGCGTGATGCCGACCGTTATACCGATCTTTCTAAGCAAGATGCTGTTGCAAAGCAGCTTTACGACAATGCGATGACCGATCTCAAGACTGCCAAACAGCAGGTGGATGCTGCGAAATCAGAACTGATAAAGGCTAAAACCGATTTTGAATATTCTCTGATCTGTGCACCCTTTGACGGCACCATCGGTTTTTCAATGGTCAAGCTGGGATCTCTCGTGACCCCCGGAGAGACACTCCTTAATACACTGTCGTCAGATGATGTCATGGGAGTTGATTTTGAAATCAGCGAAACCGAGATCGGGCATTTCCGGGAGCTCGACAATGCAGTGAGTTCAGATAAGGATACGACATTCCGGATCATGCTGCCCGATAATACGATCTATCCCTATGCAGGAAAGATCAGCGTTATCGACAGGGCCGTCGATCCGCAGACAGGATCGGTGAGGGTCAGGATAACCGTTCCCAACCAGGAAGGCATTCTCAGGCCAGGCATGAGCTGCAAGGTATTAGTGCTGAATATCAATTCAGGTGAGCAAATACTGATCCCCTCAGCGGCAGTCATAGAGCAGCTGGGTGAATATTTTGTCTTCAAGGTAAAAGATAATATTGTTGACCAGGCAAAGGTAATTGTAGGCCCCAGGATCAATGCCAATTTCATTGTCCTGAAAGGCCTCACCCCCGGCGAGACAATCGTAGTAGAAGGAACCCAGAAACTGCATGACGGCTCAGAGATCAAGATCGTACAATCAAAGCAACCTAATAAATAAGAGTTGTACGATGATTAAATGAAAAATAAAAGGACACATTATTGGAGTTGATAAATTAGTTTTTTTTCACCGCAAAGTCGCTAAGACGCAAAGAACGCAAAATCAATAATATAATTTTTAGCGTCTTGGCGTCCCTGCCTGCCGGCTCAGAAGCCAGGGGGTGGGGTTTCCCCCTCCTTCTTGGGGGAGGGGGCCAGGGGGTGGGGTTAACCTCAAAAATGAAAAATGCAATCGTAATTCGTAATTCCTAATTCGTAATTCGTAATTGAAATGATAGCCGACACCTTTATAAAACGCCCGATAACTGCAATTGTCATTTCAATGGTATTAGTCATCGTTGGTTTTCTCGCGATAATTAACCTGCCAATAAGCCAGTATCCTGATATTTCACCGCCTGTGGTAAGGGTATCAAGTCAATATATTGGGGCCGATGCGACAACTGTTGAACAAACCGTCACTACGCCCATTGAATTGCAGGTGAACGGAGCTCCCGGCATGAATTATATTCAGAGCACCAGTACAAACGATGGAAGCTCGTCAATAAATGTTTATTTTGATATCGGCACCAATATTGATGTTGCAACTACCGATGTGCAGAACAGGGTAAATATCGCAACCCCCATCCTGCCTGACCTGGTGAAAAGACTGGGAGTCACAGTGCGCAAGCGTAACCCCAGCGGGATCATGAATGTGGCTATCTACTCTCCCAATGCCACACATAATATAAGGTTTCTTGATAATTACACGAATATTTTTGTCAGAGATGCCCTGATGAGGGTGAAAGGTGTTGGGGATATCTTTACAAGGACGGATGATTTCAGTATGCGTCTCTGGCTTAAGCCTGATAAGATGGCCAGTCTTGGACTTACAGCCAATGACATTCTTAATGCCGTCCAGGAACAGAATGTGCAGGTTGCAGCCGGCTCGATTGGAACGCCTCCTCAACCTTACAGCCAGCCTTTTGAATACACGGTAATTGTCAATGGAAGACTAAGTACCGTGGATGATTTTAATAAGATCGTCGTCAGGTCAAATCCTGCCGACGGTTCAATAGTCTATCTAAAGGATGTGGCACGTGTAGAGTTGGGTAAGTTCAATTATTCGGGTACTGCTTTTGTTGACAGAAAACCTGCCTCGTACATGATCATATACCAGACACCCGGTAGCAATGCCCTTGATGTTGCAGATGGTGTCTACAAGACGATGGCCCAGCTTAGTAAATCTTTTCCGAAAGATGTTGCTTACACAGTGCCCTTTGAATCGGTTTCAATCATAAGAGCCTCCATCAGCGAAGTCGTGACCACCCTGCTTGAGGCATTGGCGCTCGTGGTGCTGGTAGTGTTTATCTTCCTGCAGGACTGGCGTTCCACGATCATTCCTGTCCTTGCAATTCCTGTATCCATAGTTGCCACCTTTATTTTCTTTATACCCCTGGGGTTTACCATTAATAAGCTTACCCTCTTCGGATTTGTGCTTGCGATCGGTATCGTTGTGGATGATGCCATCATCGTGGTTGAGGCGGTGCAGCGTTACATTGAAGAGAAGCACCTCACCCCGAAGGAAGCCGCCTACAAAGCCATGGCAGATATCTCGGGACCAGTGGTCGCTATTGCACTTGTGCTTGCAGCCGTGTTTGTCCCGGCCGGATTTTTGCCCGGCATTGTCGGGAAGCTGTATCAGCAATTTGCAATTACCATAGCCATCTCGGTACTTATTTCGGCTTTTGTTGCCTTATCGCTTACTCCTGCTTTGTGTTCCCTGTTCCTGAAACCCCACCATATCACCAAATCCTCAAAAGGACTTAACTTCCTTTTCTTCCATTTTGATAAATGGTTCACGAGGCGAACGGAGGGATATACCAAGAATGTCAGGCTGGCGATAAAGCATTCCCGCTATATTGTCATCCTGCTGGTCATGGTGGTTTTTGGCGCCTATGTCATGCTCGTTAAGAAACCTACCGGTTTCATCCCGATAGAAGATGAAGGGCGATTGTACATTACATTCGAATTGCCTGAAGGTACTTCTACTTCACGCCAGATAGATGTGATGAAGAAAATGATGGATATCCTTCTGGATATCAAGGGTGTCAGGCATTGTTCTGCCGTGGGAGGGCTTAATGTAGTGACCGGGGCCCTCAAGCCAAACAGCGGCACGATTTTCTGCCAGTTGATCCCCTGGGATGAGCGTAAAAGCAAGTCTGAACAGATCCACGCTTTAATGGCGCAGATGCAGGCGAGGTTTGCATCCCTCAGGAATGCCAATATACTTGTAATTCCTCCTCCTGCCATCCCGGGACTCGGGGCTACGGGCGGCTTCACCTTTGAGCTGCAGCAGCGTGAAAGCAATGACGACGTAAAGACTTTTGAACGAAATGTCCGAACATACATGGCTGCAATCAACAAACGTCCTGAGATTGCGCGGGCCGTTACTTTTTTCAATACACACACGCCCAACTACCAGCTTGTTGTCGACCGTGATAAATGCAAGAAGATGGGGGTCAATCTTGCCGACGTCTTCAATACCATCCAGACCTATCTGGGCAGTGACTATATCAATGACTTCACGATATACAACCGGAATTTCCGCGTAATTGCACAGGCAGATACCATGTACAGGAACGACATTGTCGATATGGATAAATATTATGTCCGTAACCAGGAAGGCACGATGCTGCCCTTAAGCTCAGTGATGAGTTATAAGGTCAGCGAAAGCGCCTCCATGCTTTCCCACTATAATCTTTACCGGATGGCTGAATTTGTCGGCGATGCAAAACCCGGCTACAGTTCCGGGCAGGCGCTCCAGGCATTACAAGAGACTGCCCAACAGGTGCTTCCTGCCGGCTATGGGTTTGAGTTTTCAGGTCTGAGCCGTGAAGAGACAAAAGCAGGGAACGCTTCTATGTATGTATTCATACTATCCATACTATTTGTTTTTCTTTTCCTTTCTGCCTTATATGAAAGCTGGACTGTCCCCTTTACCATCCTGCTCGGCGTTCCGCTTGCTGCTTTTGGAGCCATCCTGGCACTGACCTTGGTACCAAGCCTGTCAAATAATGTTTATGCCCAGATCGGTCTTATTACCCTGATCGGCCTTGCGGCAAAGAACTCTATCCTTATTGTTGAATTCGCCAAAGAGCGTGTCGACAGGGGTATGGAGATTGTTGAAGCTACAATAGAGGCTGTCCGTTTAAGACTGCGCCCAATCCTGATGACCTCGTTTGCATTCATCTTTGGAGTCTCTCCCCTGGTCTTTGCCAGCGGCGCCGGCGCCGTTGCCCGTCAGACCATTGGGTGGTCAGTCCTCGGAGGAATGCTTGCAGCTACTGCCTTAGGGGTATTCATCATCCCGGTACTATTTATCCTGATAATCCGCCTCAGCTATGGCAAGAAAAAGCTTGCCCGGCTCCAGGCATCAAGGCAATCAGGTGAAACAAGCCATCCTGATGCCTGACAGAATAGATGCACTGCCTGCCGGCAGGCAAGTTTCGCTATTTCGCCATTTCGCTTTTTCGCTATTTATTCCTAGTACTCCTGCCAGGATTTGATCTCCAGCTCTTCCGGCCTGAGCTTGCAGAAAGCCATCAGGAACACATTGGCAAGGTTGGCATTGGTGATCAGCGGTACGTTGTAGTCGATGGCTGCACGGCGGATGGTGTAATCATTGTAGAGCTCATCCTTTGAAAGATCCTTAGGGATGTTGATCACGAGGTCGATCCGGTGGTCCTTAAGGTATTCCATCACATTGGGAGCCGTATCCTCATCGGGCCAGTGGAGAATGGTCGAACTGATGCCATTCACGGCAAGGAATTCTGCTGTTCCCTTTGTGGCGAAAATATGGAATTTCTTTTCAGCCAGCATCCTGCATCCTTCCAGCAGTATTGTCTTGGATTTTACCGGTCCCGAGGAGATCAGGATGCTCTTTTCGGGGATGCGGTAGCCCACGGAAAGCATGGACTTCATTACAGCTTCATATACCGTATCGCCGATACAGCCCACCTCGCCTGTGGAAGCCATGTCGACCCCCAGCATCGGATCGGCTTTTTGAAGCCGTGAGAAAGAGAACTGGGGAGCCTTCACACCGATATAATCGATATCGAAAAAAGATTTGTCAGGCTTGTCAAACGGGATCCCAAGCATGACCTTGGTCGCTATATCTATAAAGTTTATTTTCAGAACTTTTGAGACGAAAGGAAAGCTGCGCGAAGCCCTCAGGTTACATTCAATCACCTTGATATCATTGTCTTTGGCAAGATACTGTATATTGAAAGGACCCGATATCTTTAAGGACCGTGCGATATCACGGCTGATACGTTTGATCCGGCGGATCGTCTCAATGTAAATCTTTTGGGGAGGGAAAACGATGGTAGCATCGCCTGAATGAACGCCGGCAAACTCAATATGCTCGGAAATGGCGTAAGCAACGATCTCGCCTTCTTTAGCTACGGCATCGATCTCGATCTCCTTGGCTTCCTGGATAAATTCCGATACAACCACAGGATGGTCTTTGGAGACATTGGCCGCCAAGGTCAGGAAATGTTCCATCTCGCTCTTGTTTGAGACCACGTTCATGGCAGCGCCGGAGAGGACATATGAGGGCCGGATCAGTACGGGAAAGCCGACATATTCCGTGAAAGCAAAGATATCCTCAAGGGTTGAAAGCTCTTTCCAGCGGGGTTGGTCTATTTCGAGACGGTCGAGCATGGAAGAGAATTTATGGCGGTCTTCTGCATTGTCCACAGAGACAGGAGAAGTTCCAAGCACGGGGACGTTCTGCTTGTAAAGCCGCATGGCAAGGTTGTTCGGGATCTGGCCTCCCATAGAGAGAATGATCCCCTTTGGGTTTTCCAGCTCATAGATGTCCATTACCCGCTCAAAGGAAAGCTCATCAAAATAAAGCATGTCACAAATATCATAATCGGTGCTGACGGTCTCAGGATTATAATTGATCATGATCGACCGGTAACCGGCATCTTTCACTGCATTTAGCGTATTTACGCTGCACCAGTCAAATTCAACCGAACTCCCGATCCGGTAAGCACCACTGCCCAGGACGATCACAGAGCCTTTGTCATCCGGGAAATCGACGTCATGCTCACTGCCGCTGTAAGTCAAATAGAGATAGTTGGTCACAGCGGGATATTCTGCCGCAAGGGTATCAATCTGCCTGACATAGGGAATGATGTTCCGTTCTTTCCGGTACTCCCTGATCTTCAGCATGTCGGGTTCCGGATTCTTAATTTCCGATTTGAACACCAGGCGGGCCAGCTGGAAATCGGAAAACCCGTATCGTTTGGCATCCAGGATCAGTTCATCAGGGACTTCTCGGATGTCGTGATACTTTTCAAGGCTGTGGCCTGTATCAAATATATTCTTCAGGCGATACAAGAACCATTTGTCGATGCGGGTCAGCTCCCAGATGCGGTCAATAGAATATCCTTCCGCAAAAGCCTGGGCGATGAGAAACATCCTCCGGTCGGTCGGGTGTGAGAGTCCGTTTTCAAGGTCACTGACATGGAGTTCCTTGTTTCCTATGAATCCATGCATCCCCTGCCCGATCATCCTCAGCCCTTTTTGAATGGCCTCCTCAAATGTCCTTCCAATGGCCATGATCTCCCCGACACTTTTCATGCTTGACCCAAGCTCCTTTGATACCCCGACAAACTTACCAAGATCCCAGCGTGGAATCTTACAAACGATATAATCCAATGCCGGTTCAAAGCAAGCCGTTGTGGTACGTGTTACAGAATTCTTCAGCTCATGCAGTCCATAGCCCAATGCCAGTTTGGCAGCGACAAATGCCAGGGGATATCCTGTCGCCTTGGAAGCAAGTGCGGATGACCTTGACAGCCTGGCATTCACCTCGATGACACGATAATCTTCTGATTCAGGGTCAAGGGCATACTGGATATTGCATTCCCCGATGACTCCCAGGTGGCGGATTACGCGTATGGAAAGTTCACGCAGTTTGTAATATTCAAGGTTGGAAAGGGTTTGCGATGGAGCTACCACGATGCTTTCACCCGTATGGATGCCTAAAGGATCAAAGTTCTCCATGTTGCAGACAGTGATGCAGTTGTCGTAACAATCGCGTACGACTTCGTATTCTATTTCTTTCCAGCCTTTTAATGATTCTTCAACAAGGATCTGGCTGGAATAAGAAAATGCCTTGGCAACGAGAAGATCCAGTTCATTCTTATTGGAACAGAATCCGCTTCCCTGTCCTCCCAGTGCAAAGGCAGCCCTAACGATCACGGGGTAACCGATCTGCTCTGCTGCTTTTCTTGCACTTCCGGCATCGGTGACTGCAACGCTTCTTGGCGTTCGCACCTGCATCTCATCCAGTTTCCTGCAAAAAAGCTCCCTGTCTTCAGTGCTGATAATGGTCTCAACGGGAGTTCCAAGAACCCGTAATCCATATTTATCGAAGACTCCTGCCCTGTACAGGGATACCCCGCAATTGAGCGCTGTCTGGCCTCCGAAGGCCAGCAGGATACCGTCGGGGGCTTCCTTTTTTATTACTTCTTCTGTAAAATAGGGTGTCACAGGCAGAAAATAGACCCTGTCGGCGATCTTTTCGGAAGTCTGTATGGTAGCTATGTTCGGATTGATCAGTACCGTTTCTATCCCTTCTTCTCTCAGCGCTTTCAATGCCTGGGAGCCGGAATAGTCGAATTCGCCGGCTTCGCCGATCTTAAGGGCTCCGGAGCCCAGTATGAGCACTTTATGGATCCCTTCTGTCATTCCTGCCTGATTTTAAAAGATCTGACCATTTCCATAAAGTCGTCAAAGAGGAACCTGGTATCGGTAGGTCCCCCGGAGGCTTCGGGGTGGAACTGTGTCGAGAAAAAAGGTTTATTCTGATGACGTATTCCTTCATTGCTGCCGTCGTTCAGATTGATGAAGAATGGCTTCCAATCTTTTCCAAGATGGGTGGGATCAACCGCAAACCCGTGGTTCTGGGAAGTTATGTAGGTCTTCATTGTTCCGCAAAGCAGCACAGGCTGGTTATATCCCCTGTGGCCATATTTTAGTTTATAGGTTGTGGCGCCCGCGGCAATTGAGAGTAACTGATTCCCGAGGCATATCCCAAAGATGGGCCTGCCCAGGTCGATGGCTTTTTTGAGATTCCGGATTGTTTCCCTGCACAGCTGGGGATCGCCGGGGCCATTGGAGATCACGAGCCCGTCATAATTATCCTGCGTAAAATCATAATCCCATGATACCCGGATCACAGTTGCCCCGGTATTCATCAGGCATCGGATGATATTGTTCTTTACCCCGCAGTCCACAAGGATGATCTGTAGTTCATTGCCGGGGTATATAATCTTTTCCTTAACGGTAACCTGTGCGACAAGGTTATCTTTATTGGGATCGTAGAATTCAACCTCGTTCTCATCATGCTGGAAAAGCTTACCGAGCATGGTCCCCTGTTCGCGAAGCAGCTTGACTATGGCACGTGTATCTATCCCGCTGATCCCCGGCACGTCGTGTTCCATGAGCCAGTCTGAAAGGTTCTCCAATGCATTCCAGTGGCTGTACTCCGCGGTATAGCTTGAAATGACAAGTCCGGAAACATGGATCCTGTCTGATTCAAAATATGTTGAAAGGTTTTCCCTGATGGCTTTACCCGGGACCCCGTAATTCCCGATCAGCGGATAGGTCAGCACAAGGATCTGGCCTTTATAGGAAGGATCGGTCAGGCTTTCCGGGTAGCCGGTCATGGCAGTGTTGAAAACAACCTCTCCTGAAACGGAACGTAAAGCCCCAAAAGGCTTTCCCGTTACGCGTGTTCCATCATTGAGCAAGAGCTGTGCCACCTGGTTCTTTCTGATATAAAGATTTTCCGGACAGTAAAAATACAATAAGAATCGGATTCAACCTTTGTGTGGAAGCTATTGCTTAATAGAAGTTACTAACAATTCCGGTAACTTCCATTGAAGATGTACCGTGCTTCATGATACTGATCTTATTGTAAGAGGAATTGCAACGCTCACCGCTTTGAAAATAAACTTTATTGGACCGGGGAGAAAATGGGGCTTTATTTTTTTGACTTTCGATCTCTTCTCCCGGGAATCCTAAAGAAATTTCAGGAAATCTTATCAGCAAGTCTATGACAAAATATATCCTGATCTGTAAAGAGAGGCATTAAAATGCCGGAAAAGATCAGCAAACTGTTAATAAAAACTCGGGCATTCCAGGGCTCCACCACTCCGCATTGAACGTCCGGGAACATTCCCGCCACCGCCACCGCCAAAGAGTGTCAGTTTATCAAAATCCAGAACTACGCTTATTTCATGAGCGCCGCCTAGTCCCTCTAAGTTTCCCGTAGTCGCCAGATCATAGCTGTACATGAATTTTATGCTCATATCTTCTGCGAATGTATAGCGGTAACCAACAAGCAGAGCAACAGCATCACCTCCTGATATGCCTCCCCAACTGGCTTTGTACCACGCGCCAATATATATATTGTATTTAAGCAAGTTTAAGCCGCCCTCCACTGTACTCAGGCCAAGTTGATTCTGGTAAATGATCCCCGGATTAATTTTCAAGGGATCGTTGGCACCACCAGTGGCATACATAGAAGAAGCAGCGCCGCCGCCCCCGGAAGAAATTACTAAATCAAGATTGGCTACATATTTCCTTGGCAAAGGTGCGGTAGCCGTAGAAAGAAATGATTCGTCAGGCTGGAAAACATGATCTACCGCAAATCCAAGATTTCCGTTCACATTCCCTTCGGGATTGGCAAACTGTAACAAACCTCCCACGCCAAAATCGGGAAAAACTTTTTTATTTGCGGTCGGAGGAATAAAAGAACTTTGGTAAATATTTCCGTATTTTTCACTCAATTGATCACTGAAAACAAAGTCATTCCAATTAATACTCTTCTGAACAAGGGCAGCTTTAATGCCGACCTGGCTAACCACTGAGGCACTGATGGGGATCCTGGCGGCAAGGGATAAACCAACCGAAAGATCATTAATAAAACCAATCCCTTCATTATTGGAATTAACGATCAAACCTAGTCCACCAGAACCTGGTAAATTCCTGTCCCCAAGATCGGCAGAAAAGAAATAAGAACGAAAATCCACAGGTAAATTGGGCCATTGATCGCGGAAGGAAAACCTGGCTCTCAATCCAGTATTAATCCCGGTATAGGCGGGATTATAATACAAGGGGGCACTGAAAAACTGTGAATAGTTTGGATCCTGTCCCCTTACGGTGGATAAGAGGGACAGGCATCCAATAAGTAAGATCGGAAAGACTAAATGTTTTTTCATCTATAAAAATAATTAAGTTTAGCGAATTAATGATACGGTTCCAATGGTTTTGCCTGATCCTTTTCCTATATTCGAACCTGTCCATTCAGTGTTGTCAATGAATGTCGCTTTAGCCTTCCACAAATAGGTTCCCGACGGCATTAATACACCATTCGAGTTTTTCCCATCCCATGATTCTGTTGGTCTGCCTTGTGGATCAAGTGCTACTGACTGCCAAAGCAATTGACCCCAGGCATCGAAAACCTGAATCTGGAATTGCTTCAGGTTGACCCCAACCGGTGTGAAAAGGTTAGCTCCTGTACCTATACTTGTGGGTGAAAATGCATTCGGAATATAAAGGCCTTTGAAGATGAACTCATAAGTATAGTAAGTTGTATCTGAGCAATCGTATTGGTTGCTCGAGATCAGCATGACCAGGAAAGACCCGTCGTTGGCATAGGTAACAATTGGATTCTCATCCGTGGATGTCTGCCCGTTACCAAAATCCCAGTAGTAGCTAAGACTATCAAGAGGCAGAGGCGTCGATTCATTGGTGAACTGCAATTTGCCAGTCATATTATCAATATTCTCAGTATAAATGAATGAGCTCACAGGAGTAACATGAACCTTTACAGTCGAATCAACAGTATCATAACATCCATGTTGATCTTTAATGATCATGGTAACAATATACTCCCCATCAGTCTTATACTGATGAATCGGATCCTTGAGATGAGATGTGTCTTTTTGTGAAGTTGCTTCACCAAAGTTCCATACCCAGTTAATAATTCGGGCTGTATCAGCCATTTGTGATGAATCGGCAAAATAAGTCGGTTTGCCACTGCAAGCGTTAGTATGGTCAAATATTGCAGTTGGAATCTGAAACACTGTTGTCGGTTTAATTATGGAATCTTTACAACCGAAACCGTTCATTACGACCATCTTGACATTATAAGTTCCGGCAGAATCATACTTATGTGTCGGATTTATCAGGATGGATGAATCGCTCGATCCGGAATAAGATTCGCCAAAAACCCATTTCCAGGATCTGATAGGAGTACCAAATACATTTGAAGTATCATGGAATGTGGTGACCTCTTTTCTGCAAACCGATACATTGGAGAAATAAGCTAACGGAGTCGCGTGAACTACAATAGATTGCAAGGTGGAATCTAAAAAGGAGCGGCCTGATGCCGGAATGGTTGCATGTATGATAAGCCTGACTCCATATACTCCCGCGCTTGCATAGGTATGGTGTATCACAGCAGCATGATGCGTATAAGTAGTATCGAGTCCGTCCCCAAAGATCCAATGCCATTGATTGATAATGCTGACAGGCAATGAACTATCCGCGAAGGCAATATTGTATCTTGCACACAATAATGTATCGCTATGGCTAAATGATGCCAGGATACATGGGAACAACTCGGCAGATTTCTGTATAGTATCAAAACATCCGAAAGTGTTTGTCACGGTCAGGACAACCGGGTAAATATTCTCTGCCAGGTAAATATGAGACGTATCCCCGGAACCTGCAGATCCAGGTATGATCAGCAGTGGCGAACCATCTCCAAAGTTCCACTGCCAGGATGCAATGGTGCCGCTGCCGGAGGTACTTGAATCCGATATGAACCGGATAACACTGTCACATGGCGTAGAAAGGACTGTGAATGAAGGTACGGGCAATGCATGTACTGTTACCTGGTGGTATATACTATCAGTACAATTATCCGAGTCTGTAACTTTCAATTCCACCGCATAGATCCCGGGCTGTGTGAAGGTATGTGTTGGGTTGAACTTATAGGAGATATTATTTTGTCCCGACATCGGATCTCCGAAATTCCATATCACATTATAGAGGCTGTCGCCCTGTGTAAGATCGATAGCTCTGAAATGTGTGGGATTCTTGTAGCAAACCGTATCATTACGATATGTAAAGGTAAATCCTGGTTTTACATGAACACTGTCAGAGGTTGTATCCATGCAGCCATAGCTATCTGTGACGATCAGCATCACCAGGTATGTGGTATCTGTAACAGGAAAGGTGTAGACAGGATCGAGTTGTGATGATGTCGCACCGGGCTGAAAAATCCATTCCTGTGATACAATAACTGATCCGACACCATGCGATTGATTCGTAAAAGACACTTCTCCTGCCGGACAGAAGAAACTGGTGTAAGTGAATTGCGCGACAGGTGTCGGACGGGTGACGACAGGAATGGTTATTGAATCCTTACAGCTAGCCAGGTTGGTAACAGTTTCTGTCACATTGAATGTACCAGCTGAGGTATATTTATGTTTCGGATTCTGTACCGTGGAGGTACCCCCGTCTCCGAATTCCCAATACCAGGCAGTGATGGAACTCCCCGGTGCAATTGATAAGTCGGTAAATGAAGTCGAATCATTGACACAGGAGACAGATGCACTGAACATCGCCTGAGGCGATGGGTTAACCGAGACCTGCTTTGTTGTATCATCAGTACAGCCATTTGAGTTTGTAACCGTTTCTGTAACCGAATAAACTCCCGCAGTATTGTAAGTATGCGTGGGATCTTTCAAAGTAGAAGTATTATTAACTCCTGAAGAGGGATCTCCAAAATTCCATAACCAGGAAACCATACTTGCTGAATTTGCAACAGATGTATCCCTGAATATGGTAGGACTTCCGACACAAGCTGTATCTGCTGTGAATTTAGCAACAGGTGCGGCATTGACGGATACTGATTTACTGATCGAGTCGAAACATCCAGTTGCATTTGTCACCATCAGGTTGACAGAGAATGTCCCGCTGTGAGTAAAACTATGTAAGGGATTCTTAAGCGTGGACGTATTTGCAGATCCGGATCCCGGATCTCCAAAATTCCATAACCATTGGTCAATTGGAGTTCCCCCTCCTGCTTGAGACAGATCGGTAAACTGAACCGGCATATTGGCACAGCGCGTAGTGGCATAAGTAAAGTTGGCCGCAGGTCTGGCAGTTATCTGAACCGATTGAGACTTCGAATTTGTACATTGATCTGAAGTGGTAATTGTCAATGTCACAGTGTATGTTCCTCCACTTGTATATAAATGATTTACATTTGGATTATTCGGGTATTGAATCGTTACAGTAGTGCCGTCCCCGAAATTCCATTTCCATGTTACAATCGTTCCATGAGGTGTCGAAGACAGATCGGTAAAATGCGTAGAGTCTCCCGCACAAGTGGGGGCACTATAGGTAAAAGAAGCAACCGGATCACCTAGAACAAGTGCAGGTTTTACAGTATCCTTACTACATCCTTCAGCGGTAGTGACTGTCTCTGTTACATTAAACACGCCGGAAGTTGCATACAAATGTGTCGTGTTCTTTGTATAAGAGACTCCTCCATCCCCGAATTGCCAATACCATTGTGAAATGGTTCCTCCCGAGCCATTGGATTCATCAGTAAAAGTCGTAATCGATCCAAGGCAGACAGTATCTACATGAAAGTTTGCAACCGGCAGAGTTATGATAGTAATTGATTGGGTGCTTGTATCTGAACAGTTGGATGCATTGTAAACAATTTCAGTCACTGTATAGGCTCCCGAACCGGAGAATATGTGAGTAGGATTCTGCGCAGTTGAATAATCATTCACCCCTGAAGAAGGATCACCGAAATTCCAATTCCATTGGATAATATTACCACCTCCGTTTGTTTGCGAATTATCGGTAAATTGTACCGATTGTTTTGCACAATTGCTGGTCGGGAAACTGAAGCTGGCAAGGGGTGAAGGCATACTGTTGACTACATGTTGGATAGATGCAGAACAACTGTCGTTTGTTATAACGGTGAGTGTGACTGTATGTGCCGTGGCTCCGGTTATAGAAAATGAATGCGTTACACTCGGATTGTTCGGGAAGTGGATGATGACAAGAGGGCTGCCATCACCGAAATTCCAGGTCCACTTGACGATTGACTCCAAATATCCAGGTGCCGTCGTTGATTGATTCGTAAATTGAACTGGTGCTCCCAAACAGTTCGGGGAGGTGTATGTAAATGCAGGAAGCGGCAACGGATTGACTAACACTTGTTCTATGGTGTCTTTTGTACAGCCATTGGAATTGACAACAGTCAATGTCACATTATATGTCCCATAGTTGGAATAAGTATGAGTAGGATTCTGCAAGGGTGAAGTTGGCGATCCATCTCCAAAATTCCAGGTATAGCTGATCATGCTTGCAGAATTGGGAACAGAGAGGTTGGTGAACTGTGTCGGGTTATTGAAACAGACTGTGTCCGCGCTGAAATTTGCCAGTGGCAATAAGTTAATCGTAATAGGTTTCACGATTGTATCCATGCAACCGCTGGTATTTGTTACAATAAGAGATACATTATAAGTACCTGTTCCCGTAAAAGAATGAATAGGATTCTGCGCCGTCGAAGTATTATTCACACCGGATGAGGGATCGTCGAAATTCCAGGCCCACGAGATGATTGAACCCCCGCCATTGGGCTGAGAAAGATCATTGAACTGAACCGCCTGACTGACGCAATTAGTTGAGGAAAATCCGAAATTGGCAATAGGCGCCGGGATGCTGTTGACAAGATGTGAAACAGATGCGGTACAACTGTCGCTGGTCGTTATGGTTAACGTCACAGTATGCGAAAGAACAAGACCCACAAAGGTATGGTTGACATTTGGATTGCCGGGGTAATTGATGGTTATGAATGTTCCATCACCAAAATTCCAGACCCATCTGACAATATAGCCCAGGTATCCTGGTACTGTACTTGAAAGATCAGTATAGTGTACTACGGCTCCGAAACAATTGGGCGATGAGAAGGTGAATGCAGGAATAGGCAATGGATTTACAAGGACCTGTATTGTGGTATCTTTCGAACAACCGTTGGAATTGAGAACAGTTAATGTAACATTATAAATACCATAAGTTGCATATGTATGAGAAGGGTTTTGCTGTGAAATTAATGGCGATCCATCTCCAAAATTCCAGGAATAGCTGATCATGCTTGCAGAATTGGGAACAGAGAGGTTGGTGAACTGTGTCGGGTTATTGAGACAGACCGTGTCCGCGCTGAAATTTGCCACGGGTAATAAATTCACCATAACAGAGTTAACAACTGTATCCGAACATCCTGTCGAGTTCTGAACAACGAGTGTCACAGAATATGAACCCGCAGCTGCGAATATATGTGTTGGATTCTGAAGAGTTGA
>Ga0181533_1003389_pt1 | contig 17405 bp, 16 predicted proteins | sample PEATcosm2014_Bin_45_FD_119772 | JGI IMG/M metagenome (GOLD analysis project Ga0181533, IMG submission 119772) | Peatland microbial communities from MTU Mesocosm Facility, Houghton, MI, USA - PEATcosm2014_Bin11_60_metaG | ecosystem: Environmental > Terrestrial > Soil > Wetlands > Peat | place... | reverse complement strand
TGTCGTCTCCGCGCATACCTACTTCTTAAATCAACTCCCTGTGGAGAAAAAGTGACTCCAAAGGGACTTTTTCAGCAAGCTGTGAAGTCGTGCCCTTTCACGACAGATTCAAACTAACCCACTCCCGAAATTGTTTCGCTTGGCAGCGGCGGTGTATGGTAAGGGTTTAGATACGGCGCACAGCCAGCAGCAATTCTTATTTCAGGAGCGGCGAAGATGGACTCGTCGGTGCAAACTGAACTCGAAGAACAGAGCACATCCAAACTTTCCCGGCAGGCGCTGTCGTTTTTCCTGCACTCGTTACTTGCGCTTGGCTCCTGGCTGGCGCTCATGCTGCTTGGCTACGCAATCAATCCCGCAGGCGTGCCGCAACTCGTCATTCTTCTCTTGTCGGCCGCTGTGCCCCTTGTCGTCGGATTCCTCGTCGCCCGCATTTACCCTTCGGAAATGGCGACCCTGGTCTGGCTGCTCGGCCTCATCTGGTTCCTGATTGTCTGTTTGTGGATCCTGGATATGCCGACCGGGCCAAATCAATGCTTCCAGTGCGAGGCCACGGAGAAACTGACGCGCACCTTCTTCAGTTGGCCGCGTCCCAGTGGGCTCATTGACAACGACGGCCCGTTCATCTGCACGTGGCCTGCTGTTGCGCTCGTCGGTTACTCCATTGGCGCGAAGCTCGGCTTCCGGCGGGCGGAGTAGCCGTCAAAGCCAGCTTCCTTTGGCATGTTTTTCCCACCCATTTCCGCAAGAAACGCGGAAAAGGATGGGGCACGGACGCAGTATCACGGACGCAGGATTTTGCTGCGAATCAATTGCGGCCGTTTTCAGAGTGCAGCGCCTGGAGGGCAAAGACGGTCACGCGATGACGCTGCATGGCGGCAATTCCCTCGGCTGCGGCCTGGGCGGCTGCGAGCGTGGTGATAGTGGGAATGCGCGCCAGCACGGCTGCGCGGCGAATGGCCTTCTCATCGAAAATCGCGTCCTGGCCGCGCGGCGTGTTGACGATCAGCTGGATGCGCTCGCCCTTGATGAGGTCCACGGCATTGGGCCGGCCCTCTTCCACTTTGAACACACGCTCCACGATCAGCCCCGCGCCCTCGAGCGCGTTGGCCGTGCCTTCCGTGGCCACGATCTTGAAGCCCAGATGCACGTACCGCCGCGCCAGCGGGATGGCCGCCTGCTTGTCTTGATCGTTCACGGTGAAGAAAACGGTGCCGCCCGTGGGCAGGATTTGACCGGCCGAGAGCTGCGCCTTCGCGAAGGCCTCGCCAAAGTTGCTGGCCACGCCCATCACTTCGCCGGTGGACTTCATCTCCGGACCGAGAACGGTATCGACGCCCGCGAACTTCGACCACGGAAACACCGGAGACTTCACGTAGTAATGCGCGCCGGTCCCAAGATCTTTTCCTGACGCCAACTCGTCCGGCAGCAGTTCTCGCAGCTTGCGGCCCGTCATGAGCCGCGCCGCGATCTTGGCAAGCGGAACGCCCGTCGCCTTGGACACGTACGGCACGGTCCGCGAGGCGCGGGGATTCACCTCGATCACGTACACTTGGTCGTTGCCCTGCTCATCGCGCTGGATGGCGAATTGCAAATTGACCAGACCGACGACCTTGAGCGCCAGCGCCAGCTTTCGCGTGTAGGCGCGCAAAGTTTCGAGCGTCTGCTCCTTGATGTCCACTGCCGGCAGCACGCACGACGAGTCGCCGGAGTGAATGCCGGCCTCTTCAATGTGCTGCATGATGCCCGCGATCAGCACATCTTCCGAATCGCAGAGCGCATCGACGTCGACTTCGACGGCGTTTTCGAGGAAGTGGTCGATGAGAACCGGCCGTTCCTGAGAATACTCAACGGCCTGGCGCATGTAGCGCGTTACAGCATCCGCGTCGTACGCGATCACCATCGCCCGGCCGCCGAGCACGTAGCTTGGCCGCACCAGCACGGGGTAACCGATTTGCTCGCCTACGGCCAACGCCTGTTCTACGCTGGTGGCCGTGCCCCCACGCGGCTGCGGAATCTCTAAATCCTCAAGCAACTTGCCGAACTGCTTGCGGTCTTCGGCCAGGTCGATCGATTCCGGCGAGGTACCGATGATGGGCACGCCGGCCGCGAGCAAGCGCTGCGCCAAATTCAATGGGGTCTGTCCGCCGAACTGCACAATCATGCCGATCTTGGCTCCCGATTGCGCCTCGTGGTGGTAAATCGCCAGCACGTCCTCGAGAACCAGCGGCTCAAAGTAGAGCCGGTCGCTGGTGTCGTAGTCGGTGGAGACAGTCTCGGGGTTGCAGTTGACCATGATGGTCTCGTAACCGTCATCCTTGAGCGCGAAGGCCGCGTGGCAGCAGCAGTAGTCGAACTCAATGCCCTGGCCGATGCGATTGGGGCCCGAGCCGAGAATGATGATCTTCGGCGTCTTGGTCGGTGGCGCCTCGTCCTCTTCCTCGTAGGTCGAGTAAAGATAGGGCGTCATCGACTCGAACTCGGCCGCACAGGTGTCCACCAGCTTGAACACGGGCCTTATTCCTTGCGCTTCGCGCAGTTCCCTCACCTGCTGAATGCCTTCATGGCCTTCGAGCTTCCACTCCGTGGCGATGCGCTCGTCGCTGAGGCCTAAGCGTTTCAGTCGCCTCATTTGCTCCGCGCTCATTTCTTTTGGCGTCGTGTTGGCAATCGCCTTTTGCGCCTGCGTAATCTCGCGTAGCTGGTGCAGAAACCACGGATCCATCTTGGTGAGGCGAGCCACCTCGCGCACGCTCATGGCGCGTTCGAAGGCATAGCGAATGTATCCGAGGCGCTCCGGCCGCGGCGTCACCAGCATCTGCGTCAGGCGGCGCGGCTCCAGCACCTCCGTGCCGGTCCTTTTGCCAGTTTCAAGCGAGCGCCAGGCCTTCATCAGCGCTTCCTTGAAGGTGCGGCCGATGGCCATCACCTCGCCCACCGACTTCATCTGCGGGCCCAGTGTGTCGTCGGCGCCGGGAAACTTCTCGAACTGCCACTTGGGAATCTTGACGACCACATAGTCGATGGTGGGCTCGAAGCAGGCCGGCGTCTTGCGCGTGATGTCGTTGGGAATCTCGTCGAGCGTGTAACCCACGGCAAGCTTGGCTGCAATCTTCGCAATTGGGAATCCGGTCGCCTTCGACGCCAACGCCGACGAACGCGAGACGCGCGGATTCATCTCAATGACGATCATGCGGCCATCCTGCGGATTGATGGCGAACTGCACATTGGAGCCGCCCGTCTCCACGCCAATTTCGCGGATGCAGGCGATGGCCGCGTCACGCATCTTCTGGTACTCGCGATCGGTGAGCGTTTGTGCCGGCGCCACGGTAATGGAGTCGCCGGTGTGCACGCCCATGGGGTCGAAGTTTTCGATCGAACAAATAATGATGACGTTGTCTGCGAGGTCGCGCATCACCTCGAGCTCGAACTCCTTCCACCCGAGCACGCTCTCCTCGAGCAGGCACTCATGCACCGGAGAGAGGTCGAGGCCGCGGGCCAGAATCTCCATCAGCTCTTCGCGATTGTAGGCAATGCCGCCGCCCGTGCCGCCAAGCGTGAAGCTGGGCCGGATAAGCACCGGGAAACCGAGCTTGCTGGAGAAGTCGAGTCCGTCGCGCAGGTTGTTCACGAGCGCGGAGCGCGGCACGTCGAGACCGATGCGGATCATCGCGTCTTTAAAGAGCAGGCGGTCCTCGGCTTTCTTGATGGCTTCGAGCTTGGCGCCTATGAGTTCGACGTTATACCGCTCCAGAACGCCGGTGTCGGCGAGATCGACGGCGAGATTCAGCGCCGTTTGACCGCCGACGGTGGGAAGCAACGCGAACTTGCCCGCGTTGGGCTCGTTCGCCAGCATCTCCGCTTCAATGCGGATGATCTCTTCCACGTACTCGTGGGTCAGCGGCTCAATGTAGGTGCGGTCGGCGAGCTCGGGATCGGTCATGATGGTGGCGGGGTTTGAGTTCACCAGCACCACCTCGTAACCCTCCTGCTTGAGGGCCTTGCAAGCCTGCGTGCCGGAGTAGTCGAACTCCGCCGATTGGCCGATGATGATCGGCCCCGAGCCAATCACCAGGATTTTCTGAATGTCATTTCTGCGTGGCATTTGCTAGCTTGACGCTCCCGCGACCGCCATGGCTCGCGCCTTGAGCGAGGTTAGAAAGCTCTCTATGCTGAGTTCCGCCGACGGCTGTGTATATATGCCGTTTGTGGCTGAGGATTTGCTTGAGAGCAGAAGTGCTGCGTTGTCATAGAGGCGTTCCCTGACCAGTTTGGTCATTAGAATTTCGTATCGCTTTGCATAAGAAGCGTCTCGAAACTCAGGAAATACGGGGAAGTGCGGCTCTGCGACGCCGACGGGGCGTGTCGATTCGTGAACTTCTTCGAGCAACATCAGGTATCCAAGCCAAGGACGTTGGGAAAGAGTGAATGCGCCTTCCCTGTAGGCTGTCCAAATGTCCGTTGCGCTTCCAAGGACCTCCTCCGTGCGATTGTTAAAGTTGTTTCCAAAAGACCCAACCTGCGATTTGAACTCCATTGCTGCGATGAGTCTTCCTCCAACAATCACTAACAGGTCCCACTGTTTTTCCGCACGAAACCATCCGGGCAGCTCGACCTTCTTGTTGAAGTAGATGTCGGTTCGGCTTATCTTGCACTCAATGAGATAGTCGCGGACGAGATCGACGAACCCGTCCATTTGCTTCCCGCCAGTCACAGCCGTGCGGTTCCCAGCGTCTCGCGCTCCGCTCTTTGCGCCCTGTCTCTGTGCTTGATTGCCACGAGTGGTCCAGAACTGCTTGACAGCGCCACGGAGACGTTTTTCCCAACGTGATTCGAGGCTCACCGCTCCTCCAATTCAGTCACTTGCGGATGCCAGAAGAGCCCACCGGTCTCACGATGGAATCGGGAGACGGACATCCTGTGATACTTACTGCTGATCTCATAACCGATACTGTGCCGTCCGGCTCGTGCCGCGGCAATCGCGTTGGTTCCCGATCCCGAAAACGGATCGACCACAACATCACCGACAAAGCTGAACATGCGGATCAGACGCTCGGCCAATTCGACCGGATAAGGTGCCGGATGATCCTTTGTCGAAGCCCCCGTGAGGCCGATCCAAATCTGCTGAAACCAACTTTGGTAGTTGTCCGCGCTGATAATCGAAAGAAGACGCTTTGCAGCTGTGGGCTTGCGGTAGCCGCCCGGCTTGCGGAACATCAAGATGTACTCGACGTCGTTCTTGATAACTGAGTTTGGTTCATATGGCTTGCCAAGAAAGCCTCCGCCGCCCGAAACCTCATACGCAGCGTTGGCAATCTTGTGCCAGATGATCGGAGCTAAATTGTCGAAGCCAATCTCGCGGCAAAGCTCCTGAATCGAAGAGTGGAGAGGCACAACGGTGTGCCGGCCGTCGTTTTGTCGTCTCGAAAGGCACACGTCACCCACGACGCAGATGAGTCTCCCCCCGGGGACTAGTAACTCAAAGCAGCGACGCCAAACACGGTCCAGTTCTGAAAGGAACTCGTCGTAGCTACTCACATGTCCAAGCTGTCCGTGAGCCTCATCGTATTTTTTTAATGTCCAATACGGGGGCGAGGTTAGGACCAGATGAGCACCTTCAGCCGGGAGAGAGCTCATCTGACGCGCGTCTCCGTGAACAAGAAAGTGGCTGGTTGGAACTCGCAGCAATACCTGCTCCAGAAGTTTCATTGCCGCTGGGTCGCGTGCCAACCTTGGAATCTCGGTCTGTCCGAGCGGGTCGAGCAGGAGCGGCTCCTGAAGGAATGAATCGAGATCCAACTCCGGAATACTTATCCTGGTCGGCTCCGGTTCTTCCTTTCTGGCTGCGAGTCCGCTCATGATTTCCACTCCTCCATCATCTGCCGGAAGTCGCGGAACAGATAGTGCGAATCGTGCGGGCCGGGGGCGGCTTCGGGGTGGTATTGCACGCTGAAGAGCGGCAACGTCTTGTGGCGCAGGCCCTCCAGCGTCTGGTCGTTCAGGTCGACGTGGGTCAGCTCGATTTCGTTCGCGTTGATGGAGTCGGGATCGACTGCGAAGTTATGATTGTGCGCCGTGATCTCGATTTTGCCGGTCGCATTGTTGCGTACCGGGTGGTTGCCGCCGTGATGGCCGAACTTGAGCTTGTAGGTACGGCCGCCGAGCGCGAGCCCGCAAAGCTGGTGGCCGAGGCAAATGCCAAACACCGGCACGCGGCCCATCATCTGCCGGATGGCGCGCACCGCGTAGTCAACCGGCTCCGGGTCGCCGGGACCGTTCGACAGAAAGACGCCGTCGGGCTTGAGCGCCAGCACGTCGTCGGCGGTGGTTTCTGCCGGAACTACCGTCACGCGGCATCCCTCACGCGTTAACATACGCAGAATGTTCTGCTTAATGCCAAAATCATAAGCAACTACATTAAGGATGCGGCGCTCGCGCGCTTTTTCCTTTTGGATGAAACCCTCGGCAAGGAGAGAATCTCCCATCTGGCTGCGCGGATCGGACGCGTCAAACTCGTAGCTGGCCTTCGTTGAAACCACGCGCGCCAAGTCGGTCCCGTCCATCTTGCGAATTTTTCTGGCCTTTTGGACGAGAACATCGGAGTCGGTCTCGGTCGTCGAGATCACGCCCCGCATGACGCCGTGGTTGCGCAGATGGCGCACCAAGGCACGCGTGTCGATCTCCGCCAGCACCGGCACGGAGTAGCGCTCCATGTACTCGTCGGTTACCTGCTCGGAGCGCCAGTTGGAGCTGATGGTGGAGAACTCGCGGACGATCAGGCCCTCAATATAAGGCCGCGACGCCTCATTATCGGCACGATTGGTGCCGTAATTGCCGATCTGAGGATTGGTGAGGACGACGATCTGCCCAGCGTAGGAGGGATCGGTGGCGATTTCCTGGTAGCCGGTAAGAGAAGTATTAAAAACCACTTCGCCCTGGCATTCGCCAGGGTGCCCATGGCCTTGGCCGCGGAAGATGCGCCCGTCTTCGAGCGCCAGGATTGCCTGCATCGCCTCTCCGAGGAGTGGATTCAATCGATTTTAGCAGGTTTTGCGGACCGATTACGTCCTGTTTTCCACGGCTCTAGTGCACCACGCCCACATCGTGAGCCGGCCAGTAGACGAAGACGGCCTTGCCGTAGATAAGCGAGCGGTCAACGGGCCCGAAGTCCCGGCTGTCGGAGGAAATGGAGCGATGGTCGCCCATCATGAAGTAGCTATCAGCAGGAACCACCATCTCCGCCAGGGAACGGTTGTCACGGTACTCCAGCGGGACGTAGGGTTCGTGCAAAAGGTTCCCGTTCACGTAGACACGACCATGGTCGATGCGGAGCGTGTCGCCAGGCAGAGCGATGACGCGCTTGATATAGCTCTTCTCCGGATCGCGCGGATAGCGGAAAACCACCACGTCGCCGCGTTCGATGGCAGAGAGGTGATAGACGAACTTGTTGATGAAAAGACGGTCGCGGTCTTCCAGGCGCGGCAACATGCTGGTGCCTTCTACGCGGACCGGTTGATAAAGGAAAGTGATGATGAGAACGGAGGCGGCGGCTGAGATGAGCAGATCGCGCAACCAGAGCACGAGGCCCATGGATCTGCGCGGCGCTGCTGGCGCAGGACTGGATGACTGCGAAGGAGCGGTAGACTCGGAGTTCACCGAGGAGTCGGACGGATTTGGATCTTCGGGACCGGTAAGCATCTACATTTAGATTACTCGCAACCGAGGCTTCCCGGCGGGCACATGATGCGCGGACGATGCGACGTGATGGGTCTGGGCTGGGTAGAAGCCGGTACCAGTGCAGGCGCCGCCCCCGGTTGGCCTACGCCGGCCAGGTTCTCCTCCTCCAACTGAAGTGGCCGCTGCAGAACCATTTCCACCTGGGTGCCAGACTCGAGGTTTACGTCGGCTCCGCGAGTGAAGAGCGTTGCAATGCCGATCGCTGCAGCTCCCCCCGCCAATCCGGCGAGGCTGCCGGCAATCGGATGGCCGGAACCAAGACCGCCGATGGCCCCGACGGTGGTCGATGTTGGGAGCGCGATCTCCGCTACGGTGGCCGCGTTGCGTCCCTTGTCACCATCCTGCGAGATCGTTCCCTCGTCGTTTGCCGCTACGGTTTGATGTTTCGCCCCGGGCACGCTGTTGACCACGCCAGGAACCTCAACTACGGACCCGTTAGGGAAGATGATGGAGGTAAAGTGCATATCGAGCTGGGCCTTACCCTTTACGCGGCCAGCGCGCTGCACCCGGTCAACAACGCCCTGCACGTAGACGCCTGCCGGGATCAGAACGCGATTGCCGATCACCACGGGGAAGGTCGATGAAAGATAAACGCCGTCGCCGGGTTTGGCGCTCTTGGTGTTGATGGCGCTCTTCAGTTGCAAAAGAACCTTTGTGCCCGCCGGCACGGTGTAGGTTCTCTTTGCAGGAGCTGCGGGTTCCTCGGCAGGCGCCGCGGGTTGCGCGGAGGGGCTCGCGGCAGGCATGGCTGGAGCTTCAACCGCGGCCGGCGGCGGAACGGCATCAGGCTGGCCCGCGGTCTGGGCGACGCCGTAGCCGGCGCCAACAGAGATAAGGCCCACGAAACAAACTGCCCGCAACCATCCGCGCAGCGGTGCCATACGATCCCCCCATCAAATAGACGGCGTTCTCGGACACAAGGATAGCCTGAATTCCCAGCCGAGGCGACGAAAAGTAAGGGCCGTGCGCCGCGCCGGCGCCCCGCGCGTTACTCTACGAGAAAGCGATGACCTCGAAAAGCCATCCATCTGCCGAGAAACCCTTCGGAAACGCCGACCGGTTTGCCGCTGCCCTCCGGATCCTGGAGGAAGCCATAGCGGCGCGGGCCTTCCCGGGCTGCGCATTTGGCGTATTGGCGGGTGATGAGGTCGTGCTCCAGGGGGCCCTGGGGCGGTTCACTTATGAAGAAGACGCGCCTGCCGTGGCCGCCGAAACCGTGTACGACGTCGCGAGCTTGACTAAGGTTATTGCGACCACGGCTGCGGTCATGCTCCTGGTCCAGCGCGGTCAACTCGATCTGGAAACGCCGCTGGGCGAACTGCTGCCCGGCTTTGTGGTGGGCCGCGCACCCGGAGATTTGGCGCGCACCGTCCAATTGCAGCATCTTTTGGCCCATAATTCCGGCTTACCGGGATACGTGGAATTCTTCCGGACCGCGACCACACCGGCCGCTCTCTTCCACGCATGCCTCGAGCTGCCTCTCCAGGCTGCGCCGGGCACACGCGCTGAGTACTCCGACCCCGGCTTCATCCTTCTCGGCAAGGCGCTTGAGGTACTGATTCGCGCGGACCTTGCTTCCTGGGCGCGCCACGAAGTCTTTCAGCCGCTGGGCATGGCGGCCACCGGATTCTGCCCATCGCCCGGGATGCGGCCCACCATCCCGCCGACAGAAGAAGACTCTACCTTGCGTCATTACCCCATTCAGGGCGAGGTGCAGGACGAGAACGCATGGGTCCTGAACGGCGTGGCAGGACATGCGGGGCTCTTCTCCAATGCTCCTGACCTTTTGCGCTTCGCCAGCGCAATCCTGCGCAGCGTAACGTCAGCCGGCTCCGAGGAAAACCCCTCCCTGTTCGACCCGGCCGTTTTGGAAAGCTTTGCTAAGCGGCAACCGCCCGAAAGCAGTTCGCGTGCGCTTGGATGGGACACGCCATCGGAGCCTTCGTCTTCCGGCAAGCATTTTGCGCGGCACTCCATTGGGCATCTTGGTTACAGCGGCTGCTCCCTATGGATCGATCTGGACGCGGCGGTCGCCATGGTTCTGCTGACCAACCGCACCTGGCCGGACCGGCAGAACCAATTGATCCGCGAGGTGCGGCCGGCTTTTCACGACGCCGTGCGTAAATCCCTTTAGCAACTGTTTCCGGGTTACAAACCGGGATACAGCAGAACAAATTTTTATGGTTGCGTGTTTTTATAGATACAATCAAACTTGGGGACTGACGCGATGCTACCCAGCACCACGATGCAGGAGACGGCTAACTCCCGGATAAAAGATACCAACAACGACCAGGCCGCACTGCTTCAACAACTGACGACAGAAAGCCAGAACGAAGCCTCCCAGGGCCTCGACACGAAATCCGCACTCGAGATCGCACGCATCATCAACCACGAAGATGCCAAGGTCGCAGCGGCGGTCAAGAAAGCCATTCCTGAAATCGCTGATGTGATCGACCAGGTGGCGCGGAGCCTGCGCGACGGCGGCCGGTTGATCTATATCGGCGCCGGCTCCAGCGGGCGGATTGCCGCGCTGGACGCCTCAGAATGTCCACCCACCTACTCCACGGCTCCCGGTCAGGTGCAGTACATCATGGCGGGCGGACCAAAGGCCCTGGCCTCAGCGGTCGAGGTGAATGAAGACTCCGAAGAGCTGGGCCAGCGCGACATTGCGCGGCGGCGCCCCACGCGCAAGGATGTCGTCGTTGGCGTCTCCGCTTCGGGCCGCACGCCGTATGTCGTCGCGGCAGTAGCTTACGCCCGCGCCCGCGGAGCACGCACCGCAGCCGTCACGTGCAACCAGGGTACTCCGTTGGCTGGCGCCGCCGACATCACCATCGTGGCCGAAGTCGGTCCAGAGGTCGTCTCCGGATCTACGCGCATGAAAGCAGGCAGCGCCCAGAAGATGATCCTGAACATGATCACTACGGGCGCGATGACGCGGCTGGGCTATGTGTACGAAAACCTGATGGTCAACGTGCACATGCAGAACTCGAAGCTGGTGGAGCGTGGCATTCGCATCCTGATGCGCGCCTGCAACATCGACCGCGCGACCGCCGTCGATACCATCAAGAGCGCCGGGCGCAGCGTTCCCGTGGCGCTTGTGATGCTGAAAGCCAAGGTGGACAAGCCTGAAGCGGTCCGCCGCCTAGCCAAATCCGACGGCAATGTCCGGCTGGCCATTGAAGACAACGTGCTGGAACTGTAGGAAGTGCCGGCGCACTTCCGACTGAGAATATCTACGGCAGTACGCGCTGAATGTGCAGAAAGAGCGCCAGGGTCATCAAGAAACCAGCTACTACGAGCGCCAGCGCGATGACGGCGACGATTTTGACCCTGTTCCCGAAGGCCTTCAGATCCTCGAGCAGCTCCTGCTGCTCCAGCGTGTTCCGGTCGGTGGCTTCGCGCACCATCTCCAGCTGATCTTCAACCCGCTTGAGTGAATTGTTCTGCTCCATCACTTGATCGCGCAAGTTCTGGTGTTGGGTCTGCAGCTCGGCCAATCCGTCTTCGATCGGCACCACGTCAAGCTTTGCTGAAGGTGGATGCGCCTGCGGGTGAGGGTGAGGCGCAAGCAGGTTGCTGACAGCCGAGGCGATATTTCCGTCGAGCAACGGCAACAGGCGCTGCACAAACGGGAGCGCAGAGCGAAGCATGGAGACGGCGCGTTGCAGGCTCGAGGACTCCTCACCGTCGGCAGGTGCGCCGCCCAGTGCGCGACCCGGCGGAGGTGGAGTGAGCCGTTTGACGCCACCCTCGCCTGACGGATACTGCGCGCGCCGGCTCACACCCGTGGATAGAGGCGATCCCACAGCGCGCGGGCGCGGCGCAGCCGCTTGTGGCCCGGCTGGCATTTGATCGCTCAGGTCGAAACTCTCGGGTTCGCTCATGGAATTCTTCCTGCCGTAAATAGAGGCGGCAATCCCCATATATAGCTGATTTTGCGTCCATTGGAAACAGTTTTCGTGATTTCCTCCAGATTCCACGATTCGCCGGAGCCGGGGTATGCTCGTAACGAGGAGACGCACGTGAAAGGACCCATCAACCACACGCTGCGCAGTTTGCAGCGCAATATCCTGGCCGGAATCATCACCATCGGCCCACTTTTCGTCACGTATCTGATCTTCAGCTTCCTCCTGGAATCCCTCGCCAAAGCAGGATTGCCTGCGGTCCAGCTCCTCGCGGCCTTCTTTCCCCGGGGATGGTTCAGCCATCCATGGCTGCAGCCCGCGCTCGCCGTCCTGCTCACGCTGGCCGTTCTCTACGTGGTTGGGCGCGTGACTTCCCTCGTCATCGGGCGTCAGATGTTCGGTCTTTTTGAGTCCGTCCTCGAGCGCCTGCCCTTCGTTGCCAAGGTTTACACCTCCGTGCGGCAACTGTTGGACTCCATGATGGCCAAGAAAGACGCCAGTCAGCGCGTGGTTCTGATCGACTTCCCCATCGCCGGCCAGAAAAGCATCGGGTTTCTCACACGAACGCTCCGCGACGCGACCAGCGGGCGGCCGTTGGCCGCCGTATTGGTGCCGAACGCCATCAACCCCACTTCTGCCTTTCTGCAGATTCTGCCCACCGAACGGGTCATCGAGACCGACCTGACCATGGAACAGGCGATGAGCATGATCATGACCGGGGGAGCTGTGGGACCGGAGACGATTCGCTATTTGCCCGAGGCGGACGGTAGAGCAAACTCGCCAGCCGCGCCCTTGGCCCCATAATCGGATAAATCAGGGCTCGCCAGGCGCATCGGCCTTATCGCGCCGTCTGGGATCAGGGAGGGTTTCAGGCTCGCCTGCTTCCAGACTTTCTTGCGCGCTTTCTTCCGCCAGCTCGCTTTCCGTGGTCACCTTGCGCAGGCTCACGTGCTCGAAGCGAGCCCAGATCAATCCCACAGGCACAATTCCCAGAAACGTGACCAGCAGGAGGGTCGCGGCGCAGGCGGTCGCGGCCTCAGGCTTCGCGCCCAGAATCCCGGTAAGCGCCACCACCACCAGGCCGATCTGCGAGAACCAGCCGATCACCGGGAGCTGGATAATGCTGGCCGTGCCGCTGGCCACCATGAGCAATACGCTTTTCGAGACCGTGATTCCAGCCAGCTCCGGACTAGCGGTAAAGGCTCTGCACGTCTCGAAATAGGCAAAGCAGATCAGCATCCACATGCTGAGCGAAAGGCTGACTACAACGGCAAAATCGCGAAAGGAGCGCATGGTGTCGAGACCGGAATGAAACATGCGGATCTTGTGACCAACGCTTTGGCCCAGCTTTTTTGAGACCAACCCGAAACTGCGCTCAAAGAATGCCGCGACTGGCCCTCCCGCCAGACGAACCGCGAAAAGGAAGAGTGTTCCAAGGAGCGTAAGAACCAATCCGCCGTATTGCGCAACAAACAGGGCGAGCAGCCGGTGATGCGACGCCAAGCGCGCCAACAGGCCCGAGTGCGCCATTGCGTTCAGGATTGCATCACCCGGAACCCAGATCATGGCAATGGAAAAAATCAATGCTACCGAGCCCGCGTCCACTAATCGCTCAACGATGTACACGGCGACCTGCGTACTCAACGAGAGCCCCGTCTTCTTCGCGACCAGGTAAGGCCGCACCGGGTCCGCGACGCGCCCGATCAACGCCACCAAGGTAAACCCGATTACCTGCGACCCCAGCAGCGACAGGGGCGGGACATTCTGCGTGTGCCGCACAAGATAGCTCCAGCGGAATGCTCGAAAAACGAAATTGCCGTAGATGCATAGGGTGGCAAAGCCAATCATCCACCAATTGGCCAAAGCTACCTGCGAAGCAAAAACGTGGAAATCGAATTGGACATGAGCGCGCGCCCAGACAACCAACGCAATCAGCGCAACCAGCGCCAGAATGCCCAGGATCCATTGACTCTTCTTCAAGCAAACTCCGTTCTACGAATGACGATTGAGCTCTATGACCATGTTCTCACGCAGCCATGCGCGGAATGCGCCGGGCATTACAGTGAAAGCCCCTATCCAGTAACGGGCTGTGTCTCAAATTGATGTGCGAATATGTGCCATCGGTGACGCTCAACGCGAGGCCGCGGGTTGCGCGACTGGAGCGGTAGCCGCGTTGCGCCGCGCCTCAGCCTCGCGCGCCAGGACCCTGCGGTTGAATTCGTGAATCACGCGAGCAACGTAGGCGCGCGTCTCGCTGTAGGGCGGAATCCCGCGGTACTTGTCGACGGCTTCCGGCCCGGCGTTATACGCGGCCAACGCCAGAGCCAGGTTGTCGTGGTAGCGCGTGAGCAGCGCATCGAGATACGCCGATCCGCCGCGCACATTCTGCTCGGGCTGGAAACTGTCCTTTACTCCGAGGCCAGCGGCGGTTTGCGGCATCAACTGCATCAGGCCCTGCGCGCCGGCGTGGCTCACGGCCCGCGCATTGCCGTCGCTCTCCGCCTTCACTACGCTGGCCAACAAATCCACATCCAGATTGTGGTCGGTTCCCGCGCGCGCCAACATCTCGCGCAGGTCGGCCGGGGTCAGCTTTGCCATTCGATTTGGAGTGTTCGGGGCAGCAGGCGCGGCGGCTACTGGCGGATCAGGGACCTTTTCGAAGGCCGCGATCTCATCCGGAGCAAATTCAATGTAGTTATCCTCCCCCGCGCTCAGGTAGAGGCGCATGTGCCCATCCACCAGCGCATGATGATCGCAGCGCAGCGCGAACCCGTTGCGCAGCGTCACGCGTTCGGCCGCATGCGCGTACACCGCAAGGCTCAAAATCACCGCGACGGCCGCGATCACAACAAGACGGCTGGTTCGCGGGCTTCGTCCGAGTTGGAATTCACTTCTCATGCTTTTGCCGCCGCCACCTTCTGGAGCGCGGCTTCCAGAATTACCGCTACTCCATCATCGTCGCTCGACGGCGCCTGCTTCCACCCCCGCATCTTCGCCAGTGCGCGCAGCTCTGGGGCCGCATTTGCCATCACGATTCCCTGCCCTGCCCACTCCAGCATCCCCTCGTCGTTCCAGTTGTCGCCGATGGCCATGGTCTCTTTCCGATCCACTCCCAGCCGCGCCGCAAGCCGCTCGAGCGCCCATCCTTTCGATACTTCCGGCGTCAGAAGATCGAGGATCGACAAATCACGCGCTGAATACTCCGTGCGCACGCTCTCGCACTCCGCGCTCCACTCGCTCGCCTTCAACGCTTTTTCCGCCGCTCGCATGCGTTCGATACTCCCGGCGGCCATGCCTTGAATTGGATCCTCGCCATCGACCAATGCCAGCTCCAGCGGTTTCACTACTTCAATCGCGTTGCGATTGGCTTCTACCCACAGGGCGAAGCGTCCTTGCGCCTCGCTGAGATCTTCGAGAACCAGTTCGCCGCGCCCTAGCCGGTCGAAGGTAAAAACGACAGTCCCAAATGGGCGGAGCACGCCGCACACGCCTCGCGCGACGCGCGCATCCATATGGCAACGGTCGATGGTTTCGCCGCCCAGCGTGCACGTCACTGCACCATTCGACGTGATCAGGGGCGTATCCGCTCGCAGGCCAAGATCGTCAATCAACGGCAGGGTGTAGGCCAGGCGGCGGCCGGTCGCAATAGCCAACATAATGCCCGCGGCCTGCGCGGCCACGAGCGCCCGCCCGGTGCGCTCACTCATGGTTTGTGAATGGGCAGGCAGCAGAGTGCCATCCATGTCGATCGCCACCAGGCGAACTGGAGGGTGCATACCTCCAGTGTACGAAAGGCAGGGGCCAAGGGAACAAGGGGGACATGAAGGAGTGCCCATGCGATAAGCTCATAACGTGGAACGAATTTGCAGCCAATGCCATGCGGTGCTGGCCGAGGCCACAGAAGCGGATTGGTGCCCCGCCTGTGGAGGCGCGCTTGTTGAACGGCCTGAACTGCCTGACAATCCGACGCATGCCATACCCGTTGAGGTGGATCATCGCGGCATTGTGCTGCCGCGGCGGCACGCGCTGGGCGGGATTATCACACCGCAGTAAGGCGCAGCGCTCAGGCCGTGGTGTCGAGCCCGACCGCTTCGGCCAACTTTGCCTGACGCTCATCGAACGTCCAAAATTTGTCGGCTCTCAGCTCTAGTGCACAGGCGACATGGAGGGAATCCAGGGTGCGGATACCGAGGGTCGCGCCGTGACGACGGGCCAGATCGATGCTGGACTCCCAGGCGCGGCTCGGAAGGTCGACACACCTCCAGAGACCTCGGCTACAGTCATTCTCGAACTGTTGCCAAAGACTAAGCGCCCGTGCTTCAGAGATTCGTGAGCGAAATACCTGAAAGCTGAATGCGTGTGCCAACTCGGCTCTGTTGAGCGGTGAAAGCAACACCGTGGGTGCGGAAGACATACGCCGATCCGCTTCGGCAGAATGCAGTTCCTGTGCGTAAAGGGACGCGATAAAGCTGCTGTCAACGTAGACGCTCAATAACGGCTATTCCTCTCCGCGATGATGTCTTCCACGATGGGGATCACTCGATCGCCAAAAATCGCGCGGCGGCGCGCTGCGAAGTCCGGCATTTTCCCGGGCCCAATTTTCGGCGACTCGGGCACGATGCGGGCTACGACTCGGTTGCGCTTGCGGAGTTCCACAACCTCACCGGCCTCTAGCCATGTGAAAAGCTGCCGAGTATCGCGGAGTTGACGTGTGTTAATGCTGGGCATGTTCTAAATATGGCACAAAATGTGTCACAAAGTCAATCTTCGACTGATTGGAAACGAGTTATTCGTAGCGCAGCGCCTCAGCTGGGAGTACCGACGCTGCCGCCGACGAGGGATACAGCGTCGCCAGTAGCGAAATTCCAATCGAGACCGCGGAGACAATCACGCCATCGAGCACGCGCGGCGCGAAGGGCAGCGTATCGATGGAGTAGACCTCGGCGGAGAGATGGATGAAGTGGTAGTACCCGCCGGCCCACGACGCGAAATAGCCTAGCGCGAGTCCCAGCACGGTGCCGATCAGGCTGATCAGCAAGCCCTGCAGCAGAAAAATGCGCCGCACCTGGCCGGGATCCACGCCGAAGCTCATCATCACCGCAATGTCGCGCGTCTTTTCCATCACCATCATAGTGAGCGCGATGAGAATGTTGAGCGCGGCCACGATCACGATAAGCGCAATCACAATGAACGTGACCACCTGCTCAAGCTTGAGGGCGCGAAACAGCTCGCGATTCTGATCGGTCCAGTTGGTCGTCATGTAACCCGGGCCCGCGGCCTGCTCAATGGCGCGGGCGATCTCAGGCGCCCGATTCAGGTTGTCGACCTTGAAGCTGATGACCGAGAGCAGATCGGGCTCATCGAAGAGGCGTTGCGCGTCGGCGAGGCGCAGAAAGCCCATTTCCGCGTCGTATTGGTAAAAGCCGGAGTGAAAAGTGCCTGCAACCCGAAAGGTCATGTACTTGGGGACGAGGCCGCCCATCGGCGTCAATTCCCCCTGCGGGCTGACCACCATGACGGAATCGCCGGCAACTGCGCCGATGGTCTCTGCCAGGTCGCTGCCCAGAACGATCGGCGGCAGTTCCCTGCCCGGTGCGCTGGCTGTTTCGGGCCGCGGTTCCAACTCTTGTACAGCTCCCGGCGTGGCCGTCGAGAGCAGATCGCTCACGGTGCGCTCATCGCTGGGCACAATGCCCTCGATCAGTGCGTAACCGTCCCGTGCACCGCGCGCCACAACCACCTGCTCGTACAAGCCCGGCG
>Ga0181533_1003385_pt1 | contig 17420 bp, 15 predicted proteins | sample PEATcosm2014_Bin_45_FD_119772 | JGI IMG/M metagenome (GOLD analysis project Ga0181533, IMG submission 119772) | Peatland microbial communities from MTU Mesocosm Facility, Houghton, MI, USA - PEATcosm2014_Bin11_60_metaG | ecosystem: Environmental > Terrestrial > Soil > Wetlands > Peat | place... | reverse complement strand
TGATGCAAGTGTGGATTGCAGAATTCAGCAAAACCCATCCTTATGTGAAATTCAAATTGGATGTCAATGGTTCCGGCCAGGGTCTTGAACAACTCCTTGACGGCAAAGTTGATCTGGCAATGGTTTCCGAAGACGTGCCCAAAATGAAAGATTCGATGTTGTGGGTTACACCTGTAGCGCGTCTTGGCGTAGTTCCTGTGATAAACGCCAGAAATCCCAAGCTAAAAGCGATCCTGGAAAAAGGGATAACAAGAGAAAATCTTACGGGGTTATTCTCAGGTAAGAAAATCAAGACATGGGGCGAATTGACAGGGACAGCCGGAAATGATCCGATTGAGATTTATGTGCGCGGAGATACCTCCGGTGCTACTGCGGTACTTGCCAGATATTTATCATTGAAAGAAAGCGAAATTAAAGGGATTCCTGTGAGAGGGGAGCTGGAGCTGATCAGCAAAATTAAAAGTGATCCGCTTGCATTGAGTTATTGCAACTTTATTTATGCCTTTGATGCTGGTAAAAAAATATTTCTGGACGATATCAAAGTAGTTCCGATCACTAAATCCGGAAAAGAAAAACCGGAGAGAATTCAAAAAATATTCGATACCTATGAACACCTTCAGCGAGCCATGTGGCTTGGGGAATATCCTTCTTCACTTATCCGGAATCTTAACTTGGTATCAAAAGGTAAGCCAAGGACAAGAGAGATTGTTGATTTTATTTACTGGATAATCACCGACGGCCAACGTTACGTTGCTGATAACGGTTATATTGAACTTCATTCCAACGAAGTGGCTGACCTAGTGAATACCATGAAGGCGATGACACAATAATTCCTAATCAGCTATCTTAAAAATGTCTTAGCCTTCTCCAATGCCGCTGGGATCCCTGCAGGATTCCTGCCTCCTGCCGTTGCAATGTGAGGCTGACCGCCTCCTCCTCCATCTATTTCCCTGGCAAGTTCACGAATGATGCTGGCTGCATTGAATCCCTTTTCTTTGATGAGGCTTTCAGAGATCATCACGGTGAGGTTTGCTTTTCCATCATTTTCAGAAGCCAGCACAAGGTAAAGATTATCTAATGTTCTGCCCAGTTCAAAAGCAAGATTCTTTGTGGCTTCAACGCTCAATTCCACTTTTTCTGCAAGAAAATTAATTCCATGGACATTCTGGATCTTCAATGCAATCGCCTCTCTGACCTCATTGAGTTTCTGTTTCTCGCACTCAATGGCCAGTTTCTTCAATTCCTGGTTCTTTTCTATCACGGTTTTTAATCCTTTGATCACATCCTTAGGATTTTTAAGTAATTCCTTCATCTCTTCGAGCAGAGCGATCCGATCATTATAGTATTCCATGGCTTTTTCCCCGGTGATGGCTTCAATTCTTCTTACCCCGGCGGCAATAGCGCCTTCTGAAACAATTTTAAACAGACCAATCTTTCCTGTGGCATGTACATGGGTTCCCCCGCAAAGTTCAACAGAATAGTCCTTGTCGAAGATCACAACCCGCACCTTTTCCCCGTACTTCTCACCGAAAAGTGCCATGGCGCCCATCTCCTTTGCTTTCTCAATAGGCATCGACCTTTCTTCATAAAGCTCTATATTGTCCCGGATCTTACGGTTGACGATCTCCTCCGTTTTCCTGATCTCTTCACTGGTCATCTTTGCAAAATGGGTAAAATCGAAACGCAGATGATTTTCATCTACGAGTGATCCTTTTTGCTCAACATGGGGACCCAGAACCCTGCGAAGTGATGCATGTAGCAGATGGGTAGCCGAGTGGTTATTGGCTGTAGACCTGCGTTTGTCATCATCGACTATTGCTGTGACCGAAAGGAATGGATCTTCAGGAAGTATCTTCATTACATGCAGGATGAGCTCATGCTCGCGGATAGTACTAGTAACCTCATAACTCTTTCCCTGTGAAATCAATTGTCCACGATCGCCGACCTGTCCTCCCGCTTCAGCATAGAAAGGCGTTTGATTAAGTACCACATGAAAAAAAGAACCTTCTTTTGTACTGACCTTACGGTAACGAACGATCTCTGTTTCAGCGGATAAGGTGTCATAACCAATAAATGTATTTCCCGGGGATTCGGGATGGAGAATGACCCAATCAGCAGTATTAACCTGGGCAGCCTGCCGTGAACGGTTCTTCTGTTCAATCAGGCCCTTATTGAAGCCTTCCATATCGACCTCCCAACCTGCTTCTTTTGCCATTAATTGAGTAAGGTCGATCGGGAAACCATATGTGTCATATAATTCAAAAGCGAATGCGCCGTCGAGGTATTTTTTGGCAGTATGGGAGGAAGCGATCTTTGTATTGAACTTCTGGATTCCTGTCGCCAGTGTTCTTAAAAAAGCAGATTCTTCTTCACGGATGACATTCATGATGAGTTCCTTTTGTTTTTTCAGTTCAGGGAAAACATCTCCCATTTGTGCAACGAGAACAGGAACAAATTCATGGATAAAGGCGTCATTCAGGTCAAGAAATACATAGCCATACCTTACAGCCCTGCGCAGTATCCTCCTGATCACATAACCGGCTTTGACATTTGAAGGCAACTGTCCGTCGGCAATGGCAAAGGCAATGGCGCGAAGATGATCGGCAATTACGCGCATAGCGACATCCGCCTTTGGACTGGTACCATATGAGATTCCCGATTTCTGGGCAATGGCTGCTATCAGTGGCTGAAATACATCGGTATCATAGTTTGATTTTTTATTTTGCATCACCATGCAAAGACGCTCAAACCCCATCCCGGTATCGACATGCTTTGCAGGCAAAGGAACTAATTGACCATTTGCCAGACGGTTGAACTCAATAAATACCAGGTTCCAAATTTCTATGACCAGAGGATTCCCTTTATTTACGAGAGACTTGCCTGAAATCTTCATCCTTTCTGCATCATCTCTTAAATCAAAATGGATCTCTGAACATGGGCCGCAGGGACCTGTATCACCCATCTCCCAGAAATTATCTTTCCGGCAACCAAGAAGGATACGATCTTCGGGGATCCACAATTTCCAATAATCATAAGATTCTGTATCTTTTGTAAGCCCATCCGTTGCATCTCCTTCAAAAACAGTAACATACAACCGGTCCTTGTCGATCTTGAAGACATTTGTAAGCAATTCCCAGCCCCATCCGATCGCTTCCTCCTTGAAATAATCTCCAAACGACCAGTTCCCGAGCATTTCAAACATAGTATGGTGATAAGTGTCGTGACCTACTTGTTCCAGATCGTTATGTTTGCCTGAGACACGCAAACATTTCTGGGTATTTGCAATGCGCGGTGATTTTGATTCTTTATTTCCAAGAAATATTTCTTTAAACTGATTCATCCCTGCATTGGTAAACATCAGGGTCGGATCATTCTTTATGACCATGGGTGCTGAGGGAACGATGGTATGTTCTTTCGATCTGAAATAATCAAGGAAAGTCTGGCGTATACTACTGGAATTCATCAAACTAGAGGATATGTTTAACAAACTTTAACATTATCAGAAAAATAAACATCCGCAAAGTTACTTTATTTACTTAAATTTGCCGTCTATTGAAAATCAATCTCCAAATTTCTTTATTTGGCTTTAAATGAGCAAGGTAAAGTACAAGTTCAATAAAAAATCACTTACCTTCGATCGTGTCACAACTTCATTCAGGAGACGGTTGTTGTATTTCTTTACTCATCTGTCAACCGGAGTTGTTTTCGCAGCGGTCGTGCTCATACTTGCATTTAATTTTCTCGATTCCCCAAGGGAAAAGGCGCAAAAACGTGAAATTGAACAGATGAAGTTACAGTTTCGTATCCTGAACGACCAGCTTGACAAGGTCACTAAAGTAATTGCCGATCTCCAGGATCGCGATGACAATATTTACCGGGTGATATTTGAAGCAGAGCCTATTCCGGGATCTATCCGTGAAGCTGGTATTGGCGGAGTTGACCGTTATGAGAAGCTCAAAGGCTATAAAAATTCAGACCTGATCATTGAAACGGAGAAAAAAATGGACAAGATACTCGGGGAACTGTACGTTCAGTCAAAATCATATGATGAAGTCTTCGATATGGCCAAGAATAAAGAGCGGATGCTGGTAAGCATCCCTGCCATCCAGCCTATCAGCAACAAGGATCTCAGGAGAATAGGCTCTTATTTCGGAACGCGGATGGATCCTTTTTATAAGGTGAGGAAATTTCACGAAGGAATTGATTTTTCTGCGCCGATCGGAACTGAAGTCTATGCAACAGGCAACGGAACCATTGAAATGGCCGGGCATGATGATGGAGGCGGCTATGGGAATGAGATCGTCATTGATCATGGCTATAATTACAAAACCGTTTATGCACATCTTTCAAGGATATTTGTAAAAGAGGGACAGAAAATCCTCCGTGGTCAGATCATTGGTTATGTAGGTAATACTGGTAAATCAACCTCCCCTCATCTTCATTATGAAGTACGGAAGAACGGGGTTCCACTCAACCCTATTTATTTCTTCTTCAATGACCTGTCAGCCGAGCAATACAAAATGATGCTCGACTTATCCTCACGTCCTTCACAAACAATGGATTAACAGGATTGTTTCAGGAATGAAACGGGCAGGAAAGATAGAAAAGATTTACTATACTATTGGCGAAGTCGCTGAATTGTTTGAGGTAAATACCTCATTGATAAGATTCTGGGAAAGTGAATTTGATTTTTTAAAGCCCCAGAAGAATAAAAAAGGAAACCGGCTATTTACAAAAGAGGATATCGACACCATCCGGATCATCTATCACCTGGTTAAAGAAAAAGGGTACACCCTTCAAGGTGCAAGGGAAAAGATAAAGCTTAACAGGGAAGATGTTGAAAAGCAGGTTGAGATCATTGATTCATTGCAGAAGATCAAAAGCTTTCTTTTAGAATTGAAAAATGATCTTCCATGATAAAGAATAGGGGAAATGGGAATAATGGTTCCTTCTTTAATAAAGTTTATGCCATTGTATGCAGGATTCCTGCCGGCCGGGTAACTTCTTACGGTGCAATTGCAGAATATCTCGGAACAAAAGGATCAGCCAGGATGGTGGGATGGGCCATGAACAGTTCTCATACAGAAACCTTTAACATACCAGCTCACAGGGTAGTGAACAGGGTGGGATTGCTGACTGGCAAGCATCATTTCGGAGGGCAGAATGTAATGCAACAATTGCTGGAGTGTGAGGGAATCGATGTGGAAAATGATAAGGTGGTAAAGTTTGATGAATTATTCTGGGATCCAAAAAAAGAATTGAAATAATAAGTTTAGAGTGACCGTTATTGTTGTCGATTTCGACAGACAATATTTATGACAAAAGAACAAGTATTAAAAGCATTAGGCCATGTGCAGGACCCGGATCTTAAGAAGGATCTGGTAACACTGAACATGATCCAGGATCTGAAGATTGATGGTCAAAGAGTGAAATTTTCATTGGTTCTTACTACTCCGGCCTGTCCATTAAAAGATTTCCTGAAGAAACAATGCAAAGATGCCATTCTAAAATATGCTGATCCTAATGCTGAAGTTGAGATTGAACTTTCTTCACAGGTTACAACGGTCAGGAAACAGACAGATGAATTACTGAAAAATGTCAAGAATATCATTGCAGTCGGGTCGGGTAAAGGGGGCGTTGGCAAGTCGACTGTTGCTGTCAATCTTGCTGTTGCACTGGCCAAAACAGGTGCAAAAGTAGGTCTGTTGGACGCTGATATTTATGGTCCATCCATCCCGATGATGTTTGGCTTAAAGGATGACCGGCCTCATATTATCGATAAAGAAGGAAAAAGCTGGATCGTACCCATTCAAAAATTCGGTTTAAAAATTCTTTCCATCGGTTTTTTTATTGACCAGTCGAAAGCATTGATCTGGCGTGGTCCCATGATATCCACTGCATTGAAACAATTGATCTCAGATGCCATCTGGGATGAGCTTGATTATATGGTAATCGATCTTCCCCCTGGAACCGGCGATATTCCACTGACCCTGATCCAGAATTTCCCGCTCACAGGTGCTATTATTGTAAGTACGCCACAGGATATGGCAATTGCTGATGTCAGGAAAGCTGCAGATATGTTCAGCACAGATGCTATCCATATCCCGATATTAGGGCTTGTGGAAAACATGTCTTATTTTATTCCTCCCGATATGCCTGATAAAAAGTATTACGTATTCGGGAAAAGCGGCTGTGCCGAGTTAGCAAAGGAACTGTCCATACCTTTACTGGTACAGATCCCGATCGTGACAACCATTTCAGATGCCGGTGACCAAGGCAGACCGGTCGCCACGATTGAAGGCACACCCGTGACTATTGCCTTTACCCAATTAGCGGAATCGGTAGCACAACAGGTAGCCATTCACAATGCCATCAAAGAATCAGCAGGAAATAAGATGACGAATAAATAGACCGGAATAATGAACAACGCGTATTTAATTACATATAAAATAAAAAGAAAAACATAAATGACCTCAACCAACCAGGAATTAGAAACTAAAGTCAAGAATGTCCTCGATCAGATCCGTCCCTATTTACAGGCCGATGGGGGAGATGTTGAATTTATCGATTTGACAGAGGACAAAACCGTAAATATTCGATTATTGGGAATGTGCGGAAATTGTCCATACAGCCAGATGACCCTGAAGAGTGGGATTGAGGCAGCCGTTAAGCGCGTGCTGCCTGAGATCACTGCAGTTGAATCCATCATAGAATAAGGGGAAAAAACTCAGGACAGGTATTTTCCTACAATCGGCATCCTACGGCCGGTTCCGAAGGCTTTTGGGGAGACCCTTAATATGGGTGGCGTCTGATTGCGTTTGTATTCACTCGTGTTTACAAGTTTCAAAGCAAGTTTCACAGTGTCTTTATCAAATCCTTCCCGGATCAGTTCATTTGGACCTTTTCTCAGTTCAATATATTCATAAAGAATTTTATCGAGAATAGAATAATCAGGCAGGGAATCAGAATCTTTCTGGCCGGGTCTCAATTCAGCTGATGGTGGTTTATTTATGATATTTTGGGGAATGATCTCTTTCTTCCGGTTAATAAAAGTAGCTAATTCGTAAACCTGGGTCTTATAAACATCACCAAGCACCGAAATTCCACCGCACATATCACCATATAATGTTCCATAGCCCACGGCAGCTTCGCTTTTATTGGAAGTATTCAGGAGGATATACCCAAATTTATTGGATAAAGCCATCAGGATCACTGCCCTGATCCGTGCCTGTATATTCTCTTCTGTGAGGTTAAAAGGAAGGTCTTTAAACCAGGGTTTCAGCAAATCTTCAAAAGCAGAATAAGTCTTATCAATTGCAATGATATCATACCCGACATTCAGCCCGTCTGCGAGTTCTATCGCATCTATCTTACTGTGTTCGGATGAAAACTGAGAAGGAAGCAGGATCGCACGTACATTTTCACTACCCAATGCGTTTGCAGCCAATACCAGTGTCACTGCCGAATCGATTCCTCCTGATAACCCGAGTATAGCTGTCTTCAACTCCATTTTTCCAAAATAATCATGGATTCCCATGACCAGGGCATCATGAATAAGTTCAATCTTACTTAGTGATCTTAAGTCTTCATGGGGTTCCTTTTTATTTTTGTAAATAAAATCATTCAAGTCGTAAACCCGGAAGTCTTCCTCAAAATATTTCATTTCATCAAAAACGTTTCCGTCCGGACTTATCACCATTGAGCCGCCATCAAACAGCAATTCTGTCTGTCCTCCAACATGATTCAGGTAAAAGAACGGAAGCTTATATTTCTTTGCATTTCTTACCAGAATATCCTTTCGCAGATGCGGTTGATCATAATGAAACGGGGAAGCTGCAATGTTGATTACAACATCGGGATTCAGTTTAATAATCTCATCCATAGGGTTCAGAACATACAAAGGGTCATCTGCAATGTTCCACAGATCTTCACAGATTGTGACGGCGAATTTGTATTTTTTATATTCAGCAATCTTAAAGGGCTGGCGGTTTGGTTCAAAATAACGGTACTCGTCAAATACATCATAATTTGGTAAAAGAGTCTTATGAAATATTGTTCTGACTTCTCCTTCTGCAAGGAAATAAGCTGAATTATAAAGAGGTTTCCCTTTTCTGGATGGATTTACAGAAGGGGCACCAACAATGACCGCAATGTCATGGCATTCTTTTGCGATTGACAGTATCCCCTCATGACATTTGGAAATAAAGTCATCAAATTCCAGGAAATCACGCGGAGGGTAACCACATACCGCTAATTCAGAAAATACTACCAAATCAATAGGTAAACGTTTTGCCTGGTTAATGTAAGATTTGATCCTGGAGATGTTATTCTCAAAATCTCCGATGTGGTAATTCAGCTGTGTTAATGCGATACGCATAGATCAATTCCAGCTAATCATTAAAAAAGAACGCCGATATTCAATTCTGCGTAATTCAGGCTGCTTCGGTTCGACAGGCCCGGATCCATTGTATTTTTTCCCTGTAAAACATTGTTAAGGCTGTTGCTGTATGAAAGCCCTATTATTAACGAAATAGATTCATCGATCTTGTATTCGGTACCCACGCCCACCAGGATTGCTTCCCGGATAAGACTAGATTCACTGGTCGTGAGGTTCATCTTATCTGAAATCGTCCCGTGAGTCTGGGTCATGAAATTATCAATTACCTGGGTACGAAGCATAAAATTGGTTCCGAACCCGATCTGTCCAAAAAAACTAAAGTTACCATATTCCTTGGTCTTCATTTTCACCATTAAAGGAATCTCGAGATAACGAAAGTTGTATTTCCTGTTCATGGTACCTGTATCTGGTGATTTTGCATATGGGAACCGGAGGTTACCACCCAAGAAAGAGAAATTGAACCCGGTAGAAAATGCGTAATGTTCTGACAGACGAAATTCACTAATGAATCCAAAAGAAAAACCGGCTGAAGCCCCATTATCGCTATAGTTTTTTTCATTCGGGTTCATCCATGCAATATTCGGCGAGATTTTCAAACCCAATCGCACTGCCTGATCCTGTGAAATACCGGCCTTTGTATAAACAAGGAACAGGATGATGGCATATAATCGTATCGTACTTTTTGTCATAAATCCGGAATTTGACCCACTTATAATGATAGCTGTCTAACAAAATTACATTATTCAAACCAGCTTCAGGATGTTTTCTGCAGGATTTTATACAAAAGTAATTAACGGATCAAAGTGGGAATTAAAAATAAAGAATAACCAGGGAAAGAGACATATTGACTGACAGATATTGTCAAATGTGGCAATTCATAATATCTAACGGGTTTTTTCGTTAAAAATAACAAACAATCTCTTGTGAAACTAAAACAATTTACATTTTTAGTTTTTATTCTTATTTCGATCCTTGGATGCAATTGGCATAAGAATCGTCTTCAGGTTGATGTTTCTCATGTAAAGATTGCAGATGTAAAAATCCACCGTTATGATCAGGATCTTTTCAATATTCCACTGACAAATCTTCAGTCAGGGCTTGAAAAGATTCAACATGCTTATTATTTTTTCCTGGGAACGGACCTGAGTGATCAGAAAAAACTAGACGAAATGAGAGCCTATCTGGAGAATCCCAGGAGTATTGATTTTCAGAAAACCTGCGAAAGGCAGTACAAAGATCTTTCCAAAGTGGAAAAAGACCTTACCGATGCATTCCGTCACTGGAAATTTTATTTTCCAGATGCAAAGGTGCCGAGAGTCTATTCCTATATCTCAGGAGGAGATTACAACAATCCTGTTCAGTTAGTCGACAGCGTCATGATCATTGCACTAGATACTTATCTCGGAAAAGATTTTAAGCCCTATTTTGCAGATGGTCTTGCACTTTATCAGGCGGAGCGGATGACAGAAGATCATATTGTCCCGGATTGTGCAAGGGAAATTGCAAATGCAATTTATCAACCGCCAGCTGCACCAACAACGTTGTTAGGTGCGATGGTGGAAGCAGGTAAACATCAGTACCTTATAGATGCATTGATCCCCGATATTCCCGGTTATGTTAAAATGAATTATACGCAAAACCAGTATAAATGGGTTCAAAAGAATGAAACGCATGTCTGGGCGGCCCTGATTGAAAATCGCCTGCTCTATTCTTCGGATGGACAATATTTCCAGATGTTCCTTTCTGACGGGCCTTATACCATGGAATTTTCCAAACAGTCACCTCCGAGACTTGGTGAATGGATCGGCCTGCAGATCATCCGTTCATATATGAACAAAAATCCTGAGATCACACTGCAAATGATGTTGCAAGAAACAGATGCCCAGAAAATCCTCACCTTATCAGGTTATAAACCTGAAAAATAGATTCAGATACTATTTTTCGACATATTGCTTAATAAAAGTTTTTTCTAACGTATTACCTTTTTAATTTTTACGGATTAAAAAAGGAGATCTCTTAACCTTATCCGATTATATGCTAGTCAGGACTTTTGGAAGCGCCCTTTACGGTATTCACGCGATCGTTGTAACAGTTGAAGTGTGCATTGACCAGGGAATTAATTTTTTTATGGTCGGGCTTCCCGATAATGCTGTCAAGGAAAGTCATCAGCGGATTGATTCAGCGTTGCGGAATACCGGCTATAAGATCCCCGGGAAAAAGATCGTTATCAACATGGCGCCTGCTGATATCCGTAAAGAAGGATCAGCCTATGATCTCACCATTGCGGTGGCAATCCTTGCTGCCGATAATATCGTGAAGATGGATAAACTGGAATCTTTCATAATCCTGGGGGAATTGTCATTGGATGGCAGCCTTCAACCGATGAAAGGAGCACTTCCTATCGCCATTGAGGCTGCACGTAAAGGGTTTAAAGGGATCATCCTTCCAAAACTGAATGCTAAAGAAGCCGCCATTGTCGAAAATCTGGAAGTCTATGGTGCAGAAAATATAAAGCAGGTCATCGATTTTCTTAATGATAGTGGTAAACTGGAACGGATAATTGTCGACACACGAAAGGAATTCTATTCTAGACTTAATGATTATGAATATGATTTTTCAGATGTCAAAGGGCAGGAGAATATTAAAAGGGCATTGGAGATTGCTGCAGCAGGCGGACATAACGTTATTCTGATCGGGCCACCGGGAGCCGGTAAAACGATGCTGGCAAAAAGGCTGCCTTCGATCCTGCCACCACTGAATTTGCAGGAAGCACTTGAAACAACAAAGATTCATTCTGTAGCAGGAAAAATGTCGCACAACCATTCGCTTGTATCTATAAGACCATTCAGATCGCCGCATCACACCATCAGTGATGTCGCCCTTGTAGGTGGAGGTGGAATACCTCAGCCGGGAGAAATTTCCATGGCACATAACGGAGTCTTGTTCCTTGACGAACTTCCCGAATTTAAACGGACAGTGCTGGAAGTTTTACGTCAACCGCTGGAAGATCGCGTTATAACTATCTCACGCGCAAAATTCTCGGTTGACTTCCCGGCAAGCTTCATGCTTGTAGCAGCAATGAATCCATGTCCCTGCGGTTATTATAACCATCCGAGAATTGATTGTAAATGCGGAGCGGGAAATGTCCAGAAATACCTTAGTAAAATTTCGGGACCTCTTTTCGATAGGATCGATATTCACGTGGAAGTCATCCCGGTTCCCTTTCGCGAACTAAGTAACGCGCGTCCATCCGAGAAGAGTGAGGCTGTACGTGCAAGAGTCATTGAGGCGCGACAGATCCAGGAGAAAAGGTATGAAGGAATGCAAGGCGTCTATTGTAATGCACAGATGTCGGTAAAAATTTTAAGAAAGGTTTGTCAGTTGGACGATGCCTCAAATCTCCTGTTGAAGAATGCAATGGACAAACTTGGACTTTCTGCCCGCGCATTCGACCGGATCCTGAAAGTCTCAAGGACCATAGCAGACATAGATAAGCAACCTAATATCCGTGCTGAACATCTTGCAGAAGCTATACAGTACCGAAGTCTCGACCGCGACAATTGGGGGAAATAAGTGTTTGTACATGGAAAATTACCGGATAAAAATATCCAGGATCACGAAAACAGCAAAAATGACACTTCCCATGCCATTCATGGTGGCAAAGGCCATATTGACCCTGGAAAGATCAGATGGTTTAACAATCAGGTGTTCATAAATCAGGATGGCACTGAAAATTATAACGCCGATCCAGTAAAAAATGTGGAAAGGACGGAACAAACCAGCGAAGATAACCAGTGCGATGGCAAAGAAGTGAAATAAAGCCGATACCATCAGGGCATTCCGGTTCCCGAAAGATTCGGGGATGGACCGTAATTTTTCATTTTTATCAAAATCGACATCCTGAACTGAATATATGATATCGAAGCCGGCAACCCAGAAAATAACAATCACGGAATAAATTAAAGGTATAAGAGCAAAACTGCCGGTCACAGCAATATAAGCTCCTATAGGCGCCAAGGAATCTCCGAGTCCGAGAATAAGATGGGACAGATAGGTGAACCGTTTTGTGAAACTATATCCAATTACTATCAGTAATGCAATTGGGGAAAGATAGAAACAAAGTGGATTTATCAGGTATGCTGCAGCAATAAACAAACATGCATTCAATAAGACAAAGAGTAAAGCAGAACCCGGCCTGATGATCTTTTCCGGGATTTCCCTAAACGCAGTCCGCGGGTTTTTACTGTCGATTTCCCTGTCGACAAACCTGTTAAATCCCATTGCAGCATTCCGTGCAAAAAAAACGCAAATGAGCACCAGGATCAATAAATACAGGAAATGAGAATTAGTATGTTCGTGAATGGCCAAACTAAACCCAATCAAGGCAAAAGGAAGAGCAAAAATTGTATGGCTTATTTTAACTAGTGAAAAATAATCCGAAACTTTTGAGTTCTTGTGAAAGATCATCCGCTGCTGTTGAGACACAAAAATACGAATTTTCCCAAGATCATGATTTCCGATAGATCCATTCTTCTCAAAACTAGTGGGAAAAGACCTAATTTTGTCCGATCTTAAAAGAATGTCAAAACTGATGAGTATTGTATTACGGTATATCCGTCACCAAATAAAAGCAAGATCAAAATATGACCTTCATTCACCTTTTGTATTTGAGGTCTATTCAAAGATCCTGAATGATAAATCTTTCAATGGTAAATTCGTGGCTATTGAAAAATTGCGATCACAGCTTTTAAAGGACAAGAGTTACATCAATATGACCGACTTTGGAACTACTGCCGGGAAAGAGCCATCCAGGCAAAATATTGTTCCCGTGAAAATGGTCATAAAAAAATTTTGTACCAAACCTTCCTATGGCCGCTTCCTGTTCCGTATGGCACAATATTTCCGGCCGGCAGTCATGGTGGAATTGGGAACCTCCCTGGGGATGAGCACAGCATACTTGGCCTTGGGGAATCTACAGGGAAGGATTACGACTATTGAAGGATGCCGTGAAACAGCAGCAATGGCTCGAAAGAATATCAGTCTGCTGGGTCTGACAAATGTTGACCAGATAACTGGTCCTTTTGAAAAAATTCTGCCCGGATTGCTTGAGAATCTTGGAAAAGTTGACTTGTTCTTCATCGATGGAAATCACAGAAAAGAACCTTCCCTGCGATATTTTTATCAGTGCTTACAACATGTACATGATGATTCCGTTTTTATTCTTGACGATATTCACTGGTCGAAAGATATGGAGGAATCTTGGGAAGTAATCAAGAGTCATCCTTCAGTTACCATTACTATCGACCTGTTCAGAATGGGAGTGGTGTTTTTCAAAGAGGGTCTGAGCAAAGAAGATTTTATCCTGCGTTTCTGATAAAAGTTGTACTTTTGTTTGATATACAAAGGTGATATTGTAGTATAAATATGGAAAAAGAAATCATCCGGATCGTAGATATAGTTAAAAATTTTCGCGTAGGAACCGTAGTTGTTGAAGCCTTACGATCTATCTCACTTGTGATAAACAAGAATGAATTTGTTGCCATCATGGGACCCTCGGGATCAGGAAAATCGACATTGATGAATATCCTGGGCTGCCTGGATACGCCAACCAGTGGCTCATATTTACTTAATGGGGAAGATGTAAGCAAGATGGATGATAACAGCCTGGCTGAGATCAGGAACAGGCAGATCGGATTTGTTTTCCAGACATTTAACTTACTTCCGCGTTCCACTGCTCTTGAAAATGTAATGCTGCCTCTTATTTATTCCGGGGTGACCAAAGGAAAACGGATTGAACGAGCCAAAAAAGTTCTGGATGAGGTAAAACTTTCTGATCGTGTTGAACATAAACCCAATGAATTGTCGGGAGGGCAACGCCAAAGAGTTGCTCTTGCCAGAGCACTTGTAAACAATCCTGCCATAATCCTTGCAGATGAACCGACCGGTAACCTTGATTCAAAAACCTCCATTGAAATTCTCGGGTTACTTGAAGAGATCCACAAAATGGGTAACACGGTAATTGTCGTTACCCATGAAGAAGATATCGCATTACATGCTCACCGCATCGTCCGTTTAATGGATGGCAAGATCTCCTCAGATGAGCCTAACAGTCATATAAAAACGATCGCAGATTACAATCTGGTTTTACAGGAGCACTAATCTTTTTTGTTTTTCATGGACAAACAAAGCAACTATAAAAAACTTTTCGAGGACTTCAACGGACTTACCATCATGGTCATAGGTGATGTGATGGTAGATTCTTACTTATGGGGAAAAGTTGAAAGGATATCACCGGAAGCACCAATTCCCATTGTCGCTTTACGCAGAAGAGAAAATCGCATGGGAGGGGCAGCCAACGTTGCCATGAACATAAAAAGCATGGGCGCAAGACCGATATTATGTTCAGTTATCGGTGAAGATAGTAAAGGAGCAAACTTTCTTGACCTCCTGAAGAAGGAAAAGATTTCGGCTCACGGTATTTTACAAAGTTCCCAGAGAATAACCACTACGAAATTCAGGATCTTCGGGAACAGCACACAAATGCTAAGGGTAGATGAAGAAGTTGAAGATGACCTTTCTGAAAAAGACCGTACCAACCTCCTCACGAGGATTGACAATATCCTTGCGAAGGAAAAAATTGACGGAATTATTTTCCAGGATTACAACAAAGGTGTGATCAACAATATTCTGATCCAGGAAGTCTTAAACCGTGCCAAAACTAAAAATATACCAGTTGCCGTTGATCCGAAGAAAAAGAATTTCTATAATTTCACCGGAGTAACACTGTTTAAGCCCAATCTGAAGGAGATGAAAGAAGGAATGAAGGTTGAATTTGACAATAATGACCGTGAAATGTTATTGTCGGCAGCCCAGAATCTGAGGGAAAAAATTGACTGCCGTTATCTTCTGACCACTTTATCCGATCTTGGTGTCATGATGAGCATGAAAGATTCGGGTGATGTAAAAAATATCTTTATTCCTGCTCATTTGAGATCCATCTCTGATGTCTCAGGAGCCGGAGATACTGTGATCAGTGTCGCATCACTTTGCCTGGCCACAGAATGTACACCTTATGAAATTGCATACATTTCCAATCTTGCCGGTGGTTTAGTTTGTGAAGAAGTTGGCGTAGTGCCGGTGAATAAAGATAAACTCCTGAAAGAAGTACTTGCTCTTCTCTGATGTCTTATGATGCAGATGTAATTGTTGTTGGCGCGGGTCCGGCAGGTTCTATTGCCGCTTATATGCTTGCCTCACAAGGAATTCAAGTCACCATCCTAGAGAAGAATCTTTTTCCACGATACAAGGTTTGCGGAGGGGGGCTGACCTATAAGGTCCTCCAGGAAATGCCCTTCGATATCGCACCTGTGGTTGAAACGAACATACATTCTTTCCGTTTTTCCCATAATTACAGTCATGTTTTTACAAAGTATTCAGATGACCCGCTGATAGTGTGCACTATGAGAAGTGAACTTGATGCATTTTTATTACAAAAGGCTATTAATGCGGGGGCTAAGATCAGGATGGAAGAACAAGTCAAATCTTTCCAGCAAGATAGTTCCTATGTTACTGTATTGACAAAGGATAGATCATTCCGTTCCCGCCTGATGATTGGTGCTGAAGGAGCTTCCGGTATCGTTTCCCGGGTTGCAGGACTAAATGAAAATATAGAGATGGGATTAGCCTGGGAGGCAGAAATTGCAGCTGACCCTGCTGATATAAAACGATTTTCAGACACTGTATTTCTGGACTGGGGCACACTTCCCGGTGGCTATGCATGGGTATTTCCGAAAAAAGATCATTTTTCCATAGGTGTAGGTGGTCCAGCTTCTTTGTCGAAAGCCATGATACAATATTATGACCGGTTTGTGACTTCAATTACCCGTGATCCTGGCGGAGCTCCCGGTGACGGTATCAGGTTTTTGAATTTACTTACCAAATCAGCCTGGCCAATTCCTGTGCGCAGAAGAAAGTCCCGGTTTCAGAACAAACGTGTCATGGTATGTGGTGATGCAGCAGGATTAGGTGATCCCCTGACTGGTGAAGGAATATATTATGCTGTCAAAAACGGAAAGATGGCTGCCGAAACGTGCCTGGAATATTTATCCGGTAAAATCAAATCGATAGATAATTATTCTACCAGGGTCAATGAGGAACTGATGACGGAATTATTGGAGGCCAACAGGATAAAACATATTTTCAATGCAGCCCCATTAAAGATCCACCTTTTTGTCCGAAATACCGACAGGGCTTGGCAGGCTTTCGGAAAGATCCTCCGCGGTGAGCGGCATTATGTGGATGTCCGGAACGGTTTTAGGAAATGGAAGTATTTCTGGAAACCGATTTGTTTTATCGCAAGGATCGTAAATTATTTTAAAAGGATTTTCCAGTATAACTTGAATCCAACATAAGGAGATAATGACCTTAAGGTGGACAGAGGGCGGAGAAATCTTACTTAAACAGGCAATAGAAAGGAATATAGAACCCGGAATTCAGGAGAGAAAATTTAAAAAATTCGTGATCCAAACAATATTTAAGTAAAAAAATCATAAATGTCAATTCAGAATTACCAATCTATATTAGCATTGAAAATATACAAAAAAAAGAGAGCAAAATCAAACAATTTGTTATGAAAATATCTTGAACCGAACTCACGTTAATTGGAGTTTTTTGTTTTTTTCTTTTGAATCTTATATGCAACGCTTAGTAATACGCCAATATCATATTTATTTGCACTTCCTACATAAGCACCTTCCATACTTTTAGGAAGTGCCAAAACGCCAATACTACCATTTTCCTCTAAAGATAAAATTATTTCTCTGATTAGTGGATAACTGATGCCTAAACCTTCCCTGAGCCCTGCGTCAATTGTCTTAAAATTAGTGAATGTGCCTGTAAATACATATGCAGTATCTCTTATGGGGTTTTCATGTTCCCTAACTGACCCACTGTAAGAAGAGTTGACCGTTTCATATAAATATGGACCAATGTTAAAAAAGAATTTTAATCTTTTCCCAATAAT
>Ga0181533_1003376_pt1 | contig 17441 bp, 19 predicted proteins | sample PEATcosm2014_Bin_45_FD_119772 | JGI IMG/M metagenome (GOLD analysis project Ga0181533, IMG submission 119772) | Peatland microbial communities from MTU Mesocosm Facility, Houghton, MI, USA - PEATcosm2014_Bin11_60_metaG | ecosystem: Environmental > Terrestrial > Soil > Wetlands > Peat | place... | reverse complement strand
TTCGAGCTGTTGCACCGGAGACAAAATACTCGATGAGTCGTTCCTGTTGTTCCTGGCTCAATCGACTTTTTCGCATAAGCTATCCTAGACTATTTTACTTATCTAGGACAGCCCCTTATATTATTACCGGGAATTCAATGGGACAAGAAACGATAGTTAACCTAAAAATAAAAAACCCCTTTAATTCAGGGGTTGGAAGGATTTAAACATAAAATAGCCAACCACGCAAGCAAAAAAATATTGGGGAATGGCAGCCTCTTCCCCCTTTATCAGACCTGCGTCGGTTAAGCTAAACCTCCATGACCTCTTTTTCCTTATGGGCCAGGACTTCATCAATCTTCGCGACATAACTGTTTGTCAAATCCTGGACTTCTTTTTCAGCACGCTTCTGATCATCCTCGGAAATCTTTTTGTTCTTTTCCAGCTTTTTCAGTTCGTCAATGGCTTCACGTCGAATATTCCTGACGGCAACCTTTGCCTCTTCCGCCATTTTCTTGAGTTGTTTTACGATATCTTTCCGCCTTTCTTCAGTGAGAGCAGGGAGATTGAGTCGGATCACCTTGCCGTCGTTGGCCGGCGTTATGCCCAGATTAGCATTCATGATCGCCTTTTCGATAACCGAAATCATTTTGGTTTCCCAAGGCTGCAGTAAGATGGTTCGAGGTTCAGGGACCGACAGCGTAGCTACCTGGCTAAGCGGTGAAGGAGTGCCGTAATAGTCAATCCTGATATCATCCAGAAGGCCCAGATTTGCTCTGCCAGTGCGCACTTTCTGGTATTCACGACGCAATGCTTCCACGGACTTTTCCATATGGGCTTTCATATTCGTTATGACATCTTTAGTCATACTATTCTCCTTTCACAATAGTACCTATTTCCTCTCCGAAAACCACCTTTTTAACATTCCCGTGGGTGGTCACGTCGAAAACGATTATAGGCAAATCATTGTCCATGCAAAGCGATATAGCTGTGGCATCCATTACCTGCAAACCCTTTTTCAGTACGTCGATGTAGGTTAGTCTGGAAAACTTGACCGCAGTCGATTCTTTTTTGGGGTCGGCGGAATAAACCCCGTCCACTTTGGTCCCTTTCAGAATAACGTCGGCGCCGATCTCCATGGCCCTCAGACTCGCGGCCGTATCGGTAGTAAAATAAGGATTGCCGGTTCCCGCTCCGAATATGACTACTCGCCCCTTTTCCAGATGTCTGATGGCACGACGGCGTATGTAGGGCTCAGCCACCTCCTGCATGGCGATGGCTGACTGGACTCGAGTGAACACTCCGACCTGTTCCAGCGCGTCCTGCATTGCCAGCGAATTTATCATAGTGGCCAGCATACCCATATAATCGGCGCTGGCCCTGTCCATCCCCTTGGAAGAAGCGGCCAGACCCCGGAAAATATTGCCGCCGCCGATAACCAGCGCCAACTGGACCCCGCACTCAACAACCTCTTTGATTTCATTGGCTATGTTCGTGATGGTGAGGGGTTCAATACCATAACCCTGTTCGCCTGCCAACGCCTCACCAGAAAGTTTCAACAAAACCCGCTTATAGTACGGCTCGCCCATATTTCATCCGCCTTATAAATAATTGGGGAATCATAATAACTGATACATGCACTTTTTGATATGATACGCTCATATCAGTTTCCTGGGAAACCGGCACAAAAAAGCCGGCCATCTCAATGGCCGGCTCTGGCACCGTCAGACGCCGGCCGCAGCAGCTACCTCCGCGGCAAAGTCACTTTCCTTTTTGGCCAGCCCCTCTCCAAGAACAAACCTGGCGAAACGACGAATGGAAATATTTTCACCTATGGTCGCAATGGTCTCATTGAGATATGTCTGGATCGTTTTATCGGTGTCTTTCACAAATGGTTGTTCGAGAAGGCAAATCTCCGCATAAAATTTATTGATCTGTCCCTCAATTATCTTTTCAATGATGTTTTCCGGCTTTCCGCTTTCACGGGCCTTGGCTCGATAAATCTCTTTCTCCCTCTCAAGAACGGCTTCCGGGACTTCCTCCCGACGCACAAATTGTGGTGAAGAGGCGGCGATATGCATGGCCACATCTTTGACAAATGACTGGAAGCCCTCATTCTTGGCCACAAAATCGGTCTCGCAGTTTATTTCCACAAGCACTCCGATCTTGCCGCCTGCATGAATGTATGAACCCACAACTCCTTCAGAGGCAATGCGTCCGGACTTTTTAGAGGCGGCGGCAAGCCCTTTTTTCCGCAGATAATCGATTGCCTTTTCCATCTCTCCACCGGTTTCCGTCAGCGCCTTCTTGCAATCCATAAGACCTGCGCCGGTGGCCTTTCTCAGGTCATTTACCTGTGCTGCTGTAACGCTCACTTTATCCTCCGGATATCGACCGTTGTAAACAGTGGTCATAATTGGTATTTAGTTTAATATGTTTTTGTTTAATCTGTTTCCGTTGCAGCTTCGGCTTGTTCAGCCTCCTCAACCGTCTCAGCAGTTGTCGCAACTGGCTCTGCACCTTCACGCTCAGTCTGCAGCTGCCTGTCTCTGGCTTGCCCACCCTCAATAACAGCATCGGCGATCTTGCTGGTAAGAAGCCTGATGGCGCGAATGGCATCGTCATTGCCCGGTATCAAATAATCGATGTTGTCCGGGTCGCAATTTGTGTCAACAATCGCCACCACCTGTGTCCCCAGTTTTTTTGCCTCACAAACGGCTATTTCCTCGTTTTTCGGGTCTATCACGAACAATACTCCGGGAGGCCTCCCCATACCCTTGATGCCACCGAGGGTCTTTTCCAGCTTCTGACGTTCCTTTTCCAGCCTTAGCGCTTCCTTCTTCGTATAGGCATCAATGGTGCCGTCGGTGAACATTGCATCAAGTCGCTTGAGCCGGTCTATGCTCTGCTTTACGGTTGCAAAGTTGGTCAGCATTCCCCCAAGCCAGCGCTGATTCACGTAGAACATACCGCAACGCTGCGCCTCTTCGGCCACCGAATCCTGCGCCTGTTTCTTGGTTCCCACGAAAAGAACGGTTTCACCTGCCTTCGCCGCATCCACAACGAAATTATAAGCGTTCTTGAAAAGGCGGACCGTCTTTTGCAGGTCGATGATGTAAATTCCGTTGCGCGCCCCGAAGATATAGGGCTTCATCTTCGGGTTCCATCTTTTTGTCTGATGGCCAAAATGAACGCCGGCCTCCAGCAGTTCCTTCATGGTAATGTTCGACATTACTTTCTCCTTTTGGTTGTGCCTCCGCCCCCCGATCCTCACCCGGAATCCGTACCTGTTACGAACACCGCCGGGGTAAAAAGAGAGCGTGCGTATTTACAAATAGCGAAATTATATAACATAACATTCCCGGTTTGGCAAGGGGAATTTTCGTGCAAGAAACTTTCCCCCCACTCTTTACTTACCTTCCTATCTCATGTATCATGTGCAATCATGAAAAAAACCCTCTACTTTTACCTCTTCATGGAAATAACTGTTCCTTTTCTCCTTGGCATGGCCGCTTTTACCTCTGTGCTTTTGATGGGACGGCTCCTGAAACTGGCTGACCTGGTTGTGGCAAAAGGTGTGCCGCTGACCGATATACTGCGGATGATATTATACCTTCTCCCCTCTTTCTGCCTTGTCACCATCCCGATGGCGTTTCTTCTGGCACTTCTCCTCGCGTTCGGCAGGCTTTCCTCGGACTGCGAGATCACCGCCATGAAAGCATGTGGTGTAAGCCTCTATAGTTTGCTGCCGCCGGTGCTTCTCTTCGCTTTACTTGCCTATCTGGCCACTACGTTCATTACCATTTACGCACTGCCACGGGGAAACATCTCGTTCAAGAAGCTTCTATTCGACATCGTCGAGTCCCGCGTTTCGCTTAGCATCAAGGAAAAGGTATTCAACGATGATTTTCCGGGACTGGTCATTTATACCGATATTTATAACCAACAAAAACACACCATGACAGGGATTCTCGTCCACGACGAAAGGGATCCCCAGGAGCCCTCTACTATCTTTGCCGATAACGGCATAATCATAGCGGACCCTGTTGCCAAAATGCTGCGCGTGGAATTGAAAAATGGCGGGATTCATAAGGAGTTCGGCAAGGCCGGCTATCGGTTGATAGAATTCCAAGACTACAGCCTCAGCATCAACCTGAGTCAGGCTCCCAAAGAAATGGTGAAAAACGAGCTGGACTTGACATTACAAGAACTGCGCGAAGGAATCCGCTCCTCCCGGACAGATTCCAAAACATTGCTGGATATGCTGCTGGAATTCCACAGACGCTTCGCACTCCCCTTCGCCTGCTTTGTTTTCGCCATGGTGGGGGTCCCTCTAGGCATTCAGAATCAGCGTTCCGGCAAAGCCACCGGTTTTTCCTTGAGTATCGGCGTGATCCTCATTTACTATATTATTCTCACCGCCGGCAAAACATTGGGCGAAAAAGGCATGGTCCATCCGGCAGTTGCAGTCTGGGCGCCGAACATCATTCTCCTTGCTCTCGGAGCTTACCTGTTCAGAAAATCTGCATCTGAAAAGATGATACCCCTGTTTGAAATATTACCCACCTTTACGTCATGGGTAAAGTACCAGCTCGATAACCGGAGGAGTCGCCGGTGAGACTGCTGAGCAACTATATAGCCGCTACCTATCTGCGAGTCCTTGGGTTGTGCATCGGCGCGTTCGTTGCAATTTATCTCATTATCGACTTCCTGGAAAAAATTAAACGTCTGACACAGGCTCAGGCGGAGATTAAATACATCTGCCTGTTTTTCCTCTGTAAGATTCCAGGAATCATCACTCAGGTGGTCCCGCTGGCGGTCCTGATGGCTACCCTCCTTACCCTGGGGGGATTGTCCCGCACCAGCGAGATTAACGCAATGCGCGGTTGCGGCATAAGTCTGACGCGGATCACCCTTCCTATCATTACCATAGCCTTCTTTTCAAGCCTTGTTACCCTGTTTTCCAACGAAGTTGTTACCCCGTCGAGCTATGCGCAGATGCAGTATATTCAACAGGTGCTCATCGAAAAAAAGAGTCCCAATACTTTTTTCCGCCAGCAGAATATCTGGTTTCGTGAGGAAAGCTCAATCCTTCAGGCTAAGCTTTTCGATCCCGGAACCCGGACCTTGAAAGGGATTACCCTATGGCAGATGGGAAACGGCATGCAGCCGGTCAGGCGAATTGACGCCGCTCTTGGAGTATATGGCGAAGACAGCTGGCTGTTGAAGGATGTTGTGGTGCGGACATTAGCCAACGGCGGTGTTGCCAGGACCGATAAAATAAACGAACTCCCGGTGCCGATTGGTCTTAAGATGGCTGACTTGAAGGTGCTGGAAAAAAGCACCGATAACATTGGGATACTGGCGCTCAAAAGTTATTGCGAAAAACTAAGGAGGGGAGGGTATGACCCGACCCGCTATCTTGCACAAATGCATTCGCGTATATCTCTCCCCTTCGCCTCTTTGATCATGGCCTTTCTCGGCATCCCCTTCGCGCTGCGTGGCGGTCGATCAAGCGGTATAGCCCTCGGAATTGCAATAAGTCTTGCCATCGGTTTCGGCTATTTCATAATCAACTCGATGGTCCTTTCTCTCGGACAGGCAGGAGTTCTATCGCCGGTAATCTCCGCCTGGGCGGCAAACTTCATCTTCGCGGCTTTCGCAATATGGCTGACCATGACGGTCAACCGCTGACATTTTGTATAAACTCACGCTACTCATTTCACTTTCGGCTAAGTCAACTTCATTGCATCCTCTATGACTATTTCCAGTTCCGCCAGAGTAATCTCCCTGATCCCGAGAAACTGGGCTTCGCCGCATGCAAACAATACAAGCGTGGGGTCCGGGGACATGTGGACCCCAAGCTTTCTGCATGCCTGATTCACCAGCCGCACAATGGCCAGAACGGCGTTTCCCTGATCCCACTGCTCCGCGTGATGGTCACGCACAACAGTGCAGTAGGTTTCCGGCATGTTCCACTTTCGCATAAGATTGGCGCCATGTTCAACATGCATGTTGTCCATGACTTCGGAGACAAGCGCCGACGAAATCGACCCTTCCTGTTTTCCTTCCTTGATTATCTTCTCCATTACTTTCAGGAGAAACAGCTTTCCAATGTCATGGAGAAGTCCCGCCAGGAAGGCCTCCTCTTTCAGTGAAGCGAAATTGGTTTTGGCCGCCAGCCACTTTGCGCCGATGGCGCAGCAGAGGGCGTGCCGCCAAAGGGTCCGCATGATTTCGTTCAGTTTCGGGTCCGACGAGCGGTAGATATCCTGCTGTGTGGACATCATGGCTATATTGGCGACAGAGGATGCGCCAAGCCGGACGATCGCTTCGCGGATGGTGGTAACTTTGTTGAGCCCGGCATAAAACGAGGAATTGCTGATACGCAGTACCTGACTGGCAAGTCCGGGATCGGCTATGATAAGTTTGTTCACCTCTTCGATGCCGTAATCCTGGCTCGCTAGCACTTTCTGTAGCCGCAGAGCTACACTGTTGAAGACCGGTATGTTCAGGTTACCGTCCTCAATGTTGTCATTGATGACTTCGACTATTGATCTGCTCTCAGGCATCTCTTTCCCCTCATATTCTCGCGGTATCACGGTCAATCGCCCAGAATCCGCCTTAATTCCTGAAGCGGTCGGGGACGGCTGATACGCGGCAGGTCCCTCAGGACTTCCTGTATGGAAACCAGCCCCTGTGACGCCTTTACCAGGCCGTCCTCGAAAAGTGTAACCAGTCCGGTCGTTTCCATACTGAGCCGGCGAATGTCCGCCGAGCTCCTGTTGTTGAGGATCGCCTCCTTGACTGTCTCGTTCAGGACCAGCAGCTCGAAAACCGCCATACGCCCTTTAAAGCCGGTGAAACGGCAATCCTTGCACCCCTCCCCTTTCAGGAACACGGCGCCAGCCAGTTCCCTGGCCGTATAGCCGAGACGGCTGAATTCCAATGGAGTCGGAGTGTACGGCCTGGAGCATGATGTGCAGACCAGCCGCAGCAACCGCTGGGCCACAACGCAGACCACCGTGGAGGAGATGAGGAACGCCTCGATCTGCATGTTCATAAGGCGGATCAGACCGCCGATACTGTCTTCGGTATGGAAAGTTGTCAGGACCTTGTGGCCGGTCAGGGCCGCCTGGATGGCCGTCTCAGCAGAAAAGGTGTCGCGGATTCCGCCAAGGACGATAATGTCCGGATCCTGGCGGACAATATGCCTCAGGGTCTCTTCGAATGAAACCCCGATCTTCTGGTTGATTGAGCACTGGGAAATCCCGTCGACCACGTACTCAACCGGGTCCTCGGCGGTTATTATGCTGGTGTTGATATTATTGAGGTAGCCGAGGCAGCTGTACAGAGTCGAGGTCTTTCCCGAACCGGTGGGACCGGTGATTATCATCACCCCGGTCGGGCTGTCGAGCGCATCGTAAATGAAGTGATCGAGCATGCGTGGCGCCATGCCGATCTGCTGGACATCAAGGATTACCCCCTTCTTGTTGAGAAGGCGCATGACAATCTTTTCGCCGAAAATGGTGACATAGATTGAAACCCGTACATCCAGGCTGTAACCATGTTTCCGGCTTTCAAACAGTATCCTGCCGTCCTGATGGCGACGCCTCTCGGCTATGTCCGCCTGGGCCATTACCTTGATGCGGGTGGAGAGTTGCGGGGCAATATCCAGAGGGAGATCCTTATGGTGCATCATCACTCCGTCGTAGCGGAAACGGATGCGGATACGGTCCTTCATTGGTTCAATATGGATGTCGCTGGCATTCTCGGTTATGGCATCTTCAAAAAGTTTGTTGATGATGCCGATAATGGTGCTTTCGTCAGTTTGCCCGGCCTCAGGGTGGCTTGCGTTATTATCTGCTGTGGCAATGGTTTCGAGTATCGACTTCCCGGCGGCGAGTGCCGGTTTCAGATTGTCGCCGAATAACTTCTCCGCACTGGCGCGACCAATCTTGTCAAGGGGATCGGCAAAGGCCACCACAATACGGTTTTCTTCCATTTCTACTGGAACAAAAAGGGATTCACGGTATTTCTGGATAGGCGCATGGGCGAACAGCTTGGCGTCAATCTTGCGATATCCCAGTTCAATCAAAGGAATCCCGAGTTGGGAGGCAAGGATTTCGTTAAATTTCTGCTCGTCTATATAGCCGTGTTCAATCAGGACTTCACCCAGTTTTTTCCGTTCGGGAGACGCTTTTTGCAGGTTAAGCGCCGCGTTCAGGTCCGATTCGCGTATGTAGCCGAGTTCAACGAGAAGAGAACCGATCCTGATGGATGTGTGGTTCCTGCTCAGGGTGTTGCGTATCTGCTCGCCGGTGGCGTAGCCCAACTCCTTGATAGTGTCTATGAGGGTATTATTTGAAGAGAGCTTTGCCTTTATTCGAATTGCGTAAGCAAGCTGATCATCGGTAATCAACCCCTCCTTCACGAGGAGCGATGTGATATCTCCTCCGGGTTGGCTGGCTGGCAAACTGTTTGGCAACGCTTCGCTCATAAAACAACCTCTTTTACAGTAACGTTGAACTTCGCCAACAACGGGTCATTCCAAAAACCCTGTTAATCTTATCGGCTTAAACACTCTACCCATTAGCAATTTTTTTTGAGGAGTATCAAACGTTTCGTGAAAGTGAACGAAAGGAGTTCTCTTCCCGGTCGGTCAATCAATTATCAAATCGATTCTATATCGAGAATCAGATCGCTGCGCAGGCGCATGCCGGAGGAATTTGGATTGAAGCGGGAGGCGATCTCCGCAAGGGACTCGCCTGTAACGGGATGAATGTAATCGGGTGCGATTTCAGCAAGAGGGATGGCGACAAATGGACGCTCCAGCACTTCCCGGTCGGGGATGCTGCGATCTCCTAAACGTAGCTGTTCACTGTCGAAAAGCATGATGTCGATGTCTATTGTTCGCGGGGCGTTGCGGTTGACGCCTCGTACCCGGCCGAGGAGCGCTTCGACAGCGTCAATGGCGGTTGCCTTCAGTTCCATTGCAGACAGGGAGGTTTCCAGCCAGACGGCTGCATTCAGGTAATCTGGATGGTAGGAGTCGCCAAGAGACGGTGATTCCCAGACCCCGGAAATCCGTCGTACCCGCCCGTAGCAACCGAGTTCGCGCACCGCAGCCGGAAGGTTTTTTTCCGGCTCGATATTGGAGCCGAGCGACAAGAGAACCTGGTGAAGTTGAGACTCAGTCTCCTCAGCCATTACGGCGCCCCCTTTCGATGACGACACTGATCGACCGGGCGAAGCGGAGGGCTCCAGGTTTCGCCACCGACACCCGCACCCGTCCCACCCCGGGTTCCTCGAGGCAGAGACTGGCGATCTCCTCCGCCAGCCGTTCTATAAGGTGGAACCGGCTCTCTTCCACCCGATCTATGATTCTTTTCGTCAAGGTACGATAGTTTACAGGGGCGTCTGTGATGTCATCCGTACTCCCGGCAGCGCGTGTATCGACGAAGAGCACAAGGTTGATGAGAACGTCCTGGCGGTCGCGGCGTTCCTCCCCATTGATCCCGATGAACGTGCGCAGGAGCAGATCTTCGATGCGGATCTCGTCGGACATTGTTCCCTTCTCCCTTCATGTTGTTACTTTTTATTTTCAGCCAAGGTGTTCGCCCCCGTCAACGAAAATTATCTGTCCCGTGACAAATTCAGCCGTGACCAGGTAGAGCATCGCCTTCACCACCTCATCCGGAGAACCATGCCGCTTAAGAGGTGTCCGCTTTCCCATTTCATCCAGGTAAGCCTCGTCCCGATCAAGCGGTGGAAGGATTGCCCCTGGAGCAATGGAATTAACACGGATATTAGGAGCAAGTGCCAAGGCAAGTCCCTTCGTCATGGCGACAATTCCCGCTTTCGTCAGTGAATATGCGAGGCTGTCAGGATCAGGACGGACTGCACGCCAGTCGGCTATGTTGATGATTTGTCCGGGACGGTCCGTCCCAACGTGTTGGGCAAAGGCTCGGGAAAGGAAAAAAGGCGCCTTAAGGTTAACAGCGAATTGTAAATCCCAAAGGGGTTCAGTGGTGTCGGCGAAACCTGTCGGTGCAAAGGTTGCGGCGCTGTTGACGAGCAGGTCCACACTGCCGAAGCGTTTCGATACTTGTTCAACGAGCTCATCTAACTGTGAAAGATTGCGCAAATCGGCCGTGAATGCCGCGGCGCTTCCACCGATGTTTTGAATTTCTGCCACCGTCATCGCCGCTGCTTCCACGGATTTTCCATAGTGGATAGCCACCCTTGCGCCACGCCCGGCAAGGGCCAGCGCAAGCGCCCGACCAATTCGGACCGCACCGCCGGTTACCAGTGCGACCTTCCCTTCCAGATTCCTGTCTCCAGTTCCTGAAATAACGCCCTCCGATCATTGCCAATAAATTTATACAGGGAGCCGCTTCATCAAATCCGAGGCCCGGAACGGTCCGGGCTCAGTGATCAGTTGCCGGGCGGCGTCCACCTGTTCCCAGACATTCCAGAGGAGCACACCGCGTACCCTTCCTTCCCGCAGGTAGTACACCACTCCTTTGCGGTACGGCTCCTGCCAGTCGGCCACCGTTTCGAGCCGGCTGTCAAGGATCCCCACCGCTTCATAACCAAGCTCGAAAAGATCCGAGTAGAAAAAGGGGAGGTGGTGGTAAGGCTCAGCAGCACCGGCCATGTTCCGTCCCGCCTGCCTCCCCATTACGATCGCGTTATCCTCATGCTCCAGCCTGATCCTCTCGCCAATGGCCGGATTGAAAAATGAAGCGACATCACCCGCTGCAAATATCTCCGGCGCCCCTGCCCTGAGGAGTTGATCAACCTCAATCCCGTTTCCGACGGGAAGTCCTGCCTGGACAACAAGTTGCATATTGAGTTGGATGCCCAGGCCGGCGACCACGCCTTCCGCCATGATCTCCCGACCGCTTCCGATGGTGACTACCAGATTCTGGAAAGTTTTCCTCACGTCGGTGACCGTCTCACCAGACACTACCTCGACCCCCTTTTCGTGATAGAAACCGGTCAGGAAGGCCGCTAGATCGGCAGGAAATACTCTGCTGCCTATGCCCGCCTCGGGAAAGAGCATCGTTACCTCCCGGTTGTTCATGGCGAGGGCCGCGGCGATCTCCGAACCTATGAAGCCGCCGCCGATGACGACTATCTTTCCTTCAGCGTCATACAGTTCGCGCAATTTCAGGTAATCGTCGAGGGTACGGTAATAGATGATGTCCTCTCCCCCGAACGGCAGACTGCGCGGCGTTCCGCCAGTAGCAAGTAGAAGCCGGCCGTAATGGTAGGTATCCCCCCGGTCGTCGCGTATTTCGTGTTTTGTGGCATCCAGAGTCACGGCCCGCCGACTTGTATGGATTGTCACGCCAATGCCTTCCGTGCCCCGCCAGATACTCTCCAGCGGCTTTCCTTGCCAGAGCTTTTTTGACAGAGGGGGACGTGCGTAAGGTGGGTGAGGCTCCTGGCCGATAATGCCGATGGAACCATTCGCGTCGATCTCGCGGATACCCTTAACTGCTGCATCCGCGGCCATTCCCGCGCCGACGATCAGGTAACAGTAATTGTGCATCTTATCCTCCCTTGCGTGAGCCTTTTATTGGGACAATAATCAGACCGGAATCAAGGTGTCCACCTTGGCGGCGCAGATGAAGTCGTTCTCTGAAAGGCCGCCGATGGCGTGGGTCGAATAGCATACCCTGCAGCTCCTGTATGAGACCTCCAGCTTCGGATGATGGTCCTCACTGTGGGCTATCCAGGCCACAGCGTTTACGAAGGCCATGGTCTGATAGTAGTTCTTGAATTCGAACAGTTTTACAATGGACGCATCTATGTACTCCCACCCCGCGAGCGAAATCAGGTAACGTTCAACCTCTTCCTTTACGAAGGGGGAAGTCCCTCCCTCACACGGCTTGCACCGTTTTGCAGCCAGATCGCAGAATTTCTCTCCCATGTTAGACTCCTCTGTGGTCGTCGTTCCCACCTGAATAGATCCGGCCGGTTAAAGCTTCTGAGAACAGGATTACCAACATGGATATAATTGTACAGATGTGGAAAGAATTGGCAACTGCCGTTGCTCTTTTTCACTCTTCATCAATGAATAAAGGAAAATGGATCAAGCGCTTCTTACCATAATCTGAACATAGACGTTATGAAGCAGGTGATATGAAAATATTTCCCCATGGATGTGAAAAAGCCTGTGAAATGTGGGCGCGATTAGTGAGGACAAAGGGATATTACCAGGTCAAAATAACGGAGAAAACTAGAGACACTCCCAGCATTTTACTTTAATTCAGGGAGTCTCCATAGCCTTCCCTTGAGGCATCAAGAGTTGGGGTGCCTATTGATTGGAGAAAATAGTGTGACGTTACATCGCACCATTTCGCATTTTTTTATGCATATGTTTTCTCAATCTTCCGGAAGCCCGTAGATTGGCCATAACAACATCATAAGTGGCATTGGGGTAATTGATGGCCCTCAAAGCGGATCTCGTTTTCCTGATCGCCTCATTCGGCTCCATTCCCGCTCCTATCAGCAGATCATAAACTTCGCAAACTTCATCCTTGAAATCTTTTTTTTGAATAAGACGCATTTCGGACTGGACTTGCCGTATTCGTATGATCTCCGGGTCAAATGGCCGTTGTGAACTTTTCATGTCAAGCTTACCCCCATAGATGATTTCCCAGCATAAAAAATACCATCTTCACGAGGGGCCTGTTCCTGCCTCAAACTCAATTTAATCAATGAGTTGCAAAGGTGTACCAATTTTTCATATCAAGTTAATGACGAAATTGATGTTCAAAAAATATACTTGATACTTTTTTTGCACAGGGTTATTCGTGATGCAGCCCTCTTCACACCGACAATTCATGAACATTTTTTCAAAATAAATATGCTGGATGGATTTTTGCTCCCGAGGCAGTAAACTTTTATTAAGAAGGAAATCTTTCAAATGGATGGCAGGTACATGCTATCAGGACAATTCCTTGCAATTCTTTCCGCAGCACTGTTTGGTGTTTCACCCGTTTTATGCAAATTGGTGATGGGCGAAATGTCGCCGGCATTTCTGGCAGGACTTCTTTATCTGGGTTCCGGGCTTGCTTTACAAATTCTTCTGCTTGTTCAAAGAAGGAATTCTTTTCAGGAATTGAAACGGCTTTCTCCACAGAATCGTCTGAAACTTTCTGGCGCGGTGCTGACAGGAGGCATTATCGCCCCGCTCTTTCTCGCCTATGGGATCAAATACGGCGCCGCCTCTCAGGTAACTCTTCTGCTCAATCTGGAAACAGTCGCAACGACTTTGATCGCCTGGTTGATTTTCAAAGAGTACATCGGACCGAGGGTCTGGACTGGAAAGATACTCATTCTCATTGCCGCATCCATTATAGTTTTAAAGTCAGAAGGAGGAATATCCTTATCCATCTCAGGTCTTTTGGTAGTTTTCGCCTGCATCTTCTGGGGCCTGGACAATAACCTGACCCGCGATGTTGTGGAGTTGTCGTCAATGGCTCTTGCCTGCATAAAAGGATTCGTCGCGGGTATTTTCAACATTTTGCTGGCGCTGGTATTCTTTTCAGGATCAACAACCGGAATGCAAATAGGTGGAGCCATGACAATCGGCGCTCTGAGTTACGGCCTGAGTCTTGTGCTTTTCGTGGACGCGCTGCGCAAGATCGGGTCAGCCAGGACCGTGACTTTTTTTTCCATCGGACCTTTTATAGGCACGCTGTTATCTGTCGTCATGCTCGGCGAAAACCCGCCGGCGCACTACTGGTTTGCAGCATCGCTGATGCTGGCCGGGATATTTTTACTTTGCAGTGAAAAGCACGGGCATATGCACTCTCACGAAGCAGTTACGCATCAGCATAATCACACGCAAGACGAGCATCACTGGCATCCACACGATGATATGAACTCAAGGGTCCCCCATGACCATATCCATACCCATAAACCGTTGACCCACATACATGGGCACTGGCCCGACATCCATCACCTGCATGTACACTAAGGAGGGAAATGAAATGACACCTCAACCGAAACCAAAGACAGTCACTCTGGACCTGACTGCCACGGAGTACCACCGAGTCCTTGGGGGGCCGCCGGAAAGTGTTACGATGCGTTCAGGCTATGTGGTTCTCCTCCCGTCGAACTCCATCGGCAAGCACAGTACGGACACCTATGAGGAGATTGTCGTGGTTCTTGACGGCGAAGGGGAAATGCTCCTTGACGATGGATCGGTATTGCCGCTTAAACCGCATGTTGTCGCTTATTGCCCTCCGAAAACGGAACACGATGTCCGCAATAACAGCGTCAGGCCGCTGCGATACCTTTATATAGTCGCAAAGGCTCTGGACGTTCCATGATACAGCAACTTAATGCCAAAAAATCAACCTTCTATCTCTACTGGATATTCATAACTGCCTTTGTCATGGCCGTCGTCAGCAATAACTCTGCGTCCGAAGCTGCTCAGAATGAAACAACCACCGACACTGAGAATTACGCGAGCACAACAGCTGCTGGTATCCAGGACGAAAATTTCTATCATACACCCTTGGCCGGCGAGGCATGCAACGCCTCAATTCTGGGAAGGCTGATCCGCATTCCGGAGCGCGACCGTGAAAACACCCTCTCACTGACACTTGGAGCCAACTTCTATGACCCGGAAGTGGGGGGGAATCTGGGGCTTCCTATCGCGGCGCTTTACTGGCGGCATCGATGGGATAAATGGTGGACGAGGAACGTGATCGGAGTGTTCGTCAATGAGATGGATGTTGCCCGGAGCTTTGGCAGGATTCAGCTTCTAGGCCATTTTGATAACAACACCGTTCCATTCGCCGATACCGAGATAAAAGACGGAAACGAGGTCAAGACCAGCTCAGTCATATGGGGAACAGTGTCGGGCTGGCTCGGCGCCGGGATAAGGATTCCGGTTGCGCCGTTCCAGGCGGACAACGACTTCCGTCTCCAGCTCTTTTATCACGCAGGATATTTCTATGACAAGAGGACGAATGACACTGGAACGAATGTACGGCTACCTCCCGACACCTTCGTCCATGGCCTTCGCCTTCGTGCCCGCTACGACGGACTGCGACGGAACATCATGGAACTCCCCCACGAGGGGTGGGCAGCGGGAGGCGATTTTGAGCTGACCCGTCGTGACAGATGGTCGGACAGCACCTTCGGCAGCCTGCTCTTTAAGCGAGATGAGACACGGGACTATCTGAAAATGTCCGGTTATGTAATCGGCGCCGGGGGAATTCCATGGTTATCCGAGCGCCACCGGCTTGTTGGATACCTTCACGGCGGAGTCTCCCCCATTGGGGAACTTGACCGTTTCTCAGCATTTCGCGCCGGCGGGGGGCCGTTCCCGAACGAAACCGACGACCTTTACCGCCTGCCCTACCCCGGCGCTTTGTTCAATGATTTTCCGGTGTCCGACTATGTGGTCGGAACCCTGGAATACCGTCTTGAGCTGCTGTTTTTCTTATACCTGCACCTGCGCGGCACCTTCGCCTGGGGGGCAAACCGGCCCGACTATTCCGATTCTCAGGGGCTTCGACTCAGATTGACCTCAACGGATGGCGAAGCATTTTCAGTCGGCCTCACTTCCGGCTTTTTCAATGACTCGCAGCTCTATCTGGAATACGCTTATGATACCAAGCTCCTTCGCAACGGAAAATCCGGCAACTGTTTCATGCTTCTCTGGTCCAAGTCATTATGAGAGGAGTCAATAGATGCAGCAGACAATTATCTGAAGGGGCGTTTATGAATCGCAAAGTTCGTAATAGAAATTCCTGCAATCGTTGCCATCGTATATCATTACTGTTTTCCCATTGACCGAACCGGTGAAATCTTTATCCATTCCGCTATCATGCCCTTTGAAACGGAACCCATCGAGTTTCATACTGATCGTAACATTTTCGACTGAATGGAAGAAAGAAAGGTCATTGCCGTTCATCATGCCCAATACCTTGCTTCCGTCATCAAGTATATTGACATCAATGTTGCCAAGAGCGAAACTGCCGTTCATCTTTATAGTACTATTCCGGGACCGGTCAATCAGGGAACGGTAATTTTTCTTGTTAATAATACTGCCAGCAACATACGCCACACTTACTCTCAGATTGTCTTTCATTGTTTCCCCCATTTGCATTTCCGGTAAAACTGAAAAATCCAGAGTTAGCTATTTAATACTGACTGTATTATTACTTGTTTATCAGAGAACTTTCTCCTTCGGCAACTTGGGCAATACGGCTTTTATAATTTCATGCCTCATTAGCCATTTTCCCAATATCACAATTAACAAGTTTTATAAAGCAAATTCATCCGGTTTTATTGCAGGATAAAATGTGATATGAATATAGAGGTCACCCAGTGAAGGGTTGACCCGCTGGAAAAGGCCGTATGACCATACTCCTCTCCCGTAAAATGGGCGCAGTTGGTGGCGTTCGCGTCCGGAAAGGAAGAATTAATTGAAAAGAATAGTGCCCATGGAAAAAGAGTCTGCCCTTCTTATCGTTGATGTCCAGAATGATTTCTGTCCCGGTGGCGCGCTTGGTGTAGCCGGTGGAGACGAAATCATTCCGTTCATCAACCGGTACATCGAACTGTTCAGGAAGGATGGTAGGCTGATTATTGCCTCCCGGGACTGGCACCCGAGTGTGTCGAGGCATTTCAGGGAATTCGGCGGCATCTGGCCTGTGCACTGCGTTCAGGATAGCAATGGCGCAAAGTTTCACTCCGGACTTTTACTTCCCCCGGAAAGCCTTGTTTTTTCCAAGGGGATGAATCCGTTACTGGATGATTATTCGGCCTTGCAGGCCCGTAATGAATCCGAAATGTCCATGTCTGAATTCCTGAAAGAAGCGGGGATACGCTGTCTATATATATGCGGGCTGGCCACCGACTACTGCGTTCTTCAAAGCGCGCTGAACGGACTGCGCCAGGGTTTTGCAATAGTCGTACTGACTGACGCGGTTCGCGGCGTTGACATGGAGCAGGGAGATTCGGAGCGCGCACTTGCCGAAATGATCGCCGCCGGGGTAATCCTCACATCCATTGATAAATTGTTGCCCAGCGGCTGATCTCTTCCTTCTCTCATTCCCTTTTGACATTTCCGGCTTAACGAGCTATAGTAAGCCGCTTTTTTATACTCCATCTTCGTTTACAAGGAACCATAACACCATGATCAGAACTAGTAACCTCAAGATCAAGAGCATCACCCCGATTATCGCCCCTGTCGATCTGCGTCAGGTTTTTCCCATTTCAGAAGAGGGGAGCGAGTTCGTCAGTTCGAGCCGCGAGCATATCAAAAACATTCTCCATAGCAAGGACCCCCGCCTCATGGTGGTGCTCGGCCCCTGTTCCATTCACGATCCAAAGGCCGCTATTGATTACGCGGAACGACTGGCCAGGCTCTCCAGACACGTTTCCGATCAGCTTTTCCTCGTCATGCGCGTCTACTTTGAGAAACC
>Ga0181533_1003373_pt1 | contig 17456 bp, 14 predicted proteins | sample PEATcosm2014_Bin_45_FD_119772 | JGI IMG/M metagenome (GOLD analysis project Ga0181533, IMG submission 119772) | Peatland microbial communities from MTU Mesocosm Facility, Houghton, MI, USA - PEATcosm2014_Bin11_60_metaG | ecosystem: Environmental > Terrestrial > Soil > Wetlands > Peat | place... | reverse complement strand
TGGAACGTCAACCGCAACGTGTCGGTGCGTCTGTTTCAGGCGGAGTATTTGATGACGCGCCTTCCCAATGCCGTAAACGGCTATCAAAACGATCTCCGGCTGACCTTTGGAGTGGTTTTCCATTTCGGCAAGCCTCGGGGCCATTGACCGCTGACACTGGCAGGATGCGGCGGGGGGGAGGTGGCACTACGACGCCTAACCCCGGAACACCCGCCGGAACCTCCAGTCTGAAGGTAACGGGCGCCGCGGGTTCGGGTTCTTCTGCCTTGAGTCATAGTTACGATTGTCGATTTGCGAAGTGCCCCCCATTGTGGCGGCTCACGAATATGCTTTTCAGGGTGCGAAATGGGGCGCTGACCCTTAGAGATGTTAAAAATGAAGGAACCACCGGGGATGTGCATGAAAACAAAGGTGACGATGACAAAATGTCCAGCTAAAAACACGCCTTTTTTCACGAAAATGCACCAATTGGGCGATGATTGACAACAATCGTTCTGGACGCTGAAGATGCAGATTATGCCCGTGGCCGATGCTGCCAAGTATCGCTTCAATCCCTTTGACCTGACCAAGGTTTGGCCCTATAAGGACTATCCGCTGATGGCGGTGGGCAAGCTGGTCCTCAGTCTCAACCCTGAAAACTATTTTGCGGAAGTCGAGCAGTCGGCATTCAACCCGGCTAACTTTGTTCCCGGCATCGGGCCTTCGCCCGACAAGATGTTGCAGGGGCGCTTGTTCGCCTACGGAGACGCCCATCGCTATCGGCTTGGCATCAACCACACGCAGCTACCGGTTAATTGTCCGCGCGCCGCCCCAGCAACCACCGCTTTGCAGTTCGCTGAAATCTTGCTATTCTCGGGTTGGTATAGGTCGTCTGTCCGGCGCCGAAGTGTCCATGGGCCCGGGGCGGGATTTGCTCGACCATTAAGTCAAGGAGAAATTGTGGCGCCTACCGCTTTCGACGTATGGTTCAACCTGCACTTGTCGGGTTTAATTGGCAAGAGCCGGGCATTCGACATCGCGGTGGTGGAAGGCGTTGCGCACAATATTCTGGGCGGCTTCTGGTACGGGGCGGTTCTCTTCGTCTGCTGGATTCGCGGCAACCAAGCGGGAGGGGAGAAGGCGCAAGGCAGGGTTCTGCGTATCCTTCTGGCGTCCCTGATGGCCATCCTGTTGATGTTGGGGGCTTCCGCCCTCATCTCGCGCGTGCCCCCAGGGAGCGACCCGAGGTTAGCGAGCCACTATCCCTTGGAGGTGTACACCAACGTCGACACGAATTCTTTCCCCAGTTATTCCACGACCTTGTACACGGCGATCGCCGTAGGGACCTTTGCCCTTGACGCGTCTGCCGCTTGGTTCCTGGGGGTGGGGGTGATTTTCTTGGTGGGTCTTCCGCGCATCTATATCGGGGGGCACTATCCCACGGACGTTCTCGCCGGGATGGTCCTGGGGTTAGCCAGCCATTTCCTGGCGCGTGCCTATCCTGAGGCGCGATTGCGGGCGCTTCGGGATTGGGTGTTTGGAAGAGGGAAGATGACTTGGGTCCTGGGACAGATCATCGTGTATGTATGGTTGTTAAACGTCTGTGATGAATTCCGCCAAGGGAAGTGGCTGGCCCACGGCATTGTGCACGCCCTGAGAGTACTCCTCTGAGCATGATATTCCTGATGGATCCATCGTGGTTCACGCTTCGAGCAGGGAGGGGTTGACGACGGCGGGGTGGCGGGAGAGTCGTCAAGGGAGGGTCCCGGCCAGCAGTGTGCGCGGCGGGGGAATTGGGCACACGCTCAGGCACGCCGGATGGGCTACAGGGGGCTGGTTCAGGGGAGGACCGGCGATTAAGATGTTAGTTCAGAGGTAAATCTGCTTTCCTGGAAACCGCTGCGGCAAAAACGTACGGCCCGCGGCGGGAGGAGCTTCGACTTCGGCAGGGGCCGAAGGAAGCACCCACCTCACCGCGGGCAGCAGTACTTTTCCCGGACTTAGGCGCTAGTTTGAGAGGTGCGCCGCCGAAGGAGTCCGCCAATCAGCAACATGCCCGACCCGAGCAGAAAAATGGCAAAGGCGCTCGGTTCCGGGGTGGGAGTAAGTTGACCCCCGGTGAAAGTGCCCCTGGTCGAAGTCGTTGTGCCCAGCAGGGTCGTTATGTTCTTGGTGGAACCGAACAACACATTGACCTCAAGAATCCCACCGGAGGAGGTGAAAGCCGATGCCAAAGATCCCCCCGTAATGGTCAGGTCAGCCTGCCCACTCCAGTCGAAGGTTCCGCTCTTGGTTTTTGGACTCTGCATGAAACTGAGGAGATTCAGGTCTCCTGACAGCAAGCTGCCCTTGGTCCCATAGTCGAAAACGATGGGGGCGGTTTCGGACACGCTCCAGGTACCCAGAGTGGCGTTCACTAAGGTGGCAATAATGGAACCCTGCCCCGAAGTAAGGGTAAAAGCCCCGGAGGAAGCAAAAGCACCCGTGCCGCTTCCCGTGCCTTTCTCCGTGCACTCCCCCTTGAAACAAGTCCCCAGAGTAATGCCCACCTCACTGCCGGCAACTGGGTTACTGTCGGTATTCTTCCCCATTCCCGTGAAGTTGACGGATTGCGACTTATTCGCCGTCAGCGTGATCCCAGTCTGGGCGTTAGCGGAGCCAACACCTACCAAAAACGCGCTGCAACAAAGTACGAGGGTACAAACTGCCAGCTTGCTGAGTCTCATTCAAGTATCTCCTTTTTTCCGGCGCCTCCGAAACCCCTGGCGCATTCTCTCTTGACTGCTTTCGGGGGTAGGTACCGCCTACCGTCTCGTTTCGAGGCGGTCAGCTCTCATTGCGGCTGCTTGGCACCCAAACCACATCCCCGAGCATTAAGAGGCCCTCATAAATGATGCGTGCATGAACATAAATTGTAGATGCATGATAGCGACTAATGGTCAGAGTTCGCAAGATGAAGGAAGTAGGTGTCTCGCATAGCCATAGGGCTCTGGCGAGAAAAGGAAGAAAGACCCTACCGACCCTTATTGAATTTAAATGAGTTGCTGGCTGGAAGCCGACGCAAATGCAACCTTCCAAATACTTTTTCACCAGCCTGCTAGCAGGATGCCGAAAAACTCCAAAGGAAGCCTGTTTTGCCCTACTTCGATACCTGTAAGTCCTTTGTTTTCACACGAGGCTAGCAATATAGTTAGCCCGAAAAAGAGTTTTTCAGCATCCTGCTAGGGCTTCCCACCAGGGAAGGGTCAATCAGCCTTTACCACCACCGGGTCAGCTTCCGGGTACTCTGGCGACCCATGGGTGGCGCTGGCGCGCAGCAAGTGGCTGGATTTGCTTTGCTGCTGCGGATTACTTTTACTTTCAAGCACTTCCACCACTCGGAGTAAGGCAGTAGAGATCTCTTCCTGGGTCATTTTTCTGCTCAGTCGTTGGCAGGCAAGAGTGCTGGCGCCTCGAAGTTCTTCCGGGCCAAATTTGGCAAAATGGAACCATGCGTAGGCGGAGACATAATCTTGCTTGGTTCCCTTTCCATCTCGATACATTTGTCCCAACATGAAGCCCGCCATAGCGGAACCCTGTTCAGCCAGGGCTCGGGACCACTGGAACAACAGGCGGTCCTCAATGCTGGTATCTTCCAACTGGGAAATATTGGCTTCTTGTGCCTCTTCACGTCGGCTGAGGGCGTAAAGGATCACTTCAACGCGCTTGGAGACTCCCAATTTGTCGAAGATTCTGAAGATGTAATTCTTTACGGTGTGTTCACTCAGTTTTAGCTGCGCGGCAATTTCGCGATTGGAAAGCCCTTCCGTCATCCAATACACCACAGCTTGTTCCTGCTTGGATAAGAGGGGTACACCTTTGGAATCGGCCAAACGAAGCGGTGGTGACTCAAACAACGCGTCGATGAGGTACTGCACCTCCGCAAAGGTAGCCCAGATCTGGCCCCGGTGCACGCACTCCAAGCATTTGCCCAGCAACTTGATGGATCCGCTGCGGGAGAGAATTCCCTTGGCTCCAGCCCGGAAAGCCTCGACTACCAACTGGCGGCGTGGTGAGTCCAGGATAATCACCAGCCGAATGTTCGGGAATGAAGCACGCAGCTCGCGCGCCGTCCTGAACCTGGCCGGGGAGTCCTCATCAAGATGAGTCAAGATCACCACGTCAGGGTGGTGCTCTGCCGCCGCCCGCTGGATTTCGTCGGGCGTACAGACCGTCTCCAATATCTGAAAGCGGCGATCGCGATTCAGCGTTCTGGCAAGCAATTCCGCTCCCATGGCGGTATTGTCCGTGACCAGAACTCTGATGGGGCCGAGATTGTCACATTTGGATAGCGATGCGGCCGGCAAAGGGACCATAAAGCACCTCCTTGAGTGGAGCCGAAAGAGTTAGATCAATCTGTTGTTCCGGGAACGACTGGGTCTTCTCCGCAGCTTGACCTGAGGTTGCGCGTGCTACGACTTGAAAAAATAGCTTGTATGGTTTGCCCTAACTCAGAAAGCAACCCATGTCTGCGGAACTATGTCAAGTGGTTAAAAACATTGGGGTTGGTTCGTCCATCATTAGCTGCGCTCTGAGCAAAGGCCTGGAGGTTGGGGACTAAGTGTCCGAATTGGGCTCAATCGGGCGGTGACCCGGTGCGCGCCCCGGCGAACGTCGTCCCACTCTCAAGCCACAGGCGCCACTTCCACATCCGACATCTCGGCGTGAATCAATTTCAGAGGGTATATCCATTCGAGCAGGGGTGTGGTCATAAACGTAGTGACCAGAGCCATCAGAACCATCATGGAAAACAGAACCGGAGAGATAACGCCAATATCCAGGCCGAGGTTTAGGATGACGAGTTCCATCAGACCGCGCGTGTTCATCAGGATGCCGATTCCCGCGGCATCCCTCCACCCTACCCCTGCGGCGCGTGCCGCAATCATCGAGCCTGCCAACTTGCCGCCGATGGCGACAAGGATGATGGCTGCACAGCAGAGCCACAGGTTACCGCCCTTCATACTATGCAGATTCATCCGCAATCCTGTGAAGGCAAAAAAGAGGGGAAGAAGGAGGACAACCGTGACGGACTCAAACTTTTCCAAAATGTAGCGCACGAAAGTGCGCTCCTTGGGTATGATGGCTCCGGCCAGGAACGCCCCAAACAGCATATGGATGCCCAGCCAATCCGTGATCAACGCCGAGACCAGAACGAACAGCACGAGCAAGGCCATCACCCCCTCGCTGAGCTGCCCCTGGCGCTCATACACGGTGTAGAAGCGCCGGACCTGGGGTTTGACCACATACATCATGAGGAGTCCGAAGGCGATGGTCCCGGCAATGGTCATCCACAACGGCTTCGATTCTGCTTGCGTCCGAACCAAAACCACAATGTAGGCAAGAATGCACCAGCCGGTAATGTCATCCACAGCGGCGCAAGCAATTGCCAGCGTCCCCAAGCGGCTGCTCAGCATGGCGCGGTCCGTCAAGATGCGGGCCAAGACGGGAAATGCGGTAATGCTCATCGCCGCCCCCATGAACAGCGCGAAACCCAGGAATGGCACGCTGTCGTCAGAAAGCCGGGGATAAAGCATGAGCGCCAGGAGAGCCCCCAAAACAAACGGGGCAATGATGCTGACATGGCTCGTAATGATCGCCGCGTGCCCGTGATTATTCAATTCCTTGTGGTTGAGCGCCACGCCCACCAGGAACATGTAGATGACGATGCCGACTTGACTGATGGTGCCCAGGTATCCCAGGCCCGACGGGGGGAAAAGAACCGCTGAGATTTTGGGGGCGGCCCAGCCGAGCAGCGAGGGTCCCAGCAGGATGCCTGCTACCATTTCACCAATGACCTGCGGCTGTTTGATGTATCGGAACAGTAAGCCAAAGGCTCGGGCCGCGATGATGATCACCGCAATCTGCAAGATCAACGTGACAGAGGGAGACATTATTGTTGGTTCCCCCATGTCGGCATCTGGCGAGTGGCGCTAAAGGCGATGGGTGGACAGCTCGGGCATCCTTCCAGGTGAAAGGTTCCCGTCAAGGATCGCTGTTTCCCGTGCTGGTTCACCGTGGCCTGAAGGCGCAAGGACTGATGGCCCAGGCATCCGGCATAGGATCTGAAGGTGGACGCGGTTTCCTTTCGCCCGTTGGAAGGACTTGCGCTCAAGGTAAAGCCCTCGATGGTTCCTGTGACGACAGGTTTTTCAGGATCGTTGAGGGTCACCGTTAAATCTCTGCCCGACTGATTGATACTCAATAGCGGCTGCGGGGTATTGGCCAGCAGGACCTCACAGGGAACACCGTGCCAGGGGCTGAAATCCGCCTGCACACTCCAATTACCGTGCAGGGCCATGGGCGCGGTTAAATGCGTGCCCGCGCGGAGAATGGCCACCAAGGCCAACAAGGGGACACCCACCAAGAAAATGTAGGCCGCAGCGAGCTTACGCTTGTCCACTTCATCTCCCGATCAGGACGAGGAAGAAGTTTCCTCACTGAAGCGACGAAAGGTTTCGTTCTGCCCCGGAATGCACGAGTCGCCCGTTGCGGCAGCGACCACTCAAAAGCTCGGAGATTTCCTCCCGCAAGCCTGCTCCGCCGGCAATCAGGCCGGAGAGAAGCGAAGACCGACGATTGAAGGTCAGAAGGGAATTCTCCAGATTTTGTACAAATCCTCCCGCCGATTCGATAAGCGCTACGCCTGCGGCAATGTCCCACTCATTCTTGGGAGAGAGAGTCCACGTGGCGTCGGCTAACCCTGCCGCCACCAACGCCAGCTTGTAGGCGACGGACCCGGTCGGCCGAACCACGAAGGGCGCATTTTGAAAATCGTTCCACTCGCCGCGTTTGACCTCGCTGCGGCTGGCGAGCACCACGGCGCCGGAAAGACTGTCCCTCTTGCTGGCCGTTACTGAGCTCCCATTGTAGGTCACGCCTGTTTTGATCGAACCCAGAAACATTTCCCGAGTCACGGGGTTGTAAATACCCCCTGCCACGGCACGCCCATGCTCAATCCAGCCGATGGAAACGCACCATTCGGGAACCCCGGCAATGAACTCCAACGTCCCGTCCAAGGGATCCACGATCCAAACGCAAGATTTCTCCAGGCGGTCGAAGTCATCCACACTCTCTTCCGAGAGCCAACCCTCTCCCTCGCGCCAAAGCGCATCGCGAAGCACGCGATTCACCGCGCGGTCAGCCTCGGTGACGGGACCTCGGCCGAAAGATTTCTGTGACGACGCGACCGCGCCCGGAACAAAAGCTGCGAGGGTCGCACCCGCGGCTTCCAGCGCTTCGCGAATCCGCGCGAGGATAGGTTTAGGATCGGTTCTTCCCATCAAGGGCAAGGTTCCTTTCAGACCCACAGCATTCGTGCCCCGGAGGCCATCAGGATCACACAAAGAGCATACCGGAGCCACTGGCCCGGCAGCAGAGTGCTCAGTTTCACCCCGAGGACCGACCCGGGAATAGAGCCGATTAGCAGGGGAAGCACCAGCGAGAAGTCCACCGTCCCCATGTGCCAATCCAGCAGGCCCGTGACACCCGTAAGCGCCACCGCATGGACAATGTCCGAGCCGACCAGTACCACCGGGGGACACTGCACAAACATCAGGAGAAGAGCCATGATGACGGTGCCCGACCCCACGGAACTCATCCCCACCAGAAACCCCGCCCCGAACCCAATGGCGACGGTGGCCGGGTAGACCTCGTTGGGGCACCTCTTCCGGATGGTAATGAACCTCGCGAGCTGCCCTTGGAGCAGCAAAAATGCGGGAACCGCGACCAGCAACACGCCGATGAAATTCCGCAGGATGTTGTTGACCTCAGGTCCATAGACGGTCCGTAAATGGCCCAGAAACAGTACGCCCAGAAAGGTTCCGGGAAGGCTCCCGGAGGCAAGCGCCAGGACCAGTGGCCAGCATACGGTCTGCTTGCGCCAGTGCATCAAGCCCGCCCACACTTTCGTCAAGGCATTGAAGGCGGCCGCCGACCCTACGGCGACGATGGCCGGAACCCCAAGCCCAAAGATCAGAATGGGCAACAAGGCCACGCCGCCGCCCAGTCCGCTCATGCCGATCAGCGTCCCGACCAGAAGTCCAGCCAGAATTTTCTCTAACAAGAGAGGCATTGAATTTTTTCCCGTGATTTCGCCCAACCCAGGAGGTGCGTGGAGGCGAAGCTTTGGAGTGCGGCTCCGCGGTTAGTCTCCGGCAGCGCTTGTCGGAGCCATGGTTCCGTGGCCGTTTACCCCGATGAAGCCCTCATTTTCCAGGTGCAGGAAGACTTCTTGGGCGGCTTCTTCCGGAGTGAGATCGGTGGTGTCAATCACTACTTCGGCGTCGGCGGGGGACTCGTAAGGATCTGAGATTCCCGTAAACTGTTTGACCAATCCCGCGCGCGCCTTGGCATAAAGTCCCTTGCGGTCGCGCGACTCGCAGATATCGAGAGACGTCGAAAGGTGAACCAGAATGAATCCCCCGTACGGCTGGATCATCCCCCTGACTTCTTTTCGTATGGCATCGAAAGGAGCGATGGGGGCGCAGATGGCGATGCCGCCGTTCTTGGTGATTTCCGAGGCCACGTAACCGATCCGCCGGATGTTGATGTCGCGATGCTCTCGCGAGAACCCCAGTTCGGAGGAGAGGTTCTTGCGCACGATGTCTCCATCGAGCAGGGTTACGGGCCTCCCTCCCATTTCCAGAAACTTCACTCGCAGCACGTTGGCAATTGTGGACTTCCCCGAACCCGATAGGCCGGTGAAAAACACCGTAAACCCTTGGCGATGGCGGGGTGGATAACTGCGCTGGAGCTCGCGGGCCACCTCCGGGAAAGTAAACCAGGAGGGGATATCCCGGCCTTCCGAAAGGCGGCGCCGCAAGTCGGTCCCGGAAATGTTCAGGGTTTTCGCACCCTCGGGGACTTCGTTGTCGGGGACGTAGGTGTCCTGGTCCGCCAAGTAGACCATCATGCTGAACGGAACCATGGTGACGCCGAGCTCCGCCTGGTGTTCCCGCAGGAGGTCCTGGGCGGCGTAGGGTCCATAAAAGGGCTTTCCCTTCTCGTCGTTTCCCGGGCCCGCGTGGTCGCGTCCCACGATGAAGTGGCTGCAACCATGGTTCTTACGGATGATCGCGTGCCAGACAGCTTCTCGAGGCCCCCCCATGCGCATGGCCAGGGGCAACAACGAGAGCCGGACCGTGTCTTTGGGATATTTCGAAAGCAGCTCCTGGTAGCACCGGACACGAACGTAATACTCCACATCGCCGGGTTTGGTCATGCCCACGGAGGGGTGAATGAGCAGGTTCGCCTCGACTTTTTTGGCTGCCCGCAAGGTGAGTTCCTGGTGAGCGCGGTGCATGGGATTGCGGGTCTGAAACGCTACGATGCGGCGCCATCCCAGCCGCACAAACTCGGCGCGCAACTCTGCCGGGCCATAGCGGAGAGAACGAAAGTCGTAATGCACAGGGGACTGAATGCCCTCCAGCCGGCCTCCTACGTACCAGGGATTTGAGCCCTGCAACACTTGATTTACGCCGGGGTGATGGGGATTGGCGGTTCCGTACACCGCCTCCACCTCCGCCATTCGATCCGGCTGCCAAACTTCATCCACATGCAGGGCGGCCAGCATGACGCCTTCGGCATCACGCAGGGCGACAAGCTTGCCTGGGCCGATGGACTTGGCGAACTCCTCGGTTACATCCAGAACAATGGGAATGGGCCACAAGAGGCCATTCCTGAGGCGCAGGGTACAACACACGCTCTCATAGTCGGCACGCGACATGAATCCGCGGAGAGGAGAAAAACCGCCGTTTAAGAGTAGTTCCAAGTCACAAAGCTGCCGGGGAGATAAATCCCAAGACGGCCACTCGCGCGATGCGGCCTGCAATTCGGCGCTCCGTCCCGGCGCCGCGAAAAGATTGACAAGCTCCCCACCATGGGGTGGGTTTAGATGGTCTGACATTTTATAGGTGTTCCTCCTGAGGATTTCAGCTCCGCACTTGGCCTGTGCCGATCACTTGGTACTTTGTCGAGGTAAGCTCCGGGAGGCCAAAGGGGCCACGGCAATGTAGCTTCTGGTTGCTGATTCCCATCTCCGCCCCTAAACCGAATTCGCCGCCGTCGGTGAAACGGGTGGAGGCATTCCAGTACACGGCGGCCGAATCCACCTGGTCAAGGAACCGCTGGGCGCGCGCCTGGTCCGAGGTCACAATCGCGTCGGAGTGCCGGGTCGAGTAGTGATTGATATGAGTCATGGCGGCGTCCAAAGAGGGAACCACGGCGATCGCCATCCGCAGGTCCAAGTATTCCGTGTACCAGTCGGCTTCTTCGGCCACGCCAATTCCCTGCCCCGCTGCCAGGCTGCGCGTTTGCTCATCCCCGAGGACTTCCACCCGGCAGGCCAAAAGCTTCGCCACGATTCTGGGTACGTATTCCTGGGAGATATCCTGGTGGATAAGTAGCTTCTCCGCAGCGTTGCATACCGAAGGCCGCTGAGTCTTGGCGTTGATGACAATCTGATCGGCCATATCGAGGTCGGCCTTTTTGTCCACATAGACGTGGCAGTTGCCAGCTCCGGTCTCGATCACCGGGACCGTGGCCTCCTCCACCACGCGATTGATCAACGCGGCTCCCCCGCGAGGCACCAGCACGTCAACCAAGCCCCGCGCTCGCATCAGTTCCTCGGCGGACTGGCGCGAGCGGGAGTCCAGCAACTGGATGGCGCCGGCCGGCAGGCCGGGAGTCGCCTGGAGAATCTTGACCAAAACCTCATTGGTTTCAGCCGCTTCGCGTCCACCGCGCAGCACCACGGCGTTCCCGGACTTAAGGCACAGCGCTACCGCATCCACCGTGACATTAGGCCGGGATTCATAGATGATGCCGACCACGCCCAAAGGCACCCGTATCTTGCTGATTCGCAGGCCATTAGGCCGTGTCCACGCCGCCAGGACTTCCCCTACCGGATCGGGCAAAGCCACAACCGCGCTAATCGCCTCTTCCATGGCGGCAATGCGTGCCGGTGTGAGCAGCAGGCGGTCGCGACTGGAAGGGTTAAGGTTGCTCGCCGCGAGGTCCACCGCATTCGCCGCCAAGATCCGGTCACGGTGGCGACTGATCTCTGCCGCCATGACCGCCAGGATCGCGTTTTTCCGGCTTGTCGAGAGACGTCCCACCTCTGCCGCAGCCCGGCGGGCAGACTGTAGTCTCTCCTGGGTGGAAGCGGTTTCGCTTGCTGTAGCAGCCCTCATTGGGCTTTCCCTTTCCGCCGCTGAGGCGGGAAGTAGGTTCCCACGCGGTGCTTGAGGACCAGGGGGATGACGTCAGGTTGGCAGCCGTTGGCAATGGCGACGTGCGTACCGCCAGCCGTGGCAATACGGGCGGCGCGTAGTTTGGAACTCATTCCCCCACGCCCCAAGTCTCCTTTTCCGTTGCACTCGGCTTCCAGGGCCGGGGTGATGCGATTGATACGGCGCACGAGCTTCGAATCATGGGAGCCGTTGTGCCGGTAGAAACCATCCACGTCAGTCAGAAGAATGAGCCAATCCGCCTTCACCGCGCCTGCCATCAGGGCGCTGAGCTCGTCATTGTCCCCAAAAGCGCCTTCCAGTTCGCGCACCGAGACCACGTCGTTCTCGTTCACAATGGGTAACACCTTGAGGCGCAACAGTTCCTCGACCGTGTGACAGAGATTGCGATAACGGATTGAGGATAAGAAGTCGTCGCTGGAGAGCAGCAGTTGGGCTACCACTTTTTTCCCGAAGAACAACTGCTCGTAGGTGTGCATCAGTCGGCTCTGGCCCACGGCGGCGGCGGCCTGCATGCGGATCACGCGGGAAGGCGTTTGATTGCTTCCGAATGCGGAGGCGCCACAGGCAATGGCGCCCGAAGTCACGATGACATGGTCGTGATGGACGAGGTCGAGTTGGTCAACCAGGGCACGTACTCGGGAAGGGTCAAGCCGGCCACCGGGGGCAATGATACTGCTTCCAATTTTGATGACCAGACGCATGACGAGGTCCCTTTAGCAATTTAGCATATGCGCGACCAAAGTGTGTAGCGCGGACTTGTTCTTTAGGTTCGCGGCCCTTCCTTGGCAAAAACCGCAAATCTCAACGACAGACGCCCGCCTTCATGCTCGGGAGCGCGAGTCTCGGGAAGAACCGCAGACCTCAAAGGCGGAGGTCTGCGCTACACCCGCGCGCTAGAACGCGGGCCTAAACGCGTCTCCGGTCAAATTGCCCAGAAACTTATGCCAGGGATGACTCTCGCGTGACTCAACCTGCGTAACGATTTTCCGCATTTCGTCCAGGACCTGCGGCTTTTCCTCGTCGTACATATCTCCCTGGAGGAGCTTGAGGACATCCAGCCGGTATTTTTTCTGGCTGAGGAAGTAGGTGAAGAGGATATTCAGGCGGTAGTAGACGGTAATGAACTCATACCAGTTGTTGGTTCCTCGCCGCATGGTGGCGCGATAGGTTTCAAAGCTTTCTTTGCGGAAATCACCTTTCTCCGCGGCCTCCATGATGTTTTGAGTGGCCAGCTTCGCGCTGGTCATGGCGATGCTCACGCCACTGGAGAAAATGGGGTCAACGAAACGAGCGGCATCGCCGACCATGGCAAAGCCGTCGCCACAGATTTCGCTCATGCCGTAGCTGTAGTCGCCTTCCTCTTTGAAGGGACGCATCTGGGTGGATTTCTTGAGGCCTTCGTAGAGCTCCGGCCGCGTACGAACACAATTCCAGAAGAAGTTCTCGCGGGACTCGCGGGATTTCTCGAAGTTCTTTTTTTGGGTGACCACGCCGATGCTGGTCACCGTATCAGTGATGGGGATTTGCCAAATCCAGGTATTGGTCACGGGGAGGAAGTGGATATAGATGTAGGACTCCAAGTCCTTTGATTTCGCTAAGGCCATCCGGTCGTATCCGTCGAACCAGGTGTGAAGGGCGTACTGGTCAAAGACCGGATCATTTTTCTTCAGCTTCAATTGGTTCCCCAGCAGCGTCTGCCGGCCGGAAGCGTCCACCACCACTTTGGCACTCAGACTCATCTCCTTGCTTGCCAAGTTGAACTTCACGCGCGGCAGCGCCGGGTCGGAAAAATCCACATGGCTCACCTTGACCCCGTCGTAGACCGCCGCGCCCAACTTCTGCGCGTGCTGTAACAGCAGCAAGTCAAACTTTCCGCGATCCACGTGCCAAGTGTGCCTCTGGTTCACGCCGGGCTGCTCTCGTTCCTCAAAGCGGATGTCCGCCTGACCGTCAAAGTCACCATCCTCAAATCCATGCGTATAGGGCAGGTTGCTGGTTTCGGAGGTCCACACCGCTCCGAACTTACGAACGAAACCACATTGGTCCATCTGATCCAGGAATCCGATGTCGCGTAACACTCGGGTGGTGGCAGGAACCAGGGATTCCCCCACGTGCTGCCGGGGAAAAAGCTCACGCTCAAAAACGCCGCACTTCAATCCGGCTTTGGCAAGATACGCAGCGGCGGATGAACCTGCGGGTCCACCCCCGATGATAGCGACATCAAGGTCAGCCTTGGACATTTGAAACTTCTCCTCATTTGTTATTTGTGGATTCTGCTGGCCCCGTTTTGGGGAGCTGGAACTAGGAGCAGGGGGTGTAGCGCAGACCTCCGCCTTTGAGGTCTGCGGTTCTTACTGAGACTCGCGCTTCCGAACCCGGGGGCAGGCGTGCGTCTTTGAGATTTGCGGTTCTTGCAATGGAAGAACTTACCCCTGAGGACTCGCGGCAACTCAAAGCGCTTCGCGGCGCTGGCGCGCCAAGCCAAGAAGCCCTAACAGGCCCAAACCGAGCAGCGAGAGGGTTGCCGGTTCAGGCACAGGAGGGGTCGGGTTAGGCATAAAATCTACAGTCATTTCTCCCGGTCCATCGATCCGAGTGTTAATGTGTACAGTTATCGTATCATCGATGGTTCCACCCGTCACTGTTCCCATCAGTAACCCGAAGCCAGGCGAGAAAGCGCCGGAAATTGAACCGTCTAGCATATCTATGCTACCACCTGAAGTCGTCCAGTCCAGGCCTGCTAAATTCCCAGTGAAAGCTGGACCCGAATACCCATCACAATCGGTGCAGTTAACCGTAACTGATCCGGCTTCGAAAACCCCGCTCCCAGTGGTGATGGTTTTCCCGTGGGTCGATGGCTGGAAGTCGCTAAGCGAAATGGTAATCGTTCCCGCCCCGGCCACACCCACACCCTCAATCGTAAGGGCCGTTATCCCTGCCTCACTGATGCCGAGGGTTCCTAGCGAATCTGAAGGGCCCAGCACAGTCCCGCCGCTGAAGGAGATGTCCATCGTGTCGGCTAAGCCAACGGTGGGCAACAGTAAAAAACATAGAGCAGCCACAATGGATGCTATTCTCATTTTTCCTCTATTCTGTTATCGATCACACAAATCCACTATATATCCAGCAATTCACCTTCCAAATCGCAGTACACTTAACTTAATGATTCTGTAAACGACGTGAAATCCCGTGGCGGGAATCACCTGGGGATTTTACCCATATTGTGCAGATCCTCGCACATCTCGTGACTTTCACGGGATAGCAAGCGTAGCGCATCTCCGCCTTTGAGGTCTGCGGTTCTTCTGGAGACTCGCGCTCCCGAACCCGAGGGCAGGCGTCCGTCTTTGCGATTTGCGGTTTTGCAACGGAAGAACCGCGGACCCCAAAAACGGGGGTCCGCGCTGCACTTGCTGGAGGTTTACCTTGCATTCGAGCGGCGGGGCTGTGACGGCGCCTTAGCTTCGCCCGAGGCTTCAAACCAGGACGATGTAAAGGGTGAACCGAGAAAGAAGTCCATAAGCAAATCTGCCACTTTTCTCATGCCCTGCACGTTCGGATGGGTCCCATCGGGCTGGAAATCCGTCTCCCCATGGCAGGGGCCGTTCTGCTCATCATTACACCACACTAAACCGTCGGAGCGGGGAGCGCCACCCTGGGCCCAGAGGTAGGGGCCCCACGCTGCCCAGGGAACGGCCCCGGTGCCGTAGTCCAGATTTCCCGCCACCGGATCGACCGCGTGGGTCTGCATCTGCGCTATCTGTGCTTGTATCAACCACTTAACCGAAAACCCGTACTCATAAGCGAAAGGTTCAGGGCTGATCGGGACTTTGGCGTTTCCGGCATAAATCCGGCTCGAAAGGAAGGCAAGCTTCAGGTTGGGCCAGCGGATCTTGGCAACCCGGAGTATCTCCCCCAGTTGTGCCTCGTGTCGCAAGGCCTCGGTATTTGTGGCATCGTTCTCGCAACCCGGAGCCTTGGGATCGCAAAGGGGGCGGCAAGGCTGGAAGCGGTTATTGCCACACCCTCTGACGCCTGGGCCGCCGTTGGCCTGCAAAATCCAGACCACCTGAACCTGCCGCTCTGACACGCCCGCCGGTGTGAATCTCTGGTCGCGCACCCGGTCGAACAGGTTATCCGTGTGCAGGCTACAGGGCGGAGGCCCGGACGCAGAGAGGTAATAGCAGGCTGTGACTCCGCCAAAAGCTCCATTCACGATAGCCACATGGGCGGTGTTTACCTTAGGACTATCCCGGGCTGTTCGCAAGAACATACCGAACTCGTCCATCGAGTTCGACATGCCGATGGAGGTCAATACAATCTTGCCGTTGGGGTCGGGTTTGCCGTTGGCGTCCAGTGGCTGGATCTGGCTTGCCAGCTTGCGGCCTGCCGCCGCGTGTTCACTCGGAATGCTGTTGCTGCCATGTGGGTAGAGCCCGCCTTCAAAACCCTGGTAGGTCTTCGTGCCCAGGTCGATCAGCGGCGTGGCGGAAAATTTTTCGGCGGAGAAATTGCCGAACCCCTGCTGAGCGCACACTGGCAGTGCCAGGAACAAAAAAGTCAACAGTACCAGAGCAACGTGCTTCACTCGTCCTCCTGACCACAGCTTAAGGGGCAGCGGCAAACCAAGCTTGCGTGTAGGGGGAATTCAGAAAGAAGTTCAAGAGCATTGTGGCCACTTTGGCCGACCCATCATCGCTCGGGTGGGTGCCATCCGATTGGAAGTCCACCTCCCCGCTACACGGGGCCCTTTTCTGCCCATCACACCAAATCAGTCCGTCCGAACGGGGAATGGGACCATCTGCCCAAAGGTAGGGACCCCAGGCAACCCAGGGAGCCGTGTTGTCGTTGTAATCCAGGTCACCCGCGATGGGATCCACGGTCCCACTTTGCATTTGGGTGATCTGCGCCTGGATGAGCCATTTGGTCGAGAATCCGTACTCGTAGGCGTAAGGCTCAGGGTTGATGTCCGCGGTGGCGTAACCCGCGTAGATGCGGCTGGAGACAAAAGCGAGCTTGAGGTTGGGCCAGCGGACTTTGGCGGCCCGGATGATTTCCCCGAGCTGCTGTTCGTACCGGACTGCCTCGGTCGTCTGCGTCGTATTCTCGCATCCGACTTTCGTGGCGACACAGAGTGAATTGCAGGGCATGTGTCCGTCCGCTCCACACCCGGTTGCCCCTGGGCCTCCATTGGCTTGCTTGATCCACACAACCTGCACCTGTTGTTCGGTTAAACCGGCTGGCGTGAGAACATTTTCCAGCACTTGGTCGTACGGGTTCTCCGTGTGCAAGCTACAGGGTGGTGGGCCCGTGGGTACGACCCAGTAGCACGCTGTGATGCCGGCCAATGCCCCGTTCACAATTGCCAGGGTCGTTTTATTGACTTCTGGGTCGGCCTGAGCAGTCACTTCAAATCTTCCAAACTCGAGCGAGGCGTTCGACATGCCGATGGAGGTGAAAACAACCATGCCGTTGGGGTCTGGATTCCCGTTTGTGTCGAGTGGCTGGATGGTCGATGCGATTTGAGCACCGGCTGTAGCTTGTGCCGCCGGAATGGTATCACTTCCGTTCGGATAGAGCCCGCCTTCAAACCCTTTATAGGTCTGAGTACCCAGATCCATCAGCGGGGTAGCCGAGAAAAGCTTCGGGGAATTACGATTTTCAGGAGATTGTCCTACCGCCGCAGTTGCCAAAAGCAACGCCGCGAGAGTGGTTCCAATGAAGCGCTTCATTTGCCCTCCTTAAAGTGTGAGGGGCATGATGTGCCAAATCGTGCCATCACTACTGTAGCCATGCGCGCCTGGTTTGGACCTTTAGCGAGTTCTTTCAGAATTGCGTGCTCAAGGTGCAACAGCAAACCAAGCCTTCGTATAGGGAGAATTCAAAAAGAAGTGCAAAAGGTTCTGCGTCGGGCTCGATGTGCTAACGCTCTGCGCCGGGATGGATGTGATTGTGTTGACTCCGTATCCCACTTTCGCCTGTCCCAGAGTATCGGGATGAGTGCCGTCGCTCTGGTAATCCACTTCACCGTCGCAGGGAGCGCCGGTCTGGCCGTCGCACCAAGCCAAGCCATCGGAGCTCGGGGTGCTACCATTTGCCCAGATATAGGGGCCCCATGCCAGCCAAGGGGCGATGCCATCATTGTAGTTTAGATCTCCCGCGACCGGGTCGACCGTCCCGGTTGCTATCTGG
>Ga0181533_1003364_pt1 | contig 17492 bp, 10 predicted proteins | sample PEATcosm2014_Bin_45_FD_119772 | JGI IMG/M metagenome (GOLD analysis project Ga0181533, IMG submission 119772) | Peatland microbial communities from MTU Mesocosm Facility, Houghton, MI, USA - PEATcosm2014_Bin11_60_metaG | ecosystem: Environmental > Terrestrial > Soil > Wetlands > Peat | place... | reverse complement strand
TCCTCAATGGCGTTCAGAGATGCTTCAGCAACATCATTCTGAAGCCGCCGTTGCAGGAGGGCAACCCTGCCGTTCACCCATCACCTCAAAAACCTGTTTTGGACACAAGTGGGTTCTAGATGGCTCGATGATCCGATGGCCCGATGGCCCGATCCTATGCATTCATTTGGGGTTGCTCCATTTCCAGTTCCGAATCTCCGGCAGGTCCTCGCCGTATTTGTCGATGTATTGCTTGTGCTCGATTAACTTGTCCTTGAGCTGCTGCTTCAGGTAGATGCCCTTGTCGCCGGTCTGCGGCAGGCGGTCGATGGTGTCCATCACCAGGTGAAAGCGGTCCAACTCGTTCAGCACTGTCATATCAAAGGCTGTGGTGATGGTGCCCTCTTCCTTGTAGCCGCGGACGTGGATGTTGGCGTGGTTGGCGCGGCGGTAGGTCAGCCGGTGGATCAACCACGGGTAGGCGTGGAAGGCGAAGATGACCGGCTTGTTCTTGGTGAAGAGCTCGTCGAAATCCTTGTCGCTCAACCCGTGCGGGTGCTCGGTTTGCGGCTGTAGCTTCATGAGGTCGACGACGTTGACCACCCGGATTTTCAGTTCCGGCAGATGCTCACGCAATATGGAAACAGCGGCGAGCGTCTCCAGTGTGGGCACGTCGCCACAGCAGGCCATGACCACGTCGGGGGCAACCGCCTGGTCGTTGCTGGCCCACTGCCAAATGCCTATGCCCTCGGTGCAGTGCTTGACGGCGGCGTCCATGGTCAGCCACTGCGGCGCCGGGTGTTTGCCCGCCACCACCACGTTGACGTAATGGCGGCTGCGCAGGCAGTGGTCCATCACCGACAGCAGGCAGTTGGCATCCGGGGGAAGGTAAACGCGCACGACCTCGGCCTTCTTGTTGACAACGAGGTCGATGAAACCGGGGTCCTGGTGGGTGAAGCCGTTGTGATCCTGCCGCCACACATGCGAGGCCAGCAGGTAATTTAACGAGGAGATCTGCCGCCGCCACGGCAACTCCGATGTGACCTTCAGCCACTTGGCATGCTGGTTGAACATCGAATCGACAATATGAATGAACGCCTCATAGCAATTGAACAGGCCATGGCGCCCAGTGAGCAGGTAGCCCTCCAGCCAGCCCTCGCATTGATGCTCGCTGAGCATTTCCATTACGCGCCCGGCGGGCGCGAGAAATTGGTCGGTCGGCAGCGTCGAGGCGTCCCATTGGCGCTGGGTTACTTCAAAAAGGGCTTCCAAGCCGTTGGAGGCCGTCTCGTCAGGGCCAAAGACGCGGAAATTCCGCTGCTCACTGTTCAGCTTGGCCACATCGCGCAGGAAACACCCCATGACATGCGTGTCGCCGATACCGCGCACCCCCGGCGCGAGCACGTCGACCCCGTAGTCGCGGAAATCCGGCATCCGAAGATCACGGAGCAAAATGCCGCCATTGGCGTGGGGATTCGCACCCATGCGCCGGTTGCCCTGGGGCGCGAGTTCGGCCAGTTCCGGTTTCAGGCGGCCTTGCTCGTCGAAGAGTTCCTCCGGCCGGTAGCTCCGCAGCCATTCTTCCAACTGCGTGAGGCGCTCGGGATGGTTGGCCAAATCGGAGAGCGGCACCTGGTGCGAGCGGAAGGTGCCTTCAACCTGCAAACCATCGACCATCTTCGGCCCCGTCCAGCCCTTGGGGGAATTGAGGACGATCATCGGCCAGCGCGGGCGCATGAGGTTGCCGTGGACGCGGGCGTCCTGCTGGATTTGCTTGATCTGCTCCACCGCCGTGTCGAGCGTCGCGGCCATGGCCTCATGCATCAAGCCGGGCTCGTGACCCTCGACGAAGTAAGGCGTCCACCCGTAGCCCCGAAACAACTGTTCCAATTCCTCGTGAGTAATCCGCGCCAGGATGGTTGGGTTGGCAATCTTGTAGCCGTTGAGATGCAGGATGGGCAGCACCGCGCCGTCGGTGGCCGCATCGAGAAACTTATTGGAATGCCATGCCGTGGCCAGCGGTCCGGTTTCCGCCTCTCCATCGCCGACGACGCAGGCGACGATAAGATCGGGATTGTCAAACACCGCGCCGAACGAATGGCTGAGCGAATAGCCCAACTCGCCGCCCTCGTGGATCGAGCCCGGGCACTCCGCCGACGCGTGGCTGGGAATTCCTCCGGGAAAAGAAAACTGAAGAAAGAGCTTTCGAAGCCCGGCCTCATCCTGGCTGATGTTGGGATAGATTTCGCTGTAAGTGCCCTCGAGGTAAGTATTGCCCACGACGGCCGGGCCGCCGTGCCCGGGGCCGGAGACGTAAATCATATCGAGGTCATATTTCTTGATGACTCGGTTCAAGTGCACGTAAATGAAGTTCTGCCCGGGGGTTGTGCCCCAGTGCCCCAGCAGCATGTGCTTCACGTCCGCGAGCGTCAGCGGCCGCTTCAGCAGCGGATTGTCATAGAGATAAATCTGGCCGACCGACAGATAGTTGGCGGCGCGCCAATACGCATCCATCCTGTGGAGCAACTCCGGGGAAAGGGTTTTTGCCTCCATGGTTCAATTCTCCTTTTTCGGCCAGGGCCGAGAATGCGGCAAACCGTCTTGGCTATCATGCGTTCTTCGCTCGCGCGAATCGCGCGGATCGCGACCCGGCTGACCGCCGCGAACGCGCCCATCTATTTCCGGACAGGGTAGCATAACAGAGTGAGCATGTTCTGAGTATGACGGCTGCATGACGGCTGCATGACGACTCCCTGCCAGGGGGGCTGTCTCAAATCGGCCCCCGATTCTTCCGCTCGGGCCGCCTCTCTGCTGCTGATTGGAAGCTGGCGTGATCCATCCCTTGCGGATGCGGTGGGATCAGATCGAAACCGAGCTCTAGAACTTTGCCGGCACGCACCAAGTTACGTCCAGTAGCTGCGGTCGAGCGAGCGGTACTGGATGGCTTCCGAAAGGTGCGCGTTGCCGATATTTTCTTGCGCCTCCAGGTCGGCGATGGTACGCGCCACTTTCAGGATGCGGTCGTGGGCGCGCGCGGAAAGGCCCAGGCGGTTCATGGCGCTTTCCAGCACCCGCTCGCAATCCGGCGTAATGTCGCAATATTTGCGAATTTGCCGCGAGCTCATCTGGGCGTTGCAGTAAATCTTCTCGCCCTGGAAGCGTTCCAGTTGGCGTTCGCGCGTTTTGATGACGCGGGCGCGAATGGCGTCGGAAGATTCGCCCCCCGCTTCCTGGCGCAATTCCTGGAAGCGCACGGCGGGCATGTCAATGTGAATGTCGATGCGGTCGAGCAGCGGCCCGGATATTTTCGAAACATAGCGCTGGATCAGCGGCGGGGTGCAAGTGCACTCGCGCGAAGGGTCGTTGAAGAATCCGCAGGGGCAAGGATTCATGGCCGCCGCCAGCATGAAGCGCGCGGGGAAAGTAAGCGTCATGGCGGCGCGCGCGATAGTGACCATCCCATCTTCCAGAGGTTGTCGCAGTACTTCCAGGACATTGCGTTGGAATTCCGGCAGCTCATCGAGAAACAGCACGCCGTTGTGCGCCAGGCTGACCTCACCGGGCCGGGGAATGACGCCCCCACCAATCAAGCCGGCATCAGAAATGGTGTGATGGGGCGAACGGTAGGGCCGGACGCCCATTAAACCCGCGCCCGCTTCCAGCACGCCCGCAACGCTGTGAATTTTGGTGGTCTGGATCGCTTCGTCGAAAGTGAGTGGGGGCAGGATAGTCGGAATGCGCTTGGCCAGCATGGTCTTGCCCGCGCCGGGCGGCCCGATCATCAGGATGTTGTGCCCGCCGGCGGTAGCCACCTCAATGGCGCGTTTGGCGTGGAGCTGGCCTTTGACGTCGCGAAAATCCACCGTGTATTGACTGGCCTGCGCCAGCATCGCCGCCGTGTTGACCTGCACGGGCTTGAACTCGCGCGTTTCGTTGATCAGGTCCAAAGCCTCGGGCAGCGAGCGCAGACCATAAACTTGCACGTCCTGCACCACGGCCGCCTCCGCGGCATTTTCCAGCGGCAGCACCAGCTTGCGCAGTCCCTTCTGCCGCGCCATCGTGGCGATGGAGAGCGCGCCTTTGATAGGCCGGAGGCTGCCATCGAGCGAAAGTTCGCCAAGAAATAGAATGCCTTTCAATTCCGTCTTCAACAGCGCGCCCGTCGTGCCAAGAATCCCCAGCGCGATCGGCAGATCGAATCCTGAGCCTTCCTTCTTCACGTCCGCGGGCGCCAGGTTCACGGTGATGTTCTGCCAGGGAAATTGCAGACCGCAGTTCTTGATGGCGGACCGGATGCGCTCGCTGCTTTCGCGCACGGCGGCATCCGGCAGGCCGACGGTCAAGAACAAGCCCTTGCCGGCGGTGACGTCAACTTCTACCTCCACCGGGTAAGCATCAATACCAAAGACAGCGGCACTTAAAGTCTTGAAGAGCATGAGAGCAACTCACTGCGGGAATCGGTACGGGGTAAGAAGGCCTGGACGCGATCCCGGACACGCCCACTTACCGGAGGGTCCTGTAAGGGCGGCCATTATAGCAGAGGTAACGAGGCAGCGAGGAAAAAGCGTGTCCGGCCATCGAAAATAAAGTTGGGGGGATTGCGCTTCGAAATTACGGTTGGGCGGGGATTGCGCTTTGAGATTACAGTTGGGCGGGGATTGCGCAGAACGCAGTTCTGCGATCCACGTCGGGTACGCTCCATGCCCTTCTCTTGCATGAAAACGCAGAGCTTCGCTCTGCGCAATCCCGCAAAGGCACCTTGGACTGCGGCGGCTCGACGCCGCCTTTGACATCGTGCTTGGACTGTGTTGTTCAGCCGCCTTGGTCATCGTCCTCGGCGTTATTTCAAGGCGGCGTCGAGCCGCCGCAGTCCGAGGCGCTTCGCGCATTTTCATAAACAGTGGCGAGCCGAAGGCTCATGGGAATCTGCGGTGAGAAGGATCTCAGGGGATTGTCTCCCAGCTTCTCACGCTGTGGGCTACGACCTTCCGCCCGCTCCATGGGCTGGTGCACAGTAGGCTTTCGGACAAACTGTCCATCTCTTTCCATGCATCGGACATTACTAGCCAACCACTAAATAAAGTTCTTGACAAGTGCAGCCCATGCCACATAGAATGGAGGCTATGGTCCTTGTGCCACGAGGCGCGGCGCGAGGCTATGGCTCACGGCCGCAAGCGCCCCATCCCTGCACTTATGGAGGTTCGCATGTCCCTGACGAAAAAACCGACAATGACCAAGAAAAGAGTTGCTGCCAGTCAGGCGAACGGGAAGCGTTCGCATGGCCCCGCCACTCCCCAGGGGCGGAAGCGGATTCGCGAGGCCAACACCCGCCACGGGTTCTACTCCCAGGCGCAGGCCGTGGCGCTCGCCTGCCTGGGCGAGGACCCCGCCGACCTCGAGAGGCTGCGGAAGAACCTTCTCGACAGTTGGCAGATTCCCAGCGCTTTGCGGGAGGAACTGGCGGAGCATTTGGTGCAGGTCGTCTGGCGGTGGAAGCGCGCGGGCCGCAGTCAGGAGGGCTTTGCGCTGCGCTTGGCCAAGCAGGCGAACCTGACCCGGGAGGACCGGCTGCATGCGCAGATGATGCGGCTGACGATCACCGCCGAGACTTTGCGGCGGCTCGCTCGATCGGTGGCGCACGAGCATTACGTCACCACTCCCGCTGATCTAGAGACGATGAAGAACCTGCACCAGGAGGGGGTGTTGAAGGAAATGGGCGAAATCGCTCTGGCCCTCTTCTGCCAACTTCAGGCGCCGGGCACAGGTGAGGACGAACTGGACTCGTTCGAGGCGGCTCGCAAGGTCGTCGCCCAAGTCAAAGAAATCTTTGGTATTGGCACGCGCCCCCCGTTTGCGCCCCGAGTGAACGTCGCGCCCGACTCCCGCCAGCCACAGGAAGCCCAGCACGATGCACAGGACGGCGTAGCGCCGGACGTTAGGTCGGCACATGCCGACCTCAGGTTCGGCGCTACAGAACCCGAGGAGTTGGACGAGCGCTATCCCCGCATCACCGCGGCGGAGTGGGAGGCGCGGGAGCGGCCGCGCCAGCTTCTGGAGAACATCCTCACGCGGCAGGTGGAGATTTGCGAGGCGCAGCGGAACGCCATCCTCAAGGAGTCCCTGGCGGGTCCGTCGCCCTTTGAACGCGCCGCGGAAATCGCCCTCGCGCACCCCGACGCGGCGCTGATGCAGAGGATGGAAGAATCCAGCTTTCGCCAAATCTGGCGGATCGTCAACCTGCTTCTGAAGATCAAACGCCAGTGCCCCGAGGAGGAATCCAGAGAAATCCCCCCGCGAACCCATAATGTTTATGAAAGGAAAGCAGGTTAGCGAAGAATTGAGGCGATTTCGATGGCCAGCGCAAAAAATCAAGCTCTTGAAAACAAGGCGGTTAATAAAACTGCTCATAGCGTAGAGCAGACAAAGAAAAAAGGATGGTAAAATGAAGGTATTACCCGACATGTTCATGAAAAGAAGTGAGTTTCAAATCTGCCCTGACTCCAATTCACCGCGAACCCGTGATGTTTAAGAAAAATAAGGCACTTATCGCTGCGAACCCGTGATGATGTTGAAAGCAAAGGGCTTGAGGAAGGTACCAGGTGCCAGGTGTCAGGCGTCAGCGAGGGAACTCGGGCTCGGGATTCGAGGCTTGGTGAGGTCCGAGATCCGAGGCCGGAAGTCTGCAAGAGAAAGCGCGGGGCGGCTCTGACGGCCACCCCCCTGCGAGACACCCCCGCATCGGTTATCGGCAGGGTTTGGTGAGAGGATGAATCAAATTGCTGACTTCGAAAATCGCAAATCACAAATCGCAAATCACCCAATCGCTCAATCCCCCGATGGCTCAGTGCCCCGGCGCGGTCAGCTTGGTAAGCTCGCGGCGCGCTTCCTGGAACTGGGGATCAATCTGGAGGGCCGCCCGAAATTCCGACACCGCTTCTTGTTTTTGGCCTTGCACTTCCAGGGTCATGCCCAGTTGATAATGCGCCTCGGCGGAGCGCGGGTTCGCGGCGAGCGCGGCGCGAAAATGTTTGGCGGCCTCCGCGGCTTGGCCCCGGCGCGCGGCAAGGAGGCCCAATCCGAAATGCGCCTCGTAGTCTTGGGGCGCGAAGGTGAGCAGTTGATGAAACTCCGCCGCGGCGCGCCCGGAGTCGCCGACGGCCAGCCAGATGTCGCCGAGCAATTCTTCCGCTTCGACATTGTGCGGGTCGAGCGCGAGCGCGGCTTTGAGCTTACTCGCGCCGTCGAGATAGCGATGCAGCCCCACATCCGAGCGCGCCAGATCGATATACGCCGGCAGGTTGTGAGGGTCGTCCGCGAGGATGGCCTGAAATTCCGCCACCGCCTCTTCCGCCTTGCCGGTGCGCGCCAGATGCCCCGCCAGCAGATAACGTTTGTACTCAAACAGCCGGTCTTTGGGATCGACGGCGGAATCATCGAGCGCGGCTTGGGGCGAGGTGATCTCCAGGTAGCCGAGCGAGCGCAAACTCTCGGCGGCCCCCGGCGCGGCGGCCGTGGCCGCTGGGCCGGCCGCTGCCGGCACGGAACGGTAAGTTGCCACCAGTGCCGCCAAGCGCTCGCGGTAAGATGCGGCGAGCGCCGTTTGACCGGGCAGAAGATTGTGCAGCTCGGCGGGATCGTGCTTCAGGTCGTAAAGTTCCGCGTGAGGACTGTCAATGTATTGATAATCTCCCCGACGCAGGCTGCGCAGCGCCGCCCATCCAAATTTGTCGTGCGCGTAGGAGCTTTCGCTGTAAACGTCGCGCGGCGGCGAATTCCCGCCCATCGCGAGCTCCAGCAGGCTGTGACCACAAAAGTTCGGCGGCGCTGGGAATCCCAGAAAGCCCAGCACGGTGGGAGCAACGTCAATCAGCCCGGCGGGAGCTTCTACACGCTCGCTGAAAGACGAAGATCGAAAATCGAAAATCGAAAATCGCGGCGAATTCCCAGTTTCGATTTTCGAATTTCGGGTTTCAGCCGTTTGGGGGCTAAAGGACACAGCCCGAAACTGGGAACTCGAGCCTCGGGTCGAACTTCGATTTTCGATTTTCGAGTTTCGACTTTCGATTTGCGAATTTCGGCTCTCCTCCGCGCCCGGCCAATGGAAGATGAGCGGCACGTGCAGCGTGCTGTTGTAGATGAAATACCCATGCGTGTTTTCGCCGTGGTCGCCCAGGCTCTCGCCATGATCGGAGAACAGCACCACCAGGGCGCGCCGGTCCAACCCCGACCGCGCCAGGAAATCAAAAAAGCCCCCCAGCGAGTCATCTACGTAAGCCAGTTCCTGGTCGTACTCGCTCGCGGGGGCGCGAGCGCGATAGGCGGCGGGCGCGTCGTAGGGCAGGTGAAGATCAAACAGGTGGATGAAGAGCAGGAAGGGGCGGCCGGAATTCTGCCCGAGCCAATATTCCGCGCTATCCAGCACCTGGGATGCGGGACGCTTCAGGTCGAGCGCGCCGTTGATGACGCGCGTGTCAAAAGGACTGTCGTAGGTTTGGAATCCCTGCGCCAAGCCGCAACGGCGGTCGAGAAAATATCCCCCAATGAAGGCCGCCGTATTGTAGCCCTGCGCGGCGAGGATCGTGGCAAGAGTGACGGCTCCGGTCGGCAAGACCTGGGCATTCTCCCGGATGCCGTTGGCGAAGGGATAGGTGGAGGTGAACAGCGACACGTGCGAAGGCAAGGTGATGGGCGCCTGACTGCTGATCTCCGCGAAGAGCGTGCCGCCGCGCTCGAGCGAGTCGATGTGCGGCGTTCGCAGCCGCGAGTAGCCATAACAACTGAGGTGGTCGGAGCGCAGCGTGTCGACGGAAATGAGGATAACCGGCGGAGGCCCGTCCGGTCCCGCCGGCACTGCCCGCGGGCCTGCAAGCGCGGTGGCTGGCGCCAATACCAGCAGGACGGCTGGCAAGAGAAATCGCGGGAAGGACGAGCATCGCACCAGGCGCATATCCGCATGATACTCGACCCGCACCACAGACGGGAAGTTGAGCAGTGGGCGCTAACGAAGCGTGGCGAGCAAGGCGTCGGCAACGCGCACGGCGGGGAGGATTGCTCCGGGGTCGTGGACTCGCACGATGTGTGCGCCGCCCAGGATGGCGGCGACCACGGCGGCGGCGTCACCGGTCACGAGGAGAGCAGAGTTCTGTTTGGCCGCATGGCGGCGCTCGGATTCACCGCCGTGTGTCCCTGCGATCGGCCAGTATCGAGTCCCAGGGCGCGGCGCTGGCGAAGGATCGAGCCCTTCACCGGCGACGATCGCTTGCACGAAGGATTTGCGCGAGGCGCCGATGAGAAGGGGAAGACGGAAATGGTGAAGTTTTTCGAGGCCGGCGAGAATCGCATAATTTTGCCGGCGCGACTTGCCGAAGCCCAGGCCGGGATCGAGGATGAGCCGCGAGCGTTCTACGCCGGCGGCGAGGGCGCGGCGGATCGATGTTGCAAATCCGTTAGCGAGCGAGCGCCAAATGTCCCGCGCGAAGGGCTGGCGCTGCATCGTCTCGGGTCGGCCGCGCAGGTGCATCAGTATCAACGGCGCGTGGTGCTGGCGCGCCACTTCCGCGAGGCGCGGTTCAAAACGCAGGCCACTGACGTCATTCAGAATATTGGCGCCGGCGTGGAGAGATTGCGCAGCAACCTCCGCCTTGGTGGTGTCGATGGAGATGGGAACGTCACCGAGCTTACGCCGCAGGCTGCGGATGACGGGCAGCACGCGCCGAAGCTCCTCCTCCACAGAAACAGGTTGCGCTCCCGGCCGTGTGGACTCGCCGCCCAGGTCGATCCAGTCGGCTCCCTGGCGGGCCAATTCCACGCCGCGCTCGACGGCGTGATCCGGGTCAAAGTAACGTCCGCCGTCAGAGAAGGAATCCGGAGTGACGTTGAGCACGCCCATGACGAGGGTGCGAGGGCCCAGCGTGACCTTGTGGGCGCCAAGTTCGATTTGGAATTCAGGGCGAGATTTCATATACACGGTGAGACAACAACGTCCGTTGTCCGTGGTCCGTTGTCAGTTGTCCGTGGCCCATTATCAGCATCTGGTGTCTTGGGATGCAAACCCCATTCTTGCGAGACGAGCACCCTTTGGACATCACCTATAACTGATCGCTGGTCGCTCACAAGTTACGACGAACGACGGATAACGGACGACGGACCACGGACAGCTTACAACTTAGGATCCAAATATCCCTACGTACGCAACTGCCCCCAGAAGGCCGCCGATGATGGGTCCCAGGACCGGCACCCAGGCATAGCCCCAGTCGGAACCACCCTTGCCCGGAATGGGCAGGAGCGCGTGAGCAAGGCGCGGCGCGAGGTCACGCACGGGATTCATGGCGTATCCGGTGGGCGCGCCGAGCGACAGTCCGATGGACCAGACGAGAAATCCTATCAGCAGTGGAGTGAGTCCGCTTTGTGCGGGAGCAGTGTTGGCCAAGATGGCGAGCACGCCAAACATCAGGATAAAAGTTGCAATGAATTCGGTGAGCAGATTCAAAGGCAGCTTGCGAATGGCCGGCGCGGTGGAGAAGACTCCGAGTTTCGCGCCCCGATCTTCCGTCGCGGGCCAATGCGCAAGATAAGCGAGCCACACAACGACCGCGCCGAGGAAAGCTCCCAGGAATTGTGCCGCCAGGTATCTGGGCACGGCGCTCCAGGAGAACTTGCCGATCGCCGCCAGGCCCAGGGTGATGGCAGGATTCAAGTGCGCGCCGCTGATGCGCCCCACGGCGTATACGCCCATCGCCACCGCCAGTGCCCATCCCGTGGTAATCACCATCCAGCCGGAGTTCTGCGCTTTGGTTTTATTCAGAACCACAGCCGCAACAACTCCATCCCCCAAAAGAATCATGAGCATGGTACCCACAAGCTCCGCCGTAAACGAATTCATGCGCATCCTCCACAATCTGTTTTCGCCGCCCCCAAAAATCGCCAAGAGTATAGTTCGGCGGGCGCGGATTTGCGCAGGAAAAAGAGCGCAGCAGTCAAAAAGCTGGTCTGGACAGGTTTAGGGTTTCTTGCCGTCGTCGGGCATGAGCAGGAGATCAGCGTGTGTATACTTCAGGCTGGTAATCATAGGCGGATTATAACACCCCAGGGCGAGGCCGAAACTCGAAACCGGAAAATCGAAACTCGGGGCGAACTTCGATTTTCGAATTTCGATTTTCGTCTCTTCCCGCGCTCAGGCCGGTTGGGGGCGCTCGCGCCCGGGGATGGAGGGCGAGGCGGGTTGCGGCTTGAGCACCTGCACGGTTTCAGGAGGTGGAGGCAGGGGCTTGACGCGGACAAATTCTGGCAGGGGCTTGCCTTCGATCAAGAGCTTTACTTGGCTGGCATCCAAAACTTCGCGCTCGAGCAGGGCCTCCGCGATACGAATCAGAACCTCGCGGTGGGTCGTCAAAATTACTTTGGCCCGCTCATAGCCCGCGGTGACGAAGGTCTTTACTTCCTGGTCAATTTTGATCTGCGTGTCTTCACTAAAATCGCGTTGCGTGGCGAGGTCCCGCCCCAGGAAAATTTCCTGCTGGTGCTTGCCGTAAGCGAGCGGCCCCAGGTCCGACATCCCCCATTCGCAGACCATGCGGCGCGCGATCTCGGTGGCTTGTTCGATGTCGTTACCCGCCCCGGTGGTGATATGGTTAAGGAAGATCTCTTCGGCGACGCGGCCGCCCATCATGATGGCGAGCTGCGTCTCGAGATAATCGCGCGTGTAAGTGTGCTTGTCGTCGATCGGCAGCTGCATGGTAACGCCCAGGGCCATGCCGCGCGGAATAATGGTGACCTTGTGCAGCGGGTCGGCGTTCGGAATCATGGAGGCGACCAAGGCGTGCCCGCCTTCGTGGAAAGCCGTGTTGCGCTTCTCCTCTTCGGAAAGAATCATCGACTTGCGCTCGGCGCCCATCAGGACTTTGTCTTTGGAGGTTTCAAAGTCCATCATCATGACGGTCTTGCGATTCTGCCGCGCTGCCAGCAGCGCCCCTTCGTTCACCAGATTTGCCAAGTCGGCGCCGGAAAAGCCCGGCGTGCCGCGCGCGAGAACAGGGATATCAACATCCTCGGCCAGAGGAATCTTCTTGGTGTGGACCTTGAGGATAGCTTCGCGCCCTCCCACATCGGGTCGTGGCACCACCACGCGACGGTCGAAGCGCCCGGGCCGCAGCAGGGCGGGGTCCAGGACATCAGGACGGTTGGTGGCAGCAATCAGGATGACTCCCTCGTTCGACTCGAAGCCGTCCATTTCCACCAGCAATTGGTTCAGCGTCTGCTCGCGCTCGTCGTGGCCGCCGCCCAAGCCCGCGCCGCGGTGACGACCCACGGCGTCGATTTCGTCAATGAAGATGATGCAGGGGGCATTTTTCTTGCCCTGCTCGAACAGGTCGCGCACGCGCGAGGCGCCCACGCCCACGAACATCTCGACAAAGTCCGAGCCGGAGATGGAGAAGAAGGGAACGTTGGCCTCGCCGGCGATGGCCCGCGCCAGCAATGTCTTGCCGGTTCCCGGAGCGCCGACCAGCAGCACGCCTTTGGGTATGCGGCCGCCCAGCTTCTGGAATTTTTGCGGCTCGCGCAGGAATTCAATGATTTCACCCAACTCTTCCTTGGCTTCTTCCACGCCCGCCACGTCCTTAAAGGTGACTTTCTTCTGTTGGCTGGAGAGCAGGCGAGCCCGGCTCTTGCCGAACGAAAGCGCCTTGTTGCCTCCCGACTGCATCTGCCGCATGATGAAAATCCAAAGTCCCAAAATCAGAATCATGGGCAAGCCGTTGGCGAGCCAAGTCATCCAGGAACTTCCGGAGTTGTCTTTGATGATGGTATTGACATTCTTGTCCTGAAGGGTCTTGTAAAGATCGGGATAGTTGGAGGGGATCGTGGTCCGGAAATGCGAGTTGTCTTTCTTGAAAGTCCCCGTAACGTCCGTGCCCGAAATGGTCACGTCGTGGATGTTGTCTTTGTTGACTTCTGTCATGAACTCGGTGAAGGTCAAGTCCCGAACGTGATCGCCGGTGTTCGACCTCACCACTACCCAGATCAGCAGGGCGGTGACTGCCATCACCACCCAAAAGATAATGTTCTTCACTGCCGAGTTCACGGACCGTCCTCCTCAAGCCCCCTGAATCGTTTGACCCGGGTCTTAACCCCTCTTCAATTAGATGCACGCCAACGCCGCGCGGCTCCACCCTCCGCCTTATTATGCAACCCGGGCAAGGAAAGGCAAGTTGCGATATTGCTCTTGCAAGCCCAGTCCATAGCCAACCAGGAATCGGCCGGAAAGCGTGAAGCCCACGTAATCCACGGGAACGTCAGTATTTCGCTCGTCGGCTTTGTCGAGCAACGTGACCGTGCGCAACGAGGCGGGCTGCTGCGCCAGCAGGGTTCGGCACAGATGGTCGAGCGTTATCCCCGATTGCAGGACCCCCTCCACGAGCAGCAGGTCCTTACCCGCCGCATCAACGGGAGGGATGTACATAATCTCCCGCATGGCTACCAAGCCGGAATCGCTGTCGCGCACCTGCGAGCGAACAAAGTGGCAGACCACCGGAATGGTCAGGGCGCGGACCAAATCCGCCATGAAAACGAAGCAGTTCTCCAGAACCCCGACGACGTGGAGGGTCTTGCCGGCGTAATCCCGATTGATCTGCTTAGCCAGTTCTCGCACCCGCTTGCGGATGTCCTTTTCGCTGAAGACGATCTTGAGGCGCGCACCAGGGCCGGCAGCACGAACCGTCGTGGGGCGCTTCTTGAGCTTGGATACGGTGCGTTTTTTCATATGGGCTTTTCTCGGGCGGCCGGGGATAGCCGCGAAGGTTCCTCCTCCACTATAAGCACCCGCTGGGTCTGTTCAGTTGCAGCAACGCCCCTGCCCGGCGGGAATCCTCGGACCCACACAATTTGCCCTGCGCAGAGCAAAACAGGCCAGCCCTTACGCCGAATTTCCGGGATCTTCCGCTCGCGAAAAAGCTCCTTCAGTTTGCGAATCCCTCGGCTTCCAATAGGACAAAAGCTGTCGCCGGCCCGCCAGTTGCGCAAAACCAGTTCTCCGCACAACTTCTGTGGGTCAAGAACAACGAGCTTGTTTAGATTATACGCCCTGCCGGGGTCGTCGCGGTTAAGTATTTTGAAACGGAAGGTGCACTCCAACTCGCGGACCGCCAATTCTCCCGGGAAGGTTACAGAATAGGAAAACTCCGGGCCGTCCGGCTCACCGGCACTTGGACCCACCACCAGCCAGGAGAACTCTTTGCGGGCCACCGCGCCGCCGGGCAGGGTTTGGATTTTTCCGCTTTGCGCCTGGGCGGCAAATCGGCGCAACGATTCGATGTGCGCGTGCGTCAACCCGTGCGACGACCCCCGTACCATTTGCAGCATCTGCCGCAAAACGCGCCGCGCCAGGGCGGGAGGAAATTCCATCAGGGCGCGAATGGGGATGCGCTCTTCCCTTCCTTCGCGCACGCGCCAGGGGTGCGCCCGATCTCGCGCCAAGCGCTCCAGGCAGGCTTCGTCGTCGCGGGCGCGGTCAGCGATCTGATTGAGGAGAGGGATAATTCCCGGGTTGTAGTCTTTCGCCAGCAAGGGCAGCAAGTCTATGCGGACTTTGTTCCGTCGTAGGCGGGCGTTGAGGTTCGAGGAATCCACCCGGTACGGGAGCCCCCGCGCGGCAATTTCCCGCATCACTTCGGCGCGCGTCAGGCCTAAGAAAGGACGAACGACTTTGCCCTCGAGCACCGGATAAATCCCTCCCAGGCCTCGCGTCCCGGTGCCTCGCAGCAGCCGCATCAACACGGTTTCCGCCTGATCGTTGGCCGTGTGCGCGGTGGCCACTCGGTCCAGCCGGCCTTGGTCAACCAACGAGAAGAAGAAACGGTAACGCAATTCGCGCGCCACGGCTTCCAGATTGCCGCGGCGCTCGCGCGCCACGCGCCCCACCTCCGCCTCGCCCCGCAGGTAAGCGATTTGCATTCCTTCCGCCAGGCTGCGCACCAAAGCTTCATCACCGTCGGACTCCGCCCCGCGCAAGTGGTGATTGAAATGGACGGCCGCAAGTGTGAGCCCCCCTTCGCGCGCCAGCGTGTTCATGAAGTGCAGAAGCAAAACGGAGTCCGGCCCGCCCGAAACCGCCACCCCCAGGCGCTGGCCAGCGTGAAAGTATTCCTTCCGTCGCATTTCGAGCGACCAGCGAGTGTACAAGTCAGGCCGACGATGCATGTGCGGATCCCGTCCGTGAAGATTGTAACACTCCGACAGTCCGGCGATGTTGTTCGTAACGCTGCGGTCGATTTCATTGTTGAACGGCGTCCATGGGTATGCCCCTATAGAATCGCGCCAGCGCGGCGATGTTGTAGTTGTTAACCGAGCGCTGGTCCTTACCTTTGAAGGCGTCCACCGGCTTCTGGAGATACTCGGCAATCGGCAGGGGCAGCGAGTTCTCTCGGGGTTCGGCAAAGCCGTAAAGATTCAATCCGCGGTTTTGCGGGTCGGCGAGGAAACTCTTGGCATCGTCGTTGACCCATCCCACCAGGTTTTGGATCATCCGGGTTTTGGCCCCCACCAAGCGCCGGCCGATTTCATAAAGTTTGGGGTCCGGCGATTCGTTCATCACCCAATCCACTTGCCGCAGCAGGGGAGAGTCCTTGATGCAGGGTTTGGAGAGATCGTTGACGGAGAGCCAGATGATGCATTTCGAGTTGGCCTGATCGCGAGCTTCCTTGATCCGCACCCAGCAACGATCGATCGCCTTGCGCTCGTACTCCAACTTATCTTCCGCAGCCGGCTGTCCGCTTGCCGGAAAAGCTTTGCCGGTCAATCGCGTAAACAACTTCTGCTCCGCCGGCAACCACCCGTTTAAGCGCACGTGGTCCGCGGGATTCCAAACCCAATCGATCATCGTGCCGTCCATGCCGGTTTTCTTCATGGCGTCGCCCGTGGACCGCGCGAGGTAATCGAGATACTCGTCCGTGAAGGGGATGTGCATGCTGGAAGGTGTGCCGTAACTCAGGTCGGGATGATCCGCGCCCCACTTGGAGTTGGCGCCTATACAGAAATAGCCCATTCCCAGCATCCCTTTTTTGTGGGCAAGGTTCACAACCTCGGTGAGGAAGTTGTGCTTCAACCCGGGCTGCGCGGGCACTGCGCCACCTTTGTACCAGGCATAGCCGTTGCACGAAACCGCAAACGTCTGAATCACATTGGCGCCCAGCGCCTCGTACCAGGCCACGTGCTCTGCCGGTGAGGCATCCGCCCAATGCCCCGGCGGGGCGAACTTACCGCTCACCCAGTTAAAGTCGATACAGAAAGCTTTGATCTGGCTGGGGACGGCGGTGATCTTGCTGGCCGCTGGCGCCACGCTCGCGACGCCAATCATCCCGGCAGCGCCGGCGACAGATGCAACCCGCTTTATAAACCTTCTTCGCGTTAACACGGCAATTCCTCCGGCGAGTTCAGTCTTGGACTTCACGGTCGCTCGTCCGAATCTCGCTTTGAGATCTCAAATTTCATATCCCGGCCGCTTGCATCAAATCTGCACCGGTCGAAATCCGGGCCTTTACGCTACCCACCTACCGTCTACTTATCTCAACCTCCAGCCAAAGGCCTTTCTCCTTTTTTTTCAATAACTCATCCAGACCGATCTTTTTTAACATCTCTTCTATGGGTCAGAGCCTCGCATCTGGACTTGATCGGCAGATTGGTCGGCGGTTCCGAGCCCCGAAAGGGCGCGCCATTCCAGACCACACCTTCGGCAATGTAGGGGGCGTCGCGACGACCGCTCGGCCGGGGTGAGGCACGGGTCTGTGGACTTTTGAGCGTTGCGGTAATCGAAATCGAACCGGGCGTGCATCATGGTGGCAGACCTACGTAGCAAGAGTGCGGCGCCGAACCTTCAAGCGTGCTAGGCTATTCTACGTGTATCGTTTTGTCAAGAGACAAAGTGTCCCAAGGACAAGGAAAACGCCAAGGGTGGGTTGGCGCAGACGCGAAGAACCACCGTCTGCGCCAGCTTGCCCAGCGGGAAGTAACTTCCGAGTGCGACGACCCAGGAGCTGAGCGACTTCGCTCCGCCCTGCGGTGTTTATCGCGGGTAATCGTCGAGGAGGGGTTCATCTTCGATCCTGCGGAACTGCACGGCACCTATGCGAATAGTCCGTTTGAACTAAGCCGCTGGCGCGGCGGACTTACGTTGGTGCCTGAGGCGAAGGGCCAGTCGCGTTAATTTTGGGGTTACAGAAAGGAGGTTTCTGTGACCCCACTACGTCGACGGATGCTGGAGGAACTCCAGCGTGGCAACTATTCGCCTGCCACAACGCGCGGCTACATCCTTGCGGTCAAGCCGTTCGCGGAGTACTTCGGTAAGTAGCGGCGGTCTCCGACCGCCCCATCGTCGATCGGAGATCGAGGCCACAGTTCGGCGGTCGGAGACCGCCGCTAGTGCGCCTGAGAGCGCACTTGGTTGGAGGGGTGAAAGTCCCTTCCAAGTCAACGTAACTTGTAATCGGCCTGCAACTGCGTCGTGGTGACACGGGGTGGGG
>Ga0181533_1003357_pt1 | contig 17513 bp, 14 predicted proteins | sample PEATcosm2014_Bin_45_FD_119772 | JGI IMG/M metagenome (GOLD analysis project Ga0181533, IMG submission 119772) | Peatland microbial communities from MTU Mesocosm Facility, Houghton, MI, USA - PEATcosm2014_Bin11_60_metaG | ecosystem: Environmental > Terrestrial > Soil > Wetlands > Peat | place... | reverse complement strand
TCTAGCCGGTCACACCGTGCTGTTCACCACCGCCATCGACATCGTCAACACCCTGGCGGCGGCCCAATCCACCCACCGCCTCAAAGCCGAACTCAAGAAATACATCAACCCAAGCCTGGTTTTGGTGGACGAGCTTGGGTATTTGCCGATCGATAAAATTGGCGCAGACTTGCTCTTCCAAGTCTTCAGCCAGCGGTATGAAACCGGTTCGACCATCGTCACGACCAACCAGCCCTATAAAAACTGGCCCAAAATCTTCAACAACGACAGCACCCTGACCAGCGCCGTGCTGGACCGGCTCTTGCACCACGCTGAAACGGTGATCATCGAAGGAAAGAGCTATCGGATGAAGGATCAGATCGAAGAGCCATAACCCCCTGAACGCCACAGAGAGCCAGGCCGGTGGAGAAATCCTCCGGCCTTTTTCATGCCGCGGCAACCAAAAAGCCCGATCCATTGTCAACCGCCCGTTTTGCATCCTGTTTGCGCCGCCGCTCACATGTTCTCTTATTTGCTCGAATGTTAAGGGCTTGAAGCCGTTTGGGTCAACCCCAATGCCCATCTACAGCATTTTGTCGTCCACCGGCAGGCGCCCGTGGTGGTGCCTGAACAGGTTCCAGGTCACGCAGCGGCTGTTTTGTGGTGCATCAGCGTGGTTGCAGGGAAGCGAACCGGTGGCGGACCTGGCAGAGGTTGTCCAATATGCTCAAATCGCGCCCAAGCAGTTGGTGGGTGCTGAATTTAATGCGCGGCACGGCTTTCATCTCGACCTCCAGCCCGCGGGTGTAACTTTCCGTGAGGCGAAGGCTGTAGTGCTTCCGCTGCACCTATAGCTCGTGTGTCGTTGGTCGCGCGTCATGGGAATTGATCCAGGTGCTGGAGCAGGAGTGCCAATTCATCGCGATGAGCCGGAAGAACCCCATTCCAGATGCCTGTTCCAAGTCTGGTCTGGCTGCCATCCAGAGCAAGATGAACCTGCTTGGCGATGTTGCAGATTGGGCTGGAGTTGGAAGGTTTGAAATAAATGTAAGCCGGGCAAAGAAACATTTTCGCATCAAGTGCGGCGCCGTGCTGGAGGTTCCACCTTTCCACTTCCGCTTCCCAGTTCCTCATGCTGGAATTGTACTCCAAAATTATCTCTTGAATGATTGTTTGATCAAGGGTGCCGGCCTCGAATGATTTTGTTGTTTCTGCGTGGCGGAGGCGGTTAATTGCGGTGGGTCGTCTTACCAGGGAAAGCGCGGGTTTGGAAAAAGTAAATTGCAGTATTGGAGAACCAGGGTGGCTTGCGAACCTGAGGGCGTAGTGCTTGATCCACTGCGGTTTTCCCTTGGGGCACAGCCTGCGGATGCGGTTGAGCTGGTCGAGTGCCCGGATGGTCTGGACGAGGTCGGAGTGAGACACCGAAACCGGCGATGTGAACTTCGACTTTCCGATCTGCACGATCATGTGGATGAAGCACCTGTTGATCTCGTCGAAGAAGTAGTTGAGCTCCGGGGACTTTGCCTCGAAGGACCGGACGTTGGGATCCTTCGCTGGCAGCTTTTCTGCACAGGTAAAGTGTCCAGCGAGGGCTTCGAGCACGATGCTTTTGGTTTGAGTCTCTTGCGTAGGCATCATGTTCCCTTAATGTGGCTGGGACTCGCTTGGAGCGGGAGTGAGCACGACAGGGAAACGTGTCTGCATCTCACGTTTGCACGCTGGACAGTTGCAGGTGCGGGGCGCACCTGCAACTTTCGTTAAATTCACGTTGAGCCCCATGTTGTCTTGTTTCGCAGGGATTACCCTGGTGGATGCCTGGTTTGTGCAGTCAGGCCGGCAACGGCTGATCGTCCGATGGATGCCATTGACCTCAGCCATTTGCTTCGTCCAATTGCTGCTGAAACGGCGCGTAAGAATGAGCCAGGTGCAACCCGCTGCTCCACGCAGCTGCGGACGCCTCGCAACGGAGGCAGGCAGTTTTTTGGCTGCTCAAACTCCCCGGATTTTCGATTCAGCAGGGCTTTGATTACGGCTTGGCCTCAGGCAGATCTCTTGATGGCCGCTCAATCAGTTGGCTGACTTGTGGTTCCCGTTGGCTGCCTCGTGCGCCAGATGCAGGTTTACGGCTTTGATGATGCTGTCGGTGATGGTTCCCGTTCCGCGGTTTCGGCAAAACCCGAATGTTTTCCCAGACTCTCGCGTTCGTTCGCGAATACGGCGGTTGACCGTGGTGCGCATCAGGTTGGAGGCAACGATGACGTCGAATTTTGCCACGCTTGTCACCAACTGGTCCAGATTCTTGGTGTTCCAACCCCTGCAGTCGAATTCGATTGTCAGCCCGGGATGAGCGCGCATCAGCTCCCCTCGCAACTGCTCGGTCCGGGGCTTGTCGTTTTCATCGCCCCCGTAAAACCCAACGGAAACCGGATGCGGCAGGCGGCCGTTGGAAGAGGCGCTCTTGGCCGGCTGACCCGGCTGCAATACTCTAAGGCAATCCCGGAGGTCAGGGCTGTCTTCACCGAGGTCGTTCAGCGCCTCAATGATCCGTGAGGCGTCCTGCGGGCGCTGCTTGCCCATGTACGTTTGGAGAAGCTGGTAGAGGTGCGGCTTCGCGTCGTCCGGACGAATCTCGATGAGCCGTTCAATGAGTTCCTCTCGGAGGTCAAGATCTTCGCAGATGGAGATTTGCTGCTGGAGCAGTTGCGCCTGGTGGGGCGCCAGCAATGGGTCCTTGAGGGAAAGGCATCCGTCAACGGCCTGGGCTTGGAGGTTGGAATCGCCGCACTTGGCCGCAAGCTCGATCACCTTCTGATAGCCTGCCCACCTCTGAATGGAGTCTCCAGCTTGATGCTTGTCCATCAAGCGTTGCCGAACACCCGGGTTCGTTAGAAGCCAATCTTCCATGCCCGTTAGCTGATCGAGCAACTCGGGATCATGAGCATATATGAAATCCGTCAGGCCTGTCAGATTTGTCGGATCCGGGTAAATCGCCAGCGAACGAATTCCAGTCTTCAGCAGGTTCGTGGGCATGGCGGCGAGCAGTTCTTCCGCTTCGGAGATCTCGACCGTGCTCAGGGCTTCTTCGATATAGTCAGAATTGCGCGAGAGAATCGAGGAAAGCAGCCGGTAAGCGCGCACATGCAAGTTTTCATCCGGCAGGTCCTCCAAGCAATTGTACGCCTCCTCGGCCATATACGTTTCTTCACACAAAATGCCGAAAAGCGCCTTGCAGTAGCCAATTTCGGGGTTTTCGGTGTCGTCCGTTTGATTGAGGGGCTCCAGTTGGTCGGTCAGCTTGCTCTGCGCGTCTGGATCCTCCGGGATTTCGATCTCAAAGGCATTGGAAATGCGTGCTTGAACAAGCTCCCTTTCTCCTGGGGGCTCGTGCTTGGAATTCCGCAATTCTGAGGCGGCGGCTTCAAACTGGCCGGCTCGCCGGAAGGCCACCGCCAGTATGCCCTGCTGCTTCAGGTCCGGAAACCGGGCAATCAGGGCCCTCACATGATCTAGGTCTTTTCGCGTGGCGCGCGCGACCGCCTCCTTCACGACGATCTTCATCAGCAGGCGCGGGTAGTTCCTCACCATGTCCGACGGGAGGACGTCCAGCAAAAGGGATCTCTCATTCGCCAAAACGAGCTGGCGGATCAGGTATTCTCCGATCATCTTTTGGGCGCCGGCAAGCTTTGGGTCGGTGTAAATTGCCTGAACGACTTCTGGATCTTTAATTGCGGCGCCGGGAAACGGCTTGTCTGACTTGGAGAGGTCTTCACCCCATGAATAGAGTCTGCCGGCAAGCCACCAGGCGCGCTCATGCACGGTTTGCGGAGGCAAGTCCATGCCCGCCAGCCCATACAGCAGCCAGTTTTCTGGACGGCTGGGGTTGATCTGCGAAAGGCTCGATATTAAGGGCTTTGCCTCGGCTGCGTCCTTCTTGTGCAGATCCAGAAGGTATATTTCAATTTTGGACAGTGGTGGAAATTCCCCGATGCTGAAGGGCAGCTTGAATCCACCCGTTGGCCTGTCAACGATCGCGCGGATGGCGACGATGGCCTGCTGCTGCTTTTCATCGGGGCTCTTGGTGACCATCCTGATGGCGTAGTCCCACAGGCTGTCTGGAATCTCGGATCTAACCTGACGGAAACCCTGGAGAACGGCGTCGACATCCGGGCACAACTTCATCAATCGGTTTGCCACTCTGCCGTACTCTGCGGCCAACGCGATAGCCATGACGAGTGAGGCGTAATCGATGCCAAACTGCGCCAGCTTCCGAACAAAAAGTCGGGCCTTTTCCTGATCATCGAGGTTCTGGATTTCCTTATCTGGCCGGTTTGTGAGACGGGCGATTTCCCTGGTGATGTCTTTTCGGTGGCGGCCACATGCCGGGCTTTTCATGCTGGTCATGAAAACCTTGATTTTATCCAGATCCGGAATGTTGTAGTACAAAAGAGCCATGTTCTCCTTCATCTCTTTGATTTCCTTTGGATCGGCCGATTCGGCCAGGGCATCGAAATCCCCGCTCTCGTCGAAGAAGTTAGTGGGGCGGAGGTTGAACGGGTCGGCAGTGTCAAAATTGAAGATATCCATAAGAGATGTAAAACTTGTTGAGCATTCTATATTATATTACATTTTAACTGGAACTGCGCAATGAGGTTACTTGCGCGGATGAGCTTTGTGGTAAGCCTCTTTCAGGCGATCCGTTATCACATGGGTGTAGATTTGCGTGGTGGCGAGATGTTCGTGCCCCAGCAGCTCCTGGATGCTGCGCAGGTCGGCTCCCGCATCCAACATGTGGGTGGCATAGCTGTGCCGCAGCTTGTGGGGGGTTATTCTCTTTTTGTCGAGACCGGCGAACTCGAGGTACCTCTTGAGTCGCAGCTGCAGGCTCCGGGAGGAGACGGCTCGAATCCCCCTTGAGCTGGCCAGAAAAACCGGGCATTTTCCTTCCGGTTGTTTAGGCAGTAGTCGCCAGTAAGAATCGATGGCCTTCAGAGCAGGTTGCCCGATGGGCACCACCCTCTCCTTTTTGCCCTTCCCCATCACTCGAACGAGACCTTCGCTCTGGTTGATGTCCTCGGCCTTCAATCCGCACAGCTCGCTGATCCGCAAGCCGCTGGAGTAGATTGTCTCCAAAACGGCAACATCCCGGCAGCACAAGACTCTTGCCAATCTTGTTGCTTTCCCGTCTTTGGGCAGGAGGCCCGAGGGTGCGCCCAGCAGGCTTTGCATCTGCTCGACAGTCAGAAACTGCGCCAGCCGCTTCGGGAGCTTTGGTATTTTGAGTCCCTTGATGGGTGAGTACTCCACCAGCCTCTGTTGCACCAGGTACTTGTAGAAGCTCCGCAAGGCGGCGAACCGGATCTGCGTGGAGGAGCGCCCTATCTTGCACAGCCCCAAGGAGTGCAGATAAGTGCGGAAGTCGAAGCGCTTGAGCTTGTCCCAAGCAAAGGCAGGGCCGTCCTTTCTGTCCTTTTGATACCAGCGCTTGAACTCGAAGAGCGCACGGCGGTAATTTCGCAAGGTGTAGGCAGAATTCCTGCTGGTCAAGTGCTGGAGAAACTGGCTGAGCCAGGGATCCAGCAGCATCTCGTTGTCCGAGGGTTCCGCCATACTGGACGAGGGTTGGCGGATTTGCCTCGATTTGTCAATCGCCTTCTGCGGTAAAAATGGCTCTCGTGGCCACTCTTCTGCGGCTCCTGCCCTCTGCGCCCGCCCGCCCCTCGCCACAGCCGGGCAATGGACGAATGTCATGCTGGTTTCAGCACCTTTGAGGCAGGGTCTGGTTGGTCGGCCGTGAACTCGGCATCAGCGCTGGCAGAGCAGTCTCCGTGCTTGCCGGCGTTGTGCCCTCGGCGATGGCGCGGGGGCTGTGGCTGGCCTTGCCGTCTCGGCCTCCGCTGCCCGCAGGGCCAGTGACTTTTCACCGGTTTCCTTATACCGGACGAGGTCCTCGTACTTGGCGCGCATGGCATCGATGCTCCGCTGCTGCCTTTGGCTGAAGTTGAACTGCGTGCGGCAGTCGTCGGCGAAGCCGATCTCCCAAGGCGTGGCGCCGATCTCCCTGCCGTGCCGGGCGAGGCCTGTCAGAAAGTTTGCTCTACGATCATCTTCTGTCATATGGAGTTGCTTTTTCCCCTTGCGATGTGGACAGCCGTGCCGCGTTTCCACTGCATTTTCGGCAGACGTATGTCCTGGTGATGAGGCGCCATGACATGTAAATCGGACCGGGCAACGCAAAGAGCCAAAACCCCGCCGGCATATTCCAAAGCCAACGGAGCAGCACTGGGAGGAACAGCAGAGACCAAAGCGCCAGCTCCGTGTTCAGGCTCCCTTTGGTAATGCGCTCAGGAGTGTTACGGGAGCCGCAGGACATGCAGATATATTCTCTCTTCATGGTCTTATGATAGGCAGTTCTTTCGCCTTTGCTGGGCCTTCTGGTCCGTTCAAGGAAGGGGCATTCCGGGCACTTCGCTCCGCGGGCGCTCGTATTTTTCGTCCGTCCAAAGCAGGCCCAGCGCGGGACGAACATCCCCCTTGAACCGCGGGGATGCTTTCATCGTCTTCTCGCGGATTTTAGCGGTGATTCGGGGTTGCTCCGGCATGTTGACATTTACGACTTCGTGCCAGGGCAATAGGTTCTTTATGCAAACGTGGTTGGCCGGGATGACCAGGCTATTGAGCATCCAACTGGGGATTTATACAGGTGGAGGGGATGTATTCCAGCAGCACGACGGGGTGCAGAATTTGCCCGGTGCCAGGATTGGAGGATGTGTACACCCGGGTGTTGTTCCTGTAGTAGTTCACCGTCCCGTTCGATTCAAGTATCTGAAACGCATCTCCCTTCGTAAGCGGTGTGGTGGTGGGGGTTTGGGGCACGTTTGACTCCCGAATGTAGTAGGTGCTCGTATCATCTCCGATTACGATGCTGTATTCGATGGAACTAAGAGTTGTTGCCGACGCAGTCGACAGGCCCAGGATGACTCGGCTGCTGTCTCCCGCCGCGGTGCTGCACTGAATGCCGCCATTATTTGTGAAACAGGTCGTGGAGGTGGCCATGCCGTCCCAGGTACTGGTGCCGGCGTCTTTCACCAGGTTGGTGCCTCCCTGAACCACCACATTGCTTAAAGTTGTCCAGTTTATCGCCTGCCATGGCCCCAAGTTGGTGATGGTCACGCTGTTCGAGGCCGTCAGGCTTGCCAGCCCGTGCGTGTCGTAGGCGATGGCTGTCAGTTGGTAGGTGCCCGCCGACGGCACGTACCAGCTCCAGCTCAATGCCGTGTTCGTGGAGGCCGGCTGGCCGTTCACATAGAACACCACGTCGGTGACGCTGTCCCCCGCATCGGGATCTGATGCGCTGACCGTCACGGTTAGATTTGTTGGAAGGACGAGGCCCACAGAGCTGTTGTTGGCGGGCGAAACAAAGGCTACGGTGGGAGGGTGGTTTGAGGCCAGGCACGCTATCGTCGGCGTTTGGGTGATCAATCCCAGCGTGTCCGTGAGGGTCGCGCAGCACGCATAACTTCCTGCCGTGAGGGGGCTTGCAGCCACGGTCTGAGTTACCGTGCTGGCCGGGTTTGTGACGGTCGCCGCAACAGCGCCGTTGACGTAAAAGGTGATCTGCGCGACAGAGCCGCCGAGGTTCGGATCCGCGATGCCGGCCACTTCAACTTGGATGGGCTCGTTGAGGGAGTAGTTCGTCGCGTGCCCGTCGAAGGAAATGCTCGTGAACGCAGGCGGATAAATTGCGACGGTTACTGCGTTCGTGGCGCTCCAGATGGGCCCAAAGCCGTAGCTGAAAGCCGCGGTAGAAATGGTGTGGCTGCCTGGTGCGACGATCACAGTGCTAGAGTAAGCTCCAGCCGATGCTGCATTGGTGGCCTGCGGGATGCCGTCAACGTAAGTTACCACTGTCACCAGGTCATTATCCGGGTCGGAGGCTGTTCCGGTAACGCTGACGGTGCTCGTCGGCAAGTTGCTGTTGTTGGTCGGGCTTATTAGGGTGATGGCCGGCGGCCGATTCGAAAGAACTGTGACCGTCAGGCTGGCACAACCCGACACTCCGGACTCGTTTGTTGTCGAGGCTTTCAACGTGTGGGTGCCCGGGGTTGGGGTGTAAGGCCCCAAATTGAAACTGCCTGCTGAATTGGCCTGGCCGACACAAGTTCCATTGTCGTAATAGGAAACAGTCATTACACCGATTGGGGTGTACTGGTCGGAGGGGATGGCCTGCAAGTTGGTGATCTGATTGTAAGCATTGGTTCCGGCTGCGGGCTGTTGCCATGTGACGGTCGGAGCAGCAGCTTCAACCACGGTGAAACTATTGGTCGGCGAATAGTAAACCGCCCCTTGGTTCTCATATGCAATGGCGGAAACCGTGTAGAGACCAGCGGGCAGATTTAGCAGCGTGTTGCTGTAAACCAATGCAGCTTGACCGGGAGCATTTGTGTATGAGGCCCACTCCACTCCGTTGGTGAACGTCACAAGGTTGGTAATCGGTCCCAGTGTGTTCGTCGGTGTGGCGGTGACCAATATGCTTCCCGGAGTGGGATAGCTTGCACCGTTTGTCGGGGTGAGGATTATTTGGAGGGGCGCGAGGACGGTAAAGGCCACGGAGGCAGAGGTGCTGTTTATGCCATTGGCATCATGGGCAACCACATATGCCGCATGCGGGCCGGCTGCCAGCGAGGCGAAACGTGTCCATTCCAGCGTGTACGGGCTGTAGGCATATCCTACGTAACAGCCATCACAGAAGAACTCCACCCAGCTCACCGCCGCCAGTGAATCCGTTGCCGAGGCGGAAAATGTAATGTCAGCGCCATTGGTCTCCGTCTGGCCCGCCTGCGGGCTCGTAAGGGCAACGGTTGCTCCTGCGTTGGGGGCCATCGTCACAAAGGTCGGTGCAGACCAGGTGGCGATATTGTCGTCATCCCAGGCTACAGCATAAAACACATGGACCCCAGGATCGACAGAATACCATGCAAAACTGTTGGTTGCCTGCGGAATGCCAGGCCCATCGACTTCATTGTCCCCGTCATAGAGGAAAACGCCGGCGATTCCATTTCCAAAGCCGGTGGCAACAACGGTGAGCGTTATGGTCGATTCGAAGGGGATCGCTTGGCCTGCGTTGGTGGTCATGACCATTACGGCAGGCTGCAAGGCAACTGATGTGGATGCAAAGGCATAGATGGTGTTGGTCGGCGAGCAGACAAGATTGCCCTGGTTGTCATAAGCGATGGCAGACAGCGCATAGGTGCCTTGTGCCACATTTGCCCAGTTGTTGCTGCAGGCTGCCAGCACCGAGCCGGGCGCATTCGTGACTGAGGCCAACGCTGTTCCGTTTACGAACAAAACCAGGTTGGTGACGATCCCCAGCGTGTTTGTTACTGTTGCTGCAACCGGAATGCTTCCAGAGGCGGGGTACGTGGAGCCGGATACTGGCGCAAGCGTAACGGTCGGTGAGGGCGGGATGGTGAAGGTTACGGGGCCGGATGTGCTGTCTACGCCACTGGCATCATGGGCAACAACATACGCTGTATGCGGGCCAGCTGCCAGTGGCGCAAAGCGCGCCCACTGAAGCGAATAGGGCGTGTAGGCATATCCTACGTAGTAGCCATCGCAGAAGAATTCCACCCAGCTTACGGCCGCGGTCGCATCTGTTACCGAGGCTGCAAGATTGATGAGCGCACCGTTGGTCACCGTCTGGCTTGCTTGGGGGCTGGTCAGCACAACGGCTGCTCCCGGATCCGGGGTTACTGTTACATACGTTGGTCCAGACCAGGTGGTGTTGCCTTCCGGGTCTGTGGCCACAGCATAGAACACATGAAGCCCCGGCACGATGGACGACCACATGAAACTGTTGGTTGCCTGCGGGGCTCCAACCGCGGCGACTGGGTAGATTCCATCATAAAGGCTCACGCTGGAGACCCCGTTTCCAAAGTTCTGAGCAACGACCGTGAGCGTTGTCGGCAAATAGTAGGAGGCAACTTGATTGGTAACGACAACCGTCACGGTGGGGTTTGTAGTGGTGGCCGGTGGTGGATTCGTGCCGGAAACAATGTAAAAGCGGCTCCTGAATAGAGGAGCATTTGTATCTTGAAACGCCATGTACCCGGGAGTGTAGTTGCCTGACAAGGCCAGCCCGACTGTGCCTATCGGTTGCCATGTGGACAGATTTGTGGATGCGTTGACGGAGTAAGTGACCCCGGAACACCCGTAAATCGTGAGATCCATGTTGTTATTGGAACTGACGATGCTGAGGATGCTGGGTATGCTTGGGGCGGTTGCCTGAGCGTGAACCTTTTGAGTTAGCGTCGTGCCAAAGAGAGCTGCTGCGAAAATGAAGGGTTTCCTTATAACATTCATAGGCCATTATATGGCCGGTTCCATATTTATGGCTCCTTCTTGAGAAAACGGCCCGCCTGCTGGACCGGACGCGGATTCTGCGGTTAAACTGGCCCGGAAGGATGCGAACCATCGGGGAATTGCGTGGAAGGGTGGGGCGAGTACCCCGAAGGTGAGGGCAGGGGGTCGCGGTCGTAAGAAGGGCTCGCGGTCTCGGTAAATTCTCACAAGCTCCAAATCTCGCACGGCTGCGTTCGTGTCTCCGTGCGCCACAGTGGCGTCAGGCGCCCGCTGCGCTGGGGAGACGGCTTGATCAATGGGGCCGGCTTCCGCACAGGCAGCGGCGAAGGTTCCTGACGCCTCCCGGTTACGGGTCAGCTCGCAGGCGCAGGCGGCCATGCTCGCGGCCTCGGCGCCGTTGCGGAACTGGGGGTCCCCGCTGGTGGCGAGTACCCACCCCAAGTTGTTCAGGCGTCGGGAAGGTCGGGCCGGAGTTTGAGGTCCCTGAGGTACTCGGAGATCGCCCAGCCGTCTTGCGCTGCGCGGTGAGAATCTCCGCCAACTCTACGTGGACGGAGGGAAAATCAGGAGCAAGGCGCAGCGCTTCGGCGCACTGTTGCCCGGCCCGGAGGTGCTGGCCTTGCATGGCCAGAGGGCAGTGCAGTTCTGGCTCGGTCGCATCGTGGGCCAGGCCGGTTTCCAGTTCGGTCTCAGCCTCACGGCATCTGCCCGTGGAATACAGGGCGGCTGCCAGGTCGCACCTCGCGACCGTCATGCCGGGTTTGAGCTTGAGTCCAGTGCGGAACGTTGCGATTGCGCCGTCCTGCTTGTTCTCCAGCATCAACGTGCGTGCCAGGAACAAGCAACAAGTAACAAGTACTTGCCCGCCGATTTTCATCCAGCGTGAGGCGGAATGCCAGTACTTGACGCATGGCTTGGGGTACCAACGATTTATTTGCAGAATATTGCGGAAAAAGCTTGACCCTTACACAGGAAAAGTTGTAGCACTGAGCACTAAACTTTATATATTATGATTGCGACCCAAATAAGGCAGAAAGACGCCGTCTTTTACTCTGTGGCCTTTCCTTCCGAGGATTTGCTCACCAAAGTCCGATTTATCAGCCGCTTCTATGGCGAGGGCGAGCAAATCAAACCGGAGGAACTGCCGGCAAACGATGACGTGGCCCAGTTCATCGCCAGCGTGGAGAAAAAGGACAAGGCGTTTCAACGGGCGATTTCCAAGAAGAAGGTGAAAGAGATTCGCAACTTTTACGAAACGGCCATCTCGCAGCCTCCGATTCCGGGGACAGTGCTCCTGTTCACCCCGGAGCAACTCAGCTTTGAGCCTCTTTATGCCAACGGCACTGTGGGGAACCTCACGGACCCGACTGAGCGGTTTCTCATCATCGACGGCCAGCACCGGCTCGCGGCGTTGAAGTTTTTCGAGAAAACCCACCCTGATGAGGCCAAGTCCATTTACGTGCCCTGCATCATCTTCGACGGGCGCAGCGACGACTTTGCAACCGAGATGTTCGTGATCATCAACTCGACGCCGACGCGCATCAACAAGAGCCACCTGATCGACCTCTACGAGCGGGTTTCCTGGGCCGAGCCCGACAGGCGTTTTGCGGCGCGCATCGTCGAGCTGCTGTACAGCCAAAAGGACAGCCCGCTGCAGTATCGCATCAATCGTCTGGGAGGCCGCAGCGGCAAGGAAAAGTGGATTTTGCAGGCCGAACTTTTCAACGAGGTCCACCGGTGGGTGAAGCAAGCGTGGCCGGCGATAGAGAAGCAGGGAACCGACCAGCCATGCGCTTTTCACTACTACGGCATCCTCCGGGACTTCCTCAAGGCGTCTGCGCTGACCTTCGACGAGGTCTGGGGTAAGGAAAACTATATGGTGACCAAGCCCGTGACCCTGAAGGCTCTGGTGCGAGTGGCCGCAGACGTGGCCGCGAAAGATGCAGATCCAGAGGAGGGAAGGCTCGAACGCTGGGTGAATCTGCTGGTTCCGTGGACCAGCAGGTCCCGGGAATTTCGCAGTGAAGGCTTCTACGAGCGATTTGCAGCCAAAGGCCAGGTTGAACGGGTCACCCGAATTCACCGCGAGCTGCTGCGCTCCCTTGACCTTGAACAGCTCTCCGTTGAAAAGCCGTCGTCGTCCCAAAGGCGCCAAGCAGCTTAGGCGGACCATTCGGCTGGCTGGATGCTGGCGATTGCCTCTTCCATAGCGGAAAGGTGGGCTGCGCGTCATCGAAGTTTTGCAGCAGCACCCTCCCCTCGTAGCAGGGGAACTCCTCCGACGTGCAGGCGTTGATTTGATCGCCCATCCGTTCAGACTGCTGGGCAATCTGGCAGGCCATCCTCTGCCTCGTCCCTTTGAACAACAGGGGCTCGATGAAGTGGCTGATCCTGCCCTCCACAGGCGCCTCGTGCCGGGACCCGACCTTGACGAAGATGCCAAAGCTCACGCTGGCAGCAGGGGTACCTCAACTGTCACTACGACCAAGCCGTTCTCCAGTTTCGTCGTTCGATACACAGGTCATTATAATCCGAACAACGGGAAAGCGCAGGGGATAAAGTTACCCGGACTGGCTGTACTCTCCCGCCAAGGATGACTCTGCCTGCTTTTGGCTTAATTGAACAGCTTCAGCCAGTTGGAGCGCTGCATCACAAACGGGCGTCAGGTCTGCAATAATTGCGCCGGCAGATTCGGCCCACTCCAATTCCATGAATGTGTAGGCAATGGCTTGACCCACAAAGGGACGCAGATGTTCCTTCAATGCGGGATCGGCGCCGTCAAGCAGTTCAGCAGCGCATTTGAGACGCCGAGCGGTTGCGGACGGTCCGTCATCCTTCTGAGGCAGGAGCAGCGATATGCAAGCAGAAACGCAAGCATCGAAGGCTGGACATCCATCATTTGCACGCCATTTCGTGAGCGAATCGCTTCCCAAGATTCGATAGTTTGTCGCTCCGCGCGTGAGCACGCCGACGTCCAGATCGGTGGCCAGTATCCACTCCCAGAGCGAGGCCAGTTCGGCATTGCCAACTCTTATATCGGCGATGAGGATCCCCTTTTCTGGCCCCCACCGCAGCAATTGCGCTTGCGGCTCGGTCGTAGCGCCAGGTTGGACGAAGTCCTTGTGGAACTCCAGCTTCGGCCACTTTTTCGCCTCTTCAGCTTCGGCCACTTTCCACGGCTTCTTGTCATGTGCAGGCAGGTTCCAGAACTTGCACCAATCCCCCACCGCCTTCCTTGTCAAGGCTCCCATGGCCAGCATCTCTGCCAGAGACTCAACCGGCACCCTCTGGTTGGGCTGCCCCGCTGGCCGAAGCAGATTGAACAGACCCTGCTCATGCTTGCTTTTCTGATCCTTGATTTGGTAGGACAGGTGACAAATGGTGGCGAGATACATGATCTGCATCGCCGGGTGGTCCGTGCATGCACGCCCTGCGCCTGCCATGAGCTCGGGCCATGCTCGCGCATAAACTCCCCATACGGCCGGGTCCGCGGCGCTGTGATCTCGCTTGATCCACGGTGTTAACGCCTTCGTCATCTCCTCCACTGCGCATGCGGGGAGCTGGATATTGGAGGTGAGCTTTTCGACCAGCTCGATGCGCGCATATTCGGCTTCCCCTTCCACGAGATAAAGGGGCATCAGGGCTCCGTTCCAGGTGCCGCCGCAGGCTTGTATCACCTCTGGGATTGACGGGCGGACGCTTTCGATCCACTGCGCCATCTCACGAGGGCCCAGCGATCGCAGGGCGAAGACAGCCCAAATGTCCTTGGGGAGCTTGCCTTGTTCCTTGGCGGACTTTGTTCTGGCCAAGTCATCGGCATTCAGCTCGAAATGGTCGTTCCCCACCAGATGATTGGAGACGAGTTGACGGAAGCGCTCGTGAAGGGCAAGGAGCTTGTCGGACTCGTCCGTCTGGAGCAGTTGGTTGAGCAAAATGCGGTATGTGCAGGTTGGTGTATTCATAGTAATGTTTGGCAGGGGATGGCTATTACCGTGTGTCCGCTACCCACTGCAGGACGAACCCAGTCGACTCCTGGACGATGAGCGCGATGCCATTCTTGCGGATTCGTCTCGCATGCCAACTGACTGCGGTGAGTTGAGCCAGGACTGTCTGGTCGGCCGTGGCGCTGCAGTCCAGCCAGAGTCCTTCCTCAATCATGATCCTGTACAGGCTCTTACGGAATGCGGTGAGGCGCTTTTCAGCGTTTCGTATGCGCCATGTGAGGAGAGATTGAAACTTGTTTAACCAAGTAATCTTGTCTGTGACATGGGGCACCCAGAGTTCGAGCGATTTTTTGGCTCTGTTTACGATGCCGGGAGTTCCCCGCAGTCCCACCTTGACTCTCTCCCAGCCTGTTGAGAGCTTTGGTTCCTTATCACGGGCAACAATGTCCCATCCCTTGTTGCGCAAGGCCGTGCAAGCGGTGATGATTTGCTTGTTGCGCGTTCCTTCCAGAGTCGCTGCCCCGGTCCAGTTGACGGCCTGGCAGTTGACCTCATCCTGGCTTGCAGTCGACGATTCCTCTTTGACGTCCGCAACTGCTTCCTCGACTTCTGGTGCCGCCGCCGCTTTGATCTCGGCGATCCGCTTTTGAAGGGCATCCATGTTGTGCCTTCCTTGGTCCAGCAGATTGCATGCATCGCGAAGGAATCCGCGAGGCGGCGCCCGTTCCGCCCGAACTTCCGCCAGGATATCCGTTTCAACAACCTTGATGGCCGCTTCGGTGGTGCCTCCGGGATAAGCCTCCCTGTGAAGCGCCACCAGGTACTGCCAGAGCTTGTCAGACCGCTCTTCCACCTTTGCGTCCAAATGCCAGGTTGCGCTCTCGGGAGAGGCCTTGCTTTCGTCCACCCACAGACGATCATAGAGGGCGGGATATTTTGCCAGCACCTGATCCACATATGTGCGGGTGGTGCCGAGGAACACATGAATGTGCGCGCTATCGGCAACCAGCTCCCGCAGCCACTCCGATTCCTCGTCCTGATACCTGTGCCCGTTGTAGGCAAGATTTTCGATCTCATCGATGAGAACCACGCACTGGAAGCCCTGCTCCTTCAGATGAGCAAATGCCGCCCGGTAAACCGCCACGGCCTCTTCGCCGGTGCGCAGGCCTGTGTAGGTCTGCCCGGTCGCCTGTCGGACGAGAATCTTTATGGTGCCGCAGGCCCTTCCGCTCAGCCATTCCTGGGTGAGGTTATGGGTATCATTGCCCGGGAAATCCTGAAGCGTGTCCCAGATGTGGCCCAGCATCGGTAGTTTTTCAGGTCGGTTGGTCTCGGCAAACACATCCCAGAAGAACTGGTTGTTCCGCCGCATCCCGTCAACGATCATGCTGTAACCGATTTGGGGATCATGCACACGGGTATCGGTCGTGAAGGTCAGGATGCTCAGAAGCGTTTTCGGCTCGGCCTTGGCCATCTCGACGATCTGATTCAGCATGTGGCTCTTCCCTGCTCCATATTGTCCAACGATGAGCCGGGCCGTAGTCCTTCGGTCCAGCAACTGGCTTTTGGCGCAGTTCAAAAACCCATCGTAAATGCCACAATCTAGGGACGTGGGCTCCCCGACGCGCACCCGGTCCAGGAGTATCCTGGCTGTGCGCTGCCTGCCAACATCCTCGGCTCCCATTGGAAGAGTTACATCCTTGATATAGAAGTTGTAAAGGGCCACCAGCACGGGAGATCTGGACGATGCAAGGACAGGTTCTCCGGGGTGATAAATGGCGTGGTTTTGACTCAAGTCGACTATTGCCATTGTGGCCGCCGTACCAAACGCCTGTATCCATTCAGGAGACTCGCCAAGATGACGGTTAGTAAAGGCGTTGGATACCGCAGGGCCTTCTTTGCTTTGTGCGCCAAGTTCGGTGCGGATGACCTGGCTGTCTTCGGTAAACTGCTGGATGGTGTAGAAGTTCATCGCATTCTTTGTTTGGTCGATCTGGTTCAAATAAACTCGTTTTCAATAACGGTAATAGCCTCCATTGTAGAGCGTACGGCTAAACGTGCATTTATTTCGGCTTTAAGTTCAGCCGGCTGCAATCGTTTTTGCATTTGTAAGCATTCCCTCGTATTCTACGGCCTTTTCCCCGGCCTGAGACGGGCAAACAGCCAAAAACACCCCTGTTCATTCGTATTTTTTGCGTGTTTTTCCGCGGAACAGTTTTGGTCCTTTTGTAGTTATATGAACGACGGCCTCAACAAACAAAGACGGCAGACACAAAGCAAAGATCGCCTGCGTCAGGGATCATATCCTCGTCGATGGGAGAGTTATACTACCGCAGATTCAGTAGCAGGTACCCCTAATGAGGGCCTTGAGCGCGAACTCGACAGCCTCTTTATGCGGCTCGTAGATGGTCCCGACAGGTGGTACCCCCCATATGAATGCTGGCGGGTCCGGACCCAGCCACTTCAGCCCAAAACGCTCCCGAGCCAGCTTGCGGAATGTGCCAGTGGAGAAATCGACGAGCTCGCTGCTATCGGGAAGGCCCACCCAGACATGCATCTCCGGCAGGTGTCCGGCAGCTACGGCTGCCCTGCTTTCAGGTGATCCGGGGGTCCAGACGTACGAAAAGTGCGTAGGGCTTATACCATCATCGAGCGCTGGTGGGACCATTCTCCATTGCATGGTGCCAGCCTGCAGGACAGGTCGGAGTCCGGCTTGCGTCAATATCTTCATCGTTACCTGGCCCCAGTAGAGGCACGAGCCAAGATCGGCCTGCTCCGCACCGTACCACTCCTGTAGCTGGAGCCGGGCCTTCTCGTAAAGCTGACGCTTTTCCAGAAGATTGATGTTGCGTGTGTTCACAGTGACGATTGCGGCTCAGACTTTACTTTCAGGACTGCTTGCTGGGCTTTTCTCCCCTGCGCAAGCCGGCCGACTGGGCGATGTCATCGAACTTGCGGGGCTCAACTTCGTCGAGGGTCTTCCCTCTTCGCTGGAGCTTCTCTTTAATTCTGATGGCTTTTTCGGTCGTCTCCTCGTGGGTGTCCTGCGTTCCGCCTGCGAGCTTGAAGTTTGGGCCTGCCGCGATGCGCTTGTGGCCGTCCGAATCAAGTCCAATCCCAACGATCTCTCTTTTGTGCTTGCTCATGATCCGGCTAACGCAGGTGCTTCCGGAGCGGCTTCCAGCTCCGCGATGAACTCTTGCAAGGTTGCGATTCGACAGGCTGGCT
>Ga0181533_1003354_pt1 | contig 17520 bp, 16 predicted proteins | sample PEATcosm2014_Bin_45_FD_119772 | JGI IMG/M metagenome (GOLD analysis project Ga0181533, IMG submission 119772) | Peatland microbial communities from MTU Mesocosm Facility, Houghton, MI, USA - PEATcosm2014_Bin11_60_metaG | ecosystem: Environmental > Terrestrial > Soil > Wetlands > Peat | place... | reverse complement strand
CTGGAAACGGTGGCAAACGCTCTTTGGTTGTCTGTTTTTGGCGGTTGCGGGTAATATTCTATAGCCGTGAATAGCAAGCGTGACCAGGAACTGTTGTGCGATTATGCCGAGCGGGGCTCGGAAGAGGCGTTTGCGGAACTCGTGCGGCGATACGCTGATTTTGTCTATTCTGCCGCCCTTCGCATGGTCGGGAACCTGGACCTGGCCCAGGAGGTCACCCAAGCCGTGTTTGTCGCTTTGAGCCAGAATGCGCGTCCGCTCTCCCGGCGGGCGGTGCTCTCGGGTTGGCTGCACCGCACGGCTCAAAACCTTGCGGCCAAGACCGTGCGAGCGGAGGTGCGCCGACGCGCCCGTGAACAGGAGGCCGCAGCCATGAACGAAAACGCCTTTTCGGGAATTGAGCCGGTCTGGGAGCGGATTGCGCCTTATCTGGACGAGGCGCTTGGACGACTGAACGCCGTGGACCGCGATGTGGTGCTGCTGCGCTTCTTCGAGCGGCGCTCAATGCAGGAGATTGGGCGCATCATGGGGCTGAGCGAGGCGGCCGCGCAGAAGCGGGTCACGCGTGGGGTGGAGCGGCTCAAGAGCATCTTTGTCGCCCGTGGCATCACCGCCTCTTCTGTCCTCATAGCTTCCGCTCTCTCGGCGCATTCGGTCAAAGCTGTCCCCGCGGGCCTGGCCGCCTCGCTTGCGGCGACCGCGCTCAGCGGCGGGACCGCGGGAGTGGGGACCACCGTTGCAATTTTGAAATTGACGAGTATGACCAAACTCCAGGTTGGGATTGTCGGGGCCATTGTCGTTGCCAGTGTGGTGACGCCCGTGGTGATTCAGCATCAAACCAATGCCAGGCATCGGGCCGAACGGGCGGCGCTCCAGCGGCAACTGGCCGAGCAGATAAGCGAGCTCGACCGCGTGCGAGGGGAGAACCAGCAACTGGCGAAACTGGCGGAGAATCAGCGATTGTCGAAGCCGAACGCGGATGGCGAAGAACTGGCGAGGCTGCGTCGCCAGCAATCGGAGTTGCTGCGACTGCGGGGCGAGGTCGGCGTCCTGCGCGAGACAAACCAGGAGCTCCGCGAGCTCAATTCGGCGTTCCTGCGAACCGCCTTTTACTCCAAGCATCCTGGTGATTCAAACGGGACTGTCCCCGCGACAGTCGTCCAAGAAGCCGTCCAACACACGGCGGCGGAATCCAGGGTCCCGTCCAGGCCGATCAACAGGACCTTCGAGGCGGGGCAGCTCCAGGACGTGGGCAACGACTCAGTAGAATCAGCCGCCCAGACCGCCTTGTGGGCGATCCTGAACCGGGACAGACAAGGGTTCGACCGCATCGGCTTTGTCGATACGAATGCACCGCCACTTTCGGACGAGCGTCAGGCCGACCGGCTCGACTTCCCCGCCGAGATGCTGGAAGGCGTGCATGATGTGACCCTGCAGTCGTGGAAGCCAGACCCGTGGCGTGATGACGAGGCAACCGTCCGCTTCAAAACTGCGTGGCCAGACGACAGCCAGGCGGTGGACAAGCCGGCCGCAGGCTCGCTGACGCTCCGGCGCGTCGGCGACGCCTGGTATCTGCAGGGCTTCGGTTTCCAGAGCCGCGGCATAAGGCCGGGCACGAAAGCTGAGGCCCAAACGGGCCTTTCCTATTAGGCTAATAATCCTCGGCTTCGATGATTAACCGCCGCTGCTCTTTGTCACCAAATACCCCGTGCAGGGGGTTTCATTCAGAGACCCTCAGCGGAGGGGGGAAGGTGAGTCAGAGATTGAGGAAATTGGCCAGGATTTGCCGGCCGTTCCGGGTCAGGATGCTCTCCGGATGGAACTGCACCCCCCAGACCGGGAATTGCTTGTGCCTGACCCCCATGACCTCCCCTTCCTCGGTTTCGGCGGTCAGCTCCAGGCACTCCGGCAGGGATTGCCGCTCGATGACCAGCGAGTGGTAGCGCGTGGCCTCGAACGGGTTGGGCATGCCCTCGAAGAGGTCCTTGCCGTTGTGCTTAATCAGGGAAACCTTGCCGTGCATCATCCGGTAGTTGACGATGACATTTGCGCCAAAGACATGCCCGATGCACTGGTGCCCGAGGCAGACGCCCAGCATGGGAACCCGGCTGCCGAACCTGCGAATGATGTCGTTTGACAGCCCGGACTCGCGCGGCGAACAAGGCCCGGGCGAAATCAAAATCCGCTCCGGCTTCAATGCCTCGATCTGCTCGAGGGAAATCCGGTCGTTCCGATGCACCTGCATGGCCGCCTGCATCTCGCCCAGGTACTGCACCAGGTTGTAGGTGAACGAATCATAATTGTCGATGACCAGCACCATAACAGCCTGGGACACTAACCCTGCATCGCCAGAATAGCGATACCTTTCCCGGTGCGGCACAATCAAAGGAGTTGCTCGACCATCGCATCGGACGCCAATTGGCCGAACTGCGCCTCGCCCAGCTTGCGCGCCAGGACAAACTGGATTTCGCCCCCGCTGACCTTTTTGTCGAGCTTCATGGCGCAGAGGAGTTTTTCCCGCTGCCGGGAGGTCAAAGGCACTTCGGTCGGAAGGCCGGCGCGCTTCAGGAGGGCCTGGATGCGGGCGGCCTGGCTTTCAGGCAGGCCAAGCTGCCGGGCGGAGAGCCTGGCAGCGGCGGCCTGGCCAATGGCAATCGCCTCCCCGTGCAGGTATTTGCCGTAATGGGAGATGGCCTCGAGGGCATGGCCAACCGTGTGGCCGAAGTTCAAGATGGCGCGCAGGCCGCTTTCCCTCTCATCCTGGGCGACGACCTCCGCCTTGATTTGGCAGCAGCGGGCCACCACGGCGCCCAGCGTGGCGGGCTCCCGCCGCAGAAGGGCCGGCAGGTCGCGTTCCAGACGCCTGAACAGCCCGGCGTCGCGGATAATGCCGTATTTGATGACCTCGGCCAGTCCGGCGCGGAACTCCCGCTCCGGCAGCGAATCGAGGGTCTCCAGGTCGCAGAGCACCAGGCGGGGTTGGTAGAATGCGCCGACCAGGTTCTTGCCCGCCTTGAGGTTCACCCCCACCTTGCCGCCTACCGAGCTGTCCACTTGCGCCAGCAGCGTTGTGGGCGCCTGGACAAACTCAATCCCTCGCAAATAGGTCGCCGCCACGAACCCGGCCAGGTCTCCGACCACCCCGCCCCCGAGGGCCAGGACGAAGGACTTGCGCTCCAGTCGGAGCGCCGCCAGTCGGTCGTAGCAGGCCCCGACTGTCTTGAGACCTTTGGCGGTCTCTCCGGCAGGCACCGTCAGAAGCTCGCACTCGAATCCGGCCTGGCGCAGGGCCTGCCGAGCCGCCGCGCCGAAACGCGGCGCGACGTTCCGGTCCGAGATGATGACGCAACGGCGGCCAAGGCCGACGGCGGCGCATTCGCTGCCCAGGCGTCCGAGGAGACCCGTGCCGATTTTGATCTGGTAGCTGCGGCTGCCCAGCGATACATCTATGGTGCGCACAGGCTCAGAATAGGCGCTGCCATGGTCCTGTCAAAGCCCCAGTAACGAGCCTCGCAACAACTATATACGCATGGAGCCTTCGTTATCTTCGTTTCCTTGTGTTAAGCCTTTTACGCAACGCGGTTCTCCCCTATCCTGTGCACGCATGAATGCGGCAACGCTCATCACGGGTGCTTCGCGCGGAATCGGCCGGGGCATCGCCCTGGAACTGGCCAGGCTGGGGGCGGACCTGGTGCTGGGCTGCGCGCGGAACCTCGAGGCCGCCCGCCAGACGGCGGCGGACTGCATATCAGCGGCAGCGAGCGCCGGCAAGTCCATCCGAGCCGAGATTTGCCAGGCAGACATCGGCAGCGGCGCGGGACGGCGGCGGCTGATTGAGTTCACCCGGTCCGCGTTGGGCCGGCTCGATGTGCTGGTCAACAACGCCGGCGTGGCCTCGGAGCCGCGCGCGGACATCCTCGAGGCGACCGAGGAGAGTTTCGATCGCCTCATCAACGTGAATGTCAAAGGCCCCTATTTCCTGACCCAGCTTGCCGCGCGGTGGATGATCGAGCAATCCCGCGCCGGGCTGCCTGTGGCGCCCATGAGGCCCAAGATCATCACGATTACCTCAATCAGCGCATACGCGGCGTCGGTCAACCGCGGCGATTACTGTGTGGCCAAGGCGGCCCTGGCCATGCTGACGCCGCTCTTCGCCGCGCGGTTGGCTCAACACGGCATCAACGTCTATGAAATCCGTCCGGGCATCATCGCCACTGACATGACCCGCCCGGTGAAGGAGAAGTACGACCGGTTGATAGCCGAGGGCCTGACGCCAATCCAACGTTGGGGCACGCCGGAAGATGTCGGCAAGGCCGTGGCGGCTGTCGCGCAGGACCTGCTGCCATTCAGCACCGGGGAGGTGCTGAACATCGATGGCGGATTCCATCTGCGGCGGCTATAGGTTAACGCTGGGAACTAACTGTAATTCAGCATCACGACCAAGCTCATATTCTCTGCAATCCCGGCGAAATCGGATCTGCTTATGACAAGTTTGCAAGTTCAATGACTCTGGAGTGTGTCCCTCAAGATTGCCCATCATCTAACCCCAAGGCAGCTCCTGCCCAAGCTGCGCCGGCTTTTTGACCTCTCTGCCGGCAAAATCCTGGCCATTGAAAAGACCTGGAATCCCGCCCGTGGCGCCCCCGTCTTTACTGTCCAGGGCCGATATGCCACGCGCGGCTGGACCGAATGGACGCAGGGGTTCCAATTCGGCTCCGCCCTCCTGCAGTTCGACGCCACCGGAGACAAGCGGTTCCTGGACCTGGGCCGGCGCAAGACCATCGAGGTGATGGCCATCCACGTTTCGCACATCGGCGTTCACGACCACGGGTTCAACAATGTCTCGACCTACGGCAATCTCTGGCGCCTGATGCGCGAGGGCAAAATCCCCTCCAATGAGCGCGAGCAGGAAACCTGCGAACTGGCGCTCAAAGTCTCCGGGGCGATTCAGGCGGCGCGCTGGACCGGCGCGGCCGACGGCCTGGGCTACATCTATTCTTTCAACGGCCCGCATTCGCTGTTCGTCGATGCGCTGCGCTCGTTGCGCTCGCTGGCCGTGGCGCATCAACTGGGGCACGTGCTGATGGGCGAAGGCGACCGCCGAATCAGCCTCTTGCGGCGCCTCTTGACCCACGGAGAATGCACGGCCCGCTACAATATCTATTACGGCCAAGGCCGGGACCTTTACGACCTGCGCGGGCGCACCGCCCATGAGAGCGTCTTCAATCCGAAGGACGGCAGTTACCGCTGTCCCAACTCGCAGCAGGGATACTCCCCTTTCAGCACCTGGACGCGCGGCCTGGCCTGGGCCATCCTCGGCTACTCCGAGCAATTGGAATTCCTCGATACGCTGCCGCCGGAAGAGTTGCGCGCCGGGGCGCAAGGGTCGGGGGCCGAGGGCCGAGGGTCGCCGCCGTCGCGCCGGAGCGGCGCTCTGGCGCGCCGCGAAGGCGGAAGGGTCGAGGGAAGAAGGCCCCGCCCCTCGCCCCTCGACTGGTTCTACGCCGCGGCCCTGGCCACCGCCGACTTCTACCTCGCCAACTCCTGCGCCGATGGCATTCCGATGTGGGACACCGGGGCCCCGAACCTGTATCGGCTGGGGGACTGCCTCGACCGGACCTCCGACCCGTTCAACCCCTGGGAGCCGGTGGATAGCTCGGCGGCCGCAATCGCCGCCCAGGGCCTGATTCGCCTGGGAAACCACCTGGCGGCCAAAGGCGACACCCGGAACGGCGCGCGCTACCGCCAGGCCGGCCTGACCATAGCCAATGCGCTGTTCGATGAACCTTATCTCTCGCCAAGCCCCCGGCACCAGGGCCTGATTCTGCATTCGGTGTATCACCGGCCCAACGCTTGGGACCGCATCGCCCCAGGCCAGAAAGTGCCTAACGGCGAAAGCTCGATGTGGGGCGATTACCACGCCCGCGAACTGGCCCTCTTACTCGCGCGCGAAGCTGCCAACGAAATCTACCCCACCTTCTTCCGACGGCCATGAAGCTGACCCGGGTCCCCTCGCTGAAGAGCGCCGATGATTTTCGAAGACAGGCCGCTTCGCTCGGCATCGAGCTGCCTTGCGACGACCAGATTCTCACAGGCAGCGCCTCACCCCTGGCGCGACCCGCCGACGGGGTCAGGATCAACGGCAAGACAATCGGCAACCGCTGCGCGGTGCAGCCGATGGAAGGATGGGACGCCACGACGCGCGGGGGCATCACCGAGCCAATGCTGCGGCGCTGGCAACGGTTCGGCCAGAGTGGGGCAAAGCTGATTTTTGGGGGCGAAGCCATGGCGGTCCGGCCGGACGGCCGGGCCAACCCGAACCAGCTCATCATCAATGAACAAAACAAGGCGGGCCTGGCCAGGCTGCGGGAGGCGCTCCTGGCCGCCCACCAGCAGCGGCATGGGACCACCGATGACCTGGTCATTGGCTTTCAACTGACGCACTCCGGGCGGTTTTGCAAGCCCAACGACAAGTCCCGCCTCGAGCCTCGAGTGGCCTTCCGCCACCCCATCCTCGACCCCAAGTTCGGCGTCACCGGCCAGGAGCAGGTCTGGACGGACAGCGAGATCGATCTGCTGATTCAGGACTATGTTCGGGCGGCCGGACTCGCTCGGGAGGTCGGCGCGGATTTCGTCGATATCAAACACTGCCACGGCTATCTGCTCCATGAGTTCCTGGGCGCCTGGACGCGCCCTGGCAAATATGGCGGCTCCTTCGAGAACCGCACCCGGCCCCTGCGCGAGATCGTGTCGGGCATTCGCGCCGCCGGCAACCCGATCGACCTGGCGGTGCGCCTGAGCGCCTTCGATTTCGTGCCGTTCCGCCCCGACCCGGCGCTGTCCGGGCCGGGCAAGCCCGGCCCCGGCATCCCGGAGGACTTTTCCCATTGCCTGCCTTATCGCTACGCCTTCGGAGTCAACGAGGATAACCCGCTGGAATATGACTTGAGGGAGACCTTTCAGTTCGTGGAGTTGTCCCGGCGGCTCGGCGTGAAAATCCTCAACCTGACCGCCGGCTCCCCTTATTACAATCCGCATATTCAGCGCCCGGCTGCTTATCCGCCCTCGGACGGTTATCAGCCTCCGGAAGACCCGCTAATCGGGGTTGCCCGCCAGGTCAACGCCGTGCGCCAGGTCAAAGGGCGCGCAGGCGCCGGCCTGCTCATGGTCGGCTCGGCCTATTCCTATCTGCAGGAGTTTCTGCCCCAGGTTGCCCAATGCGTGGTCCGCAATGGCTGGGCCGACCTTGTCGGCATCGGCCGCATGGTCCTGGCCTACCCGGACATCTTCACCGACGCCCTCACCAAAGGCAGGCTGGAGGCCAGGCGCATCTGCCGCACATTTAGCGACTGCACTACCGCCCCGCGCAACGGCCTCATCAGCGGCTGCTATCCCCTGGACAGCTACTACTCCTCCAGACCGGAGTTCGGGCAGTTGAAACGGACCCTCCGCCGGTCTGGTTGAAATGCGCCCTATCCCGCCTCCAGGCCCTGCCACTTGCGCCGGGATTTAGTTGCGGTATATTGTCGGCAAAGTGAAGGTCGCGGGAGAACCCCCGACTTAATTGCATGAAAGACCCAAATCCTTTCCCATATCCCGCCCGCACACGGCTTGGCCTTGCCTTGGCCGCCTGCGCCCTCTCGGGGGTCATGGCACTGTCCGTCACTGCGGCGGACGTTAAACCCGCCGTGGATGCGCAGGCCGACGAATGGCTCAAACGCATGGGCGATTACCTCGGCCAGGCCCAGTTCTTCTCCGTGAGCGCCGAGGTATGGCAGGACGTCCAACTTGCCTCCGGTCAACGCGTCCAGGCGGGCCGCACCATCGAGTTGCAGGTGCGCCGACCCAACCGGTTGCGGGCCGAGGTCCGTTCCACCCGGCGCAATCGCGAACTGGTCTATGACGGCAATGCCATCACACTCTTCAATCGCGCCCAGAGTTTCTACGGCACAGTCCGCGCTTCCGGTTCCCTCGACGAAGCCATGGACGTCGCCATCGAGCGGTTCGGCATCGCCATGCCGCTCGAGGACTTCCTCCGAAGCGACCCTCACAAGGACCTGCTGCAAAAGGCCGTTTCCGGCGTCGACATCGGACCGGTGAGCGTGCTGGGCGTGCCGTGTGAGCACCTGGCCTTTACCCAGGACAACATCGACTGGCAGGTCTGGATCGAGACCGGCGCCAGGCCGGTCCCGCGCAAGTTCGTCATCACCTACAAGGACGAAGCCGATTCACCGCAGTTCGCCGCCATTTTTTCGAACTGGGATTTTGTGACCAAACTCCCCGACTTCTTGTTCAAATTCGAGCCCCCCGCGGGGGCTTTGAAAATCAGGGTGAAGGAAATGAAGGCCGAAAACCAAGCTCGCAAGAAGGAGGAAAAATGAAGACCAGCGATTGCTTTGCCAAGTCCGTATGGAGGCGTAAAACCGGCCTCGGCCTTGCTGTGGGCCTGCCGGCGCTGCTGCTGGCCCTTCCCCTGGTCTGCGCCGAACGGCGCAGTGCGCCGCGCGCTGTGTCCGCCCGGCCCGTCAATGTGGGCCGCTCCAGCCATGGCAGCGTCCGCCACGCCGATACGCATGTCGTCCAGCGCCCGGCCGAGGTGCGCCGCGAACCCGCCCGGCCCGTCCAGGTCCGCCCGGCGCCCGTGTCGGGCCGCGGCGTCCCGGCGTATCACGACGTGGAAGCCGATTTCCATCGCCGGCACTTCTGGCATGATTTCGCTTTTGGCCGCCGTTGGGCGGCGCTGCCCCTCGGTTTTCTCGCCTTGCAGATCGGCGGGGCGCCCTACTATTATTGCGACGGGATTTATTATCAGCCGGCCGAGGGCGGCTATGAGGAAGTATATCCGCCCCTTGGGGCGGCGGTTCCCGAACCCCCCGACGGCGCCATCCCTATCGAGGCCGGCGGCCAGACCTATTATTACGCCGGCGGCGCCTTCTATCTGCAGCAGCCGGACGGCAGCTACGCCGTCGCCCCCACTCCCATTGGCGTCGTGGTTCCCGAACTCCCGCCCGGCGCCGTCCAGGTCTCCGTCAGGGGGACCATCGCCTACCAGTTCAACGGCATTTACTACGAACCCGTCTTTGTAAATGGCGTAACCCAATACGAGACGTTCATGCCGTAACCGAGGGCGTTGCGATCCCCCCGGGGGACGCCCGAATCCTGTGCCAGCGACGATGAAACGGTCAGAACAGCGGTTTGAAATCGGCGTGGTCGGTTTGGGCGTCACGGGGCGCAATTTCCTGCTGAACATGGCCGACCACGGATACTCCGTGGCCGGCTACGCCAAGGGCGCCTTCCACACCCAATGGGACAAAGCCTCAGAGTCATGAAGGCCGGCGACCAACTCGAACCGACCGTGTTCGTCATCTTTGGCGGCGCCGGCGACTTGACCTGGCGGAAACTCGTGCCCGCGTTGTTCGATCTCTCCCAGGACCGAAGCATGCCCGCTCGCTTCTCGGTCATCGCGGTGGATCGCGTCGCCTTGAGCGACGAAAAGCTGCGGCGGCGTCTCCACGACGGCGTCAAGCGGTTCTCACGCCGAGGAAGAGCCAAAACGACCGACTGGGGCGAGTTCGCCGGGCATATCTTCTACCAGCAGGGCGATTTCAAGAAGCCGCAAACCTATACGGCCCTGAGCGAGCAATGCTCGAGGCGGGAAAAGGAATGGGGGGCCAAGGTCCACCGTGTCTTTTACATGGCCACACCGCCGAGCATGTTCGGAGAAATCCCCAACTGCCTCGGCCAGGCCGGACTGGCGCGCGACCGGAAATTGGCGCGGATTGTGGTCGAGAAGCCGATCGGCTACAACCTGGAATCCGCCCGCGCCCTGAATGGCATCCTCGCCGCCCACTTCGAGGAATGCCAGATCTACCGCATCGACCATTACCTGGGCAAGGAAACGGTGCAGAACATCCTGGCCTTTCGCTTTGCCAATCCCCTATTCGAGCCGATCTGGAACCGGCGTTATGTGGATTGCGTCACCATCACCGCTGGCGAAGCGGTCGGTGTCGAGCATCGCGGCGGCTATTACGACCACGCCGGGGCCCTGCGCGACATGGTCCAGAATCACCTGATGCAACTGCTCTGTCTGGTGGCGATGGAACCGATGGTCTCCTTCCAAGCCGACGAGATTCGCAACAAGAAGGCCGACGTCCTCCACGCCGTTCGTCCGATTCACCGGGACGCCGTCCACCAATGCGTGGTGCGCGGCCAGTACGGCCCGGGTTGGGTTGGCGGCAAGAAAGTTCCTGCTTACCGCGACGAGGACGGTGTGTCGCCCAATTCCCAAACCGAGACGTTTGTCGCCCTCAGGCTGTTCCTGGACAACTGGCGCTGGCAGGGCGTGCCGTTCTATCTCCGCACCGGCAAGCGGCTCACGCGGCAGGCCTCCGAGATTACGATCCAATTTCGCGGCGTGCCCCACCAGTCCTTTCCGCCCGAGTCCACCCTGGATTGGCAGTCGTCCCGGCTGGTGATGTCCATCCAGCCCGACGAAGGCATCGTCCTGCGCTTCCAGGCCAAACACCCCGGGCCGAAGATGCGCCTGCGCTACGTGGAGATGCAGTTCAATTACCAGGACGCCTTCGCCGCCCGGTCCCCCGACGCTTATGAAACGTTGCTCTGGGACGTGATGAGGAATGATGCCACGTTGTTCATGCGCGCCGACCAGGTGGAGGCGGCCTGGCAATTGCTGATGCCGGTCCTGGAGGTCTGGGCCGAGGCCCCGCCCAGTGACTTCCCCAATTACGCCGCCGGCACCTGGGGACCCGAGGAAACCCAGGGCCTCCTGGCCGAAGGACACAGTTGGCCCCTGCCGACCGAACTGCTGGGACAGTGTGACAAAAGAGGAAGAAAACCGTGAACGAACTTGTTTCCATCCAAAGCGATCTACACCTGGCGCGCCAGGCCGCGATCTACAAGGCGATGTCGAAGCTTCCCGGCTGGCGTCCTGATTTGCGGACGGAAAAACTTGCAAGAGCAAGCGCGTCGACCTTATAATGCCCAATCACAAGCAGTTTATCGAATCCATTCCAAAAGAGACTGGCTTATGTTGCGAAGTGTCAATCAGCTTTACGGAGACAAACTCGGCGCATCGGACGGCGAAATCGGCCATGTGAAGGATTTCTATTTTGACGATCAGAGCTGGGTGGTGCGTTACATGGTCGCGGACACAGGTTCCTGGCTGCCGGGGCGCAAAGTGCTCATCTCTCCATACGCGTTGGGCAGCCTGGGTCGGGCGGGAAAAGTCCTGCTCGTCAATTTGACCCGCAAGCAGATTGAGGACAGCCCCCCGATTGAATCGCACAAGCCGGTGTCGCGCCAATACGAAGAGGACTATTACCGGTATTACGGCTGGCCCTATTACTGGGAGGGCAGCGGGTTGTGGGGCCTGGGCGGCTTCCCGGTTTTGGAGCTTCCCCCGGACCCTCTCCCGGGTGGGCCGGCCGCCGCGAAAGGCCCCTCGCCCAACAGCGCCGAGGCTCATCTGCGGAGCGCGCAAGCCGTGAACGGCTACCACGTCCGGGCAAGTGACGGGACGGTCGGCCACGTCTCTGATTTTTTGGTGGACGACCGGACCTGGGCGATTCCTCAGTTGGTTGTCAGAACCGGCCACCGGTTTTCCGGCAAAGAGGCGCAAATACCGACGAGCCGGGTTGACCGGATCAGTTACGATGAATCCGCGGTCCTTGTCAATTTGACCAGTGCAGCCGTCGAGCAGAGTCCGCCGCCCTCTTTGGCTCCGGGCGGCGCGTTTCCGGCGTCGCTCAAGAAATGAGGCTGTACGCGGATACGCCGTGGCAGCGGGTCGAGGTTCTCAACGGGTTCCGCCGGGCCGAACGCGCCAACTTGACTGCAGCCGTGCGTATGGCTTGCGAACTCAGAGCGGAACAATGTGAAACCGAACACTGAACCCGAGGACAAGGCTCGCGCAGGCGTCACAACCGGCCCCGGCCCGGGGGATGCGCAGGGCGAACCCGGGCGCGTTGTCCAAGGCAAAGAAACCGACCGGGCCACCCTTGCGGCGATCGCGCGCCAGGCAATGATTGAGCGCGACCTGGAGCCGGACTTCCCGCCGGCGGCGCTGCAAGAGTTGGCTGCCATCGCCGGGCCTGCCTGTGCGGCCAACCAGGTGCGCGACCTGCGGGACCGGCCCTGGGCATCCATCGACAACGACGACTCGCGGGACCTCGACCAACTCACGGTGGCCGAACCGCTGGCGGGCGGGCGGGTCAGAATTCTGGTGGCGGTCGCGGACGTGGACGCACTGGTGCGGAAAGGGTCGGCGCTCGACGGCCATGCGTCGCATAACACGACCTCCGTCTATACGCCGGCCGTTATCTTCCCCATGCTGCCCGAGGCCCTGTCCACCGATCTTACGTCGTTGAACGAGGACCGGGAGCGGATTGCGGTCGTGGCGGACATGGTCTTCGATGCGGAGGGCGCGCTCGCCGCGTCAGACCTTTACCGGGCGCGCGTCCGAAACCACGCGAAACTGGCTTACCGCGGTGTCGCGGCGTGGCTGGATGGCCACGGCGCGCCGCCCCCGCGACTCCTGGGGATGCCGGGCCTGGACGAGAACCTCCGCGTGCAGGACAGCGTGGCGCAGCGGCTCATGGAATTGCGGCGCCGCCAGGGCGCTCTGACCCTCGAGACGATCGAGGCGACGGCGGTTTTTCACGGCGGCGCCCTTTCCGGCCTCGAACTGGAGCGGGAGGACCGGGCAAAGCAGTTGATCGAGTACTTCATGGTCGCCGCCAACGGAGTGGCGGCAGCCTACCTCGCCTCGAAAGGACTTCCTTCCCTGCGCCGGGTTCTGCCCCCTCCGGAGCGTTGGGACCGCATCGCGCAGCTCGCGGCCGAGTTCGGGGAGCGGCTGCCCAGCGAGCCGGATGCCGTGGCCCTGGAGGCCTTTCTCACGCGGCAACGCCAGGCCGCACCGGAGAAGTTCCCCGACCTCTCGCTGGCCGTGGTCAAGCTCATCGGCAAAGCCGTGTATGCGCTCGATCTGCCCGGCGGGGAGCCGACCGGACACTTCGGGCTGGCCGTGAGGGACTACTCGCACTCCACCGCGCCGAACCGGCGGTTCCCCGATCTCATCACGCAACGGCTCCTGAAGGCGGCGATGGCGGGAGGGCCGCTGCCCTACGCCGTGCCGGAGCTGGCGGAGTTGGCAAAGCACTGCACGAATCGCGAGACGGACGCGGCCAAGGTCGAGCGGCGGGTCCGCAAGTCGGCAGCCGCTCTGCTCCTGTCCGGCAGGATCGGCGAACGATTCGGCGCGATCGTCACCGGCGCTGCCGCCAAGGGAACCTGGGTCCGGCTCTTCCAGTCTCCGGTGGAAGGCAGGCTGACGCGCGGGTTTCAGGGTCTCGACGTAGGCGAGCGCCTCCGCGTCAAGCTGCTCCACACCGACGTCGAGCTTGGTTTCATCGACTTCGGGCGCGACTGAGCGCCGCCGCTGGGCCTGCTCCTGTGGACGTTCCTCCGCCGCCCCTCCCAGTTGTCCCTGGCCGTCACTCTCTCGATTTACGGCTACCACTACCGCAAGGTCTGCCGGGCGTGCAGACACCACACTAGTGGGTAGTGAGCCGCACACCGCTCTCGATGATTCCCTCAGTAATGGCATAGCGGGTGAGACCGGCCACCTCGTGGATGTCCAGCTTGCTCATGAGATTCTGGCGATGTTTGTCCGCCGTTTTGAAGCTCACGCCCAGTTCCGCCGCGACTTGTTTGTTGCCCTTGCCTTCGGCAATCAGTTGGAGCACCTCGACTTCGCGAGAGCTCAGGCGGTTGCCGCTCTTCTTTGAGGTTTCCCCTTGGGCCGCCGGCCTTCGGGAATGGTGCTGAATGCGCCTGGAAATGGAGGGGCTGAAAAAAGTATTCCCTTTTTGGACCTCCCGCACCGCCGTGGACAGGACGTGGGCGGAGCTGTGTTTGACCAGGTATCCGGCCGCGCCCAAGGCAGTCACTTGCTCGACATAAGCGTCGTCTTTGTGTGCAGAGAGGATGAGGACCCTGGCGGCGGGGACCGCTTTGAGGATTTGCCGGGTGGCTTCCAGCCCATTGAGCACGGGCATGGCGATGTCCATTACCACGACGGCGGGGCGGAGTTTCCTGGCCCGCTCGACCGCCTGGCGCCCGTTGTCTGCCTCGCCAATCACCTTGATGTCCCCCTCAGCCTCCAACAACGTTTTGAGCCCTTCGCGGACGACCGTATGGTCTTCCGCCAGCAGGACTGTGATGTGCTTCCTGGCAATGGCACGTTTCATAATTCATAATTCATAATTCACAACCGTCAGCCGGCCCGCGTGCGGGTTTCCTCTTCATGGTTCAGTTCGAGGATTGAAACGAGCCAGAATCTTGGAGGCCGCGTCGATCTGGGCCGTCAAGGCCTCGAGGACCTTGGCAACGCGGGCAATTTCTTTCTCGGCCTCGCCGTAGCGCCGGAGTTCAATGCCTTCGCGGACGCCAGGCATCGTCTTGACATCGTAGCCGGAATAGACACCGGGGGCGTAGAGCAGGTGTTTGAACCACGGACGGCGGGGCAGGCCCTCCGGGTCGGTGAGGCGGCGTTCGGCGGGCAAGAGGACCTGGTTGAGTTCCCGCACGGCGGCGGCGAGGGCCGGGTCGCCAAATTTGGGCTGGGCTTTGGCCATGGCCTGGTGGTATGCCCTGGCGCTGGCGGTCAGGGCCTTGACCGCATTTTGCAGAGGCGCGAAGTTCAACTCCGGGGGAACCGCTTCGGCCTCCGGCGGCGCTATGGGATGGCGCGGGTCGGAGGTAAGCCGGAAGACGCCCTCGTCGAACTGGCGGTTCCGCTCTTCGATGTCTTCCTGCTTGTGCCGCAACAGGCCCTGGAGGTCTTCGGTGTATTTGCGGACGGTATCGGCAAGGCTGGTGAAGTCGAAGGGGATGACCTCGGCCTCCGCGAGGCGCAGGACAGTGGTGCCAATGACCTGGGCCAGGGCGCGGCCATAAGCGAAGTCGCGGTCCGAGTAATGAGTGTACCAGTAAAAATCGTCGTAGATGGAGTGGTAGATGCCGCTGCCGCCCTCGCCATCGAAGCTCAGGTCCAGGATGGGGACGCCCAGGAAATCCAGGAAGGCGGTGTAGTCGCTGCCGGAGCCGGGGGCGTTCAAGCGGAGATCGGGGCGGGCGCGCAGTTCGCGGCGCTCCTCGGCGTTGGCGGCGCGGGCGGTTTTCAGGGCGTAACTGCGCTTCCAGAGGCTGGCCTTGGTCTCGGGGTCCTGGATGTCCCTGGCCACCGCATTGACCAGGTGTTCGAGAATGTGTGACCCGCTCAGGCCCAGGTAGCCGCGCCCATTGCTGTCCGAGTTGATATAGGCGACGGCATGGGCGCCGAGTTCGCCGGCGTGCGTCTCGACCCATTCGGTCGAACCGATCAGGCCCGGTTCTTCGCCATCCCAGGCGCAGTAGATAATGGTGCGGCGGGGTTTCCACCCTTGCCGGGCGAGTTGGCCAAGCGCCCGGGCCTCCTCGAGCAGGCAGACCTGGCCCGAAATGGGGTCCTCGGCGCCGTTGACCCAGCCGTCGTGGTGATTGCCGCGGAGGACCCACTGGTCGTTCGAGGCGCTGCCGGCCAACTTGCCGATGACGTCGTAGAGCGGTTTGAGGTCCCAATTGAATTGGAGCTTGAGGTGGACCTTGGCCGGGCCGGGGCCGAGGTGGTAAGTGCGGGGCAGGGCGCCGCGCCAGGCCTCGGGGGCCACGGGACCCTTGAGTTGTTCGAGCAGCGGTTGCGCATCGCCGCTGGACAGGGGCAGAGTGGGTATCCGGGTCAGGCTCGGCGCCTCTTTGAGCGAGAGCCGTTTGGCGCCGGCAACCGCCCCGTAGCCGGGGGTCAGCGGGTCCCCCGGGCTGGTCGAGGGAAAGTCCATGACGCTGCCGCGCTGGACGCCGCTGGAATTGCGCATCGGCCCGCCGGGAAAGACGTCATCCACCCAGTAGCCGTCCTCTTTGGGGTCCGAATAGATCAGGCAACCGATGGCGCCATGTTCGGCTGCGACCTTGGGTTTGACGCCCCGCCAGCATTTCCCATATCTGGCGATGACGATGGCCCCTTTGACCGCCACGCCCCGCCGCTCGAGTTCCCGGTAATCCTCGGGCAGCCCGTAATTGACATAGACCAAAGGGCCGGTGACATCCCCGTCCGCCGAGTAGGCATTGTAAGTGGGCAGTTGTTCGTCGACTTGTCCGGAGGTCGGGTCGGCGGCCACCTTGGGTTCCTGGAGGGCCGCTGTGAAGCGGACCGGTTCGAGCATCTCGAGCAGCCGGCTTTTCGGCGTGGGAAACAGGACCTCGAACGACTCGATCGATGCCTCGAACCCCCATTCCTTGAACCGGGCGAGAATCCACTCCGCGTTTTCCTTGTCGTAGGCAGAGCCGACGTGGTGGGGGTGGGCGCTAAGCCGCTCCATATATTGGCGGAGGTTGGCCGGCTCCGGCAGCGCGCGGAAAGCGGCCTCCAGCTTGCGTTGCGCCTCCGAGCCGCCGGCCGAAAAGCCGTAGAGGGGCTCGGGTGCGGCGGCGGCGGCCCCGCTCGATACGGCCATCGCCAGCACCAGGGCCCCGAGCGGAATTCCGGGGACAATTCGATGCGCCCGAGTTGCCGGGCGCCGCCGGCGGCATAGGGGGGCCGACATTTGAAACCAGCCGGGCCGCCGCGGGCGGCAAAGGAGGCCGGCGTTCGAGGGCGATGCCTTTCGGAGCGGGGAGGCGCTCGAGTTTTTGTTGGTGCTCATACCTGTTCCGGTGCAAAGGACGCCAAGGATGATAACACTCTCCTCAACGTATCAACAGCCGAAATCAAGGGCCGAAGGCCCGCAATGTGAAAGCCTGGGGTGAAGCGCACAGCGCGCAGCCCCAGGCAAGGGCGAAAAGGGGAGCTTGGGCCGCCCTGTAAGGGCGGAACAAGGTCCCGACGAGGGCGGGCAAAATCAGTCCCAGGCATACCGCTCGTCCAGAGGCTTTCGGTTCTTCTCACAAAAACGTCGATACTCCGTCTGGAAGTCTTCCTGCTTGTGGTGCGCCGCTTGATTTCGCACGTATTTGCGCACCGCCTCGACGTGCATCGGGCTGACGCTGAACTCGCCGTAGCCGTTTTGCCAGGCGAAATTGGCATACCGGGCGTGTTGTTTCTTAATCCAGCCTGATGACCAGGTCTTGACCTGCTCGACAATCCAGGCCGGCGCGTGGTTCTTGGATTGCGCGAACAGGATGTGGATATGGTCGCCCACAGAACTGATTTCGATGAGGGGCGAGGCCTGTTTCCTGAGGATGCCCGTGATATAGGCATGGAGTTGACCCCGTTCCTCGTCGCGCAGGAGTTGGCGGCGGCCTTTGGTGCTGAACACGAGATGAACAACAATGTTGGCGAGGGATTGGGACATAATGTGCGGCGCCCTTACAGGGCTTGGGACATTTGTTGTGGGGGCGGTTGACCTGGGCCTCCGCTCGTCAGACTCGCTACGGCCCAGGCTGTCGCATTGCGGGCCTTCG